>Ga0134126_10007402_pt1 | contig 13790 bp, 11 predicted proteins | sample KB31752_FD_96881 | JGI IMG/M metagenome (GOLD analysis project Ga0134126, IMG submission 96881) | Terrestrial soil microbial communities with excess Nitrogen fertilizer from Kellogg Biological Station, Michigan, USA - KB3-175-2 | ecosystem: Environmental > Terrestrial > Soil > Unclassified ...
GTCTTGTTGCCCTGTCTGCTGGCCAGTCTTGGGCATGGGCCATTGGCCGCCTGCTTCACGCTCAGCGGCCGCAGGACCCCGGTTCCGCCCTCGTGCCCGCGAGGAGCGAAAATCACCACGCAATTTCATTGCGCGCATCAAACATTCTTATTTTCCGTGACGCGTTGCAGCCGCAGGTCTCTCGCCCTTAGATAACCGCAGAGATGAGCTGACATCGCGCGAATATGATCGATCCACTCTACGTCGCCTCCGGCTTCGGGGTTGGCCTGCTCGTCGGCATGACCGGCGTCGGCGGCGGTTCCCTGATGACGCCGCTGTTGATCCTGCTGTTCGGCATTCATCCCTCGACCGCTGTTGGAACCGACCTGCTCTACGCCGCCGCAACCAAGACCGGCGGTAGCCTGATGCATGGCGTCTCCCGCAGCATCCACTGGCCGGCCGTGATCCGGCTCGCCTGCGGCAGCATTCCCGCCAGCATCCTGACGATGATTTTGATGTGGCAGTTCGAACTCGGCGCTGCCGCCCAGCGCAGCCTGGTCAACCTGGTGCTCTGCGTTGCCTTGCTGCTCACCGCAACCTCGCTGATCTTCCGCAAATGGATCCTGGATCGCTGTCGCGCGCGCATGGAGCGCATCGACGCCAGGACCACCACGATTGCGACGGTCGCGACCGGCGCGGCGCTCGGCGTGCTGGTCTCGATTTCGTCGGTTGGAGCCGGCGCGGTCGGCGTCACCGTGCTCCTGTTGCTCTACCCTCGCCTGCCGATGGCGACCATCGTCGGCTCCGACATTGCGCATGCTGTGCCGCTGACATTGGTCGCGGGCGCCGGACATTGGGCGCTCGGTACCGTCGACTGGCACCTGATGGGCGTTTTGCTGCTCGGCTCGCTCCCGGGCATCATTGTCGGCAGCTTCTGCGCGGTGCGCGTGCCGCAGGCGGTGCTGCGCGTCGCGCTCGCCACGATCCTGCTCGTGGTGGCCGGCAAGATCGGCTTGGAGGAGCTGAAGCTGCCGGCCTCGACGCTGATCGCGTTCACCCGCAGCGCGGGGCATTGACGTCAAGCCCTAGCCAGCGCGTCGTTACTCCGCGGTCCAGCCGCCGTCGATCGAATAATTCGAGCCGGTGATCTGCGCGGCATCGTCGCCGCACAGGAACAGCGCGAGCGCTGCGACCTGCGAAACCGTCACGAACTCCTTGGTCGGCTGGGCGGCGAGTAGCACCTCCTTGATGACCTGCTCCTTGGTCATGCTGCGCGCCTTCATCGTGTCCGGGATCTGGTGCTCGACCAGCGGGGTCCAGACGTAGCCCGGCGAGATGCAGTTGCAGGTGATCTTGAATTGCGCAAGCTCGAGCGCCACGGTCTTGGTAAGGCCGGCAATGCCGTGCTTGGCCGAGACGTAGGCCGCCTTGAACGGCGAAGCCACCAGCGAATGCGCGGACGCCGTATTGATGATGCGGCCCCAGCCGCGTCTTTTCATGCCCGGAACGGCGGCGCGGATGCTGTGGAACGCCGACGACAGGTTGATCGCGATGATCGCGTCCCATTTCTCGATCGGGAACTCCTCGATCGGCGCGACGAACTGGATGCCGGCGTTGTTGACGAGGATGTCGACCGAGCCGAGCCCCTTCTGGCCGGTCGCGATCATCTCGGCGATCTCGGCGGGCTTGGTCATGTCGGCCGCCGAGTAGAGCGCCTTGACCTTGTAGTCGGTTTCGATCGCCGAGCGCTCCTTCTCGATGTCCGCGGGCGCGCCGAAACCGTTGATCACCACATTGGCGCCGGCACCGGCGAAAGCGCGCGCGATCGCAAGGCCGATGCCGCTCGTCGAACCGGTCACAACTGCATTCTTGCCTGTCAGCGTACCCATATTGCCTTCACTCCTTTTTGCTGACGGGGGCTTCGTCCCCCGTCAAATCGTAGGTCACCATGGTTTCCCCGGACTGTGGCCGTTCCAGCCACTCCTTGTGACGCATCGACAGATGCACGTCACGAACGCCCGCGTTCCAGTGCTCGGCCATGGCGAGGTGGGAAAAATCGTAGTCCTTCGACGAGGTCTCGTAGTTCTTGCTCTTGTAGATCAGGTGCACCACCGTGACGGTGTTTTCCCTCGCCGCCTTGCGCAGGAAGTCTACCGATGGATCGTCCTTCAGGCTCTCCGGCAGCCTGCCAATGAGATCACGTACCGCCCTGCGGGCGTTGTGGATCTGCCGGTTCTTGTCGGTGTTCATTCTCGTGCGGCTGGAATAGCGGATATCTTTCTCGCGCTCGGCCGCTTCCAGCAGCGTCTCGGGCAGCCGCCCGCGCGCGGAGAACAGGTCGACCTGGAAGATCAGGAGATCGCGGTCGGTCTCCGCATCGAGCACATAGTCGAGCGGGGTGTTGGAGGCGATGCCGCCGTCCCAGTAATATTCGCCTTCGATCAGGATCGCAGGGAAGCCCGGAGGCAGCGCGCCCGAAGCCATGACATGCTCGGGGCCGATCCGCTTGCCCTGGCGCTTGAACTCGACGTTGTCGAAATAGCGGAAATTGCCCGATGTAACCCCGACCGCGCCGACCGAGAGCCGGCACTTCAGATCGTTGATGCGGTCGAAGTCGACCAGCCGCTCCAGTGTCTTTTTCAGCGGCGAGGTGTCGTAGTAGCTGAGCGACTGCGGGCTGCCATGCGGCCATAGTGCGGCCGGCGGAATCCGAGGGGTGAAGAAGCCGGGCACGCCGAAGGTCGCGATGATTGCAGCCGAGGTCTCGTTGAAGAGGGTGCGGCCTCTCTCGCCCTTGACCAGCGGATTCCACGGCACCGGCGCGGACACCAGCTCCCAGAATTCCTTCAGGCGATCGATGCGCTTGTCGTTGTCGTTGCCGGCGATGATGGCGGCGTTGACCCCGCCGATCGAGATGCCGGCGACCCATTCCGGCTCGAAGCCGCTGCGGCACAGCGCCTGAAAGGCGCCGGCCTGATAGGAGCCGAGCGCCCCGCCTCCCTGCAACACCAGGACCCGGCGGGCTTCGGCCGGAGTGCTCGCATCGTCGGATGGGAATTGATCCATCATGGTCTCCGGATAGGTCGGTTGAAGCGTGGCGTCAGTTCACGATGGCGTTAACCTCCGCCGCAAAACCAGCGACCGCGCCCGCGTCAGCTGCGGTCCGTAGACGCCAAAATCAGGGTCCAGAACACCTTGTATTTGGTATTGGGTGCATAGCTCGCCGCTATGCCCAATTTTGTGACACCGCTCTTCAACATGTTGGCGTTGTGCGGCGGCGAGTCGCGCCAGCCGGAAAATGCTTCTGCCAGCGTGTGATAGCCCGCCGAGACGTTCTCGACCGCAAGAGTGGCCGGATAGCCGTCTGCCGCAAGGCGCTTGGCCAGCGGCACGCGCACGTCATGGTCGAGCTTGTTCCGGGCCGCCATGGCGCCCGACTGGACTTCCGCAAGATTCATGAGGCCGGGATCGACCGCGACGGCCCCAAGGCCGTTGTTCTGGCGGTATTGCGAGATCATGGACGCGGCCGCGCCGGCGTCGAGCTTCGCGCCCGGCTCGGCCATGTTGACATACATCGCCGGCGTTTCAACCGGAGCCTGCGACGCACAGCCTGCAAGCATCAAAATCGCGAAAGCGGCCGCAAGTCCGCGCATCAAGTTCCAGCCCCCCGAATTGGCGGCTGTTGTTGCATACCAACCATGGCTGAAAGGTGAATTTGGCGAGTCATTCCGGGATGCGCGCAGCGCAGACCCGGAATCTCGAGATTCCGGGTTCGGTCCGGAGCCTGTCATCGGGCCGCGCTTTGCGCGGACCCGTTGGGACCGCCCCGGAATGACCTTGAAGTGCTTACCGCGTCGGCACCGTGTGGATGCCACATTCGGTCTTGCCGAGGCCGCGCCAGCGGCCGGCGCGCGCGTCCTCGTTGGGCGCGGTCCGGCTGGTGCAGGGCATGCAGCCGACCGAGAGGAAGCCCGACGCGACCAGAGGATGCGGCGGCAAGTCGGCGCGCTTGAAGATCGCCTCGATCTCCTCGCGCGAGATGTTGGCGAAGGGATTGAATTTCAGCCGCGCGCCATCCGCCTCGACCACGGCAATGTCGGCGCGCAGGCCGCCCTGAAAGCGTTTGCGGCCATTGATCCAGGCCGCGAATGGCTTGAGCGCGCGCGCCAGTGGCTCGACCTTGCGGATGCGGCAGCACGCATCGGGGTTGGAGTACCAGAGCTCGCCTTCACCGTCCTCGCGCGAGAGCGTCTCCTGCGACGGCTTGATGGAGCGGACATCGGCAAGGCCGAGCTTCTCGACCAGCACGTCGCGATAGGCGAGCGTCTCGGGAAACAGCCAACCGGTGTCGAGGAAGATCACCGGGATCGAACGATCGACGTCCGACATGACCTTGAGCAGCGCGGCGGATTCGGTGCCGAAGGACGAAACCAATGCAAGCCTGTCGCAGCCGACGGCCTTCAGCGCAGCCGAGATCACCTCGTGCGGCGAGGCCTTGCGAAGCGCGCGGTCGAGCCGATCGGCCGGCGGCAGCGCGGCCGCCACCGAAGCGGACGCAACGTTGGAGGCGAGCGCATTCATAGGCCGGCACTTTCGGAATGGCGAAGCTGCATGCGCCGGTGCAGCGCGGTGAGACGGCCATCGCCGGTCGGCTGGTAGAACACCGAATAGCGCTGCACCGTCTGCGCAAACGCTTCGGCATCCGCCTGCTTCTTGACCTGGAAGGCGTCGAAGCCCGCGCGCAGCATGAAGACGAACTGGTCACGCAGCACCTGCCCGGTCGCGCGCAACTCGCCGCGATAGAGAAAGCGCTCGCGCAGCAGCCGCGCCTGGCTGTAGGCGCGGCCGTCGCGGAAGCTCGGGAACACCAGCGCGACGGCACCGAGGCGATCGAGATAGGGCACGAGGTCGTCGACGTCGCGGCTGTTGGGCCAGATCACGGCGAGCTTGCCGGCGCGCGCAAGCAGCGCCTCGGGGTTTTCCAGAAAGCGCGCCGCCGACACCAGCACGCTGCCGTGCGGCGGCAGCTCGTCGCCGTCAGCGACATGGACGAAGATATCGTCGGTGATTTTCCCGCCCTTAACGAGTGGCATAGACGCGCTCCCTGAACGGCTCGACGCCGAGCCGCTTCACCGTGTCGACGAACAGCTCATCGGGGCGGGCGCGCAGCGCCAGATACGCCTCGACGATGTCCTCGATGACATCGGCGACTTCGTCGAACTTCACGGCAGGCCCGATCAGCGTGCCGAGCTCGGCCGCCTCGTCGGCACGCCCTCCGATCGTGATCTGGTAGACCTCTTCGCCGTTCTTCTCGACGCCCAGGATGCCGATATGGCCGACATGGTGATGGCCGCAGGCATTGATGCAGCCGGAGATGTTGATGTGCAGCCGGCCGATCAGATTGGCGGTGTCGTGGTTGGCAAAGCGCCGGGACAATTCCTGCGCAATCGGGATCGAGCGCGCGTTCGCGAGCGAGCAGTAGTCGAGCCCGGGGCAGGCGATGATGTCCGAGACGAGATTGACGTTGGGTGTGGCAAGACCAATCCTGTCGAGCGCCTTCCACAGCGCTGGCAGGTCGCGCCGGGCGACATGCGGCAGCGCCAGGTTCTGCTCGTGGCCGACGCGGATTTCGCCGAAGGAATATTTGTCGGCGAGATCGGCGAGCGCATCCATCTGGTCGGCTGTCGCATCGCCGGGCGGTCCCCCGACCGGCTTCAGCGAGACCGTTACGATCGCATAGCCCTGCGCCTTGTGCGGGAACACCGAATTGGCGCGCCAGGCCTCGAATTTCGCATCGCGTGCCGCCCTGCGCAGCTCGTCCGGCATGTGTGGCAGCTTCTCGTAAGCCGGATAAAAGAAGCGGGCGCGGATGTCCTCGACCACCTCGTCATCGAGCTTCAGCGCTCCGTCGCGCATCTGCTGCCATTCCTCCTCGACCTCGGCAGCGAATTTCTCGACGCCGAGCTCGTGCACGAGGATCTTGATGCGCGCCTTGTAGATGTTGTCGCGGCGGCCGTATTGGTTATAGACGCGCATGATGGCCTCGACATAGCTCAACAGATCGCGGCCGTGAACGAACGGCTTGATGGTCTTGCCGAGGAACGGCGTGCGGCCAAGCCCGCCGCCAACCAGGACCTCGAAGCCGGTTTCGCCGTTCTCGTTCTTGTGCAGGCGAAGGCCGATGTCGTGAATCTTGATCGCGGCGCGATCGTGGGCGGACGCGGTGATCGCGAACTTGAACTTGCGCGGCAGGAAGGAAAATTCCGGATGCAGCGTGGTGTATTGCCGCAGGATTTCCGACCAGATGCGCGGGTCCTCGATCTCGCCGGGCGCGACGCCGGCCCACTGGTCCGATGTGACGTTGCGGGTGTTGTTGCCGGAGGTCTGCATCGAGTGGATGCCGACTTCCGCGAGATCGGCGAGCGCGTCCGGAAGCTCGGCGAGCTTGATCCAGTTGAACTGGATGTTCTGCCGCGTGGTGAAATGGCCGTAGCCGCGGTCGTAGCGGCGGGCGACATGCGCAAGGCGCCGGAGCTGCCTTGACGACAACGTGCCATAGGGGATCGCGATGCGGAACATGTAGGCGTGAAGCTGCAGATACACGCCGTTCTGCAGCCGCAGCATCTTGAACTCGTCCTCGGTGAGCTCGCCGGAGAGGCGCCGCTTCACCTGGTCGCGAAACTCGGCGACGCGCTCGTTGACCAGCGTGCGGTCGATTTCGTCGTAGGCATACATGGGGAACTCTTACACTTGCACCGGCAGTGGCAGTCCGATGGTCACCGGCAGGCCGATGGTGACGCCGGAACGTCGGATCTGCTCCCGCAGGTTGCCCGGCTCGACCCTGCCGCCGTCGGTGACCGCGATCGGCGCGATATAGGCGCCGACCGCGCCGAGATCGTCGGCGACCGATTCGGCGAGCAGCATGCGCGCATCGTCGTTGGTGCGGACGATGGCGGCATCGCCGAGTTCATTGGACCAATCCTGACGTGCGGTACGGTAGATCACGGCGCCATCCCAGGTCCGGTTGGCGGTGACGATGGACGGACCGGAAATCCTGATCTTCTTTTGTTGTTCGAGGGGTGAGGTCATTGCGCTGCTTCCAACTTCTCTGAGAGGACGAGGTTGAGGGTCTGGCGGCGCCAGGGCGCGGAATGCGCCACGACGTCGCCGACGATGAGGATCGCCGGACCGCCGCCGACTTGCGTGACGAGGTCCGGCAATTGTTCGAGCGTGCCGACGGCCGCCTTGGCATTGGGCCGCGTTGCGCGTGCAAACACGCCGACCGGCGTATCAGGCGAGCGGCCGGCTGCGAGCAGGCCGTCGCGCACGGAAGGCGCCGCGGTCATGCCCATGTAAACGACAACGGTCGTCTGCGCGTCGGTCAGCGTCGACCAGTCGAGCAGGTCGGCATCATCAGCCTTGTGCGCGGTAAGGAAGGTGATGCGCAGCGCCTTGCGGCGGAACGTCAGCGGCACCTCGAATTGCGCGGCAGCGCCGATTGCCGCCGTGATACCCGGCACCACCGAGCAGGAAATGCCCGCCTCGCGCAGCGCGTCGACTTCCTCGCCGCCGCGGCCAAACACGAACGCGTCGCCACCTTTGAGCCGCACCACGCGCTGACCGGATTTCGCGGCCGCGATCATCAGGTGGTTGATCGCGGCCTGCCCGATACCCGGCTTGCCGACACGGCGGCCGACGGACACGCGCGAGGCATCGCGGCGGATGCGGTCGAGAATCTCCGGCGACACCAGCTCGTCGTGGAATACGACATCGGCATCCTGCAGCGCGCGCAGCGCCTTGACTGTCAAAAGATCGGGATCGCCGGGGCCGGCACCGACCAGCGTGACCTGGCCTCTTGCCTTGCCAGAGGCTAGCGCACCGGCAAAGGCGGATGGGTCGGCGATATTATTCAGTGCGGCTTCCGCATCATCCTTGTGACCGGAAAGAACCAGCGCGCCGATCGGGCCATCGATCACGCGCTCCCAGAAGCGGCGGCGGAGCGGCGTCTCGGGAATGCGGGCGTGAATCGATTTGCGAAAGCGGCCGATGAATTTGGCGAGATCGCCGATCCGCGCCGGCAGCACGGCCTCGATCTTCTCGCGCACGCGGCGCGCCACCACCGGCGAGGCGCCGCCGGTGCCGATCGCGACCACGACATCGCCGCGGTCGACGATCGCGGGAAAGATGAAGCTCGAATGCGCGAGATCGTCCATCACATTGACGGGAAGGCCCACCGACTTCGCACGCGCCGACATCGCAACGCCGATGTCGCCGGCGCCCGCGCAGAACACCGCGACCACGCCGGAAAGATCGGCGGCGAGCGGATCGCCCTTGGCGAATTCGATGCGCGCGAGCTGCGCCGGTTCGAGGTCGTGGATGTCGTGATCCCCGGATGTCGAATACCAGCGGATGCGTGCGCCGGCCGCCACCAGCACGCGCAGCTTGGCGCGCGCGAGCTCACCGCTGCCCACCAGAGCAACAAGACCGGTCTGCAGATCGAGAAATACCGGCAGATAGCGCATTCGAGGACCACCTCCCCACTTCGGGGTTGACTGAAATTATTTTCTCTCTAAGTGTCTTGCAACCCTCATAAATAGAAAATTATTTCTTCCATGCCGCGCATCGAAGATGGAATTTTCGCCTCCTAAGGTCAAGATCGACGCGATGTCTGTTCTCCCCAACGAATCCAACCCTGACCGGTCCGCTCGCGGCCCGCTTCTCCAAGCATCTTCCATGCCGGAAATGTTCGAGGGTGCCGTCTCGATGGATCACCTCGACGCGCTGGAAGCGCAGAGCCTCTACATTTTGCGGGAGGCGTTCGCGCGGCTGAAGAAGCTCGCGCTGCTCTGGTCGCTCGGCAAAGACTCCAACGTGATGATCTGGCTCGCGCGAAAGGCCTTCTTCGGCCGCGTGCCGTTCCCGGCGCTGCATGTCGATACCGGCAAGAAATTTGCCGAGATGTACGCGTTCCGCGATCGCTACGCCAAGGAATGGGAGCTCGATCTGCGCGTCGAGCCCTGCCCGCCGATCGATGCGGTCGATCCGACCCTGCCCCCGGCGGCGCGTTCGGCGGCGCGCAAGACCGAAGGCCTGAAGATGGCGCTCGCCAAATACGGCTTCGACGGATTGATCGCCGGCATCCGCCGCGACGAAGAGGCGACGCGCGCGAAAGAGCGCGTGTTCTCGCCGCGAGGCCTGGAAGGCGGATGGGACGTGCGCGACCAGCCGCCGGAGTTCTGGGACCAGTTCAACGCCTCGCCGCCGCCCGGCGCGCATTTGCGCATCCATCCGATCCTGCATTGGACCGAGGCCGACATCTGGGCCTACACCAGGCGCGAAAACATCCCGGTCATCCCGCTCTATCTTTCGAAAGAGGGCAAGCGCTACCGCTCGCTCGGCGATGCCGACATCACCTTCCCGGTGCAGTCGAGCGCGTCGACTATCGAGGAAATCCTGCTCGAGCTCGAACAGACCAAGGTGCCGGAGCGCGCCGGCCGCGCGCTCGACCACGAGACCGAAGACGCCTTCGAGCGGCTGCGCGTCGCGGGTTATCTCTAATCTCTTCCATGAGCGCGGGCGTTTGCCATGAACATGATCATCAACCATTCGCTTTCGGCAACGCCGAACGGTACCACGCGGCCGCAGGTCCGCATCGTCATCGTCGGCCATGTCGACCACGGCAAGTCGACCCTGGTCGGGCGCCTCTTGCACGAGACCGGCAGCCTGCCCGAAGGCAAGCTGGAGATGCTGAAAGCCGTCAGCACGCGACGCGGCATGCCGTTCGAATGGTCGTTCCTGCTCGACGCGCTGCAGACCGAGCGCGACCAGGGCATCACCATCGACACCACGCAGATCCGTTTTCGCACGGGCTCGCGCGACATCGTGCTGATCGACGCGCCTGGCCATGCGGAGTTTTTGCGCAACATGATCACCGGCGCCTCGCAGGCTGACGGCGCCGTATTGATCATCGATGCGCTGGAAGGCGTGCGCGACCAGACGCGGCGCCACGGCTATCTCCTGCATCTGCTTGGCATCAAGCAGGTCGCGGTCGTCGTCAACAAGATGGATCGGGTCGATTTTTCGCGGGCGCGTTTTGTGGAAATCAGCGACGAGATTTCCACCCATCTCACAGCCCTCGGCGTCACGCCATCGGCCGTGATCCCGATTTCCGCGCGCGATGGCGACGGTGTCGCTTCGCGCACGCCGCGGATCGGCTGGTATCGCGGTCCGACCGTCGTCGAGGCGCTGGACGCCCTCGAGCCGGCGCGGCCGCTGGCGACGCTGCCGCTGCGGCTGCCGGTGCAGGCGATCTACAAATTCGACGACCGTCGCATTGTCGCCGGCCGCATCGAATCCGGTCATCTCGCAAGCGGCGACGAGATCGTCATTATGCCCGCAGGCAAGATCGCGAAGATCAAATCGGTCGAGAGCTGGCCTCTCACGCCCGTCAGGGGCAAGCAGGGCGCCGGCCGCTCGGTCGGCGTCACGCTCGACCGCGAGCTCTTCATCGAGCGCGGCGACATCATCGCCCATGTCGGCAAAAGCCCGCGCGACACCCGCCGCCTGCGCGCTCGTATTTTCTGGCTTCACGACAAGGAGCTGGCGAAGGGCGACCAGATCCTGGTGCGCCTTGGCGCGCGCGAGGCGCGCGCGGTCGTGGTCGCGATCGAGAAGGCGGTCGATCCCGGCGAGCTGTCGAGCAGCGAGAACACGGCGATCGCGAAGAACCATGTCGGCGAGATCGACATCTCGCTCGCGCTGCCGATCGCGGCCGACGCCTATAGCAACAACCCGCGCACCGGGCGGCTCGTCATCGAGGTCTCCGGCCGCATCGCGGGCGGCGGGCTCGTGCTGTCGGTCGATGCCGGCCAGCGCGCGATCCCGGTCGATATCGTTCCGGTGGAATCGGCGCTGCGCCCTGACGAACGCTCGGCGCGCTATCGCCACAACGGCGCGGTGATCTGGCTCACGGGATTACCCGGCGCCGGCAAATCGACGCTGGCGCGCGCGCTGGAGCGACGGCTGTTCTCGCGCGGCGGCTCGCCGATCCTGCTCGACGGCGATACGCTGCGCGCGGGGCTCAATGGCGATCTCGGCTTTTCGCCGCAACATCGCAGCGAGAATATTCGACGCCTCGCGGAGGTCGCAACGCATCTGGCCAAGAACGGCCACATCGCCATTGTCGCCGCGGTCTCGCCGGCGCGCGAGGACCGCAACGCGGCGCGCCGCGTTGCCGATCAGCTGTTTCGCGAGGTCCATGTCGCAACCCCCGCCGAGGTCTGCGAGAGTCGCGACCCCAAGGGCCATTACGCCAAGGCCCGCGCCGGCGCTCTCGCCGGCTTTACCGGCATTGGCAATGACTACGAGGTGCCGCTAGGCGCCGAACTGGTGCTCGACACCTCCAACCAGGCCGTCAGCGACGCCGCCGAGGAGATCGAGCGGATGCTGGCTGCGACCGGAGTCCTGCTGCAGGAACTGGTCGATCTCGCCGCGAATATTTGAAACATTTTTCCGGAAGTTCTCGTTCTCTGTGTGCCCTTCTCACGAGCCCTTCTTTGGCGCTAAAAGGGCCCCGAAAATCGCCCCATTGGCGCGCTTTTTCTGCCTTCGAGCCTGAAAACAGCGCGTCTCCCCCCGTTTCCTGCCAAGAAAGCCCATCATGCAGCGTGTCACAGCCCATGGATTGCAGATCGCACCGGTCCTCCACGATTTCATCGCCAAAGAGGCGGCGCCCGGGACCGGGATTGACCCCGACGCGTTCTGGGCGGGGCTGGCCGCGATCGTCCGCGACCTCGCACCCAGGAACCGCGAGCTGCTGAAAGTACGCGATGCCCTGCAGGACAAGATCGACGCCTGGCACCGCACGCACAAGGGCAAGTTCGACCTCAATGCCTACACCGCATTCCTCAGGGAGATCGGCTATCTCTTGCCCGAGCCTGCGACACAGAAGGTCGAGACGGCCAACGTCGACGAGGAGATCGGCAAGATCTGCGGGCCGCAGCTTGTCGTTCCGCTCACCAATGCGCGCTATGCGCTGAATGCGGCGAACGCGCGCTGGGGCTCGCTGTATGATGCCTTTTACGGCACCGACGCGATTGCGCATGATCCCGGCGAGACCGGGAAGGGTTACAACAAGACGCGCGGCGACAAGGTGATCGCGAAAGCCAAGGCGTTGCTCGATTCGGCCGCGCCGCTTGCAACCGGCAGCCACGCCGAAGTCACAGCCTATAGCGTGATCGCGGGCCAGCTCTCCGCAAAACTGAAGAGCGGGAAGGTCACCACGCTGAAATCCGCGGCGCAATTTGCCGGTTACCAGGGCAGCGTGGAAGCGCCCTCCTCGATCCTTCTGGTCAACAACGGCCTGCACATCGATATCCGGATCGACCGCAAGCATGCCATCGGCAAGGATGATCCGGCCGGCATCGCCGACATCATCCTGGAAGCGGCGCTTTCGACCATCCTCGACATGGAGGACAGCGTCGCCGCCGTCGATGCCGAGGACAAGGTGCTGATCTATCGCAATACACTTGGCCTGATGAACGGCACGCTCTCCGCCGGTTTCGAGAAGGGCGGCAAGAGCATGACGCGCGAGCTCCACGCCGACCGCGTCTACAAGAGGCCCGCGGGCGGCGAGTTGAAGCTGCACGGGCGCAGCCTCTTGCTGATGCGCAATGTCGGCCATCACATGTTCACCGACGCCGTGCTCGACGAGAAAGGCGAGGACGTGCCCGAGGGCATTCTGGATGCGGCGGTCGCCGGCCTGCTCGCAATCCATGACCTCAAGAGCAATTCGAAAGTGAGGAATAGCCGTGCCGGCTCGATCTACATCGTCAAGCCGAAGATGCATGGTCCCGACGAGGTCGCGCTGACCTGCGAGATCTTTGCCCGCGTCGAGAAGCTGCTGTCGCTGCCCGCGGACACAATCAAGGTCGGCATCATGGACGAGGAACGCCGTACCACGGTCAACCTCAAGGCCTGCATCCAGAATGCGTCCAGGCGCATCATGTTCATCAACACCGGCTTCCTCGACCGGACCGGCGACGAGATCCATACGTCGATGGAAGCGGGCCCGATGATCCGCAAGAACGACATGAAGGCCCAGCCCTGGATCAAGGCCTATGAGGACTGGAACGTGGACATCGGCCTGATCGACGGGCTGCCCGGACATGCTCAGATCGGCAAGGGCATGTGGGCCGCACCCGACAAGATGGCGGACATGCTGGTGCAGAAGATCGGCCATCCGCAGGCCGGCGCGACCACGGCGTGGGTGCCCTCGCCGACCGCCGCGACGCTGCACGCGCTGCACTATCACAAGGTCAACGTGCTGGCCCGCCAGCAGGAGCTCGCCAAGGGCGGCCCGCGCGCCAAACTCTCCGACATTCTCACCATTCCGGTGTCGCAGTCGAACTGGGCGCCCGACGATGTCCGCCAGGAGATCGACAACAATTGTCAGGGCATTCTCGGCTATGTCGTGCGCTGGATCGACCAGGGCGTCGGCTGCTCCAAGGTGCCGGACATCCATGATGTCGGACTGATGGAAGATCGCGCGACGTTGCGCATCTCGAGCCAGCATCTGGCGAACTGGTTGCACCAGGGCGTCATCACCAGGGATCAGGTGATGGAGTCGCTGAAGCGGATGGCGCTGGTCGTCGACAAGCAGAACGCGGGCGATCCACTCTACAAGCCGATGGCGCCGTCCTTCGATGGCGTCGCCTTCAAGGCCGCCTGCGATCTAGTCTTCAAGGGTCGGGAGCAGCCGAACGGCTACACCGAATACATCCTCACCGCGCGCCGGCGCGAGGCAAAGGCGA
>Ga0134126_10007403_pt1 | contig 13790 bp, 14 predicted proteins | sample KB31752_FD_96881 | JGI IMG/M metagenome (GOLD analysis project Ga0134126, IMG submission 96881) | Terrestrial soil microbial communities with excess Nitrogen fertilizer from Kellogg Biological Station, Michigan, USA - KB3-175-2 | ecosystem: Environmental > Terrestrial > Soil > Unclassified ...
GCGCCGCAGAGCTGCCCTTCTGGATGCACCGCTACAATTGGCATCGACCACATGGCAGTATCGGATCAAAGCCGCCCATCAGCCGACTCGGTCTGACCGGGAATAACCTGTTGAGGCTCCACATCTAGGCCACCGCCAATTCGACCAGTCCGTGCATGATCCGGTTGAGGTCGTAGTCCTTGGGTGAATAGACCGCCGCCACGCCGGCCGCCTTCAGCGCCGCCTCGTCTTCCGCCGGGATGATGCCGCCGGCGACCACCTTGATGTCGCCAAGCCCTGCGCTCCTGAGCTTGGTCATGACGTCCCTGGCCAGGCTGACATGGCTGCCCTAGAGGATCGAGAGCCCGATCAGGTGAGGCTTTTTCGCCTTCGCCTCCGCGACGATGTCGTCCGGCGAGAAGCGGATGCCGTTGTAGATCACGGTCATCCCGGCATCGCGGGCGCGGATGGCGATCTGTTCGGCGCCGTTGGAATGGCCGTCGAGGCCCGGCTTGGCGACGAGGATGGTCAGCGGACGGCCGAGCTTGGCGGACGCGGCCGCCACTTCCTCCTTGAGCTTGCCGATCCGCTCGTCGTTTCGCGCCGGCGCCGTCGCCGCCACGCCGGTCGGGGCGCGGTATTCGCCGAACACCTTGCGCAGCGCCCTGGCCCATTCGCCGGTGGTGACGCCGGCCCTGGCGCAATCGATCGAAACGGGCATGAGATTGACGTCTTCCTTCGCGGCGCGTTCGAGCGCCGAAAGTGCGGCGGCAACCTTCCTGTCGTCGCGCGCCGCGCGCCATTGCTTCAGGCGCGCGATCTGGCCGGCCTCGGCCGTTTCGTCGACGGTCAGGAAGTGGCCGTTGCCGGCGGTGAGCGGCGAGACTTCGGTCTCGCGATAGGCGTTGACGCCGACGCGGATTTCGTCGCCGCGCTCGATCGCCTCGACCCGCGCGGCATTGGACGCGACCAGCCGCTCCTTCATGTATTCCAGCGCTTGCTGGGTGCCGGTGCCGCCGAGCGCCGCGATGCGCGCCATTTCGGTGCGAATCTGCTCGACGAGCTGCGCGACTTTCTCCTCGATGACCTTCGAGCCGTCGAAGACGTCGCCATAGTCCAGCATGTCCGTCTCGAAGGCGCCGATCTGCTGCAGGCGCAGCGACCATTGCTGGTCCCAGGGCCGCGGCAGGCCGAGCGCCTCGTTCCAGGCGGGAAGCTGCACCGCGCGGGCGCGCGCATTCTTCGACAGCGTGACGCCCAGCATGCCGAACAGCACGCGGTAGACGTTGTTCTCCGGCTGCTGCTCGGTAAGGCCGAGCGAGTTCACCTGCACGCCATAGCGGAACAGCCGCAGCTTCGGATCCGTGACGCCGTAGCGGTCGCGCGCGATCTCGTCCCACAGCGCCGCCATCGCCCTGAGCTTGCAAATCTCGGTGATGAACTTGACGCCGGAATTGACGAAAAAGCTCATGCGGCCGACCGCCTTGGGGAATTCCCCGGGCGGTATGGCGCCGCGGGCCCTGGCGGCGTCGAGCACCGACACGGCGGTGGCGAGTGCGAAAGCCGCTTCCTCGACCGCGTCGGCGCCGGCTTCCTGCAGGTGGTAGGAGCAGAAATTGATCGGATTCCATTTCGGCATCTCGGCCGTGGTGAAGGCGATCGTGTCGGTCGTCAGCCGCAGCGCCGGGCCGGGCGGAAAGATGTAGGTTCCGCGCGCCAGATATTCCTTCACAATGTCGTTCTGCGTGGTGCCGGCGAGGCTCGCGCGCGGCGTGCCCTGTTCGTCCGCCACCGCGACGTAGAGCGCCAGCAGCCAGGCCGCCGGCGCGTTGATCGTCATGGAGGTGTTCATGTCGGCGAGCGGCAGCCCATCGAACAGCGCGCGCATGTCGCCGATATGGGAAATGGGCACGCCGACCTTGCCGACTTCGCCCCGGGCGAGCGGATCGTCGCTGTCATAGCCGGTCTGGGTCGGCAGATCGAAAGCGACGGACAGACCCGTCTGGCCCTTGGCCAGATTGGTCCGATAGAGCGCATTCGACGCCGCGGCACTTGAATGGCCGGCGTAAGTGCGGAAAATCCAGGGACTGTCGCGCGTCATGGCTTTCGTGCGCTGTATAATTGCGAGGCGAAAAGCCTATGCGAAATTTTGCTGCACTGCAAAACGAGGTGGGATCGATGCGGTACTGGAAAATCCTGGCGGCCCTTGGCGCCCTGGCCGCGCTGGTCGCCGCCACGGCGCCGGCCAAAACGCCGGAGCAGGAATGGCGCGACAGCATCGCCGACGCGAACAAGGATTGGGCGCAGGTGCCGCACGCCATCCTCAAGATCCAGGACGCGGCCTATCTGGGCGAAGGCCAGAGCGCGACGCTCACCGGCACCAAGGGCAAGCCCGACTCCTATCGCTGGATACCGGGCAAGAGCGCCGGAATCCTGGTCGCGACCTATAGCGGCGGCAAGCTGACCGGCACGATGGGCGGCAAGACGCTCGACGACGCGACGATGAAGAAGAGCGTGCCGATCGACACCGACATCGACATCCAGGGCTTTGAAACACAGGTCAGCGCCGGCGTCATCGGCGTGCGTGTCATGCTCTACAATCAGAAGCGGGCCGATGCGGTGAACTTCAAGGGCGTGATCTTTTTTCCGTACGACCCGGCCTATCGCGTGACGGCGAGTTTCACGCCCGATCCGAAGCTGCCGTCGCGCACCTTCCGCACCTCGCGCGGCACCGACAAGCAGTTCTTCCATGCGGGAGACGCCACCTTCGCGCTGAAGGGCAAGACGTTCTCGCTCCCCTTCTATGCAGACAGCAACGATCCGAAGAAGATCGACAGCGCCAGCGCGTTCTTCATGGACGACCTCACCGGCAAGATCGCCTATGGTGCCGGCCGCTATGTCGACATCGACCACTTCGGCCCTTTCCCGCCGAAGACGGTGACCATCGATTTCAACGACGCCTACAATCCGAATTGCGCCCGCTCGGCCTACTTCACCTGTCCGGTGGCGACGGATGCCATCGCCGTCGCCGTTGAAGCCGGCGAGAAGGACCCGCATCACGTCCATTGATCGGCCGCACCCGAAGGCGCAGGCTGAGAGCGGGCGGAAACGGGCGGCAGGGGCGATGCGCAAACCGGTTCTGGCGGCCCTCGCCGCCTTGCTGTCGCTGGGCTGTGCGCACGCCGCGCCGCTGCCGCAGGCGCCGCCCGAAGACGTCGGGTTCGATCGCGCCGGGCTTGAACGCCTCAATGCCGCAATGGACAGGGCGGTCGACGACGGCCAGGTCGCGGGCATCGAGATCATGGCGGTGCGCCACGGCCGGATCGCCGACCTGCACTGGCACGGCAAGGCGAGCCTCGCCGCGGCCACGCCGCTCGCGCGCGACACGATCTTCCGCATGTACTCCCAGACCAAGCCGATGGTCGGCGTGGCGATGATGATCCTCTACGAAAAGGGCCTGTGGAAGCTCGACGATCCGGTCACGAAATTCATTCCGGAATTCGCCAATCTCAAAGTGCTCGCCGGCGAGGACGCGGACGGAAAGCCGCGACTGGAGGACATGAAGCGCCCGCCGACCATGCGCGAACTGATGACGCACACCGCGGGCTTCGGCTACGGGCTGCGGACCGGCAATCCCGTCGACGACGAATTCCGCGCCGACAAGGTGCTGCAGTCGAACGGGCTGAAGGACATGATCGACAAGATCGCCAGGATCCCGCTGCTCTACCAGCCCGGAACGAAATGGTCCTACTCGATCGCGGCCGACATCCAGGGCTACATCGTCGAGAGACTGTCCGGCGAGACGCTCGGCCAGTTCATGGCCGAGCACATCTGGCGCAAGCTGGGCATGAAGGATACCGGCTTCTTCGTGGCGCCGGCCGATGCGCAGCGTCTGTCGGGCGTCTATGTGAGGAATGCGATGACCGGGGACAAGCTCTATGAGCTTGGCCCCGCGATTCCGGGCATCCAGGACTTCACCAAGCCGCCATCGATGGAATCGGGCGGCGGCGGCTCGGTCTCGACGATCGACGACTATGCGCTGTTCTGCCAGATGATGCTGAACAAGGGCGCGCTCGACGGCGTGCGGATCCTGTCGCCCGAAACGGTCGCGATGATGGAGACCGACCAGGTCGCGCCCGGCGTCACGTCTTCCGATCCGATCGCGAACCGCTCGATTGCCGACGGCGCCGTCGGGTTCGGACTGGACTTTGCGGTGACGCTCGATCCGGCGAAGCTCGGCATAAGACAGGGTCCGGGTTCGATCTGGTGGGGCGGCGCGGCCGGCACCTGGTTCTGGATCGACCCGAAGAACGATCTGTTCTTCCTGGGAATGATCCAGAAGTTCGGAGCTGGCGCCGCCGGAAACGAACAATTGGCGCCGGAATCGCAGAACCTGCTGTACGACGCACTGATCCCTTCAAAACCGTGAGGCTCGAGCCATGAATTCCTGGGCAAGGCGAATCCTGATCGCGCTCGTCGTGCTGGCCGCACTCTGCGGCGGCGCCTATTACTGGTTCTTCATCCAGAACGGCACGCCGTCCACCGCCTATGCGATCGACATCGCCGAGGTGCGGCGCCTTGCCGATTCGCTGCCGGGCGACAAGGCGAAGGAAATCCGCGACGAAGAGGTCGCGCCGTTTTCCTTCCGGCGCGCCATCGTGGTGGCCGGCGACGGCTGGGACAGCCTGCCGATGGCGGTGTTCGCCTACCGGATCATGTTCGACCGGAGCAGCATCGTCGTCGACACCGGCGTCAGTCCGCGCGGCGCGCAGGACATGGGCACGACGATCGACATGGATTCGTATCGCCGGGTGCGTTCGGCGCTGAAATTCGCCTCCATCATCGTGGTGACGCATGAACACGCCGATCACATAGGCGGGCTGCTGTCCTCGCCCTGGCTGGAGCTGGAGCTCGCGCGCACCAGGCTCAATGCCGAGCAGCTCGCCAATCTCGACCGCTTCAATCCGGTCTATCGCAAGGAAGGTTTTGCGACCTACCGGCCGATCGCCTATTCAAAATACTTGGCGCTCGCGCCCGGCGTCGTGCTGATCCGTGCCGCCGGTCACACGCCGGGCAGCCAGATGGTCTATGTGAAGCTCGCCAATGGGCAGGAATATCTTTTCACCGGCGATGTCGCCTGGACGATGCGCAACATCGACCTGGTGCGCGAGCGGCCGCGCGCCACGGCCATGGCGCTGGGCGAGGATCGCGACGCGGTAATGGGCGAGCTTGCCGCGCTGTCGGCGCTCAAGACGGCCGAGCCGCACATTCATATCGTGCCGGGCCACGACCTCGACGCCGTGACGGCGCTGGAGCGGCAGCGTCTCCTGACCCGCGGATTCACGCCGGACGGCTACACCTTCTGATCGTTCTGCGTTCCGTCGGCATAGCCGCCGCCGATGCGCGTGCCGGGTTCGAGCAGGCCGCGCCCCGGAACGTGGTTGATCTCCAGCCTGGTGCCGTCGGGATCCTCGAACAGCACCGAGTAGTAGCCGGGCGCGAAATTGTCCTGCTGCGGCGCGTGCACGATCCTGGCACCGATCGCCGCCAGGAAGGCGTGGGCCGCATCGACGTCGGCGCGTTCGCGGGCGCGCCAGCAATGATGGTGCAGGCCGACGCTGCCTTGTTTGAATCGCTGGCCTTGATGTTCGGCGGTTGGTGCATGGATGCCGAAACCGGTGCGTCCGCCGACGCAATAGAAGGTGTTGGCCGTGTCGGCGACCACCTTCAGTCCGAGGAAGGGCAGAAGCCTGGCGTAGAAGTCGCGCGACCGTTTGAAATCCCCTGCCGTAATGAAGGTGTGTGCGACGCCGTTGATTTCCATTGTCCGTTCCCTGCGGCTTTGTTCTGATCGGACTGTGCACAGGCCGCGCCCCTTTCGTCATGAAATCCAGACGACCCAGCCATGAAGACCGCAAGGCAGCCGCCAAGCGCGCGGCGTTGCGCGCGCTCAAGAAGGCGCGCAAGGCCGCCGAGAGCGCGGGCGTGAAGTTGTCGGACTGGGAGGGCGAATTTCTCGAATCGGTCGAGGGCCGGGTCGAGAAGTACGGCCGTGCCTTCCGGGATTCCGAAAAGGGGGCGGCAGGCGCGTCACTTTCCCTGCGCCAGGCCGTTAAGCTCAAGGAGATCGCCGGAAAAGCCTCCGGCAAATCGTCATGGGCGCGAAAGCGGCCGGGATAGCTCGGCAACTATATTGCGGAAAGAAGTTGGACGCTTTGCCTTTATGACATTTCTGTTGCATCGCAGCAGGAAACTGGGGCCTAATCCACGCCGATTGTGCAACCGCAGCAAGACGGTGCCAGGGGAAGAGGATCAGTCAAATGTCGCAGCATTCCGCTGAGGCCAAGCCGAAACTCGAAGTCTACAAGGACCTCTACGAGATCGGCGAAATCCCGCCGCTCGGCCATGTGCCGTCGAAGATGTACGCCTGGGCGGTGCGCAAGGACCGTCACGGGCCGCCGGAAAGCTCCATGCAGATCGAGGTGCTGCCGACCTGGCCGCTCGATTCGCACGACGTCCTCATCCTCGTGATGGCAGCAGGTGTGAACTACAACGGCGTGTGGGCCGCGCTCGGCACGCCGATCTCGCCGATCGACGCGCACAAGAACCCCTATCACATCGCCGGCTCCGACGCGTCGGGCATCGTCTGGGCGGTCGGCGCCAAGGTGAAGCGCTGGAAGGTCGGCGACGAGGTCGTCGTCCACTGCAACCAGGACGACGGCGACGACGAGGAATGCAATGGCGGCGACCCGATGTTCTCGCCCAGCCAGCGCATCTGGGGCTATGAGACGCCGGACGGCTCCTTCGCGCAGTTCGCGCGCGTACAGGACCGCCAGCTCATGGAACGGCCGAGGCACCTCACCTGGGAAGAGTCGGCCTGCTACACGCTGACGCTCGCCACGACCTATCGCATGTTCTTCGGCCACCGGCCGCACATCCTGCGGCCCGGCCACAACGTGCTGGTGTGGGGTGCGAGCGGCGGTCTCGGCTCCTTCGCCGTGCAGCTTTGCGCGGTCTCGGGCGCCAATGCGATCGGCGTGATGAGCGACGAGAGCAAGCGCGAATTCGTGCTGTCGCTCGGCGCCAAGGGCGTGATCAACCGCAAGGACTTCCATTGCTGGGGCGCCATGCCCCAGGTGGGGTCGCCCGAATACGATGCGTGGACGAAGGAAGCGCGCAAGTTCGGCAAGGCGATCTGGGACATCACCGGCAAGGGCAACGATGTCGACATGGTGTTCGAGCATCCCGGCGAATCGACCTTCCCGGTGTCCTGCCTGGTGGTGAAGCGCGGCGGCATGGTGGTGTTCTGCGCCGGGACCTCCGGCTACAACATCACCTTCGACGCGCGCTATGTCTGGATGCGCCAGAAGCGCATCCAGGGCAGTCATTTCGCGAACCTGCTGCAGGCAAGCCAGGCCAACCGCCTCGTCGTCGAGCGCCGCATCGATCCGTGCATGTCGGAAGTGTTTTCCTGGAGCGACATCCCGCGCGCCCACACCAAGATGTGGAAGAACGAGCACCTGCCGGGCAACATGGCGGTGCTGGTGAACGCGCAGCGCACGGGCCTGCGTACCTTCGAGGACGTGCTGGACGCCCAGAAGGGCTAGCCCAACGCGCGGACGGCGAGCCAGACGAACACCACCGCCGTCGGATAGAAGGTCAGCCCGAAGCCGATGGCGCGGGCCCAGGGCGCGACCAGATAGCCGAGCCAGAACAGTGCGCGGCCGAGCGTGAAGACGACGGCGAGCATGCCGATCAGGCCCAGCCGCTCGTGCGGCAATGTCAGGGCCAGCCCGCTCCAGGCAATCGCCGCCAGCACCGCCTGTTCCAGCGTATTCTGATTGTAGCGCAGGTTGATCTCGAGGCTGCGGCTCTCGGGCGTGCGGCTGCCGTCGATGCCGTCCTGCGAAAAGAACCGGCGGCTCGACGCCAGCGCGATGCCGGCCAACAGGCAAAGGCCCGGCAACAGCATCCAGCGCGCGGCATAGGCAAGGCGCGCCGATTCGTCGTCGCCACCCGGCGGCGCGAAATGCGCGCTAGCACCGGGCATGCTGTAAAGCGCGATGAGGACGATGACGGCGGCGGCCATGCCGACGCCGACCAGAAGCTGCTTGCGGACCATGGGCGCCCTCCTCAAGGCAAGGATACGCGCCGGCCCTCGGCATCGACAGATTTATCTCTGAACGGCGGACGCGATGCCGCAAGCCGCGGCGGCCATGGTGCGCTGCGGCAGGGAGTCCGCTAAGGTCGGGCATCGAAATTCCTGAAGTCGGCGGCCATGCTCTCGCTCAGCGTTCCCCACCTCCTGGCCAAATGCGAAGAAGCCATCCTGTCGGCGGAAGGATTGCTCGCGGCCGCGAAATCGTCCGTCGCGCAAATGGTAAGCGTCGACGGCAAGATCTCGGCCGCGGCGCTCGATCGCGAGCAGCGCGCGACGCACGCGCTCGCCTGGTACGCGACCTATGTCGAGGCGCTGCGCCAGATGGCGCGCTGGGGTCGCCGGCTGGAGCAGGAGAAGAAGTTCGGCGACATCGAACAGCTTCTGCTGCTTGCGGCCTACGCGGAATATCTGCCCCAGCTCGCGGGCGGCATTTCCATGAGCCAGAGCGAGATCGCCCGTCCCTACAGCATGGAGATCGACGATTCGGTTATCGGGGAGTTCTGGACGCCCACCATCGCCGAGCTGGTGCAGACCGGGCAGCGGCCGCAGGTGCGCGCGGCAATCGCGGACTACATGGCCAAGCACGCCGGTGCGATGTTCATCGGCGACCCGGGCCTCGACGACACGATGGGGCTGATCCGCGAGCAGTTCTTCCGCTTCGCCCAGGACAAGGTCGCGCCCTATGCCCATCAGTGGCACCTGAAGGACGAACTGATTCCGCTCAGCGTCGTCAACGAACTGAGCGATCTGGGCGTCTTCGGACTGACCATCCCGGAGGAGTATGGCGGCGCCGGCCTTTCCAAGACGGCGATGTGCGTGGTGTCCGAGGAGCTGTCGCGCGGCTATATCGGCGTCGGCTCGCTCGCCACGCGCTCGGAGATCGCCGCCGAACTGATCCTGACCGGCGGCACCAAGGACCAGCGCGAACACTGGCTGCCGCTGATCGCGAGCGGGGCGAAGCTTCCGACGGCGGTCTTCACCGAGCCCTCCGGCGGCTCGGACGTGGCGGCATTGAAGACGCGCGCCGTGCGCGACGGCGACGTCTACAGGATCTACGGCAACAAGACCTGGATCACCCATGCGGCGCGCGCCGACATGATGACGCTTCTGGTCCGCACCAATCCGGAGAAGCCGGGCTATCGCGGACTGTCGATGTTCCTGGCCGAGAAGCCGCGCGGCACGGAGAAGGAGATTTTTCCGGCGCCGGGCATGAGCGGCGGCGAGATCGGCGTGCTCGGCTATCGCGGCATGAAGGAATACGAGATCGGCTTCGACGGATTCGAAGTGCCGGCGAGCGACCTGCTCGGACGGGAGGAAGGCCAGGGCTTCAAGCAGCTGATGCAGACCTTCGAGGCGGCGCGCATCCAGACGGCGGCGCGCGCCATCGGCGTGGCGCTGTGCGCGATGGATCTGGGCGTGCGCTATGCGCTCGATCGCCAGCAATTCGGCCAGCAACTCATGGAATTTCCGCGCGTGCGCGACAAGCTGGCGCTGATGGCGATCGAAATCACCATCACGCGGCAGCTTTCCTATTATGCGGCGCGCGAGAAGGACGAGGGGCGGCGCTGCGACCTGGAAGCCGGAATGGCAAAGCTGCTCGGCGCCCGCGTCGCCTGGAGCTGCGCCGACAACGCGCTCCAGATCCATGGCGGCAACGGTTTCGCGCTGGAATACCCGATCAGCCGCGTTCTGTGCGATGCGCGCATCCTCAACATTTTCGAGGGCGCCGCCGAGATTCAGGCCAATGTGATCGCGCGGCGCCTGCTGGAAGACCGGGGAAATTGAAGCGGGAACCCAAGCCGTCCTGGCACGAGGTGCCTGCGGCGCTGAGAGACGATATCTCCGCAATCGTTGGGGAGCCGATTGTTTCCGCCGAAGTGGCCTGGGGCGGGTTCGGCCCAACGGCGTCCTTCAAATTGACGACCGCTGCCGGGAGCACTTTCTTCTGCAAAGGCACCCATCCCGGCAACACGCCGGAGGGGCATAAGGCCGTGCTGCGCGAGTGCGCCAATCTGCGGACCTTCCACGAGCTTGCCCGCTTCGGGCCGTCACTGCTCGGACTCGCAAATCTGGGCGACTGGCACCTGGCCGTTCTGGAGTTCGTGCCGCGCGCATTCGAGGTGCCGCCATGGACGCGCGAGGCGAGCGACCGGGCAATTGCGCGCATCGCCGAATTTCATGCTTCGACCCCCGAACGGGCCGAAGCGTCGCTGGCGGACATGCAGTTTACGGATCTGCTCAGCCAGTCCTTGAACTGGTACTCGCTGCGCGACACGGCTAATGGCAGGCAATTCGCTTCGCTCTTCGTGGATGAAGCCGCTGCGGCGGCGTGGCTCGCGGCCCATCTCGATCGCTTCACTGCGTTGGCGGATCGCAGCAGGACCTGCAGCGGGCCGCGCGGCTGGATGCATGCCGACATTCGTTCCGACAATCTGATATTCGCCGCCGAAGGTCGGCTGTTGCTCGTCGATTGGCCCGTACTGTCCTTTGGCCCCCAGATTCTGGACATCGCACTTTTCCTGCCGAGCCTTGAAGGCGAAGGCGGCCCCAGCTGCGCCGACGGCCTCAGACTCTATGAGGACGCGGCCGCAGCGCGATTCGACGGCGCCGACATTGCGGCTGCAGCCGCGGCCATCGCCGGGTTCTTCGCCGCGCGTGCCGGTCAACCGGAGATCGAAGCACTGCCGCGCTTGCGTTGGGTTCAAAAGCTTCAGCTCTTTCCCGCACTGCGCTGGCTGGCGCAATGTCTCGATATCGCGCCGCCGCCGCTGCCCCGCGACTTCACGGCATGATACAGAAGAACCGAATTCGGGAGCCCGCATGCCAGTTCACGCCATCGACAAACTCTTCGCCACCATCGCCGCGCGAAAAGGCGGCGATCCGGACAAGTCGTACACCGCCCGGCTGCTGAAGGAAGGCGCGCCAAAGTGCGCCAAGAAATTCGGCGAGGAGGCGGTGGAAGCCGCGATCGCCGGCGCGCTCAAGGACAAGCGCGGCCTCGCCGCGGAATCCGCGGACGTGCTCTATCACCTGCTCGTCCTGTGGGCCGCGACAGGCATCACCCCAGCCGACGTCTATCGCACGCTCGCCGCGCGCGAGACCCAGTCCGGACTCGCCGAAAAAGCCTCGCGCGCGAAAGCGCCGAAAGCTACTCGCCGGCGTCCTCGGCCATCTGCTTGACGAGATCGAGCACGCGCTTGCGCAGCTTGGGGTCCTTGATCTTCATGAACGCCAGGCTGAGTTGCAGTCCTTCGCCGCTGGAGACGAACTCCATCACCGGCGGAGACGCCGCGCCTTCCGCAAATTCGCCGCCGCCCGACAGTTGCTGCGCGACGCCTTCGTAGAAGTAGTCGATCGGCACGCCGAGAATGCGAGAGACTTCGAACAGCCGCCCCGCACCGATGCGGTTCACGCCCTTCTCGTATTTCTGCACTTGCTGGAACGTCAGGCCGAGCAACTCGCCCAACCGTTCCTGGCTCATGCCGATCAACATGCGGCGCAAGCGGACGCGACTGCCTACTTGTCCGTCTATCGGATTTGCTTGTTTTTTTGGCACGGTGACTACACAACGCTCCCCGTTTCAATCTGGCGCTCAGCGGCCAGCAGGTTAAAAGAAAAAGTCAATTCAATCGCTTATGAATTGAAACCCTACTTGCGAGAAAGCGCCAAGGGAAGGGCGGCACTGAACGTCAACAGAACAAAAAACAGGAGATCGCCAAAGCGCGCATAGGGCGTTGCCGGCGCGGCGTTGGGTAACCGTGCGTCAAGCGCTCCCATGCGGTCGAGCCCGAGCTCGGCAACGGTGCGGCCTTGCGCATCGATGACGGCGGAGACGCCCGTGTTGGCGGCGCGCGCCAGGGGCAGCCCTTGCTCGATCGCGCGCACGCGCGCGGCCAGCAGATGCTGGCGCGGGCCCGCCCAGGGACCGAACCACGAATCGTCGGTGATGTTCAAAAGCCACATCGGTTTCGGTCCTGATCCGGCAACCACCGCCGAAGGAAACAGTATCTCGTAGCAGATCAACGGGCTCGCCGGCGGCGCGCCGGGAATTTGCAGCGTATGCGGACCATCGCCGGAAGAGAAGCTCCCTGGAAATCCGACGAGCTTGGTGACGCCGAACCGCTTCAACAGCGACTCCGCGGGCAAGTATTCCCCGAATGGTACCAAATGGAATTTGTTATAGGTGCCGACCAGTACGCCGCCCGGCGCGAATACGTACAGACTGTTGAAAAATCGGCGCTCGCCATTCGCGCCGATTTCTTCGCGCTGATTGCCGGTGATCAGCGTGCGATGAAGATCTGTCAGCGCCGCGATTTGTTCGAGTGCTTCGGGACTGCGCTGAAGCAGAACGGGCGGCGCCGCTTCCGGCCAGATGATGACGTTGGGTGAACCGGGCCGCGTGCTCAAGTCGATGAGCCGGCGCCAGTTGCGGGCGACCAGTCGTCGCACATATTTCTCGTCCTGCGGTATGTCGGGCTGCACCAGCCGAAGCTGAACGCCCGCAACGAAGGTCGTTGGCGTCGTCGCCAGCCGGAGCGCGCCGCCGATCCAGAGCGCGGCGAACAGCGCCGCCGCGGCGACGGCAAGCGACAGGCGCAGGCGAGGCCCGAACAGTTCGGCCAGCGCAAAGCCGAACAAGACGGTCAGAAGCGACAGGCCATAGGCCCCGTAGAGCGCGGTGCTCTCGAGGATCGGCAGCGACGCGCCCCAGCCATAGGCCGGCAGGTTCCAGGGCAGGCCGGTCAGCACATGACCGCGCAGCCACTCGCAGGCGGCATAGCAGGCCGCGAGGACGAAGATGCGCGGCCGGCCGTCGCGCCAGACATACATTGCGGCCGCACAGGCCAGGGCGATGAACAGCGCCAGCCCGCCGGGAAACAGAACCGCGACAAAGGGGATGAGCCAGGCATGCGCGAGCGGATCGACCAAGAACGGATAGAAGATCCAGTGCATGCCGGTGACGAACTGCCCGAAGCCGAAGCCCCAGCCAAGGGCCGCGGCCCAGCGGACCGGCCGTGGCCGTGCGGCCGCGCCATCGAGCAGCAGAACCAGCGCCGCGAGACCGAGCAGCATCGCCGGAAACAATCCCAGCGGCGCAAATCCGAGCGCATAGAAGGCGCCGGCGAGGATGGAAGCGAGCAAGGCGCGCCACCCGGAAAGGGCGCGAAGATAGCCGCCGATCCGCGCCAGGGCTGCGCTCACAACGGTTTCTCGTCTGCCGGCCCCGCGGGATCCGCGGCAGCCGATGGCTGGCGAATGCGCAGGCGCTTCACCCGCCGGGGATCGGCCTCGAGCACTTCGAACTGATAGCCGGAAGGATGCGCCACGATCTCGCCCCGCTGCGGCACCCGGCCGAGCAGCGACACGACGAGGCCGCCAAGCGTATCGATGTCCTGTTCGGGGTCTTCGGGCGCAAGATCGATGCCGGTCTGCTCGCGGAAATCCTCAAGGTCGAGCCGCGCATTGGCGACGAAGGCGCCGTCCTCGGTCTTGCGCACCTGCTGCGCATCCTCGTCGTGCTCATCGGCGATGTCGCCCACGATCTCCTCGATGACGTCCTCGATGGTGACCAGACCGTCGGTGCCGCCATATTCGTCGATCACCAGCGCAAGATGCATGTGCGCGGTCTGCATCTTGAGCAGCAGATCCA
>Ga0134126_10007404_pt1 | contig 13789 bp, 10 predicted proteins | sample KB31752_FD_96881 | JGI IMG/M metagenome (GOLD analysis project Ga0134126, IMG submission 96881) | Terrestrial soil microbial communities with excess Nitrogen fertilizer from Kellogg Biological Station, Michigan, USA - KB3-175-2 | ecosystem: Environmental > Terrestrial > Soil > Unclassified ...
CTCTTCGGTATAATCGATGTTCTTGACTGTTTTAAAGATATGCCGGATCATCCCTTCGAACATCGTCAGGATATCTTCCTGCTCGACGAAGCTCATCTCGCAGTCGATCTGGGTGAACTCGGGTTGGCGGTCGGCCCGGAGATCCTCATCCCGGAAACATTTGACGATCTGGTAATACCGGTCATAACCACTGACCATCAGCAGCTGCTTAAAGGTCTGCGGGCTTTGCGGCAACGCATAGAATTGCCCGGGGTTCATCCGCGAAGGGACAACGAAGTCCCGTGCACCTTCCGGCGTCGATTTGATCAGGAAGGGCGTTTCCAGATCCATGAAGTTGTTTTCATGCAGATAGTTCCGCGCAGCGCGGTTGACGGCATACCGCAGCTCCAGGTTCTTCTTGACGGCCTGCCGCCGCAAATCCAGGAACCGGTATTTCATCCGAAGGTCATCGCCGCCGTCGGTATCGTCCTGGATGGTGAAGGGCGGAACGGCCGCCTTGTTGAGTATCGTATAGGATTCTACCGTGATCTCGATATCACCCGTTGGCAGCGCCGGGTTTTTGCTGGTCCGCTCCGTGACTTTGCCTTTCGCCTGTATGACGAACTCACGCCCCAAAGGGTTTCCCGACAATTGCTCATGCAGCTTCTCCCCCAACAACAACTGCGTGATCCCATACCGGTCCCGCAGATCCACGAACGTAATGCTGGTACCTAATTTTCTTACTGTCTGTACCCAGCCTGCGAGGGTAACTGTTTGACCGATCTGCGCGCTTCTTAATTCTCCACACGTGTGTGTTCGATACATTTCCTGATTTTGAGCTGCAAAGGTACTAAAACCCAGCATTTTGACGTATTTTGAGAGTATGAATCTCCCGATCCGGCATGTCATGGCAAGAAGGAGTACGGCCAGCCTCAATAAAGCCGGGAAAAGGCGATTTTTGACCCGGGTACAGCATTTTATCGAGGTCAAGACCTTTAAATACATAGATGTTGAACCCGACGAGCGCATGCCGCTGCTCATTGGCGCCGCGGCCGTTCAGCTGACCTATGAACTGGATCATTACCTGCTCGACTATTTCGGGACCTAATTACCAGGAATTCCGGGCGGTTTGCATCGAGACCTTTTTCGAACGATCCAATGCCTTTCGCAAACAGCTGCCAGAACTCTATATCTCTCTCTGCTCGCTCCTGGACCAGGACCCACTCACGGCCGAAAAAATACTGCAACCGGATGGCGGGGGCCTGACTCTATCTGTTATCGATTGATAATCAATGTTCAATGGGAAAAGAAGAAAACCTTTGCACAACACTTTTACTTTTCAGGAATTCTTTTTATTTTGTCTCCCATCCGTACGATTCATTCCTCTTGATTAAACCCGCCTATCGATTTCCCACTCTAATCTGAAAGCGATAGTTCCGTATCCATTAACCAATGTAAGACCTCGGTTTTGTCGCTCATTTTCTTGACATTCAAAAAGGATTATGAACCTTATGGAAATCGTCGTCATTTTCTCATTAGTATTGGGGGTCCTACTACTCAATCGCCCAGTTACGCTTCTAGCCCAACGTCTTTATACAAGACACCAGTTCAAGCGCTTTATTTCCAGCGAGACTTTTTATCATTCTGTAATTTCCAGCCATTTCCGCTATTATAATCGCCTGGGGCTGGAAGACCAGCGCAAGTTCCTGTTCCGGACGTTTCAGTTCCAGCATTCCAAAAACTTTCATTATATAGAGGTGGAACAAACGGCTGAGATGCCCATCCTGGTGAGCGCCGCAGCAGTGCAGTTGACTTTCGGGCTGGAAAAATTCAAGCTCAATTACTTCGACGATATCTTTATCCTCCGCGATGACTATCACTACGGATTCTATTCCCGTCCGTTCATGGGGCATGTGGATCAAACCGGCATCTATCTGTCCTGGGACAATTTCATGCGCGGTATCTCCGGCTATACGCCCAACTGCAACGTAGGTCTTCACGAGATGGCCCATGCCCTGGCTTATGTCAACTTCATCACTCAAACCGAGGAAGACAAACACTTCAAAAAAGAGTTTCCCAATTTCTCGAAGGTAGCGCGCCCCATTTTCACCTCCATGCAACAGGCTGGTGTCAAAAACCTCCTGGGTGATTACGCCGCAACGAACTACCACGAGTTCTGGGCCGTCGCCGTCGAGGTCTTCTTCGAAAGTTCGGTCCATTTCCGTCATGAGCTCCCCGAACTCTATCAGGCCATGGCCCGCGTCCTCAACCAGGACCCGCTGAGCTGCCTCACCGGCAACACGACACTCATCGTCCGCCCCACAGCCGAAACTGCCGATGTGACCGCCGTGGCTCATTGATCATCTGCCCGTATTGCGTCACCGGCTTAAGATTTTCGTAAACCGCCGCACCTCCGCTTCCGGCAAAATCGCCGAGCCATCGACGATATGCCGCGCCAGTTGCCGGGCAAAGAACGGCGCCAGCGAACAACCCTTGGTGCCCATCCCATTCAGGATACCCACGGCGGGGTGCAACGGATGAAACCCTACAAAGGGCCGCCGTTCCAACGTCGCCGGCCGCACCGAGGCCACATGCTCGAGGAGGCGGAAGGGCAGTCGCACCCACTCGCGCAACGCCGCCTCCGCCCGCAGGCGAAAACCCTCGGTAGGGTCCGCATGCTCAAACGACCATTCGTACGACGAGCCCACCCAATACAACCCATCCCGCCAGGGCACGATGCTCATGCCCTTTTTAAATACTGTTTTGAGTGCCCCTGCCGCCTCCGCGAGCCCATCGATCTCCACGATCAACGCTTCACCTTTATTGGGCGCAAAAGGCAATCTCGAAAAATAAGGATTGTTAAAACTCTCGACCCCGTCACAAAAGATGATCCGCCGCGCGGTGATACCGCGATAGCGGATGCTTTCCCCTTCAACCACGAGCTCTTCCCGCTCGAATCGCTCCTCCCGCAAGATCCCGCACGCCGACATCCGCACCCGCGCCGCGGCCAGCAGTCCCGGCATATCGACAAGGTAGCAAGACGTGATGATCCCATACCCCAATTCGGTATGAAAACAGCCGTCCCAGGTACGCTCATCGGCAGGCAGCTGCAGATAAGCGGCATCTTCTTCCAGCCGTTTCAAGAAGGCCAGCCGCATCTGCGCGGTGGGAAAGAAATCGATGACACGCGCCGGGGAAAAAAAGGAGGCTCCCAGGAGCTCCGCGAGACGTGCATAAGCATCGACAGCAAAAGGCAGTAATTCATCGATCATCCACGTGGTGACGATACGCCGCCCGGTCACAGGGTTGATCAATCCGGCCGCCGACCTGCTCGCCGTAAAAGATCGTTGCTCGTCGATTACCACGTGCGTGATGCCGGCGCATTCCAGTTCCATGCTCAAAAAGGTTCCACAGATACCCGCTCCAACCACCAATACTTCCGTGTGTTCTCCCATCCGGCAAAAATAGGCAACCGGCGCGGGATTCCGGCCATCGAGGGCGCGGACTGGCGCGGGTTTTGCACCTGTTAGCAAAAAGCGGCTATGACAAGGCGGCGCATCACGAACCGGCTCGCCCATTACGGATTCCGAAAGGTATTCGAGAGCATCAACCAGCATGGTATAAAGCGAGGCGTCAGTACCATGGGACTCGATGGATTTATCCAGCATTGCGCCCGGTTGTCGGCAGGCACCGGCGCCGTCACCGGCATGGGCGGTACGGTTTCATTGCTGGTAGGTCTGCCTTTCGACGTGATCAACAATATCACGCAGCAATTCCGTGTTACCCTGGCCGTTATATACGATCGCCGGGGTAGCTATGAAGTCGGGTTCGATGAGCTCATGTCGATCGTCGCCGTTTCCCTCGGGGTCGAAGCCGGCCTCGTAATGACCCGTTCGCTGCTGGAAAATATCGCCGAACGCCTGCTGGTCCGTATGGGTGCCAAGGCGGGTGGCAGACTGATCCCCATCGCCGGCGCCTTCATCGGTGCCACCACAAATTATCTCTTCATTAAAAGCATCGGCGCTTCGGTAAAAGCGCTTCCCCTCCACAAGCCCCAGGATATCTAGGGCGTGGCTTCCACATTTACCCTGATCCCCTCGCTGTGATAGGAGAATTCGGGTGCGTACATACATTCGATGGTGGTGACCCCATTGCTGAAATCCCCCGATTGACCGGCCAGAAGCGTATATTCGAAAACATGCGTTCCGCGCGGCAGGCTGCTGAAAAACAGATCGGTGCTTGCGTCCTTCGTGGTCTCATAATAGCCAAGACCATCTTGCCATCTATATCCGCTGAGGACATTCTCCGGCTCGAAACAAGCTGCCCGCATATCTTTTACATGGACATATTCAAAGTCCCTGTCCGCCTGTACGATCATCCGCACGACAACCCTGTCTCCGGCTCGTAGCGTCGCATTGTCCGCGAGGGTTTCCAGCACCGGTCCGCGATCCGTATTCCGTTTGATATAAAGTTTCTTCATGACGCTCAGCTCCGGCTTGCCACCGCCCGGCGGCGTGATCCGGTCGAGCATATCGAAATATTGCCAGTAGACCGCTCCCCAGGCCGGTGACCCGCCACCCCCTTTGGTCTGCATCGTCACCGTGATATTCCCCATCGCCGGGCTGACGAACGGCGCGTCGAAGATCTTTTTGTAATAGCCGATACCCGCATCGGCCGTGTTCGCCGCCGAAGTCCTCGCATCGGCCGCCGCGCCAGCATCTGCAGGCCATTCGATCGTTTTGTCCCCCAGCCGCACTTCGATCGAGCGCTCGGCATTCAGCCAGTCGGAGCCACCCAGCAACAACGCATAGCAGGCATTGGCGGTCGCCGTCGTCGTCGGCCAGTTATGCGTTTGTTTTTGCCGCAGCAACCAGGTCTTGAGCTCCCTGTCCGCCACCGCATCGCCGCTTATCTCATGAAAGGCCTCGATCAGCAGACTTTGTGTCTCCACCGGCGCCTGGTACCAGAAATAGCCGCCTTCCATTCCCTTCCAGTACATGCCTTTCTCCTGGTCGACTATCGCATTTTCCTTCAGCGACTTCAAAATATCCTTCGCCGTCTGTATATCGCCTGTGCGGTACAACGCGAGCGCGATCATAGCCTGCATATAATTGTTCCGTTCTACCCATCCCTGCTGCGCCTTCTTCCGGAAATAGTTGACGGCCGGGAAGACATCCCCGGATATGGCATAATCGGGGAACAGACTGCGCATATACAAATAGTCGATAGCGAGCGGGTCCAGTCCGGTGATCAACGGCTTGCCGGCCCGCTTTTCGGCTGCCCTGGCCGCTTCATAATCTTTCTTCAACTGCCCATCCAGATAAGGCATCGCCGCCATCACGATTGCATTCGCCTTGCCGGTCAGCTCCGCGGGGATGGCCTGTAATTTTTGTAAATGACCGATGCCCGTCACAATGTACTGCGTGATATACCGGTCGTCGGCGCCGCCCTTGAACCAGGGAAAACTGCCGTCTGCCGACTGCATGGCCGTCAGTCGGTCGAATGCCGATTCCAGCGATCGGCTCATCACGCTCATATCGAACAGCAAGGCGATGTTCTTTCGCTGCTCGGCTTCCGTTTTACCCTGCAGCACCCAGGGCGTTTCCTCCAGCAACACCGACTTGAGCTCCTGATCTTTTTGCAGATTGCTCAGCAGCTCAGCGGTATCCGCCGTCCGCCATTGTTCGAATACTTGTTGTAACCGAGGTGAACTTGTGGCGATCTTGCTGGCCAGCGCATTGGCATAAGCACGCTCGAAGGTCTGTTCCGCACATTCATAGGGATATTCCGCGAGATAGGGGAGACTCTGTACGGCATACCAGGCCGGGTTAGCCGTAAACTCGACCGTCAAAGCGTGATGATTCAACGTCTCGCTGCCCCCGCTTTTTAATAATTTGTCGAAGATAAAGTGCTTCGTTCCATCATTGGGAAGGTTCAAGGGCAGGCTTTCCGTGACCAGCATCCGGTTGCTGACTACCGGCAGGATCGCTTCTTCACCGTCACTAAAGACACCCGCCTGTGCCACTACCTTATAGGTCACCGGCCGGTTGTATTGATAAGGGATATCGAGCGGAAAGCTAACGACAAAGCTCCGATGCGCTTCTACGGTAAAGTACTGGTTCGGCTGGCGGTTCACGAATAGGCCATCCGCCGTTTGCCCCGTCGTGGGATCGGTGAGCTGCAGGCTCATCTGACCCGTGAGCTCGGTATCGGTCATATTGACGACCTTGACCTGCAGCTCCATTTTGTCGCCTTCGCGCAAAAAACGCGGCGCTTTGGGCTGGACCATCAATTCTTTTTGTGTGATCACCTGCCGGGTCGAATAGCCAAAGGCGAGGTCCCGCGTGCTGGCCAGCGTCATCCATTTCCATGTCGTCAAGGCGTCCGGCATCGTAAAGGAAAAGCTCACAGTGCCCGCGCTGTCCGTCCGCAGGTCGGGGAAGAAGAAGGCCGTCTCGCGGAAATCGGTTCGGGGTTGTGCCATGGGCTCCGTTTTCACCGATCCACTGGCATCGACGCTAACTGACGGCGTAGATTTAAGAATATCGTCCGGGCTGGTTGTTTTGTCAAAGTCCATTGCCGACGCATTGGCGTTAAGCCGCCGGCTGCCATACCCGATCACGACCATTGGCGCTTCCAACGGCCCCATCAACTCGCTATTAGGCCGAAAATAATAAGGCGGCTTCACCCGATCAAACGAGAGAAACTGCGATACATCGAGATTAAAGCTGCCGAGACCGTTCCACACCGTGGCGGAGCGCACCGATGGATAAAGATCCGGCTTCTCCCAGCTGTGAGGGGCAAACTGATCCAGCGAGGCATCATAAAGCGCCGAGACGATCTCCGCCGCCACTTTCTCCCCGCGATGCCCCCCGATCGTTAGCTGCCATTTTTCGGCACTTCCAGGCTCGGTCTTATCCCGGAAACTGGCGTAACGGATATCCAGCTCCTTATTCGTCCAGGGCACATGCACCACCGACGAATGCGTATACAACCGGTTGTCTTTTACAAAAGCATCGATCACGGAGAAACCACCCCGATCCTTTTCGGCGATCGCCCATTCCGTTTGCTGCTGATTGCCGTTCAAGGTAAAATTGCTGTACCGGGTCTGTCCGTTCCGTTCGACGCTGCGGATGACATACACGTTATTCGCCGAAGTCCCGATGGAAGTTGACGCTTTTCCACCCGGCTCCACCGCGTCCGCATCCCCGGAACCCCAGGTATATTGCGGACTAGCGGGGCTGCCCGTTTTGCCATCATACAATTCGACGTACCGAAGGTCCTTGACCTCATTCCCGTACTTGCCGCGGGTCTTCGCTTCGACCACATACCAGCCAGGCGTAAGCCTCCCACCGGGAATAGCTAACCGCAGTTGTCCCGCACCGGCTCCGGGAACAGCCGTGCGCCCCGTCGCCCCGTCGTTAGGCCCCGCTGCGCCCGCCAATTGCTCAAGCGTATCCCAAATAGCCGCCCCTCTCGGCCAGCTTTCCTTTTGCGTCTCCTGCCGGTATTCATCATGCGGAAAAGAATCCAGCCAAGCCGCCTCGGACATCGTATAAAGATCCGGCACATCCCACAACCGTTCGCGGATCAGGCGTTTCGGCGCCTGCAAGGGATAGATGGAGACCTGTACATCCGCCGCCACTGGCACACCGGCAAGATTACTCGCGCCAACCAATATCGACCGCATGCTATCCGCCGGCATCCGATCCCCGCCCGGCACATCGAGCGAAACCTTCACCGCCGTAAAGCCGGCCACGATATCCGTCGTCCCCGACCTCGTCTCGCCATTGATATCGGTAACATCGCTGCTCACCTCGAAATCGAATTCCGGGTTGTATTTCCGCTGTGCACCCTGGTCCGCGGTAGCAAAAAACACAAAACTGAACCGGCCCGCAGCATCCGTCGTCAGCGTTCCCGAGGCGATCTCCTGGTCCCGCTGATAAGGCCGGACGATCCGTCCGAACATCCACGGATAAGGGTAGCGGGTCTTCCGAACCACATGATAGCGCACTTTGGCGCCATCGACGCCATTGCCGGCATAGCCTTTGGCCATCCCCGTCACGCGGATGCTGTCGCCCGCCCGATAGCTGTCGCTCTGCCTGTCATAGTCGACAAAGAACCGCGGCCGTTTGTATTCTTCCACGGAGAACGCGAGGGAGCCCTTAGTCGGTGTGTTGAGCCGGTATACCCCGTTAAGCCGGTTCTTCGGGAGCTTGAATGTGCCATGAAAAGAGCCAAATTCGTTCGTGGTCAGTTTCATAGAATCTACCACCTGCTCATTAGGATCGTACAGGATCACCGTGGTTGTATGCGCGGAGAAAGGCTTTGGCCTACGGGTATCGAAGTCTTCGGTAGTTACAATACCTTTGAAATAGATTGTTTGCCCCGGCCGGTAAATGCTTCTGTCCGCAAAAAAATAGCAATGCGCATTTTCTTCTTCAAACTTATTTCTATCGACAACCGCGGAGTCCTCTGTCGATGCCTGAATATATTCGCTTTGCAGCGGCCAAAGATGATCGCCGGGAATGCTGATGTCCAGGTCTGCGCCAAACCCATCCGTTGATTTGATGTTTTCGACAAAATGCCCATCGGCATCCGTTACATAAGTACCGACCACCTTATTCGCCTGGCGTCCATTAGATGTATACGATACTTGGAGGAACCGCACCCGAGCCCCGGCGATCGGCCTACCCGTCTCGCGGTTCACTACGAAATAATCCTTCTCTTTGTTGATATAGGCGATCGCGGAGACGACAAAATATTGCAGACCCAGCACGCCTTGTTTCCTGCTCCAACTGCTGTCCGAGCTGCTCAGCAAGGCATAGGCGCCCGGCGGCAGCGACCCAATGGCGATCTCCGTCTTGTGCAACCGAAGATCATGCGGATCGGGGAGCTCCTGCGCATAGGCCCGATACGCCGGCATAAAGAGCAAACGGCTCAGGGTGGCACTGTCATAGATACCCCGCTGCATCGCCGGGGAGGCCGAGTTGTCATCCAGGCGAACGATCCGTAGATAGAGCCGGTTGAAATTCTGCCAGCTCACCAGCACCGGGAAGGGCCGGGAAGGAATATGCACCTTTTGCATCTGCAAGGTCATAACCTTACGAACGATGTTTTCCAACAGCAGCGTACAAAGCGCCTTACCTTCGCTGCTGTCCGGTAGGGCGAGCACCTTTTCGCAGATCGCCCGGGCCGCGACACATCCATTGGAGTCCACAATATGGCCGTCAGTGGTCACCGCGTCAAAATAATGCTGGTTGGCCTGCCAATACCAGGCCTCCGCCGCTGCGGGTGAGCGGGGGTATGCGGCGGTGATCCGGCCTAACGCCTTCATATAGTCGTCCTCCTGATCGGGATAGTTCGCCTTTACATAATTCAACCGCTCGACATCCACGGCGATCAATGCATCGGGGCGGTTATCGCCAAGATGCAGCCGGATCAGCCGTTGAAAAAGCTTTATCGCCCTATAGCGATTATCCGAACTATCGGCGGCGACAAACGGGTGTTTCGAAAAAACGGCGGCATCGCCAAATAATTCCGGATCGTTGAACAAAAAGGGACGCGCCGGGCTCACTTGATTAACTGATCCGGATTTAAAAAAGTCCAGCGCCCGATGCGCCAGCAGGTCCCAAAGCGTAGGACGCAACGCCGGTGCCTGTCCTTTTATAATAATAGGTTGGTATTGTTTCAACGCGATATGGGTCAGCAGCTGTTCCTGCTCAAGCGACTGCTGGTAGAGTTGCGCGATCTTTTGGTCGAGATCCGGTATCGACCAGGTGGTGAGATCGCTATCGGTTTTTTCCGCCGTCGGTGTCCTGCTGGAAAACGTCCAGGAGCTCTCGCGTAAAAACGATGCATAAAGACCCGCCAGCATATTCTCGAGAATGGCCTTCACCGCGCCGCTGCTCGAGTCGACCTGGTGCTCTAGTTCCCTGATTGAAGCAGGCAGCCCATCGTCCGAGCGTTTTTGTTCCAGCCGCAACCGGTAGAGCAGTGCCTTGATCAGTTGCCCTTGGTTCCTCTCGCGCCGCGCCATGCCGTAGATCGTATTGACCTCTGTCAGCGCCGCTGTCGTCAACCCTTTTTTATTGATCAGGGAATCCACTGTATTCCATCGTCGGTCATAGCCGTCTTGTTGCGCGTGAACGAAAAAACCGGTTATGCATAAAAGCAATAGAAGCAGACCCTTTTTCATACGTAGGAAGGAATTTGTTTAAAGATACTTTTATCTAAGATGTCCCCGGTCATGCGATTACACAGCCCAAAATCCTTTTAACATAGCTCTAACGTATCTGCCTTAAACACAACAACTTGCCAGCCATCTTATATATGAGCTCGCTAATGAGCCTTAACTTAAAATCTACTAAGATGAAAACGAAATTGACTTTCCTCCTCGCTGCCGGCTTATTACTCGGTGCAGTTACTACACAAGCTCAGGGCCGGTATGGAAATGATCGCGATGTTCGTCATGACCGTATGGATATGCGCCATGACCGCCAGGATATGCGGTATGACCGCCGGGACATTCGTTATGACCGCCGGGACATAAACCGCGACCGGATGGATGGAAATTACGGCGCCCTGCGTAACGACCGCCGGGATATGTACCACGATCGTCGCGACCTCCGTTATGATCGCCGCGATCTCAACCGCGATCGTTGCTACTAAAAAGAAAGTTACACAAGGCCATCGATAAATAAGAAAGGCCCCCGGGAGGGGACCTTTCTTGCTATTGGCAATAACCTGAATTATTTTTTCTTGAGCACCTTCGCCATGGTAGACCCGATCTCCGCCGGCGTCTGCACAACGGTGATCCCGCATTCGGCCATGATCTTCATCTTGGCGGCAGCCGTATCATCCGCACCGCCGATGATAGCACCAGCATGACCCATCCGGCGTCCGGCAGGCGCGGTTTGCCCGGCAATGAACCCGACCACGGGTTTACGGTTGTTTTCCTTGATCCAGCGTGCGGCTTCGGCTTCCATGCTGCCACCGATCTCACCGATCATCACGATACCTTCCGTCTCCGGATCGTTCATCAGCAGCTCCACCGCTTCCTTCGTCGGTGTACCGATAATGGGGTCACCACCGATACCTACCGCCGTAGAGATACCCAGACCGGCCTTGGCTACCTGATCGGCAGCCTCATAGGTCAGCGTTCCCGACTTGCTCACGATGCCGATCTTGCCTTTCTTGAAAACGAAGCCGGGCATGATGCCTACCTTGCAATCACCGGCCGTGATGACACCGGGACAGTTAGGTCCGATGAGCCGGGTATTCTTACCCTGCAGGTATTTCTTAGCCCTTACCATATCCTGTACGGGGATACCTTCTGTGATACAGATCACCAGCGCGATCCCCGCTTCCGCCGCTTCCATGATCGCATCGGCCGCAAATGCCGGTGGAACAAAGATGATCGACACATTCGCCCCCGTGCTCTTTACTGCATCTTCCACGGTGTTGAACACCGGCCGCTCCAGATGCGTGCTGCCACCCTTACCCGGAGTCACACCGCCTACCACCTGCGTGCCATATTCGATCATTTGCGTTGCGTGAAAAGTCCCTTCTGTTCCTGTAAAGCCCTGTACAATGATTTTGGATTGCTTGTTAACTAAGATTGCCATGAGGAGAGTAATTTTGAGGCCCGTACGACCATTCGGTGGGCAAAAATAGGGGAAAAATGTCATTGTTGCGCATACATCACGATCGACGCCTTTTGTATCGCATTCCCGTTGAGGTAAAAACCCACAATGGCCGGTGTCGCATGCTGGTCCAGTGTCAGCTTCGCCTTGAGGGCATACACCGTGATGATATACTCATGGATCGCTTCGGGGGGCGGGCAAGGACCACCATAACCGGGAACGCCGTAATCACTATTGCTTTGGACCGACCCCGCCGGCGCCAGATTCTTGCTCACATTACCGGCATCGCTCTTCAACGACATGACATCCGCCGGGATATTGAAGATCAGCCAATGCCAGAAACCACTGCCCGTAGGCGCATCCTTGTCGTACATCGTCACGGCAAAAGACTGCGTCCCCGCCGGCGCATTCTCCCATTGCAAGGCCGGGCTGATATTTTCTCCATGACAGCCGAACGTATTGGCATATTGCCGCGTCGTGGCCTGTCCGCCGATCTCCGAACTCTTTAACGTAAACGTCTGGGCCGAAACACTTCCCGCCATAACCAGGGCCAGGATCAAAGTAGTCAGTAACTTTTGCATAGTATTCTTTTTAATGTATGCAGAAATTGCGCTTTCTGCAGAACATAGCGCAATTTCTGCAAAACGCCTATGTCTGTCCTTCGGACCAAGATGCTACCGCATCTTGTAGGCACAAAGTTACCGCGGCCTGCACCGGCCTGTTAGGGCTTTCTGGTCAAAAACTATGGATAAACGGTCAATCGTGCCCGTTGATATTCCCTTGGTGTTACACCATAGACCTGCTTGAACGATTGCGTAAAGCTGCTGTGATTCTCATAACCCAGCTTGAAATAGATCTCGCTGGGCTTCTCCCGTTCACTGAGCAACACCGCCGCCTGCTCCATGCGTTTTTGCAACAGCCATTTGTTGGGCGTGGTGCCATATAGCCGGCCAAACCGCCGGTTGAACGTGCTCAGCGACATATTGCAAAGAAAAGCCAGCTCTTCGACCGTAATCGCATGGTTGAGATTACCTGTCACCGCGGCCATCAGCTGCTCATCACTGCTATCGCCCGGCAACAGCCGCCGCAGGGCATGCAGCCTTTGCGGATATCGATCCGCCAGATACAGCAATAGCTCCTCCAGCTTCAGCTGCTGCAAAGCGCCTTGCGAGGGCGGCGCCTGCTCCACCAACAGCTCCAGCGAGCGAATGAAATTGCCGATAAAAGCATCCGTTTCAAAACGCACTACCGGCTCGCCGCCGCCCGTGATGGAAGTGGCAGCTGCGGCGGAAGTGCCACCCGCTGCGGAACCGGCACCCACCGCATATTTAAGAAAGAAATCCGTTAAAAGCCCATCATCGAAAAAGAACAAAAGACTTCGATACCGCCCCTGGGTGGAAAGCTTTTCGGTCATCAGACAGTTGCTGCCCGCGATCAGCAGGAATTGCCCCGCAACGACGCGGATCGGATCACCCGGTCGGTGAACGACCTTCTCCCCCTCCAATAAAAAGCTAAAGAGATTCTTGCGAATCGTGACCCGCGTCTTTATCGAAGGCCGCGCGCTGTCGTAACGCCAGAGAGCCGTTCTTCCCGGGAACTCCGGACATTCGCCGTCGGGAAAAAGATCGGTGGGTATGGAGATCGGTTTACCCATAGATCAGCCCTTCTTAGCCAGATCGTCCAGATCCTGTGAGTCGATCTTCCCCTCCGCCTCCAGCATCCGCATGTTCTTGGCATCCTGCAGAAATTCCGATGCAAAGATGAAGTCATTCAACAGCTTGTTCTTGCTGAAGATGATCTCCTTGTTGGAGCCTTCCCATTCCTTGACGCCCTGGTACATATACATGATGTGGTCGCCGATCTCCATGACGCTGTTCATGTCATGGGTGTTGACCACGGTGGTAATATTGTATTCGATGGTGATCTCTTTGATGAGCTTGTCGATCAACAGCGAGGTTTGCGGGTCCAACCCGGAATTGGGTTCATCGCAAAAAAGATAGCGCGGATTTAGCACGATCGCGCGGGCTATACCTACCCGTTTCTTCATCCCTCCGGAGATCTCGCCCGGGAATTTTTTGTTGACGCCTTGCAAATTCACGCGATCCAGTACTTCGTTTACCCGCTTGAGTTTTTCGGCCGGGGTGTTCTTGGTGAACATATCCAGC
>Ga0134126_10007405_pt1 | contig 13787 bp, 13 predicted proteins | sample KB31752_FD_96881 | JGI IMG/M metagenome (GOLD analysis project Ga0134126, IMG submission 96881) | Terrestrial soil microbial communities with excess Nitrogen fertilizer from Kellogg Biological Station, Michigan, USA - KB3-175-2 | ecosystem: Environmental > Terrestrial > Soil > Unclassified ...
GAAGACGCACAACATCACGTCGATCGCCGACTTTATTGCGGCGCGTTACGGCAAGAGCCAGGCAGTCGCGGCGACCGTTGCCCTGATCGCAATTGTCGGCACGATTCCCTACATCGCGCTGCAGCTCAAAGCCGTTTCCGGCTCACTCGAAACGATCCTCGCCCAGATCACCCCCGCGGCCGATGTCATGCGTCCGCTTCTGGGCGACATCGCGCTTTTCGTGGCGCTGTCGATGGCGACTTTCGCCGTGCTGTTCGGCACGCGGCACATCGATGCCACCGAGCACCAGGACGGCCTGATGCTGGCCGTTGCCGCCGAATCCATCGTCAAGCTGGTGGCATTCCTCGCTGTCGGAATTTTCGTGACGTTCTGGATGTTCGATGGCCCGATCGCACTCTTCAACGAAGCGATGCAGCGGCCAATGACGGCCGCCATCTTCAGCCATGAACCGCGTATCGATACCCTCGTCGCAATGACGCTGCTGTCGTTCGTCGCGTTCATCATGCTGCCGAGGCAATTCCACGTCGCAGTCGTCGAGAACAATAACGAGGGTGAGGTCAAGCGCGCCGTCTGGCTCTACCCGGCTTATCTTGTCCTCATCAACCTGTTCGTAGTGCCGATCGCCCTTGCCGGCCTGTTGACCTTCACGGCCGGAAAAGTCGACAGCGACATGTTTGTCCTTGCATTGCCGCTGCAAAGCGGCTCCAGCCTGTTCACGATCGTCGCCTTCGTCGGCGGCCTTTCGGCGGCGACCGCCATGGTCATCGTTGAATCGGTGGCGCTCTCGATCATGGTGTCGAACGATCTCATCATCCCGTTCGTGCTCAAGCGGCGCGAAGGATTGATCAGCGGCCGTGAAAATATCGGTTCCTTGCTGCTGACCGTTCGGCGGATCGCGATCTTCGCGATCCTTCTGCTGGCTTATTTTTACTATCGTTCGGCCGGCGAAGCGCAACTTGCCTCGATTGGTCTGCTTTCCTTCGCAGCCATTGCCCAGTTGGCACCGGCTTTCTTCGGAGGCCTGCTGTGGCGGCGCGGGACCGCAGCCGGAGCCATTGCCGGCATGACTGCCGGATTCCTCGTTTGGGCCTACACCCTCCTGCTTCCGACACTGTCCGACATCGGTGTGATCGGCGAACGCATTCTGACCGACGGTCCTTGGGGACTAAGCCTGTTGCGGCCGCAGCATCTTTTCGGACTTGAGACGCCTCCATTGGTTCATGGCGTGATCTGGAGCCTGTTGATCAACGTCCTCGGCTATATCGGCTTTTCGCTGCACCGCGCGCCCTCACCGATCGAGCGACTGCAAGCCAACATGTTCGTGCCATCGGATCTCACGCCGATCGCGCCGAGCTTCCGCCTTTGGCGCGCGTCAGTCACCGTGGAAGAACTGACGACCACCATCGCACGCTATCTCGGCGAGGAACGAACTCGCTCCGCCTTTGACAGCTTCGCCGTCGCACAACGCATCAGCCTCGAGCCCAAGGACGACGCTGATTTTCGTTTGCTCCGCTATGCCGAGCATATTCTGGCATCGGCAATCGGCGGCGCCTCATCGCGCCTGGTGCTCTCGCTATTGCTGCGCAAGCGCACGGTGTCGACCAAGGCAGCGCTGAAACTGCTCGATGATGCCAATGCCGCAATCCAATACAATCGGGAGATCCTGCAAACCGCGCTCGATCACGTGCGTCAGGGCATTGCCGTCTTCGACAAGGAGCGTCAGCTGATCTGCTGGAACCGGCAGTTCGGCGAAATTCTCGACCTGCCGCCGAGCCTGATCCGCGTCGGCGTCGAACTCGCGGACATTCTCCGCTTCAATGGCAGCCGGGGACCGGTCTCCGATGGCCAGAGCGACGAACGAATCGAAACGCAGATCGAGCGCTACATTTCCAGCAATGAGCCGTTTCTCGAGCGGTTCGCGGAAGGCCTCGTCATCGAAGTGCGGGCGAACCGAATGCCTGACGGCGGCATCGTCACCACCTTCACCGACATTACGCCCAGTGTCGAAGCTGCCGAAGCCCTGGAGCGATCGAACGAAACGCTTGAGCGTCGCGTGCGCGAGCGGACCGAGGAATTGACCCGGCTCAATGCCGCCCTTGCACGAGCAAAGGGCGAGGCGGAAGACGCGAATATTTCAAAAACCAAATTTCTTGCGGCAGCGAGCCACGACATTCTCCAGCCGCTCAACGCGGCGAGGCTCTATGTGACGAGCCTGATCGAGCGCGGCGGACGCGAGGACCGCCGCCTGGTGGACAATATCGATGCCTCGCTCGAAGCCGTGGAGGAAATCCTGGGCGCGCTGCTCGACATGTCGCGGCTCGACACCGGCGTCCTGCGGCCGGAATTCAGCAGTTTCCGCATCCACGAACTGATGCACCAGATCGAGCTCGAATTCGCGCCGCTGGCAACCGCCAAAGGTCTCAAGCTCACATTTGTACCCTGTACCGCCGTTGTTCGCAGTGACCGGCGGCTGCTGCGCCGCCTGCTTCAAAACCTCGTTTCAAATGCCATCAAATACACGCCCGAGGGGCGGGTCCTGGTCGGCTGCCGTCTTCGCGGCGACAATGTGCGCATCGACGTCTACGACACGGGCGTCGGCATCCCGCAGTCCAAATGGCGCGACATATTTGTCGAATTTCATCGCCTCGATCAGGGCGCCAGGATCGCGCGCGGCCTCGGACTGGGGCTCTCCATTGTCGAGCGCGTTGCACGGGTGCTCGGTTCGTCCATTGAACTGCAATCGCAATCCGGGCGCGGCTCGCACTTCGCGATCTCCGTGCCATGCTCGAGCGATGCGCCGACCGAGATGGCGGCACGCGAGAGCGCGCGCGCCGATTCCGGTCAGCTCGCCGGCATTACCGCGCTCTGCATCGATAACGAGCCCTCGGTGCTGGACGGCATGGAAGTGTTGCTTCGAGGCTGGGGCTGCGAAGTGGTCACGGCGCCCGATCTCGCGTTTGCGATCGAGGCCGTCTCCGGTAATCCGGCGATGCCCACCGGGCTTTTGGTCGACTATCACCTCAACGAAAGCACCGGCCTTGAGACGATCGCCGCGCTCCGCCTGCGCTACGGTGAATTGCCGGCCATCTTGATCACCGCGGATCGCTCGCCGGCCGTGCGCGACCAGGCCCGTACCGAAGGCATTCAGGTGCTGTACAAACCGATTAAGCCCGCGGCTCTTCGCGCAATGCTGACCCAATGGCGGGTTCTGCGAATGGCAGCGGCGGAATAGCGCTGTTCAGGTTTCCGCGGCGACGTTCTGCGGCCACTGGCCCGCTTCAATCTTGGCGGCCGCAATCACAGCCTGTGTTCTGCTTTCAACGCCCAGCTTCTGCAGGATCGCGGAAACATGGGCTTTCACCGTCGCTTCCGACACGCTGAGCTGATAGGCGATCTGCTTATTCAGCAGACCTTCGGAAAGCATCATGAGCACGCGCACCTGCTGCGGCGTCAATGTCGCCATGCGGGCCATCAGCTCGGCGGCTTCCGCATCCGAACCGGCCGTAAGATCGACATCGGGCGGCGTCCAGACGCCGCCGCCGAGAATGCGGGAAATTGCTCCCCGCATCGCCTCAACGCCGAGCGTTTTTGGGATGAAGCCCGACGCGCCGAATTCCATGCAACGGCGGATCGCGGCCGGGTCGTCGTTGGCCGAAACCACAATGACCGGCACGCCCGGATATTGGGCGCGCATATACATCAGACCGGAAAACCCGCGCGCGCCCGGCATGGTAAGGTCGAGCAAGAGCAGATCGACATCGCTGCCGCGTTCGAGCAATTCGACAAGCTCGTCGAAGGTGCCGGCTTCGGAAATGTCAACGCGTTCCAGCAATCCCGCTGCCGCTTCGCGCAAGGCTCCGCGAAAAAGCGGATGATCATCCGCGATTACCACCCGGTACTGCACTGCTTCAGTCAATCACAAGAACCTTTCGGCGAATTGCCGGGCCGGTATCATGACCAGCCGGCCACTGTCGCCGCGAGAAGTTGTCGCGCATCATGCGCCCCGGCATTGGCCGGCAGCAATAGCCAGTGGGGCAAAAGAAAAAACCGCTTTGTTTTCAGTCATATGGATGTCGACCGATCGTGACCCGACGCCGTGCCGCCGCCGGCAAACCCAAAACGATGTCGCGTCTGCGAATTACCCCTTTTGCATCACGTCCTTCTGGATCGCAGTGATCATTTCGACGAGCCGGTGCCACGTCTTTTCCACGAATTGACGCGCGCGCGCGAGGTCTTCATGCGTGGGCAGCTTGATCGTCACATCGCCACCCTTGTTTGCAGGCGGCGTGAGATCGGCGGGCGGCCGCGGCGGCGGCGGCTCTTTCAACGCGGCGAGTTCTTTTTGCAGCGACACGACCTCACCCTGCAGGCGAGCGATTTCCGCTTTCAGTTTTCCGAGCGAAGTAACCTCCTGCTGAAGGCGCACGACATCGGCTTCCAACGATGACCGATTTTCGGCCACCGCTTCACAGCTCCAGCCGGTCGTTTGCGGTCGACAATAGGCAATTTTCCCGTTGAGATTATCGAGTCGCAGGAAACCATTATCGATGCGATTGAACGTGAAGCGTCCGCCCTCCGGAGCTGCCGCTACGGGTGCTTCTTTTGTCGGGACCGGAGCGGGATCCTGGATTTTTGACTGCGGCTCGGCCGGTGTTTGCGGCTGCACTTCTTGTTGCACAGGCGGCTCGGCCGCCTTCTGACCCTCGACATCGATCACGGTTTGCGCCGGCACGGACCTGGCTACCAAGATGACGACGGCCGCAAGAGCGAGCTTCGACGCACGCATGTTGTTATTCCTTCAGTTCGACGCCGGGAATTCGTCAAGCGTAGCACCGACGTGTCATCCGCTGAACTCAGGTATTGTAAGAGACGGGAACCGGCCAAGGCGCTCCCAGCCGCGCCGGTTCCGCACTGAAAAATCGTCGGTTTACGCCGTTTTATCAAGCACTTGTGCCGCGGAGGCGCTTCCTTGACTCGCAGAAACCCCATAAGTATGGTCCGCGCGGCTTTTAGGGCGGCGGGACACGCGAAACCTGAAATCCACGCGAGTCGAAAGCATGGCTGACGGCACGCGCGGCAATGGTCATCGCAACGAACCGCCGGACGACGAGGCTGCTCTCTCCGCGAGGCTCCAGCGTCTCGGCGAACGGCTCGCGCAGGCGAACCGGCCATCCGAAAACGGCTCCGGTCCTCGTCAGACCGCCGATCCTTCGGCGATCGCCCGCGGTTTCCGGTTGTCGACCGAACTGGTCGCGGGCGTGCTTGTAGGCGCGGTCATTGGCTGGCTACTTGACCGCTGGCTGGGAATTTCGCCGTGGGGGCTCATCGTGTTTCTCCTGCTCGGCTTTGCAGCGGGCGTACTCAACGTGATGCGGGCGGCGGGGGTCGTTCGCGACAGGCAACTGAACGATTAGCGAGCATGGCCGTCGATCCTATCGAGCAATTCCAGATCCAGAACCTGTTTCCGGTCGCAAAGATCGGCGGGACCGAAATCGTCTTCACCAATTCGGCAGCCTTCATGCTGGCCGCGGTGCTGGGCCTGACTTTCTTTTTGATCGGCGCGACCGCGGGCCGCGGGCTTGTTCCCTCGCGCCTGCAGTCGGCTGCCGAGATCGCTTATGAGTTCGTGGCCTCGACGGTCCGCAGTACCGCGGGCTCCGAAGGAATGAAGTTTTTTCCGTTCGTGTTCTCGATTTTCATGTTCGTGCTGACACTGAACATGATCGGCCTGGTCCCCTACTCCTTCACGGTCACGAGCCACATCATCGTCACCGCCGCCCTCGCGCTAACAGTGTTCTTTACCGTGTTGATATATGGCCTCATTCGGCACGGGCTGCACTTCTTCAATTTGTTCGTGCCGAAAGGCGTGCCGATCTACATTCTGCCGCTGATCGTTGCGATTGAAATACTCTCGTTCGTGTCGCGACCGATCTCGCACAGTGTGCGTCTGTTCGCCAACATGCTTGCAGGCCACATTACGCTGCAAGTCTTCGCCAGCTTCATCATACTGCTTGGCGCCAGTCTCGGCGTTATCGGCTGGATCGGCGGCGTGCTGCCGTTCCTGATGATCGTCATTCTTTTTGCGCTGGAGACACTGGTCGCATTCCTGCAGGCCTACGTCTTCGCCATCCTGACTTGCATCTATCTCAACGATGCCATTCACCCGGGCCACTGACGGCCCGATCGAAAACAAAAAGGAGTTCGTTATGGATCCAGTCGCGGCAAAATATATCGGTGCAGGGATTGCCTGCATTGGCATGGGCGGAGCCGGCGTCGGCGTCGGCATCATCTTCGGCAACTATCTGGCGGCGGCTCTTCGCAATCCGTCGGCCGCGCAAGGCCAGTTCGGCAACCTGATCTTCGGGTTCGCCATCACCGAAGCGCTTGGCATCTTTTCGCTGCTGATCGCACTCCTGCTGCTGTTCGCGCTCTAAGGCGAACGCGTCTACTTCGGAGCCGATGATGGCGGAGCCTGCGCACACGGCGGCGAGCACCGGACACCCTGCCGAGGGCGGGCACGGCGCATTTCCGCCGTTCCAGTCGGAGAACTTCGCGTCGCAACTGGTCTGGCTGGCAGTCGCCTTCGTTCTCCTCTACGTGCTGATGACCAAGCTGGCCCTGCCCCGCATCGGTTCGATCATCGAAATCCGGCAGAAGCACATCGCCGATGACCTCGCGGACGCGTCCCGTCTCAAAACCGAGTCGGATGCCGCCGTTGCAGCCTATGAAAAGGCCTTGGCCGATGCGCGGTCGCGGGCGCAGGCAATTGCCAATGAAACGCGCGAACGGCAGGTCGCCGAGGCAGACGCGCGGCGTAAGACGCTGGAAGATCAGCTCAATGCGAAGCTCGCGGACGCTGAAAAGACCATCGCCGCCACCAAGCAGGCGGCCATGACCAACGTGCGCTCGATTGCCGAGGACGCCACGCGTGCCATTGTCGAGCGCCTGATCGGCGAGGCGCCCAGCGAAAATGCGGTCGCGGCGGCGGTCGCCGACGTCCTGAAAGGCCGATAGCCATGCTGATGGAGGCGGAAACCTGGGTGGCGCTGGCTTTCGTCGTTTTCGTGGCCGGGCTCGGTTACATCGGTGTGCACCGGATGCTGACAAAGTCGCTCGACGGGCGGTCGGCGCGCATCAAAGCCGAGCTCGACGAGGCCCGAAGACTCAAGGATGAAGCGGCGCAGCTGCTCGCCGACTATCAGCGTAAACGTCAGGCCGCGGAAGGCGAAGCCCAGGACATTATCGCCGGCGCAAAAGCGGAAGCCGAGCGACTTGCTGCGGAAGCCAAGACGCGCATTGAGGACTTTGTCGCCCGCCGCACGAAGATGGCCGAAACCAAGATCGCTCAGGCTGAAGCGCAAGCCGCCGCCGATGTGAGAAGCGCGGCCGCCGAGGCCGCCGTCGCCGCCGCCGAGAAGATCCTCAGTGCCGAGACGAAGGGCAGGCTCGCGGGCGAATTGATCGCAAAAGGCATCGAGGATGTCCGCAAGAAACTGAATTAACGGGACCAGCCACGGCGGCCCGTGCGTATTTCCGCTATTCAATCTATGTGCACCACTTGCGCGCCGCTGCTTGCGATTATTGCGCTATCAAAGGTGCAATCATCGACCTGCGCGGCTGGCAGTTCTTGATCAGCTTTGGCGGGGCTTTGCGGCCGGCTTTGCCCTTGGCTTCGGCTTACCGGCCGGCTTTTTCTTTTCCTGCTGTGCACCCGCGGGATCAAAACCGACATAGACGACATATGCATCGATGACCGCGAGCGGCTGCGGCAACGGAAACAAGACATCCGAGTCAATGTGGGTAAACGGCACGCGGTCGACGGCGCTTGCCACCGTCACCTGCTCGCTCACAAATTTCGAAAAAACCGTTTTGGGGTTTACGCCCTCTTGGACGACAGCAATTCGAATTGGCACATCAACCATACCAGGCCCTCCCGCGGGTCCGGTAATGACGCGACCTTCGATACCGATCTTCATGCTCATCATGCCCGAATTGATATGGCATTCGCGCGCGGTACGAACAATCGTGGCCTGATAACGAAGATCAAGCGCCGATGGCTCGCCCTGCCCCGGCTTGCTGCCGATCATCAATGTCGCGGCCCCGGTGCGGACTTCAATACTTGGACATTCGACATCGGTGTTCGATTCCACACCTGTGCCGGCATCGGCGGTGGTGGCTTTGGACGAGGTGCTGAAAAGATCGAGCGACGAAGTGCTCAACAAATTGGTCGACCCGCAGCCCGACAGCAGCAGCGCCAAGCCCAGCAAAACAGATTGTCCGCCGGCGGGCCGGATGACGCTTTTCATTCGCTTCACCACTCTCATCTTTTCAAACACAAGAAACATCACCATCGTTTTCACGTTATAACTATTAAAGCAGGGCTATCCCGATACACAAACATCGAGGCGCGAATTAGCCGACATCATCCTTTATTCGCGCGTAAAGCAGATGATCCTGCCAGGTTCCATTGATACAAAGATAGCTGCGAGCATAGCCCTCGCGCTTAAAGCCGGTTCTTTCCAGGAGCTGGATCGATGCCGTATTGTCGGGAATGCAGGCCGCTTCTAGTCGATGCAACCGAAGCGTGGTGAACCCGTAGGGAATTAGCGCGCGGACAGCCGCAGTCATGTAACCCTTGCGGGCATACGGTGCGCCGATCCAATAGCCAATGCTGCCGGCCTGCGCGACGCCGCGGCGTATATTGGCAAGAGTGAGACCGCCGATCATCGCGTTGTCTTCGCTGCGGAAGATCAAAAAGGCATAGGCCAAATCGCCGCGCTGGTCCTCGGCATATCGCTTGAGCCGGCGGCGAAATGCGCTTCGCGTAAGATCATCCGGCGGCCAGGTGGGCTCCCATGGCACGAGAAAATTCCGGCTGGCCTCTCGCAGCGCCGCCCATTCGGCAAAGTCGCCGCTCTGCGGCGCACGCAGCGTGACGCTGGCGCCGGTGACGGCCGGCACGATTTCGGTGAAACTGACTGTTCGGAAAAGCGCCATGGACGATGTTAGCCGAGCACCCCTGGATCAGGCCGCGCGACGGACCAGACTTTCAGCGATCGCGGCAGTGCTTGCAAGACCGCTGCCTGGACCGAGCGCCGCGATCGCAGGTTTTGCGCGCCCGATTAAAGTATGCCCCGCATCACGGGCGCTTTTGACGGTGACCGCATCGACTTTGGCGACGATCTCGTCAACCGGAATAGGCCGGCCATAGGCCAGCATCTGCCGGGCCAGCTGGCCTACCCTGGCCTCCGAACTTTCCAAAGCCATCAAAAGCCCGGCTTTCATCTGGGCTTTTGCCCGATGGACTTCAGTGTCGTTGAGCGTTTCGGTCGCATTGCCGATCTGGTCAATCACGACGCGCATGAGCTCTGGTGCGTCCGATTCGTCGGTGCCTGCATAAAGCGCAAAAAGCCCGGTGTCAGTGTAAGGCATGTGGAATGCGTGAATGGCGTAGCAAAGGCCGCGGATTTCACGCACCTCCTGGAACAGCCGCGATGACATTCCCCCGCCGAGCACGCTGGTGAAGACCTGAAGGCTGTACAGATGCTCGTCGCGCACAGGGAGGCCTTCCAAAGCCATTGCAATGTGTACCTGTTCGAGGTCACGCGTCTCCACACGGGTGCCCCCACGAAAATGTGCGCGTTCGGGAGCCGGCGCCGCGGGGCCGATAAAGGCGGCGAAGCGTTTTTCCGTCTCGGCGACGATCGCATCGTGCTCGACGGCACCGGCGGCGGCGAGCACCATGCCGGGCGCCCGGTAGTTGCGCGAAAGATAGGCCCGCAGCCGCGATGCGTCGAATGAGCGCACGGTGTCAGGCGTGCCCAGGATAGAGCGGCCGACCGGCTGCATCGGGAATGCCGTTTCCTGCAGGCGGTCGAAGACAAGGTCGTCGGGCGCATCTTCGGTGGCGCCAATTTCCTGCACGATGACATTCTGCTCGCGCCGTAACTCGTCTGAATCGAAAGTCGGCTCGGAGAGGATATCCGACAATACGTCCAGGGCGAGCGGAACATCCGCCTTGAGCACACGCGCAAAATAGCCGGTGGATTCCACGCTCGTCGCGGCATTGAGATCCCCGCCGACGGCTTCTATCGCTTCGGCAATTTCGCGCGCGGTTCGCCGCTTCGTCCCCTTGAAAGCCATATGTTCAAGAAGATGCGAAATGCCATGTTCGTCCGGATTCTCGTTCCGGCTGCCGGATCCGATCCACACACCGAGGGAGGCGGTTTCGAGATGCGCCATCCGATCGGTCACTACCGAGAGCCCCGACGGAAGACGAGTTACCTGGACGCTCATGCTGCCGCTCCTTCTCGTGCTGCGCGCGAGACCGACTTTATGTGCCGTTCAACCGCGGCCTGATCTACCGGCAGGTCCGTGACGCGTTCCTTGCGTTTTGGCAAATCAGCAAGCCAATCCGGCAGCGGCGGAACGTGCCCACAAGCCGCTTTGACCGCGTCTGGAAACTTTGCCGGATGTGCGGTCGACAGCACGACCATCGGCACGGAAGGATCGCGTGTCTCCTTTTCAGCCACGGCCAATGCAACCGCCGTATGCGGATCGACGCAGTATTTCGCTTCCTTTATCCATGCACGAATTTCCGCGGCACATTCCTGTTCATCGGCATGATCAGCGGTAAACAATCCGCGCAGCTCTTTGAGGGCCGCTCCGGGTACCGAAAATCGGCGCGACTGCGCCAGTGAGCCCATCAATGTCCGCACAGCGATGGCATCGCGCCCAGTAGCGTCGAACAACAGCCTTTCGAAATTCGAAGAAACCTGGATATCCATAGACGGCGACGATGTCGCCACGACATCACGGATCTCGTAGGAGCCTGTGCTGAATGTGCGGGCCAGAATGTCATTGACGTTGGTGGCGACTACAAGCCGGTCAACCGGTAGCCCCGTGCGTGACGCAACATAACCGGCATAAACATCGCCAAAATTTCCAGTCGGCACCGTGAACGCGATCTTTCGATGCGGCGAACCGAGCGCGACGGCGGCGGCGAAGTAATAAACCGTCTGCGCTACGATCCGCGCCCAGTTGATCGAATTGACGCCGGAAAGACGCACGTGATCGCGAAAGGCGTGATGATTGAACATCGCCTTCACCAACGCCTGACAGTCGTCGAATGTGCCATCAATCGCGACCGCGTGCACATTGTCGTCAGGGACGGTGGTCATCATGCGGCGCTGGACGTCGGAGATGCGCCCTCGCGGAAACAAAACAATCACGTCCACCTGTCCGCGGCCCCTGAAGGCTTCCGCCGCAGCGCCGCCCGTGTCGCCGGATGTTGCCACGACAATCGTCGTGCGTTCACCGCGCTGATGGAGCACGTGATCCATCATGCGTGCCACCAACTGCATGGCCAAGTCCTTGAAGGCGAGCGTCGGGCCGTGGAACAGCTCGAGCACGAACAGGCCGGGACCGAGCTGCAGAAGCGGCGTGGTCGCCGGATGGCGAATGGCGCCGTAGGCCTCGCTCGCCATGCGCGCGAGATCGCCGTCAGGAATTGTGCCGCCGACAAAAGGCCGGATCACTTCAACGGCAACTTCGGCGTAGGGCTTGCCGGAAAAGCCCGCGATTGTCGCCGGATCGAATTTCGGCCAACGATCGGGAACATAGAGCCCGCCGTCGCGGGCAAGGCCGGCAAGCATCACCTCGACAAAATCGAGTGACGGAGCCTCTCCGCGGGTCGAGATATAACGCATTGATTTAACTTTATTTTCTGGCTCTATGGCCGCTGCAACCGCGGGCGACACTACCCTTGGGCGTCCGCTTTCACAAGAAATGCTCAATCTCGACGAAGGAGACGGCGCGCGAGCCAGACGATGTACACACCGGCGAGTGCCAGTGCGAGGCCAAACCACGTAATGGCGTATTGCAGATGGTTGTCAGGCAAATTCACCACAAGCTTGCCCTGCTTCGGCCACCCTCCGGCAGGTACCGGCGCTACCTGATCTATGTAGAACGGCGCGGCGGTAGCCCAATTCTTGGACACGGCAATTGAATTGGAGTCGCGGAGATACCAGACGTTATTCTTGGGGTCGTCTTCCGGCGTGAATGAGTTGCGCTTCTCCGGCCAGCGGACAACGCCGACCAGATCTACTATTCCGTGCATCGTGCCCTCAGCCCGCGTCGACGGATCCTTGCGGTCGGCCGGAACGAATCCTCGATTGACGACGACCACACTGCCACCCGCGAGCCGCGCCGGCGCAAAGATCCAATATCCTGGTCCCTTCACATCGGGGCGGAGTGGAGACCCAGCCGTGTAAACCAGGGCTTCCTCGCCGTCGAGAAATTCTGCGGGAAACGTGACGAGGCGAAACTCTTCATCACTTTCGTGAAGCCGGGCCCAGCCGACGCGCGGCGGCAGGTCACCGGGCGCGCTCGAGAGCCGCGTATTCAACATCGCGATCAGATTTTCCTTCCAGACCTTACGATCAAGCTGCCAGACGCCGAGTCCCATCAGGATCGCTATGCCGGCCAATGCGAACATTGTCGCGTCGAGCGCTGTACCCCGGCGCTTGCGCCGTATTTTCTTCACACATCGCCTCGGCGTTCGAGGCGGCCCTCGGCCGCCTTATGGTGATACTGCAACGCAATCAACAGGCCCTTCATCAGGCGAAGCGGCGCGAGCGTTACAATCAGGATCAAAGGGAGCCACAGCGCAGCGTGCAACCAATATGGCGGCTGGTAGACGACTTCGGTGATCAACGCCAAGAACACTACGATTCCACCGCCGATCAGAATCACGAAGACCGCTGGTCCGTCGCCGGCGTCCGCGAAGCCATAATCGAGGCCGCAGCTTTCGCAATTTTTCCGCAAAGAGAGGAATCCATGAAACAGGTGCCCCTCGCCGCAGCGCGGACAACGGCCACGAAGACCACGGCCGATCGGTAAATCCCTAAACGATGATTGGTCGGTCATCGAACTACCTGAATAAAGTAAAAAGGGCGGCGTAATAACGCCGCCCTTCTTGGTGAACCATCCTCATCGCTCACTCTGGGTGCGGCATGCCCGCGCCCCAAACATATATGCAGGCAAACAGGAACAGCCATACCACGTCCACGAAATGCCAGTACCAGGCCGCAAATTCAAAGCCGAGGTGCTGCTTCGGAGTGAAGTGACCCGCCAGTGCGCGCACCAGACAGACGATCAGGAAGATCGAGCCGATGATGACATGCGCGCCGTGAAAGCCCGTCGCCATGAAGAATGTTGCGCCGTAGATGTTCCCGCTGAAGTGGAAGGCCGCATGCGAGTATTCGTAAGCCTGCACGCAGGTGAACGTCAGACCGAGCAGGATCGTGAGGATCAAGCCCCACTTCAAACCCTGCCGATCGTCTTCCAGCAATGCATGATGTGCCCAAGTCACAGTGGTGCCCGACGTAAGCAATATCAGCGTATTGAGCAGTGGCAGGTGCCACGGATCGAAGGTCTCAATACCCTTTGGCGGCCACACGCCGCCGGTCACCGCAATTCGTCCTACCTCCTTGACCGCATCGGGAAACAAGGCGGTGTTGAAGTAGGCCCAGAACCAGGCGACGAAGAACATCACCTCCGAAGCAATAAATAAAATCATCCCGTAGCGATGCGAGATCTGAACCACGCGCGTGTGGAAGCCTTCAAATTGAGCTTCCCGGATGACATCGCGCCACCACGCCACGAACGTATAAAGCACGCCGAGCACGCCGAGCCCGAAGACCAGCGGCGCGGCGGGATACATGTGATGCATCCAGCTTATGCCGCCGACCGCCATGATGAAGGCGGACACTGCGCCGACAGCCGGC
>Ga0134126_10007407_pt1 | contig 13786 bp, 9 predicted proteins | sample KB31752_FD_96881 | JGI IMG/M metagenome (GOLD analysis project Ga0134126, IMG submission 96881) | Terrestrial soil microbial communities with excess Nitrogen fertilizer from Kellogg Biological Station, Michigan, USA - KB3-175-2 | ecosystem: Environmental > Terrestrial > Soil > Unclassified ...
GAGTGAAGGATCCATCTACTTTCGCATCGCCAAATTTCCCGAGTACGGAAAACTTTCGAAGATAGACACCACCGGCATGCAGGCCGGTGCGCGCGTGGACGTGGACCGCTACGAAAAAGACGACGCGCGCGATTTCGCCCTTTGGAAAGCGCCCAAGCCCGGCGAGCATTTCTGGGAGACGCCCATCGGCCCGGGCCGCCCCGGCTGGCACATCGAATGCTCCGCGATGGCCATGAAGTATCTCGGCGATACGATTGACATTCACACCGGCGGCGTGGACTTGATGTTCCCGCACCACGAGAACGAAATCGCGCAAAGCGAAGCCGCCACCGGCAAGCCCTTCGTGCGCCTGTGGCTTCACGCCGAGCACTTGATCATCGAAGGCCAGAAGATGTCGAAGTCACTCGGCAATTTTTTTACGCTCCGCGATCTTTTCGCCAAGGGCCGCAAGCCTTCGGCCGTGCGCTTTTTGCTGATTTCGGTTCCCTATCGGCGACAGCTCAATTTCACGGAGGAGGGGCTGAAGCAAGCGGAAAATTCCATCGAGCGCCTGCGCAATTTTCTCGACCGCCTGAAAACGGCCCAATTCCCCGCCGGATCCAACGCCGCCATTCACCAGCGGATCGAAAAGGCCGAATGCGATTTCGACTCCGGCCTGGCGGACGATCTGAATACCGCCGTGGCCCTGGCCGCGATCTTCGATCTTGTGCGCGACGTAAACTCGGCCATGGACCGCGGCGACTTCCGCCAGCAGGACGCGCCGCGCGCTATAGCGGCGATGGAAAAATTCGACGAGGTGCTTGCCGTTCTCAGCGGCGACGATGCAGAAGCGCTCGCCAAAATCGGCTTCGCGCCTGCCCAGGCACAGTTGCCCGCTGAGCGCGTGGAGGCGCTCATTGAAGAGCGCAACGCCGCTCGCAAGCAGCGCGACTACAAACGCTCGGACGAGATCCGCGACCAGCTCGCCGATTCTGGTATCATTCTGGAAGACGCGAAGGACGGCAGCGTCCGCTGGAAATACAAATGAGCCATTCCCCCAAGCATCTTTCGCCGCTGCACACCCTGCCCTCCCAGGAACGCCCGAACCTTTTTGGCGTGGACTAACACACCTCCATCGAATCATCCGCGCCCACAGCGCGGCGCCCGCGCCGTCGAACCGATTCGCTTCCAGGAGGAGCCATGCCGACCGCAGAATTGAAATTGCCGCACATCGTCACTGCATTGCCGGGCCCAAACGCGAAGCAGGTGCTCGACCGCGATAGCCGCGTCATTTCGCCTTCGTACACGCGCGATTACCCGCTCGTCGCCAAGGCGGGCCGCGGCGCGCTGCTCGAGGACGTGGACGGCAACACGTTTCTTGATTTCGCTGCTGGAATCGCCGTGGTCGCCACCGGCCATTGCCATCCGGAAGTAGTCGCCGCGATCCAAAAGCAAGCGGCCGAATTGATTCACATGTCCTGCACGGATTTCTATTACACGGGCATGGTGGATCTGGCGGAAAAGCTTGCGGCGATTGCGCCGGGCAAGCAGCCGAAGCGCGTCTATTTCGGCAACTCGGGCACGGAGGCTGTCGAAGCGGCGATCAAGCTCGCGCGCTATCACACGCGGCGCGACAAATTCATCGCCTTCCACGGATGCTTTCACGGCCGCACCCTCGGCTCGCTATCGCTCACAGCAAGCCGCGCCGTGCAGCGCAAGCGGTTTGGCGCCCTGCTGGGCGGCGTGTTTCACGCCCCCTACCCGAATTCATACCGCGGCGCGCACGGTGTTCGCCCCGAACACGCCGCCGCCGATGCCCTCACCTTCATCGAAACCGAATTGTTCAAGCGCCTCGTGGACCCCGATGATCTCGCCGGCATTATCGTCGAACCGATCCAGGGCGAAGGCGGATACCTACCCGCACCGCCGGAATTTCTGCAAGGGCTCGAACGCCTCTGCCGCGCCCACGGCATCCTGCTGATCGCAGACGAAGTGCAGTCCGGCATGGGCCGCACGGGCAAGTGGTGGGCCTGCGATCACGCGGGAATCGAGCCGGATATTTTGTGTACGGCGAAGGGAATCGCTTCGGGGATGCCGCTCTGCGCCATGATCGCGAAAGCGGACGTGATGGACTGGGCCCCCGGCGCGCACGCCTCCACCTTCGGAGGAAACCCGGTTTCCATCGCCGCTTCCCTCGCCACCGTCCGGCTGCTCGAAGAAAAGTACATTGCCAACGCCGCCCGTGTAGGCGAATTCGTCCTGCGCCAGACGGCTGGCTGGCGCGAGCGGCACAAGTGCGTCGGCGATATTCGAGGCAAGGGGCTGATGATTGGAATTGAATTCGTGCGCGATCAGAAGACGAAGGAGCGCGCGCCGGAACTGCGCGATCGGGTGGTCCACGCGATGTTCGAGAAAGGCCTGCTCGTCCTCGGCGCCGGAGAAAATACGCTGCGACTCGCGCCTCCGCTGCTCATTGACGAGGAGCAGGCCGATTTCGCGCTCAGCGCGCTCGAGGCTGCGATTACGGACGCGGAACGCTCGCTGTAACGGTTTCCCGGGTACGCATGGCAACAAACGCTAGCAGGGTCACTCGATAATCAGCCGCGATCGCCGAAATCGCATCATCGCCGACGCCAAAATCGCAATGTCAATTACCAGGAATACGGCCAGCCCAAGGATGATCAGAGTCGAGGCGCCGGTGCTCGCGCCCTTCTGGCTCATCCATTCCTGCCATGCGCGTGGCAACGACCGAACAATAAAAAAGATCCCGAACACGATCACCATGAACCCGATCGAGAGAATCTGTTGCGCCTGGCGCACCGTGGACGCCCGGAGCGAAACCAGCACTCCCGCGCTCGCCATCAGGACGCTAAGCAAAAAGCTCATCCCGATCACGATAGCGCCCGTTTGCGCGGAGAAAATCAGCAGCTTGCCGTGACCATATTTGAAGTTTACGGTCGCCACGCTCAGCCCGAGGCACAGCAGCGACGCGCCCCAGCCCCACGCCACCGCCGCAGCAACCTTGCCGAGCAAAATCGACCGATCGCTCAGCGGGCTGGCGAGCAGCGTCTCGAGCGTGTGCCGCTCACGCTCGCCCGCAAACGCATCCGCGATCACCGCGGCAATCAGGATCACCGGCAGCAGCACCACGAACGCCATTTGCCCGGAGTCCAAAAAATCGGCGCCCCACTGCAGCGGAATGAAGATCCCGAATACCGCCAGCACGATCAACAATGCGAATGGGCCGCCCCGCCGCCCGCTCGATTGCTGCGGAATCTCCTTCAACTCTTTCCACAGGATCGCCCCAAGATCCGCCATCATTGCTTTTCCTCCTGCATCAGCGTGAGGAACACGTCTTCGAGGCTGGCCTTCCCGCGACGCACTTCCTCGACTTCGCCGCCTTCGCTCACCACCAGGCTAATCACCGGCGCAATTTCCATTCCGTCCCTCAAGTTCAGTGACAAGCGCCCGTTCATCGTCTGCGCCTGCTCTACTTCGGCGCGCTGCCGCAGCTTCGCCAATAGCTGCTCCGAAAATCCACGGCCGATGATTTCCACCTTTTGGCCGCCTTCTCGCCTTCGCAGTTCGTCCGGGCTGCCCACGGCTACCAACTTCCCCTGTCGGATTACCCCCACCCGCCCGCACAATTTTTCGGCCTCCGCCAGGTTATGCGTGGTCAGGAAGACGGTTACGCCTTCGCGCGAGGCGAGCACCGCCAGTTCCTCGCGCAGCGCGGCCGCAGCGACGGGATCCAGCCCAGCCGTTGGCTCGTCCAGAAAAATCAGCGGAGGCTTGTGGAGCATCGTCCGCGCGATGGCCAGCTTCTGCTTCATCCCCCGGCTCCAGGCGGAGACAGCCTCGCCGCGCCGCTCCCACAGTCCGAGATGCCCGAGCAACTCCTTCACCCGCGCTTCGCGATCTGCCCGCGCCATCCGCCAGACGCGCGCGTAAAATTCCAAATTTTGCGCCGCAGTAAGCCGCTCGTACAAACCCGAATGTTCCAGCAGCGCCCCGGTCTTGCGACGAATCTCCGCGCCTTGCGTCCGCGTATCGAAGCCCAGCACTTGCGCCGAGCCACTGGTGGGATCAAGCAGCCCCAGCAGCAGGCGGATCGTGGTCGTCTTCCCTGCGCCATTCGGTCCTAGAAATCCGAAGATGGAACCCGCAGGCACTTCCAGCGTTACGCCATCCAACGCGCGCACCTTGCCGAAATCGCGGGTCAGCCCTTCGGTCCGAATGCTTAGATGATTTGTGCCATTTCCCGTCATGTCGGCGTCACTCTATCCTTGTTTGCTTTCCTACTTCCCTTGCCGTCGTCGCCTTACCGTGCTATTTGATTATTGCGATGTCATATTCAGTCCGCACCATTGGCCGAATTCCGGCATCATACCCCCCTTTATCAGCGCGGTTCATCATTTCGAGTGACAGAAATCCGCGTGTTGCGGATAATCGCAAGCCGGTTCGAATCTCACCCGGAGGAAGATTTGCCCCGCATTTTGGACGTGGGCTGCGGCCCGAGCAAATATCCAGGCTCGATTGGCTTGGACATGAACCCGGCGACCGCGGCCGACGTGCTCTGCCATCTGGACCGCGGCGGTTTGCCTTTCCGCGATAATTCGTTCGACCAAGTTCGCGCCGAACACGTGATCGAGCATGTGGCAGACGTGATCGCCACGATGGAAGAGTTCCATCGCATCACGCGCCCAGGCGGCACCATTTTCCTGGCCACGCCACACTATACGGACTTCAGCTCTTTCCGCGATCCCACGCATCGCTGGCATTTGAACACCTACTCGTTCCTCTATTTTCTGCCGGGCGGAATGCACGGGCGCGATATGTGGTACACCAAAGTGCGGATGAAGCAGGTGCGCGTGCACGTGAGCCTGCTGAAGCTGTGGCGTGCTTTCGGATTCGAATTTCTGGTGAACCACAGCCGCGCCTTTCGGCAGATTTGGGAGCACTATTTGAGCTTCATCATCCGCGGAAAATTGATGAAATTTACGTTTGAGGTCATTAAGTGATCCGCGCCACCTCGTCTGCGAAGGGCTTGATTCTAGACGTCGGCTGCGGCCGAAAGAAATATCCCGGCTCGATCGGCATTGATATGAGCCCCGCGGGGCAAGCCGATGTGCTCTGCGATTGGACCAAGACGCTGCCCTTCGCGGACAGCAGCTTCGATCAGGTGCGGATGGTGCACATGATCGAGGAAGTCGACAATATTTTCTGGATGCTCGCCGAAGCGCACCGCGTGGCTAAGCCCGGTGCGCCCGTAGTGATCATCACGCCGCATTACACGGACCACGCCTCCTATTGCAGCCCGGCGCACCGCTGGCACCTTTCCAGCTTCTCCTTCTGGTTCTTCAGCGAGCATCCCGCGGAATACGACTACTACGCCCCAGCCACATTCCGCGAACGCCGCGTCCATGTGGAACTGCTGCGCATCTGGCGAGCACTCGGCTTCCAGTTTTTCGTGAACCGGTTCCGCTGGTACCGAAAATTCTGGGAATACTATCTGTCGTTCGTGATTCGCGGCAAGACGGTCGAATGGGAACTCGAGGCCGTGAAATAGCGCGAACCGCTTCCAAGCGGAGGCTGCGATGCTGGCCCGCATAATCTTCGCGATTGTGCACTTCCGGGCGCGCAAGGGGCTCGCCTCCGCGCCAGGGGAGACCGCCTCAGCAAAGGACCGCGCCCGCCAGACGGGCGTGCGCGGTGAAACCTACGCCTATTGGTACCTGCGCCGCCACGGCTATCTGCTGATTGCGCGGAATTACACCTTCCCGGGCATCAAAGGCGAAATTGATATGGTCGGCTACGATGGTCCCGCGCTGGCCTTCGTCGAGGTGAAGACGCGCTCGGCTTCTCTGCCCGGCCAGCCGTCGCCTGAGGAGGCGGTCAATTGGGAGAAGCGTCGCAACCTGGGCCGGATGGCCCGGCAATTCCTAAGGGCGCGCCGGATCGAATCCGCGCCGTTCCGCTTCGACGTGCTCGCGATTGAGACGCAGCCCGGCGAGCACCCGCAACTCCGGCTGCACAAAGGCGCGTTTACCCCTCCATCCGAATCCGCCCCGCGCAAATACTAACCGCCGATATATCGCGCATAGAGCGAGCGCGCGATGGCCGCGTCCTGCGTGCCCTTCACGATAGCGCGGCCGTCAGGGAACACAGTGATTTCATAGGGAGGAACGCGGAACCGCAGCAAAAAACCATTTGTGCGAAGATCGGCGGCCGAAGCCGCAGCGAGGCGCTCGCGCAGCCTGCCGAGATCGAGCTTGCGGCGATGCTCGTGGATTTGCACCGAATCGCGGCCGCATAGGGTGATGTGCGGCTGCGCCGCGCCCAAAAGGTAAGTGAATTCGCGGCGGCCGCAGGCGCGGCATTCCGGATTTCGGGCCACGCGAACCGACTGAAACCTTCCGGTCCACACATCGCAGGAAACCACGCGCCCGTGCAGGGCGTCGAGGCGGCCGAGCAGTATTTTCAGCGCTTCCGCCGCTTCGATGGAAGCGACCACACTGGCCGCGGCGTTCAAAATGCCCTCGGTGTCGCATGTTTCGCGTGCCGCGATGGCCCCGCCCTCGCCCGTTTCGACCAGGCACGCAAGGCAGGCGCTCTGGCCCGGCAGCACCGTCATGCTGACGCCATAGCTGCCCACCGCGGCGCCGTAAATCCAAGGCACGCCGAGCGAGAGCGCCGCGTCGTTCAACAGCAGTCGCGTCTCGAAATTGTCCGTGCCATCGAGAATCAGCGGGAAGCTCGCCAGCAGATCCAAAGCATTCTCGGAGGTCAGGTCTGCGACGATTCCCTCCACTTCCGTATCGGAGTTGATGGCACGCAGATGACGCGCCGCCGCGGCGGCTTTGGGCAGGGCTTCGCGAGCATCGGATTCGTCGAAAAGCGTCTGCCGCTGCAGATTGGAAAGCTCAACGAAATCGCGGTCAATGATGCGCAGTCGCCCGATTCCCGAGCGGACGAGCAAGCCGGCAAGCGCGGTTCCCAATGCGCCGCAGCCCACGAGCACAGCCCCCGCGCCCAGCAGCCGTTCCTGCCCCTCGCGCCCGACGCCCGGGAAGAGAATCTGCCGCGAGTACTTCTCCGCCTGCTGTGGAGTGATCTGATTCCCCATAACGAATTCATGATATCGCTACCCCGGGGCGCAGTTCGACTTTTCTGGGTCGTAAGCCTGCGCTCCGGGCTCACAGTTGCGGGCGACCTAACCCCTATTTCGCGCGCGGCAGGCAACGCGTCTGTGCTAACCTCTCCTCTCACCTTTGGGCGAATGAGCATCGCGTGTAAACCACTGCTACGGCGCACTAGACAAGCATCCCGCGCACCGATGAATGCCGCCATCGCCGCCATCGCGGCGCTGCTCATCGGAAGTCCCGCCGCTTCTCAACAACTCGACGTGGAAGGCCAGCGCATCGCGGAAGTGCGCGTGCTGAATGATGCCGGGCGATACGTAAGCGGGCCGAAGCTTCCCCTCGCGGCGGGGCAAATTTTCGATTTTGCCGCCGAGCGAGAGAGCCTGCGAACGCTCTACGCCACCGGCGACTATGCCGACGTCCGAGTGACCGCCGCCCATGACCCGGCGGGGCTGCGCGTGGATTTCGTCGTCCAGCGAAATTACTACAATAATCTGGTCCACATCACCGGCCTGAAGGCCCCACCCAACGAATCCACCGCGCTGGCGGCCATGCGGCTTGGGCTTGGAGAGCCCTTTCGCGAAAGCTCGCTGCGCGATGCGGTGAGCCGCCTGCAACAGACGCTTCGCGACGACGGCTTTTACCTCGCCAAAATCAATTGGACGCTCAGCGCTCATCAGGACACTCGGCAGATGGACATCAGCGTGCTCGTGCAGGCGGGCCCGCGCGCGCAGGTGGGCGCCATCACGCTTCACAATCAAACCAGCTACCCGGATCGGGAGATTCTGCGGCGCTCGGGAATTTCGTTGAAGAACGACCTGACGGCCGCTCGCATTTCCCGCGCAAGCGAGCGCCTGAAGCAATTCCTGGTGAATCAGGGGTATCTAGGCGCGACGGTCCGAATTTCGCCGGGTGCTTACGACGCGCGCTCGAATCGCGTCCCGCTCGCATTCGAGGTTTCCGCCGGGCCGCGCGTCCGCGTGGAAGCTACTGGCGCGCACCTGCGCAAAGGCAACCTGCGCAAGCTCCTTCCTATTTATGCGGAGGGCGCCGTGGACGACGATTTGCTGCAAGAGGGCCGCAGGAATATCCGCGATTATTTCCAGCGCCAAGGCTATTTTGACGCCGATGCGCAGGTGACCTCGAAAGAACAGGGCGGAATTCGTAGCATCACGTACGAGATTTCGCGCGGAGAACGTTTTCGCCTGGCCGGCGTGGCGTTTCAAGGGAACCGCTACTTCCGTTCGACGCTCCTCGCAAGCCGGCTGCAATTGCAGACGGCTTCGTTTGCCTCGAACGGCCGCTTCAGCCAGCAGATGGTCCGCGCGGACACCGACTCCATCCGCAATTTGTATCTCTCGAATGGCTTCCGCAACGCCACCGTGACGGCCCAGGTGGACGAGAAATACCACGGGCGGAAAAACAATCTCTTCGTAACATTCCAGATTTCCGAAGGCGTGCAGACGCGCGTGGCCGCCCTGCAATTGCAGGGAAATCAATCGCTCAGCGCCGATTTGCTGATGAGCGTCGTCGGCTCGACAACGGGCCAGCCCTATTCCGAAATGAGCGTCGCGAGCGATCGGAACAACATCCTTGCGCTCTATTACAACGACGGCTATCCCGAGGCGCGCTTCGACGACCATATCCTGCCGGGCAGCGCGCCGAATACCGTTCGATTGGTTTACCAGATCACTGAAGGGCCGCGCATTGACGTGGCAGGCGTCCTGCTCACCGGCTACCGCTATACACGCCCTGGGATTATCTCGCGGCGCGTGGCGATTCAGGCCGGCGGCCCACTGCGCGAGGGAGACATCGTCGAAACGCAACGGCGGCTTTACAATCTGGGTGTATTCAATCGCGTGCAAATCGCGCCGCAAAACCCGCAGGGAACGGACCCGGAGAAAACCGTGGTGGTTGCCGTGCAAGAGGGCCAGCGGTACACCGTTGGATATGGCGTAGGATTCGAAGTGCAGCGCCTGGCGGGAAACACGAATAATTCGCCGACCGCCGGCAATCCCAGCGGCACCACGATTGGCGCAAGCCCGCGCGGCATCCTCGAGGTTTCACGCTCGAATATGTTTGGTCGCGCGCAGACGCTTTCCTTCAAGGCGCGCGCCAGCACGCTGCAATACCGCGGCGCGCTCAGCTACACGGCCGATGCCCTCGCCAATCATCCCAGCCTGAGCGCCGCTTTGACCGGCTATGCCGATAAAACCCAGGACGTGGAGACCTTCACCTCCACGCGCTACGAAGGCGCATTCCAGTTCGTCGAAAAGCTTTCGCCCTCGAGCTCGCTGCTCTATCAGTATTTCTTCCGCCGCGTGAACGCCTCGAATTTGCAGGTGGCGAAGGACGAAATCCCGCTGCTCAGCCAGCCGACGCTCGTCTCCGGATTCGGCCTCACGTACGCGCGCGATCGCCGGGATAATCCCGGCGACGCGAAGCACGGAACGTTCAACACGCTGGACGGCAGCGTCGCTTCAACCTCTCTCGGATCGAGCGCCAGTTTCTTCCGCGGATTCTTTCAGAATTCGTCGTTCACTTCCTTCGGTCGCGCGTTTGTGTTTGCGCGTTCGCTGCGATTCGGAATCGAGGAGCCGCTGGGCGACACCGTGAAGAGTGCCGCCACCGAATGCACCAGCGCCGGCCTCACCGCAAGTTTGCAGGTGATTCCCCTCCCCGAGCGATTTTTCGCTGGCGGTGGTACCTCCATCCGCGGATTCGGGCTGAATCAGGCAGGCCCGCGCGATCCCTGCACGGGGTTTCCCGTGGGCGGCCTGGCGCTGCTCGCGTTCAATCAGGAGCTGCGCTTCCCGATGAAACTCCCGTGGGTAGGCAATCGGCTGGGTGGCACCGTTTTCTACGACGGCGGAAACGTTTACAGTGACGTGAATCGGCTGACTCTGGCATGGAAATCGTCGTCGCCCTCGAACCTCAACTATTTCTCCCATACGATAGGCTTCGGCTTGCGCTATCCCACACCCATCGGGCCAGTGCGCGTGGATTTCGGCTATCAGCTCAATCCGGCGAGCTATCAGGTGATTAATCAGGTGACGAACCAGACGGGCAGCTTCACGGTGCCGCATTTTCAATTCTTCTTCAATATCGGGCCGGTGTTTTGATGTTCCGTCTCGCCGCATTTGCCGCCGCCTGCACCCTCGCCGCGTGCGCGGGCGCCCCGGCCGTGCGCGCGCAGGCGCAGGCGGATTCCTTGCACCATCCGGCGGAGTCGCCCGCGCTGAAGGCCGCCGAAACGGGTGCCCAGCCCATTGACGGCGTGGCGGCACGCATCGAAGACGACGTGATCACCGAGAGCGAAGTGCGCGAGCTAAGCGCCTTCCAGCAACTCGTGGACGGCCACGCCAAACCTCGCGACCAAGTGATCCAGGAACTCGCGGACCAGTGGATTGTGCGCGGCGAAGCAAAAACCGCGAGTTATCCCGCCCCTTCGAAGCAGGACGTGGACCACGCCTACGCCGGCCTGGTGAAGCAATTCCCTTCCGCCGCGGATTTCACGAAGCGTTGCGCCGCGGCTGCCATCAGCAAGTCATCGCTGCGCCGCATCCTCGAACAGCAAATCTATCTCGCGCGTTTTCTCGACTACCGCTTTCGTCCCGCCGCGCAGGTGACCGAAGAGCAGATCGCGGACTATTACCGCGATGAATTTTCCGCCAAGCTGAAAGCCAAGGGCACTGCCGTTCCGCCGCTATCGAGCGTTGAAGAAACGATTCGCGAGGTGCTTGTGCAGCGCGAAATTGACGACCGCTCAGCGAAGTGGCTGGACGATACGCGCAGCCGCCTGCGTCTGGATATCGTCAACACCCCCGACCGAACCGGTACAACCAGCGCAGCCGGCGCACCCGGACTCGCCGCCCATGGAGAGCATCCATGACGCGCCATTGGAAGCGATGGCTCGCACTCTGCGTCATTCTCGCGGTCGCAGTAGCCCTCGCCGCGGCGCTCGCCATTGAAAGCGGTTTTGCGGAGCGTTGGATTCGCGCGGAAGCTGTCAGGCAGATTCAGACGCGCACCGGCGCCCGCGTAACGCTCGGCGCATTTCACTTTTCCCTGTTGAAGTTGCGCGCGGAAATGGACGACCTCACGCTCCACGGCCTAGAACCGCCAGGAACTGCTCCGCTCTTTCATGCCGGCCGCGTCGAAATCGGGCTGCGGATTCTTTCGATTTTTCGCCATAAGATTGCGCTCGATCGCTTGATTGTCGAGCGACCCGAAGTAGCCATTCGCGTGGAAACGGACGGAACCAGCAACATCCCGCATCCGCCAGCGCGCCGCCAGTCGCGCCCTTGGCAGGAGACGCTTTTCAGCCTGAAAATCGGCGACCTCGAGCTGCGCAATGGCGCAATCAATTTCAATAACCGTCGCACGCCTTTGACCCTGCGCGGCCAGGCCCTGGACTTCACGCTGCAATATTCCGCGCCCGCCACGGGTCCGGGGGCCTATATCGGCGATCTTCAATGGCCGCGGGTGCAGCTTGCCGCGCGGCGCGATGCTCCCTTCCGCTTCGGCATCTCCGCAAAATTCACGATTCACCCCGGCTCCCTCGAATTGGGCGAACTAATCTGCAATCTGCCGCATTCGGAATTTCATCTCAGCGCGGACCTGCCGAGTTTCGCCCGGCCGGAGTGGAATCTGCGTTATCGCGGAACCATCTCCCTGGCCGACGTTCGTGAGATTTTCCGCAAGCCCTCCACGCCGGATGGTTTTGCGGATTTCTCCGGCGCGGCGCGATTTTCCTCCGGCAAGTGGACGGCAACGGGCCACTATCACGCGCACGACATCCGCATGAAATATGACTGGTTTCACGCCGCAGGCATGGAGACCTGGGGCGATTACGAAGTTGCGCGGCGTCATCTGGTCGTCCCTGATCTTCGCCTTCGCGCGCTCGGCGGCAGTGCTGCGGGACGGCTCGAAATGGCCTTTCAGGGCTTCGCCTTTCGAACGGAAACCAAGCTGCACGGCGCGAGCCTCGCAGGCATTCTGGCGGCTCTGGATCATCGGCAATTCCCCGTCAATGCCATGCACTGGGATGGCTCGGTGGACGTGGATTCGGTGAATACCTGGAACGCGAACTTCAAGCACTTCCGCACCAAAGGGCAGACGCGCTGGTCCCCCGCCGGTCAGCTCGCCGCCGGCGCCATTCCGGTCACCGCGCAGATCAACTACGACTACTCGGCCGATCGCCGGATGGTGGCGATGGATAAGGGCGAAATATCCACACCCAGCACGCACCTCGATTTCAGCGGCACGCTGGGGGCAGCCGATTCGGCGCTCGACGCGAATTTCCGAACTACGCGCCTGCTCGATTGGGACGATTTCATTAACGCAATACGCGGCCCCGAAGCGGAGCCGCATCGCGTGGCGGGCTCCGCCGCCTGGCAGGGGCAGGTGCTCGGCCCGCTCGGCGGACCAACGTTTACAGGGCAAGTGAATGCCACTGACGCGAGCTACGCCAACTACTATTGGGATTTGCTCGCCGGCGCAATGAACTATTCGCCGGACGGATTCCGGCTGTCGAACGCGACGGTGCGGCACGATCAGGCATCGGCGCGCATAAATCTCTCTCTTGAATTCGATGGCGACTGGAACTTTCCGCCGGAAAGTTCCTGGAGCCTGGACGTGCTCACGTCGCGCGCGCCGGCCCAGGACCTGCAAGCCGTGCTGGGCACCGCCTATCCTCTAACGGGCATTTTGAGCGGCGATTTTCGCGGCAGCGGCACCAGGGAAAATCCCATTCTCGATTCGAATTTCGTCCTGGAAAATATCCGCACGAACGGCTTCGAATTCGACCGCTTCGCCGGCCAGCTTCATCTGCAACACGACGAAATTCGCATCGCGTCCGCGGAGCTGCGGGTTGGGACGAACGGCAAAATATCCGGCGACCTGCTCTATCGCCCCGAACAGCGGCAAGCACAATTCGATATCGCCGGCACGAACCTTGCTATCGAGCGCATCAAGCGTTTCCAGACGGCAGCCCTGCCGCTGGCGGGCCAGCTAGATTTCACTCTGAAGGGCAGCGGGCCGCTCACTTCCCCGCGCGCGCAGGGCACGCTGCGCCTGGTGAATTTCCGGGTCGGCGCCGAGCAGCAAGGCAATTTCCGCGGCGATCTTTCCTCCGATGGCCGCAGCGCCACGCTCGAGATCACCTCCGAATTGACGCGGGGGAAGCTGCAAGGCCGGCTCTCGATCGGACTTCATGACGATCAGCCCATCTCCGGGCAAATCTCCGTACAGCAGTTGGACCTCGATCCCCTGATTACGGCCGGGCTGCACCTCAGCCAGCTAACCGGCCATAGCAGCGTGGATGGCCTCTTCTCGATTTCCGGCGCCCTGCGGCAGCCGGACTCGATTGAAGTGGACGCCGATATTCAGCGCGTCGGACTCGACTACGAGTTCGTTCACCTGACGAACGATCAGGACATCAAGCTGAGCTATCGCCGCAACCAGGTGCGCATCGAGCAAGCGCACTTGCATGGGCCGGACACGGACCTTAGCGTCAGCGGTGCGGCGCGCTTCGATGGCGACCGCCCCCTGCATTTCGCGCTTTCCGGCGGCGCGGATTTGCGCCTGCTCCGCGGGATTTTTCCGCAGCTCGATACGCAGGGCAGCGCCCAGGCAAACGTCGCCGTGGAAGGTACAATGGACCA
>Ga0134126_10007408_pt1 | contig 13786 bp, 13 predicted proteins | sample KB31752_FD_96881 | JGI IMG/M metagenome (GOLD analysis project Ga0134126, IMG submission 96881) | Terrestrial soil microbial communities with excess Nitrogen fertilizer from Kellogg Biological Station, Michigan, USA - KB3-175-2 | ecosystem: Environmental > Terrestrial > Soil > Unclassified ...
CGTGCTGCTGGTGCTGGTCGTGGTTCTGCCCATCGCGCTCACCCTGCTGTCTCTTCAGACGGAGTCGCCACGCTTGACCGGCTATGCCGGCGCGGCTGGCGCGCTGGCGGTGTTTGCCCTCACCATCACCCTGGCGACGGGGGTGGCGGCCGGCAGGCCGCATGTGGTGACGGCACTGGGAGGCGGCCTCCGGCTTGACGCCCTGGGCGCGGTCTTCCTCCTCACGGTCGGCCTGGTCTACGGCCTGACCTCGCTGTACACGGTGGGCTACCTGCGTCACGACCAGGCCCAGCCCGACTTTACCTCCTTCAATCGGAACTTTTTCGTGCTCCTCCATCTGTTCGGCTGGAGCATGCTGATCGTGCCCTGCCTGAACAACCTGGCGGTGATGTGGACCGCCGTGGAGTTGACCACGATCTTCAGTGCTCTTCTGGTGGCGCTGGAGGGGACCGATACCTCGCTGGAAGCGGCCTGGAAGTATATCCTGATCGCCTCGGCGGGGCTGGCTCTGGCCCTCCTGGGCATCGTTCTCCTCTATTACGCCGGAACACCAACGCTAGGCGCGTCTTATCAGCCGGACTGGACGGTGCTGCTGGCCGCGGCCCCGCGGCTGTCCACTAACCTGGTGCAACTGGCCTTCGTGGTCTCGCTGATCGGCTTCGGGACCAAGGTAGGGATCGTGCCCATGCATACCTGGCTCCCCGACGCCCACGGCGAGGGCCCCACTCCAGTCAGCGCCATGCTCTCGGGCGCCCTGCTGGTGGATGCCCTGTATGCCGTGTTCCGTGTCTATCTGATCGCTACGCGGACCGGCGCCGCGAATTCAGCCCATGCCCTGCTCCTGGGGTTCGGCATTCTTACCCTGGGGGTGGCGGCGTTTTTCGTGCTCCAGCAGGACAACTACAAGCGGTTGCTCGCCTATTCCAGCGTGGAGAATATGGGTCTCCTTACTCTGGCCGCCGCGTTTGGCGGCCCTATTGCCCTCTACGGTATGCTGCTCCATGTGCTCAATCACGCCGCCACCAAGTCGATGGTCTTCTTCGGCGCGGGCAGCGTCCTACAGCGGTACCAGACCAAGCGGATAGATGAGGTATCCGGGGTGATCGGGATCATGCCGTATACTGGCCCTTTGCTGCTGGTCGCGGTGCTGGCCCTGGGCGGCTTGCCGCCGTTCGGGATGTTCCGCAGTGAATTGCTGATGCTCACCGGGGGTTTCGCCCAGGGCCAGTATATCCCGGTAGCGGTCTTCCTTGTCTTCGTCACCTTGCTGTTCCTGGGCTTGCTTTTCCACTTCACGCGCATGACCTGGCGGCCCGCGCCGGCGGGGGTGGCCGTGGGCGATGCGCATGGGCTGATGCTGGCGGCCATGGGACTGGATCTGATCGTGGTGGTGGGGTTGGGCCTTGGCGCACCGCCGCCCCTTAATTCGCTGCTGCAACAGGCGGCGGCACTCTTCGGGAGGCCCTCGTAAATATGGTGACAGAGGCTACGCCGATTGGACCGCTCGCCATCCCACAGGGCATCCAGACTACGCCGGTCGCGACTCCTCGCCCCGGTGAACAGTATGTCTCGGTGCCGGGCGCCCGACTAGCCGAGGCATGCACGCGGATGGTCGCGGCGGGGGCAAGGCTGGTAGCCCTCTTTGGCGATGACCTGGGCGATCGGTTGCGTGTCACCGCCGTGCTGGCGGCGCGTGGGGATCTGATGGTTCTAGACGCGGACCTCGACCCGGTGGATCCCCGCTATCCGGCCCTCACTCCAACCCTGCCGGCCGCTCATTGGTACGAACGCGCCCTGCGGGATCTGTTCGGTATCGTGCCCGAGGGGCATCCGTGGCCGGCACCCCTGGTGCTGCATGAGGAGTGGGCCGGGGGCATTCACCCGCTGCGCGCCTCGTTCGCGCGAGGCACGGTGCCGTATCCGGCCGACGCCGCGTGGCGGCCGCCGACCGTCGAGGGCGAAGGGGTGTTTGAGATCCCCTACGGACCGGTGCGCTCGGGCGTCTTTGAGTCGGCGCAATTCCTGGTCTGGACGGCGGGCGAGGATATTCTGGCCATGATTCCACGTATGTTCTACAAGCACCGGGGAATCGAGAAACTGATCACCGAAGCGCCGCTGGAACAGGCGGTGCTGGTGGCCGAGCATGCCTCGGGCGTGGCCGCCGTCGCCCATTCGCTGGCTTTCTGCCAGGCCATGGAACGGGCCCTGGGGATCAAGGCGCCGCCGCGGGCCGCCGGTATCCGAACGATCTGCGCCGAACTGGAGCGGTTGCATAATCACCTGGACTCGCTGATGCGGCAGTGCGAGACGGCCTCGCTCGGGGTGGGTCAGGCCCAGTTTGGGATCGTGAAGGAGCGCGTGTTGCGCTTGAACTCGGAACTGGTGGGTAACCGCTTCCTGCGAGGGATCAACCAAATCGGCGGTGTGCGGTATGATTTCGATCCAGGCCAGCGCCGGCTTCTGGCGGAATCACTTACCCGGATCGAGCGCGACTTCGGCAAGGTGGTCACTCTCTTCCTGGACACCGCCGGGATGCGCGACCGCCTAATCACCACCGGCCGCCTCTCCCTTGAGGCCGCCGAGGCGTTCGGCGCCGTGGGGCCGGTAGCCAGGGGATCCGGCCTGGAACGCGATGCACGCCTTGACCGTCCCTACGGCGCCTACGATCAGGTGAACGTCACCTTGCAGGTCCAGCGAGCGGGAGATGCCATGGCCCGCACGCGGGTGCGGATCGGCGAAATCGAGAATAGCTTCGCGATCGTTCGCGAGGCCGCGGAGGATCCGCCGGAAGGGCCTCTGACCGAGCCGTGGTCCGCCGTGCCGGCCGGAGCGCGGGCGGTAGGCTGGGCCGAGGCGCCACAGGGGGAAGTGATCTTCGCGGTGCGCCTGGGAGATGATGGGCGTCTCGCCCGTTGCGCCATCCGATCTCCCTCGTTTTGCAATTGGTCCTTCTACGAGCGGACCATGCCGCGGAACGTGCTGACAGACGTGGGCTTTATCGAACACAGCTTCGCCCTCTCGCAGGCCGGCTGCGACGGATAGAGGAGAGGATCGCCGATGTTTGCCTGGATCTGGCGGGGGCTCCGAACCGGAATCGTCACCACTCGCTATCCCAAGGGTTTGGAAAGCATGCCGGCACTCTACCGGGGCCGCGTGGTCCTGGACCCGGATCGCTGCGATCCGCGCGCTTGTCGGGCCTGCGCCGATGCCTGCCTTCCGAAGGCGATTACCGTGGACCGTGGGACCGTGCGTCTGGATATCGGGTGTTGCATCACTTGCGGCTATTGCCTGGATGCCTGTCCAACCGGCGCCTTCGCCATGCGCAATGACTTCGAGCTTGCGGCGCGGAGGCGAGAGGACTTGATCAGCGAGATAAGGAAGGTGGACCGCGATGGACACGTCCAGACCAGTGGCGGCTAACGATCCGAGCGCGATCGCGGCGGCGGGCAACGGTCACGACGGCTCCGACCCCGAGACGGCGGCAGCTCGTGAAGCGCTACGCCGTCGGATCGCGCCCTTCCGCCGCTCGCTGCACATTCGGCATGTGGATGCCGGGTCGGACGGTTCGGAGGAGGCGGAGATCCTGGCCCTCGGCAATCCCTTCTACGATATTCACCGCCTGGGGTTGTTCTTCACTCCCACTCCCCGGCACGCGGATATCTTGTTGGTCACCGGACCAGTGACTAGAGCGATGGCGGAGCCGCTACGGCGGACCTACGAAGCCATGCCCTTCCCCAAACTGGTGGTGGCAGCCGGGACATCCGCCTGCGGCGGGGGGATCTTCGGGGTCAGCTATGCCACCCTGGGTGGGGTAGACAAGGTGCTACCGGTGGACGTATACATCCCCGGTTCACCGCCCAGTCCCCTGGCCTTGCTCCATGGCTTGCTGCTGGCGGTGGGCCGCCTAGAGCAGAAGGTTCACGCGGGTCACTATGTGGAGAGCGCGGGAGGTGCGTCATGAGCGACCTGCAAGCCGCGGCGCGTGATGCCATCCTGACCGCGCTGGCCTTCTATGGCGCGGGGAGTCTGGTAGGACTACTGATCCCGGCCCGGCGGGGCGCGGCGCTAGCGGGATTCGGGCTGGGCATCCTGGGCTGCCTAGCGGCCATGGCAGGCGCCATCCTGGTGTGGCAGGGAGGAACCTTCGAGCAATCGCTCGTGTATTGGTACGGCTTCGGCAAAGCCGGCCTCTCCGTGGACACGTTCGCCGCCCTGTTCGTGCTGATCGTGGGCGGGGTCGGCCTACCGATCTGCCTGTTCGCGCCCGACTACTTGCGGCGCTATGGTGAGCGGTATAGCCCCCGCGCCTTCGCGGCCCTGCTGAATCTGTTGCTGGCCAGTGTGCTGATCTGTGTCACTGCCGACAATGCCTTCCTTTTTCTGGTCGCCTGGGAGCTTATCGTGCTGCTCTTCTACCTTCTGGTGGTCTATCAGTATGACCAGCCGGACACGCCGTCGGCCGCCTATCTCACCGCCGCGCTGGCCAGGGGGGGCGGCGCCATGGTGGTCGGGGCACTGTTGCTTCTGGCAGTCTCGGCGCGAGGCTTCTCCTTCGCGGCGATCGCCGCCCACGCCTCCGCCCTGCCGATGGGGATCCGGGTCGCCGTATTCATCCTCGCCTTGATTGGCTTTGGCACCAAGATAGGGGCGGTGCCGGCGCAAATCTGGCTGCCACCGGGCTATGGGACTGCTCCGAGCGCTGCCTCGGCGGCCATGGCCGGAGTAGCGCTCACCGCGGGCTTTTACGGGCTGGCCCGTGTGCTTTTCACCTACCTGCAGCCGCTGCCAAGCTGGTGCGGCTTGGTGGTGCTGCTGGCGGGAGCGATTACCGCCGTGGTGGGCATTCTTTATGGGGTGGCTCAGGCCGACGTCAAGCAGTTCATCGCCTACAGCAGCGTGGAGAATGGAGGGATCATCCTGATTGGGATCGGCCTGGCGGCGTTGGCCCGATCCCAGGACGTGATGCCTCTGGCCGCGCTCGCATTACTAGCATCGCTCTATCATATGCTCGGCCATGCCCTGGCCAAGGCGCTGCTATTTCTGGGAGCAGGCGCGGTGGAACTGGGCACGGGCGCCACCGGCATGGAAAGCCTGGGCGGGCTGATGGCCCGCCTGCCCTGGACGGGGATCACCTTTCTGGTCGGCTCGCTGACCCTGGCCGCCCTGCCGCCCTTTAGCGGCTTCGGCAGTGAATGGCTGACCTTCCAGGCGCTCTTGCAAGGCTTCCGCCTCGGCGGGTCAGTGAATCATGTCGGCATCGCGGTGGCGGGTGCCTTGCTGGCCCTCACCAGCGGCCTCGCTCTGATGGCCTTCATTAATGCGGTGGGTATCGTCTTTTTGGGCCGACCACGCTCGGAGCGTGCCGCCCAGGCGCGCGAAACAGGGGTGCCCGTGCGCGCGGCCCTGGCCTATCTGGCCCTGGCTTCCGCGGCGGTCGGCATCCTGGGCCCCTGGGTGGTTCGGTTGCTGGCGGACAGCCAGTCGCCATTGCTGGGCGTGAACGTGGCCGATCGAATAGTGACCGATCACCTGGCAATCGAGCCCGCGTATCCTAATTTTTCCAGTGCCGACCCCTTCTACCTGGCCTTCGTCCTGCCGCTCCTCCTGCTGGCGCCGCTGTTGTTAGGGGTGCTGGCCTGGCGCTGGGGCTACCACGCCCGCCAACCAGCCCGCCGCCTCCCTGCCTGGTCCTCCGGTGGCGGACGCACCGGACCGGGTATCTCCTATACGGCGATCGGGTATGCCAACCCGGTGCGGGTAATCTTCACCAACTTCTACCGCACGCGACGGGTGCTGGAGGCCGAAGGGGACGAACTGTTCCCGCATACTCTGCGCTATGGCTCAACGGTGTGGCCGGCCACGGAGCGGTTGATCTACCAGCCGCTGACCTTGATGACCTTGTTCATGGCCGGTATGGTGCGGCGGCTACAATCCGGGTACCTCAGCGCCTACATCGCGTATATGCTGATTGTGTTGCTGATCGCGGTGGTTGCCTTCACCAACTGGACATGACCAGACAGCCCCGTGGCGCGGTGGCGCGGTGGCCTGAGGACTTGCGCCAAGGGGCTGGATCTGCTACCCTTGCCAGATAGGGCGATGGAGGTCCGCCCCAACGGTGCCGGATGGGCTCGTTGAAACCGCGGAATGGCCGCTGATGGCTCCTGAGCGACAATTGGGTCGTGTCAGGAGTTTTTTTTGTGCCAGTGAGTTCCGGCGGCGAAGAGGGGGCGGCGATGAGTGTGGGATACCAGGGCCTACGCCTGCGTATCTTCGTCCACGAGGCGTTGCGGCACGACCATCAGCCGGTGTACGTGGAGATCGTGGAACTAGCGCGACGCGAGGGCTTGGCTGGAGTCGTGGTCTTCCGGGGAATCGAAGGGTTTGGTCCGCACCGCCACCTCCATACCACCCGCCTAGTAGATGTGTCAGACGACCTACCGATTATCGTGGAAATCGTGGACCGAATCGACGCCATCCAGCGATTTCTCCCGCTGCTGGATACGATTGTGCCTCACGGTACGGCAACCCTCTCTCCGGTGCGGATCGTGACCTACCGAGCCGGGGTCGCCCCATGACGGCGCAGATCCTCGGCGCGACCTTTCTAGGCGGCGGGACGGGCGCGGCCTGTCGCTATGGGATAGGGCGCCTGGTGGGCGCCCGATATGGGGGCGAATTCCCCCTTGGCACCTTCTTGATCAATGTCACGGGCTGCTTCGCCCTCGGCCTCCTGGCGAGCTTACTGGCCCGATCCCACCAGGATGTGGCCCTCCCAACCGCCTTGCTGGCCACCGGCTTCCTGGGCGGCTACACCACCTTCAGTACCTTCGCCCTGGAAGGCGTGGTGCTGTACGGCGACGGGAGCGAGCTGCAGGCGTTGCTCAGCCTGGTTGCCACGGTAGCCATTGGTCTTTGCGCGGCAGCGGCCGGCGCGGCCGTGGCAAGCATGCTGTAGGGCGGATAGAGGAGCGTCGATGCCGCGAGTGCTGATCGTATTCCTTGGCGGTGGGTCCGGTGCCTGCCTCCGTGCCTTGCTGCTGGCCGGCCTGGCTTCCTGGGGCACGACTTCGCCCGTCCTTCTGGCCAATCTAATTGGCTCGTTCCTGCTTGGGGTGGTGTATGTCCTGGCCGATGAGGCGGGTCTCTTACGCGCACGCACGCGGCTCTTTCTCGCGCTTGGGGTGCTCGGTGGCTTTACCACCTTCAGCACCTTCGGCTGGGGTGCTGATCTGCTCGTGGCCCATGGGCATGCGGTTGCCGCGCTCCAATACGTGGCCGCCAGCGTCGGCGGCGGGCTTGCGGCGGTGATCGCTGGTCTGATAGCCGGGCGGGAGTTGGTGCATGTACTTGAACGAGGGGCCAGAACCGTGTTAGTCCGACTTGAGGAGGGCGGCTCGCGGCGTCCGAGGCGGAGAAAGACCGCCATGGACAGGATCGAGACGGAGGATCGGGAGGCATCGGCGTAGAAGGCGGAAGGCGGCATGAAGCTCCAGAGCCCCGGCTGGCGTGTACGGATTTATATTGGCGACCACGACCAATGGCATGGGGGATCGTTGTACGCGGCGATCGTGCGGGAAGCCCGGAAGCATGGGATCGCGGGGGCGACCGTTGCTCGAGGGATTATGGGCTACGGAGCCCATCACGCCATTCACGAGCCGCACGTCTTCAGCCTCTCCAGCGAGCTACCGGTCGTGATCGAACTGGTGGATAGTGAGGAAAGGGTGCAAGCCTTTCTTCCCATTCTTGATGGCATGGTGCAAGAAGGCATGGTCACTGTGTCGGCGGTGGAGGTCATTACTTACAGCAAGACGTGAACAGCAACATGCTACACTTGACCCTTGCGGCAATTGTCGCCCATGTGGGTGGGTAAGCCGCTATGCGGGCCATCTGGTTGCCCTCACAATAGAACTACAGAGGAGTACGGAGTCATGGTCAAAGTGGTGCTAACGCAGGATGTCCCGAATGTGGGCAAGGCCGGCGAGTCAACGGATGTCTCGCCCGGTTACCTGCGGAATTATCTCCTCCCCAAGAAGATGGCGGTCTTGGCGACGGCGGCGGAGTTGAAGTCGCTCGATGCGCGGCGCAGCCAAATCGCGCGCGCCCAGCAAAAGCTGCGAACGGATGCCGAGGGGATCGCCGCTCGCCTGAGCGGGGTGGCTCTTACCTTTCAGGTACGGGTGGGCGAACAAAATCGCCTATTTGGCTCGATCACCAGTAAGGACATCGCCGACGAACTGGCCCGCACTGGTGGCATCACCATTGATCGGCGGGATATCGAGCTGCCCGAACCGCTGAAGACGCTGGGATCCTTTCAGGTGCCGGTGCGCTTGGGCCACGAGGTGAAAGGTTCGATCAGCGTGACCTTGCAGGAGGCCGGGGCCGAGTGATTGCGGAGACTAGGGCCGGTGACGTAGGAGACGATTTACCGAGAAGCCTCGAATCCGAGCAGGCGGTACTTGGCAGTATTCTGCTTGACCGCGACGCGATTATCGAGGTGAACGGTCTCCTTAGGCCCGACGACTTCGCCCACGACGCGCACTCGGTCATCTACCGGGTGATGGTTGACCTCTACGAACAACGGCGCCCGGTGGACCTTGTGACCGTGATGGAGGAGGTAGAGCGGCGCGATCTCCTCCAGCGGGCCGGCGGCCGGGGGTACATGCTCTCACTGGTGGACGTGGTGCCCACCGCGCTCCATGTTGAGCACTACGCCAAGATCGTGGAGCGAGCCGCCATTCTGCGGCGATTGATCTTCGCCGGCGGTCAGATCATGGGACTGGGCCGGCGGGATGGGATTGATGCCGACCAGGCCATTTCCGAGGCCGAGGAGACGCTGCTGGCGGTAGCGCAACGGCGCTCCACCAGCGGCTTCGTCCCCATTGGCGATATCCTCTCCAACATTCTCGAACGAATCGACTACGTCCATGCCAATAAAGGCGCTATTATTGGCGTTCCGAGTGGATTTATCGATCTGGATAAGATTCTTGGTGGCTTGCAGCGCTCGGATCTGGTGATTCTTGGCGCCCGGCCCGCGCATGGGAAGACCGCTCTGGCCCTTGGCATGTGTCATAACGCGGCCATCCGCTATCAGCAGCGGGTCGCGGTATTCAGCCTGGAAATGTCCAAGGAGCAGCTTGTCCAGCGATTGCTCTGTATGCAGGGCCGGCTGGACAGTGGCCGTCTCCGCTCGGGGCTGATCGACGACGACGAGTGGAACCGGCTGATCGAAGCCGCGACGGTGCTTTCCGAGAGCAAGATCTTTATCGATGATTCGGCGGGGGTAACTCCGGGTGAGATGCGGAATCGGGCCCGCCGCCTCCAGGCCGAGCAGGGTCTGGATCTGATTGTGGTTGACTACCTGCAACTAATGCAGGGCCGGTCGTCCGAGAACCGGGTGCAAGAGATCAGCGGGATCTCTCGGGCGCTCAAGGTGCTGGCGCGGGAATTGAATATCCCGGTCATGGCGCTCTCCCAGGTGTCGCGCGGGGTGGATGCCCGTGCCTCCCATGTGCCCTTGCTTTCGGATCTACGTGAAAGCGGATCGATCGAGCAGGATGCCGACGTGGTGATGTTCCTGTGCCGGGAAGAGATGTATGACCCGGAGACGGAAAAACGCCATATCGCCGACATCTACGTGGCCAAGCACCGGAACGGTCCCACGGGGCATCTGTCTCTCTACTTTGATCAGCAGCAGACTCGGTTCCGCGACCTTGAGCCGCAAAGGTAGGGATCTCGGTGAATGACGAAGATGCGACGCGGAATGGTGAGCGAGGCTCTGGAGCGCTGCCGGAATCCTTCTATACCGCGACCTTGCCGCGGATCGAGTCGCTGGCCGAACTGAAAGTGACCTTGCACCTGCATTGGTTGCTGACCCGACCGGGCGGCGCCGCGGCGGTCTCCTTGAGCGCGCTAGAAGGCGACCGCCTTCTTCTTGCCGGCGTAAAGCCGAGTCCAGGGCCGCGCCCAGCCGAGGAGATTATGCGCGAGGGGCTGGAGTTGGCGGTCACGCGGGGAACGTTCCTGCACCTTACGGTGGGCGAGAACGGAGATTCCCGGCACCGGTGGTACCTGCTCAATACCAGGGAGAGTCGGGAGATCCTCCGGCGATTGGCCAGTGGCGAGGTGAGCGCCATCGAAGCGCTCGGGGAGAATGTGGGACCGGTGGAGTTGATCCGCGTGTACCGGCCAAACGTGTACTCCGTCTACGAGCAGACTATCGGTCTCCTCACCCCACTCGTGGCCGATGGCTTGCGCGACGCGGAGCGCGTCTACCCGCCGGAGTGGATCGTGGAGGCCATGCGGCTCGCGGTTGAGTACAATAAGCGTAGTTGGCCGTACGTGGCAGGTATACTGAAGCGGTGGGAAACCGAGGGGAAGTCCGTTGGAACCGATCGGCAACATTCTCAAACGCATCTCGATTCAGAGAAATACACCTCCGGGCGTTACGGTCACCTCGTCGAGTCCTGAGGCACCATCCGCCTGCCCGCGCTGCGAGGGGGCCGGGTTCCTTCGGCTCGACGTGCCGGTGGATGATCCGCGGTTCGGTGAGTTGATTCGCTGCGAATGCCGGGAGCGAGAGGTTTCGGAGCGGCGCGCCCAGCGCTTGATGGAGAAGAGCAACCTCGGGGCCATGGCCGCGTATACGTTCAGCACCTTTATGGTGGATGCTCCCCAGCGGACCGCCTATCAGCGGGCCCGCCAGTTCGCCGAGGAGCCGTCCGGGTGGTTCGTGATCATGGGCGGCTATGGCACCGGGAAGACCCATTTGGCGGCGGCCATCGGCAACTACCGTCTTTCGCTCGGCGAGCCGGCGCTGTTCATGGTCGTGCCGGACCTCCTGGATCATCTGCGTTCCGCCTACGCGCCGGGGAGCGAGCTTGGCTACGACGAACTGTTCGAGGCGGTCCGGCAAACTCCGCTTTTGATTCTAGATGACCTGGGAACCCAGATCAGCACTCAATGGGCGCAGGAGAAGCTGTATCAGTTGTTCAATCATCGGTACATTTTCCGGCTGCCGACGGTATTCACCACCAACAGTTCGCTGGATGAAATTGGCGGGCGCCTGGCGTCGAGGATGTCTGATCCGCAGATCAGCTATTGCGTGACTATTGACGCCAGCGACTTCCGCGGCGGGGTGCCCGGCGCCGGCCCTGGGGCCAGCAATCAGCGGACGGGGCGCAAGCGATCCGGACGGCCAAACGTGGAGTTCACCGACCAGCTTTAGGTTCACCTCGGTTGACATGACGCGGGCGGGCGCACCATACTGAGTAGGGCCATTCCGCGGCTTTCGAGGCTCGCGTTGCCGGCCATTTCGTCCGAGAGGATTCTTCCAAGTTATGCGCCGGCGTTCCTTTCCTCGTTGGCTCCGTACCGCCCTGGTATTTCTCGCTTCCGTGCAGGCAGCGCGCGCCGGATCGGTGGCAGCGCGGGATCTCGGGCTTTCGCATGTGGAGCGGGCGACCGCCGCCTCGGCTCCCCGCGAGCCTGCGTCACCCGTGGCTGCGCGGCTTCCCGAGATTCGTCCGCTGGTACCGCGGATTCAGGAAGCTGAGCCACCGGCTCCTACTTTCAGGGAGCGTGAACCCGCCGGCGCCAGGGCCGCGCCTCATGCGGTTCCCGCGTCAGCCTGCGCACCCAGATTGCGGCTCCCGGTGGGCTACACGAGCCAGCCGCCGGTGATCCGACCTGAACCTCGGTGCCACTTTGCCCTAAAGCCAGGGGTGCGCCGCGCCCGCGCGCCCGACACCGTAACCGCCGGCAACTGATTCGGCGGGCCGCCCCTCTGGGGATGTCCCGCGTGACGAAATGCCTGGGCGCGGAGCGCGGATCGCGCTTCGTAAAGCGGTGTAAGGGGCTCTATTGATGCGAAAACGAACGTTGTATTTTCTGATCGGGATCGTGATCCTTTTTCTGGGATCGCTGATCGTTGATCTAGCCGGGACAGCCGGTGATTTCAAGGTGTTCGGCCATGGGGCACCGGTCCGCCAGGGGCTGGATTTGCAAGGCGGCCTTCGGGTGCTGTTAACAGCGGTCAACAGCAAGGCGGCAACCGATGACGCGATGAACGCCGCCCTGGACGTGATTACCAAGCGGGTGAATGCGTATGGCGTATCGGAGCCGCTCGTCCAGCGCGTGGGCAGTACGAGCATCGACGTAGAGGTGCCGGGGGTAAAGGATCCAAGCCAGCTTCGGGATACCCTGGGCAGCACGGGCACGATGACCATTTATGGGATGGGTACGCTCCCGGTTCTGGCCGCCGGCGTGACCTTTCCCTACTCGAATGTCACCAAGCTGTGCGACGCATCCGGCCAACCCACTCCCTGTATCGTGGCCAAAGGCAACGAACTGGATTTAAGCCAGATCGCCACCAGTTTCGACAGCGTAGGCTCGCCCCAGGTGAACTTCGGGGTCAAGGGCGCCGCCGTCAACCGCCTGGGCAACTACACCACGATCAATGCCGGCAACAAGGCGACCATGGCCATCGTGCTGGATGGCAAGGTCGTGACCGACCCGAGCACCGAGTCGGCCATTACCACCGGCAGCGGCGTGATCAACGGGATAGGCAGCGTGGATGAGGCCAACAGCATCACCATCCAGCTTAAGTATGGCGCCTTGCCCATCGCCTTCCGGATCGATGCCAGTGACCAGGTGAGCGCCACGCTCGGGCCGGCATCGGTGCATTCCAGTATTATTGCCGGCATAGTCGGCATGGGCATCGTGATCATCTTCATGCTGCTCTACTACCGCTTGCCGGGGCTGATCGCCGACCTCGCCCTCCTTATCTATGCCACCATGGTCTTCGCGGTGTTCAAGCTTCTTCCTCCCTCCGGGGTCACGCTTACCCTGGCGGGCATTGCCGGGTTCATCCTGTCAATCGGCATGGCGGTGGATGCCAACATTCTCATCTTCGAGCGATTGAAGGAAGAATTGCGGGCGGGAAAGACCTTGGGAGCGGCCATTGAGGCCGGCTTCAATCGGGCCTGGACCAGCATCCGGGACTCGAATATCAGCACCATGATCACCTGCGCCGTGCTCTATTGGTTCGGCCAGAACTTCGCCGCCAGCGTGATCGTGGGCTTTGCCACCACGTTGTTCATTGGGGTCGCGATCTCGATGTTCACTGCCATCGTGATCACCAGAACTTTCTTACGCCTGATTGTGCGGGGAAACGTCAGCTATAACCCCTCGTGGTTCGGAGCTGGACTGGATAACGTTGCCCGCGACCGCAAGTCGGCGCGCGCCGCGAACCAATAACCGAGGGTGAAGCGGGCCCGCGGGATCCGCGGGCCGGAGGATGAGAACGCATGATCAACCTGATTAAGTATCGCTACTGGTATTTCCTGCTATCACTGGTGATTATCGTGCCGGGTACGCTCTTTCTGATCGGGGGCGGTCTCAAGGGCGGCATCGATTTCGTGGGCGGCTCGGAACTGACCTTCCAGTTTCCCCATCATGCCCCAAGTTCCACGATTCAGACCCAGCTGATCAACGCGGCCAAGAATAATGCCAAGCTGAACGAGGCCGAGGTGATTTCCGCGACCCCATTCGGAGGTGGGACAGCGTCCGCCAATTACCTGCTGCGAATCCCCAACATTGGCAACGATCCGCAAAAGCTCGCCCAAATCGAGGCAGCGTTATATAACGAGTACGGCTGCGGAAATCTGGCAAAGCCATTGCCGGATGGTACCTTCAAGGTACCGTTGCCGAAGTGCGCGAACGTGGTTCTGACCCAGGAGAATGACGTCGGACCGACCATTGGGGCGCAGATCAAGAACCGCGCCGTCCAGGC
>Ga0134126_10007409_pt1 | contig 13786 bp, 16 predicted proteins | sample KB31752_FD_96881 | JGI IMG/M metagenome (GOLD analysis project Ga0134126, IMG submission 96881) | Terrestrial soil microbial communities with excess Nitrogen fertilizer from Kellogg Biological Station, Michigan, USA - KB3-175-2 | ecosystem: Environmental > Terrestrial > Soil > Unclassified ...
CCCGTACCTGTACTTCCTGCGGTTCCCCGACGTCACCGTCGTCGGGTCGTCACCAGAGCCGATGGTGCGGCTCCGCGACGGGGTGGTGGTGTCCCGGCCGATCGCCGGGTCCCGGCCCCGCGGGGCCACCGACGAGCAGGACCGGTTGCTGTCAGGGGAGCTGGTGGAGGACCCGAAGGAGGTGGCCGAGCACGTCATGCTGGTCGACCTCGCCCGCAACGACGTCGGCCGGGTGGTGACGTTCGGCACCGAGAAGGTCGACGAGCTGATGACGGTGGAGCGGTACAGCCACATCATGCACCTCACCTCCCAGGTGTCCGGGCAGCTGGCCGAGGGGAAGGGACCGATCGACGTCCTCCGGGCCACCCTGCCGGCCGGCACCCTGTCGGGGGCCCCGAAGGTGCGGGCGATGGAGATCATCGACGACCTGGAGCCGACGAAGCGGGGGATCTACGGCGGGGTGGTCGGCTACCTCGACTTCTCCGGGAACCTCGACACGGCCATCGCCATCCGCACCATGTTGGTCGGCGCCGACGGCCGGGCGTCGGTACAGGCCGGCGCCGGCATCGTGGCGGACAGCGACCCCCAGAAGGAGGACGAGGAGTGCGCCCACAAGGCCGCCGCCCTCCTCGCCGCGGTGGCCGCCGCCCGCGCCCTCGCCCCCGGCTGGCGGGCCGCCAACCCCCCGGGATCATGAACGACCGCCTCGTCGACGACCCTGACTTCCTCGACGACTATGCCGCCCTGCGGCACGGGCTGGCGGCCTACCGGCGGCCGAGGGACGTGGTGTCGGTCACCGGGCCCGACGCCGCCGGGTACCTCCAGGGGCAGTGCAGCCAGGACCTGTCCGGGTTGGCCGTCGGCGGCATGGTCGACGCCCTGGTGCTGGAGCCCGACGGCAAGCTGACGGCCTTGGTCCGGGTGGGCCGGGTCGGCGACGACGCCTTCGTGGTGGACACCGACGCCGGCGCCGGCGAACTGGTGGCCGCCCGGCTGGGCCGGTTCAAGCTCCGATCCAAGGTGGACATCGCCCCGTTGCCCTGGGCGGTGGTGGCCCTGCGAGGTCCCGGGGTGCCGGTCGACCTGCCGGCCCCCGACGGCGGCCTGATGGCCTCGTTCGAGTGGGGTGGGGTCACCGGCGTGGACCTGCTCGGTCCCGATCCGGTCGCTCCGCCGGACACCGCCCGGGAGGTCGGCGACGCCGCCTGGGAGGCCGCCCGCGTGGAGGCCGGGGTGCCGGCGATGGGCCGGGAGCTCGACGGCCGGACCATCGCCGCCGAAGCCGGCCTGGTGGACCGGACGGTCAGCTTCACCAAGGGGTGCTACACCGGCCAGGAACTGGTGGCCCGCATCGACTCCCGCGGGAGCCGGGTGCCCCGTCGTCTCTGTGGTTTGGTGGTCGCCGACGGGGAGGCCCCCGGCACCGGGGCCGAGCGGCTGGTCGGGGCCACCCTGGTGGTCCCGGGATCGGACAAGCCGGTGGGGACGGTGACCTCGGCGACGTGGTGCCCCGGGGTCGGTGCCGTCGGGGCGCTGGCCTACCTGCACCGGTCGGTGGACCTCCCGGGCCAGGTCGTCGTGCAGACCGCTGGCGGCCTGGCGACCCCTGCCGCTGGCGGCCTGACGGCCGAGGCCCGGCCGCTCCCGCTGGTCTGACGTCACACCGCAGGGGGGCGTCGGGGCCCCGCTACGCTGGGGCGACCATGCCCACCTACCTGTCGGAGATCGTGGCCGCACACCGGTCGGCCGCCGCCTCCGACCGGCGGGACGTCGACGCCCTCCGGCGGGCCGCCCTCGACTGCCCGCCGGCCCAGGGGTTCGCCGCCACCATCGCCGCGGCCGCCTCCGGCGACGGCCCCGGCCGCGGCGGCCTGGCGGTGATCGCCGAAGTGAAGCGCCGGTCGCCGTCCAAGGGCGACCTGGCCCCCGACCTCGACGCGGCCGAGGTGGCCGCCGCCTACGTCGCCGGCGGGGCCACCTGCCTGTCGGTACTGACCGACCGGGACTACTTCGGCGGGTCCCCCGACGACCTGGTGGCCGCCCGGGCCGCCGCCGGGGTGCCGGTGCTCCGCAAGGACTTCACCGTCGGCCCGGCCGACGTCTTCGACGCCCGCCTGATGGGGGCCGACGCCGTCCTGCTGATCGTCGCCGCCCTCGGCGACCCGGAGCTGGCTGAACTGGCCCGGCTGGCCGCCGACGTCGGCCTCGATGCCCTGGTCGAGGTCCACGACGAGGCCGAGCTGGACCGGGCGTTGGCCGTCGGGGCCACCCTGATCGGGGTGAACCAGCGGGACCTGGCCACGTTCACCGTCGACGGCGAACGGGCCGAACGGCTGGTGGCGGCCATCCCGGCCGACGTGGTGGCGGTGGCCGAGTCCGGGATCGGCGGCCCCGACGACGCCGCCCGGCTGGCCGCCGCCGGGTTCCAGGCCGTCCTGGTCGGGGAGACCCTGGTCCGTTCCGCCGATCGGTCCGCCGCGGTGGCCACCCTGGCCGGCCACCCGGTCGCCAGTCGGGCCGGGGCCGTCCGGTAGCCGGGGACCCCAATGGCCGAGGAGCTGTTCGTCAAGATCTGCGGCATCACCACCGAGGCCGACGCCTTGCTGGCCGTCGGCCTCGGCGCCGACGCCCTCGGGTTCATCTTCGCCCCGTCCCCCCGGCAGGTCACGGCGACGACGGCGGCCGACATCATCAAGCGGCTCCCCCACGGGGTGATGACCGTCGGGGTGTTCCGGGACGACGCCAAGGAGCGGGTGGTCGACATCGCCAACCACGTCGGGGTGTCGGCGGTGCAGCTGCACGGCCACGAGACCGCCGAGGACGCCCGGTGGGTGCGGGACCGGGTGGCCTGCACCATCAAGGCCTTCCCGGCCGGCGACCGCACCGTCGGCCGGTTCACCGAGTTCGGCGCCGACTACCTCATGATCGACGGCCCCAGCCCGGGGTCCGGTGAGGTGTTCGACTGGCGGCTCGGCGAAGGGGTGGTGGACCCCAACCGGCTGATCGTCTCCGGAGGCCTCCGCCCCGACAACGTCGGCCAGGCCATCTGGCACCTCCACCCCTTCGGGGTCGACGTCGCCACCGGCGTCGAGTCGGCCCCCGGCCGGAAGGACCCGCAGAAGCTCCGGGAGTTCGTCCTGAACGCCCGCCAGGCCGCCGCCGAGGTGGCGGCGGAGCACCCCGACGACGACGGCGGCGACGGTGGGGCCTACGACTGGATGCAGGGATGACCGATCCGGGTTCGGCGATGGGGCCACCGAGTGCCGACGGCCGGTTCGGGGAGTTCGGCGGCCGGTTCGTCCCCGAGTCGCTGGTCCCGGCCTGCCTGGACCTCGAAGAGGCGTTCGCCGCCGCCTGGGCCGACCCGGCCTACCGGACCGAGTTGGCCGACACCCTCCGCGACTACGGCGGCCGCCCCACCCCGGTCACCGAGTGCCGGCGGCTGTCCGCCCAGCTGGGGGTCCGGGTGCTGCTGAAGCGGGAGGACCTCGCCCACACCGGGTCGCACAAGCTCAACAACGTCGTCGGCCAGGCCCTGCTGACCCGCCGGATGGGCAAGGGCCGGATGGTCGCCGAGACCGGGGCCGGCCAGCACGGGGTGGCCACCGCCACCGCCGCCGCCCTGTTCGGGCTGGACTGCACCGTGTACATGGGCGAGGTCGACACCCACCGCCAAGCCCTCAACGTGTTCCGGATGGAGCTCCTCGGCGCCGAGGTCCGGCCGGTCACCTCCGGTAGCCGGACCCTGAAGGACGCCGTCAACGAGGCCCTCCGCGACTGGGTGGCCACCGTCGACGACACCCACTACTGCCTCGGGTCGGTGATGGGGCCGCACCCGTTCCCGTACATGGTCCGCCAGCTCCAGCGGATCGTCGGCGACGAGGCCCGCGAACAGTGCCGGGCCCTCCTCGACGGCCGCGACCCCGACGTCGTCGTCGCCTGCGTCGGCGGCGGGTCCAACGCCGCCGGCACCTTCGCCGGCTTCGCCGACACCCCCGCCGGCCTCGTCGGCGTGGAAGCCGCCGGTGGGGCCGCCATCGGCAACGGCATCCCCGGCGTCCTCCACGGCATGCGGTCCCAGCTCCTCCAGGACGAGTCCGGGCAGATCCTCGAGGCCGAGTCCATCTCCGCCGGCCTCGACTACCCGGGCATCGGCCCCGAGCACGCCCATCTGGCCGCCATCGGCCGGGCCGCCTACCACCAGGCCGGTGACGACGAGGTTGTCCGGGCGTTCCGCCTGCTGGCCGTCACCGAGGGGATCATCCCCGCCCTCGAGTCCGCCCACGCCGTCGCCTGGGTGGCCCGCGAAGCCGGCGGCCCGCTCCTGCCGGCCGGGTCCACCGTCCTCATCACCCTGTCCGGCCGCGGCGACAAGGACGTCGCCCAGGTCCGCGACCTCCTCCGGGCGAGCGCCGGGGAGGGCACATGAGCACACGGACGGCCCGGGGTTGGGCCCCCGGGCAACGGAGGAGGCCGGGGTTGGGGCCCCGGACGGGCTTATGGGCATAGAGAAGGAGCTGCGGGCGAAGCGGGACGCCGGCGGCAAGCTGCTGGTGCCGTACCTGATGGGGGGGATGACCGACGACTGGGTGGAGGTGCTCCAGGCGGTGGTGGCGGCCGGGGCCGACGCCGTCGAGGTGGGCATCCCGTTCTCCGACCCGATGATGGACGGTCCGGTGATCCAGGAGGCCTCGGTCCGGGCCCTCGGCCGGGGGACCACCCCCCAGGACGTCATCGACGGGGTGGCCGCCGCCCGGGTGGGGGTGCCGGTGGCGGTGATGACCTACTACAACGTGGTGTTCCGGGCCGGCCACCGCCGGATGGCCAGGGGGCTGGCCGCCGCCGGCATCGGGGCGGCCATCGTCCCCGACCTGTCCCTGGAGGAGCTCCCCCCGTGGGCGGCCGAGGCCGACGACGCCGGCGTCGACACCATCCTGCTGGTGGCCCCGTCCACCCCGGAGGAACGGGTGGCGGCCATCTGCCGCCGGGCCCGCGGGTTCGTCTACGCCGTCGCCCGGATGGGGGTGACGGGGGAGCGGACCGACGTGGCGTCCGGGGCGGCCGACGTCGTCAACCGGATCCGCCGGGCCACCGACACCCCGGTGTGCGTCGGCGTGGGGGTGTCCACGCCGGAGCAGGCGGCGGCCACCTGCCGGGTCGCCGACGGCGTCATCGTCGGCTCGGCCCTGGTCCGCCGGCTGGTGGAGGGTGGTGGGGTGGAAGCCGCCGCCGCCTTCGTCGGGGAGCTGCGGGCGGCCATCGATTCGTCAACCGGCTGACCGCCGGGGGGCAGGAGGGGACGGATGTACCTGTACGTGCGCCAGGCCACCCTGGCCGACGGCGGCGGCTTCGAGTGGGCCGGCGCCGTCCGGTCCCGGCTCGAAGAGGCGGCGGGGGAGGCCGTGCACCTGTGGCAGAACGCCTTCTCCCCGGCCGCCGACCGGGTGAGCTGGACGTCGTGGTGCACCGACCTCGACACCCTCGACGGCGCCGTGCAGTCCGTCCGCAGCGCCCTGCCAGCCGGCGGCGACGTCGTCGTCCCCGGTTCGGTCACCGAGCAGCTGTTCGGCGTGGCCTACGGCGAGCCCGATCCGTCGTCCACCCGCCGGTACCTGCGGAGCCTCCGCACCGTCGGCACCCCCGGACATCTCGACCGAGGGCTGCAGACCGGCATCGAGATGGCCAAGCGGACCGAGCAGCACAGCGGGCAACCCACCCTCTTCCTCCGGGCCGCCACCGGCACCCTCGGCCTGGTGGCCTGGCTCACCCCCTTCGACTCGATGGCCGAGTTCCAGGCCGCCAACGAGCGGCTGCTCAGTGGGTCCGGGTGGGTCTGGTACCGCGACCGCCAGGCCGAAGCCGCCCAGAGCGGCTCGATCACCATGGCCCTCCACCGCCGGGTCGACGACTGATCCACCGGGCGCCTCGGGACGTTTCCGCGGAAACGTTTCTCCGTCGTCGTCGACTCGTCGGCCACGTTGATCGGTCAGTCAGGTACCTGCACCGCGCAGCGGATCCCCGGAGCTGTGGCAAGACGGCGGTCGAGGGTCACGAGCGTTGCCCCGAGGAGCTCCGCCAGCGCCACGTAGGTCGCGTCGTATGAGGTGACGTTGTGGCGCAGCTCCCACGCCCGGTCGGCCAGCGGCTCGTACGGCCATAGCTGTAAGGGCAGGGCCAACAGGTCGGCGTGCGCCAACGTGGCCTCCATCGGTTGCAGCTGACCATTCTGGGCATGCCGTCGCAGCACGTTGGCGGCCTCGAACGGCGCCAGATGGGGCGCCGTCAACCGCCGACCAGCCACCTGGCCGGTGGCCCAGGCCGAAAGGCCTCCGGCGTCGGCCACCAGGGCCACCAGCGCGGAGCTGTCGACGACGACCCGAGGGCGCGTTCCGGTCAACGGCGGTCAGCGTCGCGGTCGGCGATGATCGTGTCCACGTCCAGAACGGTCCCCATGGCGCGTGCCCTTGCCCGGGCTCGCGCCACCACTTCCTCCACCGTCGGATGTGAGGCCAGGTCGACCAATTGCTCCAGAAGGTACTCCTGGAGGGATCGGCCGGTCCGAGCCGCCCGGGAGGCCAGCTCGTCCCGGACAGCGTCAGGAACGTTACGGATGGTGACGGCAGGCATGCATGCATATTAGCTGCACTGCTGCTTCTTCACCTGCGTGAGGCCACCGGTCTGATCCCCTCGGACGTTTCCGCGGAAACGTCTTCCAGTCCGATCCGGTCGGGGTCCCCGCCGTCCCGTCCCGGCCCGGACCGACCGGACTCAGGCGGCCGGCAGGAAGATGAGGCAGCCGTTGTGGCCGCCGAACCCGAACGAGTTCGACAGCACCGGCCCGGGCTCCCACGGGCGGGCGTCGCCCTGGACGATCTGGAGGTTGATCTCCGGGTCCAGTTGCTCGCAGCCGTAGGTGGGCGGGATGAGGCGGCGGTCGATGGTGAGGGCGGACGCCACCGCCTCGATGGCCCCGGCGGCGCCGAGACCGTGGCCGGTGACCCCCTTGGTGGAGGTGACGACGGGGCCGGGGTCGCCGAAGACCTTGCTGATGGCCCGGGCCTCGGCCAGGTCGTTGAGCGGCGTCGACGTGCCGTGGGCGTTGATGTGGGCGATGTCCGACGGGGACAGCTGGGCGTCGAACAGGGCCTGCTCCATGCAGGCCACCGCCCCGGCGCCGTCGGGGGCGGGGGCGGTGATGTGGTGGGCGTCGGCCGTCGACCCGGCCCCGCCGATCTCGGCGTAGATGTGGGCACCGCGGGCGACCGCCCGGTCCCAGTCCTCCAGGACCAGGGCGCCGGCGCCCTCGGTCATGACGAAGCCGTCGCGGCGGACGTCGAACGGCCGGGACTCCCCGGACGACGACAGGGCGGTCATGTTGGCGAACGCCGCCACGGCCACCGGGTGGAACGCCGCCTCGGCGCCGCCGCCGACGGCGACGTCGCAGCGGCCGGAGGCGATCAGCCGGGCGGCGGCGGCGACGGCATGGGTGCCGGCGGCGCAGGCGGTGACCACGTTCTCGGCCGGGCCGTGCCAGCCGGCCCGCATGGCGATGTGGGCCGGTCCGGCGTTGGCCATCATCATCGGGACCAGGAACGGCGACACCCGACGGGCCCCACGGTCGTTGTAGACGGTGACCTGCTCCGCCAGGGTGTCGAAGCCGCCGACGCCGGTGGCGAAGATGACGCCGGCCCGGGCGGGGTCGGCTTCGAGGTCACCGGCGTCGGCCAGGGCCTCCTCGGCGGCGCCGACGCTGAACTGGGCGAACCGGTCGACCCGCCGGACCTCCTTGGGGCCGAAGTAGTCGGACCCGTTGAAGTCGGTGACCCGGCGCTCGCCGGAGATGGTGGGGTGGACCAGGCCGTCCCAGAGGGCGTCGACGCCCTGGCCACAGCAGGTCACCGCCCCGAGGCCGGTGATGGCCACCCGACGCCCCCGGATGGGACCGTCCGGTCCGACGCCCAGCAGCATCAGAGCTTGGCGTAGATCAGGTCGAAGGCCTGCCCGGCGGTCTCGATGTCCTCGAGCTCGGTCTCCTCGACGGTGATGTCGAAGGCCTCTTCCAGGGCCATGACCAGCTCGACCAGGTCCAGGCTGTCGGCGTCGAGGTCGTCGGCGAACCGGGCTTCCTTGGTGACCTTGTCGGCGGGCACCTGCAGTACCTCCACGGCGCATTCGCGGAACTTGTCGAACGCTGCGTCGCTGTCCACTTGATTGCTCCTTGCTCTGTCTTCGTCGACCGGTGGGTCGTCGCGAATGTTAGGCGGTCGGGATACCGAGCCGGTGCTACAGGCCCATGCCGAGGCCGCCGTCGACCGGCAGCACCGCTCCGGTGATGTAGCCGGCGGCCGGCGACGCCAGGAAGCCGACGGCCTCGGCCACCTCGGTGGCGTCGGCCGCCCGGCCCAGTGGCACCATGGCCTGGAGCTGCTCGTTCCGTTCGTCGCCGAGGGCCGCCGTCATGTCGGTGGTCACCACCCCCGGGGCGACGACGTTGACGGTGATCTGCCGGCTGGCCACCTCCCGGGCCAACGCCCGGGCCATGCCGACCAGCCCGGCCTTCGAAGCGGCGTAGTTGGCCTGCCCGGGCAACCCGACGAAGGCGCCGACCGACGACATCAGCACGATCCGGCCGCGGTGCAACCGCAGCATCTTGGCCACCGCCCGCTTGGCCACCCGGTAGCTTCCGGTGAGGTTGGTGTCGATGACGTCCTGCCAAGCGTCCTCGCCCATCCGGAGCACCAAGGTGTCCCGGGTGATCCCGGCGTTGGCCACCAGTACCTCCACCGGCCCCCAGGTGTCCTCGATCGTGGCGAACGCCGCCTCCACCTGGGCCTGGTCGGTGATGTCACAGGCCACCGGCAACCACCGGTCGGCGGCCTCCCCATCGGCACCGGGGGCACCGGTCGGCGGCGGCGGGGGGGTGTCGCCGCGGTAGGTGACGGCCACCCGGTCGCCCCGTTCGAAGAACCACGCCGCACAGGCCGCCCCGATACCGCGGGCGCCGCCGGTGACCAGCACCACCCGCGGTTCGGTCGCCGCCCCGTTCGGCGGCCCCTTCGGCGGATCGGTCACCGGCCCTCCCCGGGCACCCGCAGCCACACCAGTGGCTGCCCTTCCTGCACCCGCTCCCCGGCCACCGACAGCCACCGGACCACCTGCCCGGCGAACGGGGTACGGACGTCGACGACGCCGACCTTGCCGACCAGGTCACCGACCCCCACCGCACTGGCGTCGGGGCCGCCGTCGCCGTCCCCGGTCCCCGGCAACAACCCGGTGCCGGGGGCCGCCAGGGACCGCTCCGGGGCGAAGATCCCCGACGCCGGGCTGACGACCACCCGCTCCGACATGTACAGGTGCTCCCCCTGATGGGCGTGGGGCTCGCTCCGCCACGACTCCGGCCCGGCGCCGGCGACGGCGTCGATCAGGGTGTCGAGGTCGTCGGGTTTCGACACCGACAACGACGTCAGCTCCGGCACCACCCGGCGGGCCAGCCCCGACAGCACGCCGCCGGGACCGAGCTCTACAAGGGTGGTCGCCCCGAGGCCGTTCAGGGTGTCGAGGGTCTGTCGCCAACGGACCGGGCTGCACAGCTGGGCGGACAGCAGGTTGGGCCACTCCGACGGATCGCTGTGCACCCGGGCGTCGACGTTGGCCACCACCGGGACCTCCGGGGCCAGGAACACCGCGTCGCCCAGCGCCTTGCGCAGCGCCGAGCGGGCGGCGGCCATCAACGGGGTGTGGAACGCCCCGGACACCGGGATGGGCATGACCTTGCGGGCGCCGAGCTCCTTGGCGATCACCGACGCCGTCGCCACCGCGTCGGACGTCCCGGCGATGACCACCTGGCCGGGGGCGTTGTAGTTGGCCACCCAGGCGTCCCCCTCGGCGCGCTGGCAGGCGGCCTCGGCGTCGTCGTCGGCGATGCCGAGAAGGGCGGCCATGGTGCCGGGGGCGTCCTCGCCGGCCCGGGCCATGGCGTCGCCGCGGGCCACCACCAGGTGGATGCCGTCGGCGAACGACACCGCCCCGCTGGCCACCAGGGCCGTGTACTCGCCGAGGCTGTGGCCGGCACAGGCCGCCGGGGACAGCCCCACCCGTTCGACGGCGTCCAGCACCACCAGGCTCTGCACGAAGGTGGCCAGCTGGGCGTTGGCCGTGTTGGTCAACTCCTCCATCGGTGCTTCCAAGAGGAGCCGTTCCAGGTCACGACCGGCAGCGGCCGACGCTTCGGCCACCACCTCCCACGACGGGTGGTCCACCCACGGTTGCCCCATGCCGGATCGTTGCGACCCCTGGCCGGGGAAGGTGAACACCAACATGGCCGACCAGTGTGTCACGGCCCTGGCGGTACCGCCGCATTACCAAGCGGTCAGTCCGATCGGCCGTTCGCACCGCCGGTAGGATAATTTGCCGTCCGAACGCCCGGAAACGGCGTTGACCAGGGCAGAGGTCGGTAGCACCCGTGGGTGCAGTACCCTCCCCTCATGCGCGCCGCCGCCCTCCAGATCACCACCTCGCTGGACAAGACCGCCAATCTCGACGCCGTCGACCGGGCCGTCCGGGCCGCCGCCGCCGCCGGTGCCGACATGGTGGCGCTACCCGAGGCCACCATGGTGTCGTTCGGCACCCCGACCACCGATCTGGCCCCGATGGCCGAGCCGGTCGACGGCCCGTTCGTCACCGCCCTCGCCGCCCTGGCCGCCGACACCGGCACCACCATCGTCGCCGGCATGTTCGAGCCGGCCCCTGGGCCGGGCGAACCGGCAGATGCGGCCGAGCCGGGTGGTCCGGGGAGGGTGTTCAACACGATGGCGGCCATAGGGCCGGACGGGCTGGTGGGGGCGTACCGGAAGCTCCACCTCTACGACGCCCTCGGTTGGAGGGAGTCGGACCGCATCGCCCCGGGGGACCCCGCCGACGACCCCTTGGTGTTCCCGGTCGGCGACATGGTGGTCGGGGTGATGAACTGCTACGACCTCCGGTTCCCGGAAATGGCCCGGCGCCTGGTCGACGCCGGGGCCACCGTGCTGGTGGAGCCGGCGCACTGGGTGAACGGACCCCGGAAGGCCGACGTGTGGAAGACCCTGCTCCGGGCCCGGGCCATCGAGAGCACCGCCTACGTGGTGGGCGCCGGGAAGCCGGAAGAGGAGTGCTCGGGGCACTCGATGGTGGTCGACCCGTGGGGGACAGTCCTCGACGAGCTGCCGGGGACCGGCGAGGGACGGGCCATGGCGGATCTGACCGCCGACGTCGTCGCCGAGGTTCGCCGGGCCCTTCCGCTGCTGGAGAGCCGTCGGTTCGCCGTCGTCCCGGAACCGGGTTCGGGGCCCGCGGCCAGAGGCTGACGTCAGCTAGGGCGGACGTTCACCCCGAGGAGCTGGGCGCCGACGTCGGTGCGGGGGCGGTGGGTGGTGCCGGGGGCGAAGATGACGTAGGTACCGGCGGGCAGGCGTTCGCCGTTGTCGATGATCTCCCCACTGAGGACGTAGTACCGCTCCTCGGTGGGATGCGGCGTCGCCTCCGGCCACTCGGCCCCCGGCTCGAAGTCGAGGATCCAACCGATGAGGTGGTCGGAGGACGGGAAGTTGCGTTGCGTCACCCCTGGGCACACCTGCACCGCCGGCAGGTCGGCGGCCCGGATGATCTGCACGGGATCAGGGGTGGCGGTCACTCGGAGGAGCGGTGCCGGCAGCGATGGACGGCTCGGCCACCCACCAGCAGCGCCGGAGGCTCCGTCGAGCGGTCCAGTTCAACTTCCTCGGCGTCCTCCGAGTGGATCACCAGGAGGTTGCAGCCGGGGCACTTCGTCATCGCCATGAGGCGACGGTACCGAGGGCCGCCAGCGGGGTGGTGGATGGAAACGGCGGTTACCCGTTCCGCACGGAACCGGCTGCTGACGACCGGAACGACGACCTGGCTGGGGTACCGTCGACTGGTGCCGTCGGTAGTGGTGGAGGGCCTGCAGAAGTCGTACGGGCCCCTCCGGGCGGTGGACGGCGTGACGTTCGCCGTCGAGCGGGGTGAGGTCTTCGCCTTGCTGGGACCCAACGGCGCCGGGAAGACGACGTCGATCGAGATCCTCGAGGGGTTCCGGCACCGGGACGGCGGCCGGGTGGAAGTCCTCGGCGTGGACCCCGGCGACCGGCGGGTCCAGCGGGCGTTCCGGACCCGGATCGGCGTGGTCCTCCAGGAGCTGGCCGTCGAGGAGTACTTCACCGTCCGGCAGGTCCTGACGAGGAGCGCCGGCTTCTACCCGTCGCCCCGCCCGGTGGACGAGGTGATCGACCTGATCGGGTTGGCCGAGAAAGCGGACGCCAAGGTGAAGACGCTGTCGGGGGGTCAACAGCGCCGGCTCGACGTCGGCCTCGGCATCGTGGGACGCCCGGAGCTGCTGTTCCTGGACGAGCCCACCACCGGCCTGGACCCGGCCGGCCGACGGGTGTCGTGGGACCTGGTCCGGCAGCTGGCCGACGAAGGGACGACGGTGCTGCTGACCAGCCACTACATGGACGAGGTCGAGGCGTTGGCCAGCCGGGTGGTGGTGATCGCCCAGGGCAGGGTCGTGGCGTCCGGCACCCCGGCGTCGATCGGCGGCCGCGACGTCAGCGAGGCCACCATCACCTTCGCCGTTCCCGACGGCGTGACGGTGGCCGACGTGCCGGTGCCGGCGACCGAACGGGCGGGACAAGTCGAAGTCCGGACGGCCGACGAGGTGGCCGTCCTGCACCGGCTGACCGGCTGGGCGCTCGACCGGGGGGTGGCCCTCGGCGGCCTCCGGGTGAACCGGCGCACCCTCGAAGACGTCTACCTCGATCTGGTCGGCGACCGTCCGGCCGTGGAGGAAGGTTCGTGACCGGCGACGGCGACGGGCTCCTCGACCTGCGGCTGGTGGCCCGGCAGGTCCGCTACGAGCAGCTGGCGTTCTGGTTGAACCGGCTGGGGGCCATCTTCACCGTCGGGTTCTCGGTGGTGTTCCTGGTGTTCCTCGGCGTCAGCGCCGGCACATCCCGCGTCAAGTCTCTCGGGAACATCAAGCTGATCCAGTACTACGTGCCGGGGTTCGTGGCCTACGGGGTGATGGCCGCCTGCTTCACCACGTTGGCCATCCAACTGGTCAACCGGCGCGAGACGGGGTTGCTGAAGCGGCTGCGGCTCAGCCCCCTACCGACGTGGGTGCTGCTGGCCGCCATCTTCGTCAGCACCGCGGTCATCGCCTTGGTGCAGGTGGTCATCCTGCTGGTGATCGGCCGGCTCGGGTTCGGTGTCCACCCGCCGACCCACTGGGGGGTGTTCGTCCTCATCCTGGCCGTCGGCATCTTCTCGTTCACGGCCCTCGGGGTGGCCATCAGCACCGTGATCCCCAACCAGGACGCCGCCGGTCCGGTGACGAGCATCGTCTTCTTCGTCCTCCTCTTCCTTTCCGGACTGTGGTTCCCGATCACACCGAATTCGGGGCTGGCCCACTTCGCCGCCTGGTTCCCGATCAGCCACTTCATCAACGCCGTCTTCGCCTCGTTCGGGCACGGGAACCGGGTGTGGAGCTGGAACGACTTCCTGGTGCTGGCGATCTGGGGAGTGGCCGGGGTGGTCGTGGCCCTACGCCGCTTCGAGTGGGCGCCCCGACGGAAGTGACTGCGGTCCGGTTCGTGATGGTGCCCGGAGCGGTGTCTCAGTTCAGGACATAAGCCACACCTGTAGGTTCGGGTGTGTCAAGACATGAGCGACACCGAGCGGGAGGGGTCGTCTCATGGACAAGGGCCGGTTCGTGATCGAGGTGCACCTGCGG
>Ga0134126_10007410_pt1 | contig 13784 bp, 11 predicted proteins | sample KB31752_FD_96881 | JGI IMG/M metagenome (GOLD analysis project Ga0134126, IMG submission 96881) | Terrestrial soil microbial communities with excess Nitrogen fertilizer from Kellogg Biological Station, Michigan, USA - KB3-175-2 | ecosystem: Environmental > Terrestrial > Soil > Unclassified ...
CACCTTCTGCGACGATCCCTTGAGTTTGCGGACGATCTGCTCCAGCGTCGCCCGTTCCGCATCCGTCAGCCGCACGATATACTTCTTCTTCATGGCCCAACCCTCCGTAGTTGCCGCCATGATCTCCGAAATCGACAGAGCCGACTATCCCAAATCAGTTGTGTGACAGACCACTAGTCGGTGCAGGGGTTCGCGGAGACAGGGCAGGGTGACGGCTTCGTTGGCGAAGAAGCGATGGGCACCGAGGACGGCCGCGAAGCCATTGGCCAGCCCCGAAACGGCTAGGGCATGGATGCCAGCAGCCAGGGGGTCGCTCACGTGAAGGTGTTCCAACACCAGTTGGCGGTAGCGCAGCTGGAGGCGAGGCTCCAGGGGCAGGGTAAAGAGTGCATACTTTCATTCTATGCGCCACTTGTGATAAGAACTATGCTTGACGGGTTGCGCCAAGAGAAGATCAGGGAACGTGTCGTGGGGGAGTTCGCGCGGTCTCCCCGAGCGCGGATTATCCGCATTCGTTCCCCAAGAAAAGCGAATACTCGAACCGGGACGTGAAGAAAGCCTTTCGGGCCGATCCCTCGCTCGTTGGCAAGATGGCCGGTCGATTGCTGGAGGAGTATTTCCCTACATCGCATTATCTCGACATCTCGCGAATCAGACGTTGCCGGCCACCGGCTTCAGGGTGTTCGCGCCAGCAGCTGGGCCACGTCGTAGACCACGACCTGATACGGGGCTTTCTGGGACACCGCCAGATACTTGCCATCGGGGTTGAAAGAAAAGCAACCGTTGTAACCGGACATTGGGCGGCGCGTCACCTCAAGTCGTAGATTTCCATTGGCGGCGTCCACCAACACCAGCCCGTGTTTCTTCGACAAGGGCGCGGCAACCAGCCACTTGCCGTCGGGACTGAATCCCAGCGGCGGACCGTCGGCATTAGCTCGACTCCACGGCTTGCTCCACAATTCCTTGTCCTCAGCGTAATCCCACATCTTGACCAGTCCATCGATGCTCGACGTGGCCAGACGTGTACCATCGGGGCTGAAGGCCACCGCCCGGACCGTGCCTTTCTGTTTGGCAAGCAACTTACGCTCTTTCAGATCGAGCGTGTCGTACAAGACCACATTCTTTGAACCCGTCGCAGCGGCGAGCGTCTTGCCATCGGGGCTGAAAGCCAGCGAAGTCACCGCGTATTTGGGGTGAACGATGGTCCGCGGACGCCCCAGCTTGATGTCCCAGACGATCAACTCGTTACCGTTCTGCAACGCCAGATACCGTGCCAGGACCAGCAAGTCGCCCTGCGGAGAGACCGCGAGGGCACTGAGCATGGCATAGAAATATTTTTCGCCCCGCGGACAAGGTACACAGGCGAGCAGCTTGCCGGTGGCTCCGTCACGCAAATAGACGGAGTTGCCGGCACTCAGGGCCACGACTTTGCCGTCGCGGCTGCGGGCCATAAGTTGGACGGTGCTGAAGTGCTGCTTCTCGTCGCGCAACGTGCCCTTGGGCCACTCCCATCGTTGCAGGACGCCGTTCTGTTCCGCCGTCAGTAGCGTGGCGTCGTCGCTGAAGCCCGCGAGGGAGAAAAAGTTCATCCTCACGGGTACGATGGCCGTCACTGCTCCCGGCTCCGTGGTGGCCTTCTTCGTCGGTACCGGCAGCGTCGGCGCTTTTCCTTTGACTCGTTCCGTTCGCAGGACCGAGACCTTGTGGTAGTCTGCGGCCACCAGCAACAGCTTGCCATCGGGGCTGAACCCCGGCATCCCAACGGCGACGTGGCCACTCTGGGAATTGTCCTTGGCGACTTCGGTCGTCTCGCCGGTGGCCGTATCCCACAGCCGGCACGTCCCATCGCACCCTACCGAGGCCAAACGCTTGCCGTCGGACGTGAGCGCCAAGCCGGTAACGCCTCCTTGACTGACGCTCCCGTGATTGACACCGAGCCGATGCCCCTCCCAGGGGACCGCGTGCCGCCCCTCGGCATCCCAGGAGTGAATCAGTAGATCCGCGCCGGCAGCATAGACGCGGCTGTCCGCAGCGACGGCCAGAGCCGCCAGGTCGGCCAGCGCTCCTTCCAGCGCGGGCAGTTCTTCGCGTGTCTCGGTGCGCCAGCGGCGTACCATGTTGCCGGAAGCGATGTACAGGATCGTGCCGTCGCGGCCGAACGTCAGACCGCCCAATGGGTAATAGACATTATCGAGTGTGCCGAGCCGTTTCGGTTGTCCAGATATGTCCCAAAGGCGCACGAAGGCTGTGTCACCTTTTCGCGGTAACTCGCCGACGCGACGCGGTGCCCGAGACTCGAAGCCGACCGCGATCCGCTTGCCGTCGGGCGAGACGGCGAGGGACTGAATCCAACCGTCGCCGGCCGGGAAGTCGCTGCGCAACTCGCCCGTCTCGCCGTCGCACAGATAGACGCGCGCGGATTTGCCGCCGCCGCCGGCGCAGACGAGCCGGCCATCGCCTCCATAGGCCAGGGTCAGCGTCAACCCGCGATCAGCCACTTTTGGGCCGGCAACGACGGTTTTGACCATCCGCTGCGTCCAGTCCGGCACGTTCAGCAGCGTCAAACCACCCGTGCGGTCGCTCGCCGCCAACGTCTTGCCGTCGGGGCTGAAAGCAACCTTATCAATGGCGATCGGCACCTGGAAACGATTGGCTTCGTCCGGCTGCTCCGGTTTGCCAAGCGGCGGCAGCGGCGCGGGTCGGACGGACGCCTTCGCATCCGGTATGGTCCAGAAGCGGATCGGCTGGTTCCTCAGGGCGACGACGAGCGTACGGTTGTCGCGGAGGAAGTCGAGATTGCCGCCCTGTGCCGGTGTGATGTCCAGGGTAGCCTGGGTGGTGCCCCTAGCGGCGTGCCAGAGGCGGACCTTGTCACCGTCGAGGACGGCCAGGCGCGAGCCATCCGGTGTGAATGCAGGTCGGCCCATCGGGTTGGTTGCTCCTTCGTAGGCACGCAGAAACTTCCCGTCCTTTGCCGCCCAGCACTTCACCGTCCGGTCGTCGCCGACCGTGACCAGACTTTGACCGTTCGGATTGAAAGCCATTCCGCGGAGGGAGCCTTGCCCAGTGGCAATCGTCTGGTGCCGGAAAAAGTCCCGGTTGCGGGCCGAGAGAGAGTAGAGGTGGACCTTGTCGTCCTCGGCGGCGGCCAGGTAGTACGTGGGGAAGCGCGCGTGATCCAGGTGGGTGACGCGACCGGGCAGCGAGAGTGGCTTGCCGATCTGGACGTGCCGCCAGGTGTCCCAAACGCGCAACTCGCTGACCTTGCCGCCCGGCTTTTGCACCGCAAAGACCAGTGCGGTGCCCGAAGGGTTGAAGACGGCGGCGACCGGCTCGTTACAGGTCACCGAGCCGTCCATTTTTTTCGTAAAGGTGTTGTAGATCTCCAATCGGTCGCCCGCGACGACGGCCATCTGGCTGCTCGGATGAAAGGCCAGACCGCGAAACGGTTTTCTATCGATGGGGAACGTACGGTGAACTCCGTACGCCATCGGATCGCCGCCGAACCTGGGCAACTCCAGCAGCGTTATTGTGCCATCTTCGCCCACGGCGGCCAGCATTTTGCCGTCGGGCACCGCATGCACCATCCGCGTGCCGCCAGTGTGGACCTTCAGCCGGTCACCCTCCCGTTTCAGCTGTTCCGTTGCCGGCGTAGCAACGGGGTTCGGATTCGGATTCGGTCGGGGATTGGGTTGGGGGTTCGAGGGCGGATTGGGCTTCGGGTTCGGCTGTGGCGGCGGCGGGGCATTCACTATCGGGGGGGCGGTGGTGGTCGTGAATTGCAGGGATTTCACGAAGGCCCTACCCCCGAAAAAGGCCAGCGTTCCGAAGCCACCGCACAGTATCAGGACAACCGCGAGGATACCCAGGACGACGCCGAGTAGCCGGCCGTTTCCCGCTGGAGCCGGCTTGCGGCCCACCTCGTCGGGATCGCCAGGCAGCACCTCCAGAACGGGCGATTCCTTGATCGCTTCGGCGACGGAAGCGGCCGATGCCACCTCCGGCATATTCTCCCTCGTTGCCGGAGGCGGCATCTTGAAAGTTTGCTCACAACGGGGGCAGCGAATCGTTTTGCCGCTCACGTTATCGGGGAGTTTCAGCGACTTGCCACAATGCGGACAGGGAACGGTTTGAGTCATAACGACGACTCCCCAAGAGCAATAGAAGGCCGGTTCGACAACCTGGTCTGTGCCAGCGAACTCTCCGGCAAACGCGACGGATGATAATCGATCGCCAATCAGAAATGATACCAGGACGCGGATCCTTTCACGAATCCGTTCACCGCTGGCACTGCGCCGCCGGTGACAGGTCAACTCTTGTTGCGAGAGCGTTTAGGCTCCGATTATCCGTGCTCCCGGCGGATTGCGTTCGGGCTCCAATCGACCGGGCTCCTGGCGGATTGCAGCCGCGGACCGCTGTCCCAGCCGGATCGTGATGAGACGGTTTCGACATGATTCCCTCCTTCGGGAGGGATACCCGGAGGGAATTCCGCGACGCGTTTCAGCCTTTGAAGTGGCCAACATTAGCTACCGGCGTACTGCCTCCCGCAGGTCGTACAGATGAAGTTTGGCATGATCCCGACCTCCGTGCGGTTCGTTTACCCGCACGGGACGGAATCGACCGTCAAGCTGTCTCCGACTTCAAATCTGCCAGTAACTTTACCAACGCCGCAGGCTCGACCGGCTTGACGAGATGGCTGTCGAAGCCCGCCTCCTGCGAATGGCGTTTGCCCACGCTCTTCCCCCACGGCTGCTCTCGGATGCGGCGGCAAGCGTCGTAGCCGTTCAACTTCGGCATCCCGATGTCCAGCAGGATGAGGTCGGGCCGGAACGCCGCCCCCGCTTCCACCCCTTCCAGGCCGTCATGGGCGGTGCGAACCTCGTGACCCATCATCTTGAGCATCAGCGCCAGGCTGCTGGCAGCATCTACGTTATCGTCCACAACCAGAATGCGGTATCCGGTCGTCTTTGAGGTCTGCCGGTCGTCCTCCTCGTCCTGTTGCTCCTGCGCCACCGACAGGACAAGCGGCAGGCGAATGACGAACTCGCTCCCCAGGCCATGACCTTCGCTGTGTGCCTCCACGCTACCGCCGTGCATTTCGACCAACCGCTTCACGATGGTCAGGCCGACGCCCAACCCGCCCTGCGACTTTTCCAGGGACCGATCAATCTGCGTAAACAGATCGAAAACCTTGGGCAGCATGTGGGCCTGGATGCCGATACCGGCATCCTTCACGCTGACGACCGCCTCGTCCTCCTCACGCCAGACGGTGAGCCAGACGGGGCTGCCCCGGTCGCTGTACTTGACGGCGTTGCTCAGGAGGTTGCACAACGCCTGCGCCAGCCGAGTCTTGTCGGCGTCCACATACAACGGCTCCTCCGGCAGCGTCACCGTCAGTTCGTGGTCCTGCTGCTTTACCAGTGCCTCGCACACTTCCAGGGCATTGCTCACCACCGCCGCCAAGCTAAGCCGCTCCTTGCGCAGTTGGAGTTTGCCCTGACTGATGCGGCTCACGTCGAGCAAGTCGTCCACCAGCCGTACCATGTGCTGTAGTTGCCGCTCCATCATGGTCCGAGACTGCTCGACCGTCTTCCGGTCGTCGCCCGCCAGCCGCATGACTTGCAGAGCGTTGCGGAGCGGGGCCAGCGGATTGCGCAGTTCGTGGGCCAGCAGGGCGATGAACTCATTCTTGCGACGATCCTCTTGCTTGCGAGCTGTGATGTCGCGGGCGACCTTCGACGCCCCGATGATCTTGCCCTCGGCATTCCGGACCGGGGAGATGGTCAGAGACACATCGACCCGGCTGCCGTCCTTGCGCATCCGTTCCGTCTCGTAATGCTCGATGAATTCGCCCCGCACGATCCGCTCCATGATCGTTGGCAACTCGTCGGGGTGGTCGGGCGGGACCAAAAGGGAGAGCGGCTGGCCGACGATCTCGTCGGTGGTGTAGCCGTACAGCCGTTGCGCTCCTCGGTTCCAACTGGCGATCCTCCCGTCGAGGGTCTTGCCGATAATGGCGTCGTCGGACGACTCGACGATGGCGGCGAGGTACAGGCGGGCCTCCACTGCCCGGCGTGCCTCCGTCACGTCTCGAAAGACCAGCACCACCCCGGCGATGGTCTCGTCCTGGCCCCGGATCGGAGCGCCCGAATCGTCAATGGGGATTTCCCGCCCGTCCCTGGCGATGAGGACGGTGTGGTTGGCCAACCCGACCACCACGCCCTCGCGGAGAACCCGGTGGACCGGGTTCTCGACGGGCTGCCGTGTCTCTTCATTGACGATGCGGAAGACCTGCTCCACGGGTTGCCCCGCCGCCTCGTGCGGCTGCCACCCGGTTAGCTCTATCGCCACCGGGTTGAGGAAGGTGACGACGCCGTGCATGTCAGTTACAATCACGGCGTCTCCGATGCTGGAGAGGGTGACGTGCAACTGCTGCCGCTGCCTTTGGATCTCTTGAGCGGATTCTTCCACGGCTTTGCGTGCGGCCTCTTCTTGCAGCAGGCGGCGGGCGTTTTCCTCGGCCTGGTTCCGCTCCGTCATGTCCCGCGTGACCTTGCCGAAGCCCCGCAGGACGCCGCCTTCGTCCCGGAGGGCGGTGATGACGACGCTGGCCCAGAAGTGGCTGCCGTCCTTACGCACCCGCCAGCCCTCCTCCTCGTACATGCCGGTCGTTGTGGCGATTTCCAGCGCTCGCCCCGGCTTGCCGACCTGCACATCCTCCTGGGGGTATAAGCGAGAGAAGTGCTGGCCGATGATCTCCTCGCCGGTGTAGCCCTTGAGCCGCTGGGCAGCGGCGTTCCAGGTGGCGACCCGGCCCTGCGGGTCGAGCATGAAGATGGCGTAGTCCTGGACGCCCTCGATCAGCAGGCGGAAGCGCTCCTCGCTCAAGCGCAGCTTCTCCTCGGCCTGCTTCCGATCCGTCAGGTCACGGGTGATCTTGAGGAAGCCCCGGACCTCGCCGGACTTGTCCCGGAGGGCGGTGATGACGACGCTGGCCCAAAAGCGGGAGCCGTCCTTGCGCAGCCGCCAGCCTTCGTCCTCAAACCGGCCCGTGACCGACGCCACGCTCAGTTCGTGAGCGGGCCAGCCGGACGACACGGCTTCCTTGGGATAGAAGCGGGAGAAGTGCTGGCCGATGATCTCTTCGGCCCGGTAGCCCTTGATGCGCTCCGCTCCGGCGTTCCAGGTGCGGACATTCCCCTGTTGATCGAGGAGGAAGACGGCGTAATCGCGCACCCCGGACACCAACTGCCCGAAGTGTTCTTCACTCTCTCGCAACCCGGTCTCGGCCCGACTCTGTCCGGCGACTGCCGCCCGCAAGGAGGCTTCGCCGGTTGAGGGCGCTGCCGCCCGCCTCTGGAATAGTTCTTTCAGGAACTCAAGCATGATCCCCTCATCGGCGCTTGGCCTGCGGCCCAGCGAACGCCCGTCCCGTTACGCGGCTTCGTTTCAGGGGTAGGGAAACAGGTGTCGTGGAATTAAGGCAACGACGCAAAAGAACACCGTCCGGTCGTCGTTGACCGCACCACCCGACATAAACAACCATTGTATCAGGGAGCGAATCGAACCGACAGAATGAGACGATTGCCGCCGCCCGTCCCGCCATTCATCTACACGGAGATTCGAAACTGTACCTGCGGATCAAGCCTCGCTGCACCGGCTGACCGAAAGTCGGTTGTGGCATGGCGATGAATGCCTCCCTGCACCCGTGATGATCGGTTCTGAGAAATCCACCCACCTTCCTGCCCTGCTTCATCGATCGACTTCTATCCTAGCCGCGGTACATAAGTTGCATATCCTTCCGCCGTATCCAGACGAATCTTCCGACACCTGAAAGGAGGACGAGATGTTGAAAGCGAGAGTCTGGGCAATGGCAGTCCTTATCATGGTCACGCTCGCCGGTGCGACGGTCTTGACCTCTGCAGGCCGTTCGACCGCACAGCAGAGGGCGATCGCCGACAAGGACCACTGGCGTCACTACGAGGGGCACTGGAGCTACTGGCATCAGGGGGATCAGCGCTGGTACTACACCGACGGCACCCATTGGTATTACAATGACGGCGGTGCCTGGAAGCTCTACCGGTTCGACAAGAAGTTTGGCCGGGATGGATTTGAGAGGGGCGAGTATCGGATACCAAGGGAGGAGGACAAGATCGTCGTCCCGCGCCACAAGGTCTACCGCCCTCGCTGAGGCAAAGGTTCCGGACGGATGGGGAGGGGGTGCGCCCTGCGCGGCAACACTGCCGGGGCGCACTTTTCGCAGCGACATGACCTCCGCGAACCACTGCCGACTCATCTGTACAGCTTCGCAGCCCGCTACCGATCTCGTTATTGGGGTGATGAACATTGAAAGGTCTACGCGATGGCCGACTGAACAAGTTGGCTATCACGTAGACAGTCTAAATCTCTGCCGAGTTCGATGGAAGTACCGTCCGTGTGCCCGAATGATCGCGGATCGAGTGTCTCGAATCGGGAATTGACTCTCCGACTCGAAACAGCAGCGTAATACGCGGAGCCTGCGGAAGGATACTACTCCAGCGCCATAATCTTGTCAGCGCAGGCCATGAGCTGGCGGGAAGCGGCATTCTGCTTTTCGGCGATGGCGGCTCGAATCGCGGCGTTCTCGATGTCTTGGGAAGTGGGTTGGCACTGCTCAAGCATGCGCAGAGAATAGACCGGCATCCCAGCTCGTGCAACCGACTATCGATCCGGTACACCTTACGACCGAGCCTCAAAGCGCCTTCTGCGCTGACAGTCGCTTCGCCAAGATCGGGTGGCGGTCCAACCATTGCTTCCAGTTCATTTCGAGAGCTTGGACGCTCTTTTGTCTCTCGAAAGGGAGATCGTCCCAGATGAAGTCAATGCAGGTAAAGGGCGGCGTGTTCCAGTTTCCGTGGTCGTGGTATCGGAATTGTAGGAAATAAGCCCAGTCGTCCCGGCTCTGCGTCACAGTGGTCGGCAGGCCCGATTCGGCAATCAGGACACTGTTCGCCGCGCACCAGGCTTGATAAGCACTCTGCTGCTCTCGTTTTCGCTTATTATCTTGGCGAAAGCCCATGCTCAGCTCCCAGCACCCTCACTGAATCGACTCTGCCTGTTGGGACATTCGCGCGTTCCGGCGAGTTCGCTTCAAGAGATCCCCCGCTCGTACCACTGGACATGCAGATGGGTTGCCATGACCTATCTTTGACTCGGCACTGCTGCCCACCAGCCAAGGTCATCTCGACCCCACCGTACTCCCAATCCCTGAGCTATCGTGCGCAGTAATTCAAGTTCTGAGGCATCTCTCCCCGCGTCGAGCAGTTGCCCGGAAATGAGGGAACCATCTTTTCCCCGCATCGTAATCGGAAGAACGGCGACCGAACAGCCCGGCCCTCCGGGTTCGCCGAGGCGATGGTAAGGACCATGTTGGTTGCTCATCGTTACTCACGCTCTCCCAAGCTTCAAGTCAGTGCGCCCATGTAACGGTCGGGTGGACTGGGTCGTCGATTCCTCTTATTTTGCAGGCGGCACAAAGGCTTCTGGGCCAAGGTTCCACGCCATTACAAGATTGCCAATGATAAGAATCACCCAGATAATGGCTGCCGTGATAGTCAGATACCAATTGCGCTTGGCGATAAAGTTTTCCCACGAAAACACAGCTTTGTTTTCCCAACGAACCTCAACCTCTTTGATGTATCGGGCATGATCAACAATATCGAGCAGCAATCCGATGCAGCGGACGGCCGCAAGCACGCAAAAGAAGGCAGGAATCCACTTTACGAACCCTACCCAGGGTTTGTTGGCAGGTTGAACGAGGAGCCATGTCCAAACGGCTGCGGTTCCCGCGACCGCATAGCGTTCCAAAGACCTTGTTTCGGCAACCGCATCCGCAATTTCGGCCTGGTTCAAACCAGGGTAACAAGTTGGTGAAGTAGGCGCAGCTACAAAGGCCCGGACTCCGTAGATCGAGGGTATCTCAACTCCCTTGCTCTTCCGGAGTTCCAGGCATGACCATTCTACCGTCCGCGACCTGTGCTGTCCCAACCGCTCCCGCCCGTCTGCTGCCACTCCAGGCACGCCAGCAACTCGCCCTTGATGCACTCGCCGGCCAATCCATCTCGGCCTTGGCCGATCAGCACCACGTCAGCCGCAAGTTTGTCTATCAGCAACTCGGCCACGCCCACGACGCCCTGGACCAAGCGTTCGCTCCACCAGCGGACCAACCGCCGCAGGTCCTCTTCTGGATGCCCGTGACCAAACCCTGGCTGCGGCAATTGGTCCTCGGCCTCACGCTTATCTGCCACAGTTCCGTCCACGGTGTCCACGAACTGCTCGCCGACCTCTTCGATTACCCCTTGTCGGTCGGCTCGATCCACAGCATCCTGCAACAGGCCGTCGCCAACGCACGCCCGCACAACATGCAGCAAGACCTCGCCGCCGTGCGCATCGGTGCCCACGACGAGATCTTCCAGGCTGGCCGCCCCGTTCTCGTCGGTGCCGATGTCGCTTCGACCTACTGCTACCTCCTCAGTCCCGAAGAGCATCGCGATGCCGACACCTGGGGCGTGCGTCTCCTGGAACTGTGCGACCGCGGCTTTCGCCCCGACGCTACCATCGCCGATTTTGCTGGCGGTTTGCGTGCCGGCCAAGGCGAAGCCTTGCCCGACGTGCCCTGTCGCGGCGATGTCTTCCATGCCTTGCAGACCGCCATGCCACTGGTCCGCTACCTGGAGAACCGCGCCTACGACGCCATCGCCACCAGCAGTCGGCTCGAAAACCGTCAGGCCCGCACCGAGTACCGTCAGGGACGCAAGGATGCCTCCCTGACAGGTCAACTGCGCTACGCGCGGGCGGCCGAAACGCCCGCAGTGACGCTGGCGGACGAGGTGGCGGTGTTGCTCAATTGGCTGCGTCAGGACGTGCTGGCCGTGCGTGGTCCTGACTATGCCGGTCGCTGCGCGTTGTACGACTGGATCGTGGCGGAACTGCGGGCGCGGGAAGCCCAATGCCCGCACCGCATTCGGCCCGTCCGTTGCCTGTTGGAAAACCACCGCGACGAACTGCTGGCCTTCGCCAAGCAACTCGACCAAGATCTCCGGACGCTAGCCGAGGACTGCGCGGTGCCCGTGACGGTGGTTGCTGAAGTCCGCCGGGTGCTGAGCTTGCCGGCGAACGGCCCGGAGCGTTGGCAGCAGGAGCAGGTGTTATGGCAACGCTTGGGGTCAGGCTACGCGGTGTTGCGGGCAGCCGTGATGGCGTTGCTGGGCCAAGTGGTGCGTGCCAGCAGTGTGATCGAGAACCTCAACAGCCGCTTGCGGAACTATTTCTTTCTGCGTCGGCACCTAGGGGCGGACTACCTGGCGTTGTTGCAATTCTTCTTGAACCACCGGCGTTTCCTGCGCAGCGAGCACGCGGAACGCATCGGCAAAAGCCCGGCCGAACTGCTCACAGGCGAAACGCATCCGCATTGGCTGACGCTGCTCGGCTACACGCCGTTCTCCAGGAATTAGCGCGTAACAACGGTCGCCAACCTGTCAAACCAGACAGGGCCGCATAGGGTGCGTACTGTTACCCGAAATGAGGCTCTTTTGAACCAGGCCGCAATTTCCTTGCGCAACGCCTCGTATTCCTTCACGGCGAAATCTTTTGCGTCAGCCATCAGAACCCTCGCAGATCAGACCGGCAAGGTATTGGATGTGGAGGCCACGGTGTAGCAGCCTCACAACATGAGATCGCGCCGTGAAGAGGTTGTCAAGCCATCAGATAGATTTCTTCTGAAGGCAACGAATCATCATATAATCACCCGGCACGGAGTTGGGTTAACGCCTTGCAAGATGAACATAGCTCCACAGACCGCTTGCCCAAGCTGGCTGGCATAGCGGAAGGAAATCTACGCGCAGAAATCACCACATCATGAAGCCCCCACGAGCTGTAGCCAACGAGCCTCTTCAAGGTCCATTTGGGAGTAGCCATCCGCCGTCGTCTCGTTCTTTCGATAGATGGAGCAGCGTGCGCCGATAATCGTGTGGCCCCCGCTCTTTGATGAGAAGCTGCTCTTCCTCGTTCAGCCGACAAGGGGGGACTTTCTTGTAGACAACCTCCACATGCCCACGCCGCTCGACGAACCGCTCATCCTTAAAAGTGATTTTCCCTGGGCTTCCCCCGTTTGGCCAGCGGAAGTACAGATCGTTCTCTCGCCACAGAGTTTGCATCCTGTAAGTATAATCAGAAGCCTCCCAAAACATTGCGTGGAAAGGGACATACACTTTCGTGAGATACTTTCCATCGAAATAGAAGCAATCCGGGCAAATACTGTAACCGTCAGGTGTAGTTTTGACTACCCTCCAGACACCGACTGGCCCCGCCTCGACTACCCACTCCGTAGGGGGGAAATTGGCAGACAACTGCAAGGCCACTAACGCAAAGATCATTCGCTTCATGATCCTCTCTCCGAGGCCCAGGATTAAGTCTACCCAGCCTCCGGCTTCCCTCGGACCTCCGTTCCTTGCTGCACGCATGTCACTCTTAGTCCGGGAACGGATACGATTTCTGGCAACCTGAGACGGATTTCAGTTGCGCGGAGCCACCTCAAACAATCGCCTGCACTCGCCCGACTTTGCCGTTGTCCAGCATCACTTTGATGCCGTGCGGGTGTGTGGGGCTTTTGGTGAGGATGCGTGCCACGATGCCCTCCGTCAATGCGCCGGTGCTTTGGTTCTGCTTCTCCACTATTTGCACGCGCAACCCCGAGCGAATTTCACTGCGTACAGGCACACTCATTCGTTCTCCGTTTCGTGTCTTTACGGCGTTCAATCAGACCTGATTATAGCAACCTCTCGACTAAAGACCCTACCGGAAACCAGGTCGCGTGCTCAGCTCTTGCCGAGGCATAAATCGAGTGGCCAGCAGCCGCGGACATGAGGGCCGGTGCCACGGAAGTGGCCGAGGATGTTGGGGTCGGTGCAGCCGGCTTCTTCCAGGGCGTCGGCGAGCACGCCGAGGCGGCCCGCTTCCAGGTGGCCGGAGGGGAATTCCCGCTCGTCATAGGCGGCGAGAGCGAGGGAGGCGACGATCCCCAGTCCTACGGTCGGGAGGAGCGCGGCCCGGAACGGATTACCGAAGATGTCACGCAGCAAGTCGGCCTGCCGTCGGAATTCGTCTCCCGCCACCACCTCCCACTCGGCGGTGGTCGAAAACCCCGCCGCCGTGGCAGCCCCATCTGCGGCGGATAGGCAGGCCAGCTCAGCGAAGCCCTCCGGTTTGTCGAAGGCTTCCGTCGCATATCCGCCGGACCCAGGCCGCGCCCGATCAGGAGGGTTCGTGAAGGCCTCGATCGTGTGCGGCGCGTACGTGCTGAGGTGGGCGGCAGACAGGGCAGGCTCTGGTGCCTTCTGACCGTCCGGCAAGTAGCAGGCCTCGTTCGCATCGCGCGCTGCTGCCAGCAACGCTTCGCCATCCGAATGTCCGTCAGCGTAACTCTCGGCGGCCAGGATAGCGGCCCGGCTTCGCTGGTCGCGGAGTCGCTCCCAGTGAGGACGGCAGCACGCGGCCACGAACAGGCGGACCTTTCGGTCGGAGAGGTGACCACCCGACCGCAGAAACTCCAGCAGCGAAAAAGCGTCATCGGACGCCAGCCACTCTGCCTCCGTCATCTGTTGACCTCTATGGACGTTAACCCAAACCAGGATAGCGTAGTGGCACACCTCTCGTCCCGATTGATTTTGCGACGACTGCCCGGCGCAGGACACTGAATGGACAGCAACAAGGTACCGGCGGGCCGCACCGTGCGCCGAGTTTCACTG
>Ga0134126_10007411_pt1 | contig 13783 bp, 13 predicted proteins | sample KB31752_FD_96881 | JGI IMG/M metagenome (GOLD analysis project Ga0134126, IMG submission 96881) | Terrestrial soil microbial communities with excess Nitrogen fertilizer from Kellogg Biological Station, Michigan, USA - KB3-175-2 | ecosystem: Environmental > Terrestrial > Soil > Unclassified ...
ATCTCCAAGACCGTCAACCTGCCGGAGACGGCGACGGTGGAGGACATCGCGGAGGCCTACATCCAGTCATGGAAGCTCGGCGTCAAGGCGCTGGCGATCTACCGCGACGGCTCGAAGACCGCCCAGGCGCTGCGCACCGACAAGAAGGACGCGAAGAAGGAGCCGGAGGCCGCTCCGGAGCCGCTCGCCGCGGAGCCGCGCCGCAACCGCATGCCGCGTGAGCGCGAGTCGATCACTCACAAGTTCTCGATCGGCCAGGGCCACGAGGGCTACATCACCGCCGGCAAGTACGAGGACGGCTCGCTGGGCGAGATCTTCCTCACCGACATCGGCAAGGAAGGGTCGACGCTGCGCGGCATGATGAACTCGTTCGCGACGGCGATCTCGATCGGTCTCCAGTACGGCGTGCCGCTCGAGACCTACGTGCGCAAGTTCTCCTACATGCGCTTCGACCCCGAGGGCATGACCACGAACCCCGAGATCCCGTTCGCGAAGTCGATGCCCGACTACATCATGCGCTGGCTGGCCTCCCGCTTCCTCGACGCGGACGTCCAGGAGGAGCTGGGCATCCTCACGCCCGAGGTGCGCGCCCGCAAGGCGGCCCAGGAGGCGCTGATGCGCGGGGATGCGCCGGAGTCGAACGGCGGTGGCAACGGCCACGCCGGCAACGGCCACGGCAATGGCGGCAGCACGGTCGAGACGAAGCCAACGGCGGAGTCCGCGAAGCCGGCAGCCGAGGCGCTGACGGACGAGCCACCGGTCAGGCCGGCGAAGCTCGTTGGGCTGGATCTCGGCCCGGCGTGCGAGCAGTGCGGCGGCATGATGCAGCGGACCGGGTCTTGCTACACGTGCACGTCCTGCGGCAACAACACCGGCTGCGGTTAGTTAGCCGTCCCGCGCCAGTCGACGGTCTTCAGAGCCCCGCCAAGTGCGGGGCTCTTTGTTTGTCAGCGCCGAAGTGTGTGGATTTGACTTGGTATGCCAGGCCAAATCCACACACTTTGCTCAGTCGTCGCCGCCGTGACCGCCGCCGTCATTCCCACCGCCGCCACCGTGGCTGCCCGAGCCACCGCCGTCGTCACCGCCACCGCCGGGGCTCCGGCCGCCGTGGTCGTCCGTTGTGCGCTGGGTCGTCACGGAGCGGGTGATCGCCGGTGCTGTTGGCGTCGCCGGGCGCGTGCTCCGCGTGGTGGTGCTTCGGGTGGTGGTGCTTCGGGCCGTGGTCGTCGTGCTCGTCGTCACCGGGCTCAGGTTCTGGTCGGCCGACAGCGGCTCGGAGGACAGGCCGATGTGCTGGCTCGACAGGCTGCTCGCCGCCAGCGATACGCCGGCGGCGATCACGAGCCCGAGCACTGCAAGTGCGAACCAGCCGAGGCCGGCGCGGAAGCGGCTCTTAGGTGACGGGCTCGGCGGCATGCCGGTTGCCTCCTTCGGTGGGGGTGTCGAGGACGGGGTAGGTGAGGGTCGCGCGCGTGCCGCCCCCGGGGCGCTGGGCCAGGGCGACGTCGCCGACCCAGCGGCGCGCCAGCTCGCGAGCGATCGCCAGGCCGAGGCCCGTGCCGGCGGCGCCGGTGCGTCCCGCGCGGCCGCGGTGGAAGCGCTCGAACACCGCGTCCTCCTCGCCGGGCTCGAGGCCCCGGCCGCGGTCGAGCACCTCGATGGTGTCGCCGCTCACGGCAAGCTGCACTTCGCCGCCAGGGTCCGAGTAGTTGATGGCGTTCTCGACGAGCGAGTCGAGGGCGCGGTCGAGGTCGGCGGGGTAGACGTGAACGCTGGCGGGCGCCCGATCGGGGGCGCGGGTGAGCTCGACGCCGTGCTCCTCTGCGGCGGCGCGCCAGCGCTCCAGCGCGCGGTCGCTGGCGGCGCCCAGCGGGATGACCTCGGCAGCGGCCGAGCCGCGCTCGCCGGCTCGGCTGAGCACCAGGAGCTCGTCCACCATCTGGGACAGGCGGTCGACCTCGCGCAGGCCGGCGTCGAGCTCCGCGTCAGCGGCGGGGCTCACGCCCACCGCCTGCGCCTCCTCGATGCGGAGGCGCAGCCCGGTGAGCGGCGTGCGGAGCTGATGCGACGCGTCGGCCACGAAGCGGCGCTGTGAGCTGAGCGCGTCCGACAGCCGCTCGGCCATCTGGTTGAACGACTCGGCGAGCGAGCGCTGCTCGGAGCTGCCCTCGACGGGCGCGCGGGCATCGAGGTCGCCGGCGGAGATGCGGCGGACCGCGGCGTCGAGGCGGTCGACCGGACGTGCAATCTGGCGCGCGATCAGCGCGCCCACGCCGAGGCCGAGCACGAGCACCACGAGAGCGATCAACGCCAGGCCGGCCGTCGTCTTCCACACGGCGCGGTGCACCGACGCCACGCTCTGCGTGACCCGGAGCGCCCCGGCCACCCCGCCGTTGAGGCGGATCGGTGTGGCCGTGGCGAGAATGTCCTCGCGGAGGGTGTCGCTGTGGCGGGTCTGCTGGTAGTTGCGCCCCGCGAGGGCGGTGGCGATCTCGGGCCGCGCGGCGTAGTTCTGGCCAACCGTGCCCGCGCTGCCGCTGTCGGCGAGCACGCGGCCGGCCCGGTCGACCGCGAGCACGCGGCCGCGCACGTTGGCGGCGCCGTCTCCGACCAGTGTCTGCAGGTTCGACTTGTCGCTGAGCAGGCCGGAAGCCGTGGAGGCGAGGATGTCCGCCTGGCTCGTGGCCTGGCTGCGCACCTCCGCGTCCACGCGGTCGCGCAGGCTCAGGGCGAGAGGCACGCCGAACGCGACGAGCGACAGCAGCAGCACGTACGCGAGCGACAGGAGAACTCGGGCGCGGAGCGTCACGAGTCACCCGGCTTCGCGAAGCGGAAGCCGACCCCACGGACGGTGTGGATGAAGCGCGGATCGGTGGCGTCGTCGCCGAGCTTCTGGCGCAGCCAGCCGATGTGCGTGTCGAGCGTGCGCGTGGAGCCGAACCAGTTCTCGTCCCAGACCTCCTCCATGAGCGTCTCACGGCGGACGACGCGGCCGGCACGCTCCATGAGCGCGGCGAGGAGGTCGAACTCCTTGCGGCTCAGCTCGATCTCAGACCCGTCGAGGGTCACACGCCGCGACGAGAGATCGAGCTCCAGTCCCTGCACGCGCGAGACACCCTCACCGGAGGGCGAGCTGCCAGTGCGCCGCAGCACCGCGCGGATGCGCGCGATCACCTCGGGGCCGCTGAATGGCTTGACCACGTAGTCGTCGGCGCCGAGCTCGAGGCCGACGATGCGGTCGGTCTCTGTCCCGCGCGCGGTGAGCATGATGATCGGGGTGGCGGAGTGGCGGCGGATCTCGCGGGCGACGTCGCGGCCGTCGCCGTCGGGAAGCATCAGGTCGAGCAGGACGAGGTCAGGGTCGATCGAGCGGGCGAGCCGCAGCGCCTCAGCGGCGGTCGGCGCCACCACGGCCTCGAAGCCCTCGCGCTCGAGCGCGTGGGAGAACGGCTCGGAGATCGAGCGTTCGTCCTCTACGAAAAGGATGCGTGGCCGCGACTCCACAGCCTGACTGTAGGGGTCCGGAGCGCTCTGCGGCCAAGGCTTGACGTTCTCTTGACGATCGTTTTTCCCCTGCTTTGCCCTGGCTTGCCTGGCCCTTGGAGGGCGGCGGCGACTATCGACTCACGTACCCGACAGGAGGCCAGACAGACATGATTCTCACCGCAACGAAGATCGCAGCCGGCGCCGTCCTTCTAGGTGGAGGGGCTCTCGCGGGGGCCGCCACCATCCCGCAGGGCAGCGACGGCCAGACGAGCCGGCTGGCCACGAGTCCCGCTCCGGTGGTCCGCACCGTGCACGTGAAGCGCGTGCACCGGCGCACGATTCACGAGAAGGTGCACCGCCACCACGGCCAGGAGGCCGAGGCGGAGCGCGGCGGCAACCACGCGGCGGCGGCGATCGCGCCCGCGCCCGCATCCCCGGTGGTCACGCCGACCACCGGCACTCAGCCGCTGAGCACCCGCACGAGCGGGTCGAGTGGCCCGGGTCGCGGCGAATTCGAGGCGGAGAACGAGCACGGCGTGGAGGTCGAGGACCATCACGGCGGCGAGAACGAGAACGAGCCCGGACACGGCGGTCATGGCAGCGACGACTGATCGCACGCCCCGCACGAGCAGCCGCCGCCGGCCAGCCCCGGCGGCGGTGGTTCTCGGCTCGCTGGCCGCGTTTCTCGTGGTGCTGACGCTGCTCGTGTTCCAGGTGCGCGCCGGCCACGACCCGGCGCTGTCGGCGTCGGCGAAGCCGGCCGCCGTCCTCCAGCAGCCGCAGGTGATCGTGCGCAGGGTCGAGGACGACTACGTGATCACGAAGGTGATCCCGGCGCCGGTGCAGAGCGGTTCCGCGCAGAGCGCGGCCCCCGCCCAGGGCCCGGTGACGCGGAGCAGCGGCGGCGGATCCGCTCCCGCGGTTCGGCCGCCCGCGGCGCCCGCGCCCGCGCCCGCGCCCGCTCCGGCTCCGGCTCCGGCCCCCGTCACGCGAACGTCATGAGCGACTACGACCTGGCGTTCGAGGCGATGGGCTCGGAGATCCGCCTGCTGATCGGCGAGCCGCGCGAGCCCGGCCTGCCCACTCCGGCCGAGGCGGCCGCGCGTGCGCGCGCGTACGTGGAGGACTTCGACGCCCGGCTCTCGCGCTTCCGCTCCGACAGCGAGCTGTGCGCGCTGAACCGCGACCCGCGCGAGTGCGCCCCCGCTTCGCCGCTACTGCGGAGCGCGGTGGCGGCGGGGCTATGGGCGGCCGAGCGCAGCGGCGGCCTGGTCGATCCCACGCTGGTTGGGGAGATCGAGTCGGCCGGCTACGCGGACTCGCGCAGGGACGCGCCGCCGGCGGCGATCGGCGACGCACTTGCGGCCGCGCCGCCGAGGCGTGCCGCGCGCGCAGCGCCGCGCAACCGCTGGCGCGAGATCCATCTGGATGGCGAGAGCGTCTGCCGGCCGCCCGGGGTGCGCTTCGACACCGGTGGCAGCGGCAAGGGGCTGTGCGCCGACGCGCTCGCCCACATGCTCGCGGGCTACACGCGCTTCGCGGTGGATTGCGGCGGCGACATGCGCGTGGCCGGCGGATACGAGGTCGAGCTCGAGCACCCGCTCACGCGCGAGTGCGCCGCGAAGCTGCCCGTCCACTCAGGCGGGATCGCCACGTCCGGCCTCAGCAGGCGGATCTGGCAGCGCCGCGACGGTGGGTTCGCACACCACCTGATCGACCCGGCCAGCGGCGAGCCCGCCTGGACGGGGCTCGTGTCCGCCACCGCCGTCGCGCCCACCGCCCTGGAGGCGGAGACGCTGGCCAAGACCGCCTTTCTCTCCGGCGCGCGCGGCGCGCGCGAGGTCCTGCGCGCACGCGGTGGCGCGATCGTTCACGAGGACGGCCGCGTGGAGCTGCTCGGACCGCTGCGCGCCGAACCGCTGATGAGGCTTCGGGTGCGGGTGCCGGCATGACCGATCCCGGTCAGCACATCTGGTGGCTGATGAGCCGCGCGTCCGGAGTCGTGGCATTGGGGCTGATCACCGCATCGGTGGTGCTCGGCCTGCTCATGGCGAACAAGCTGCTCCGGGGCAAGAGCGTGGCCGCCATTCACGAGCAGCTGTCGATCACCGGGCTCGTGGCGATCGCGGTGCACGGACTCACGCTGCTGCCCGACCCCTGGCTGCACCCGGGCGTGGCGGGCATCGCCGTCCCCTTCACGATGGGCTACCGCACCGTCTTCACGGGGCTGGGCATCCTCGCCGGCTACCTCACCGCGCTGCTGGGCCTCTCGTTCTACCTGCGCCGCCGGATCGGGCCGAAGCTGTGGCGAAAGGCGCACCGCTTCACCGTGCTTGCGTACGTGATGGCGCTCGTGCACACGGTCGGCGCGGGCACCGACACCGGCACGGCCTGGCTTCGCACATTCCTCTTCGCCACGGCGGTTCCCATCGCGGTGCTGTTCGTGATGAGGCTGCTGCCGCGCAGGAAGCCGGCGAGGAAGTCAGCGCCTGCGCGCGATGGCCTTCTGGGTGGTGTACGCGGGGGCGCCGGGAGCGCTCACCCGCACCCGCAGCCAGACCTTCCGGGCAGCTAGCAGCCGCCTCAGCGACCGTCCCTTTCGCGCCTTCACCACCAGCTTCAGCGTGCCGGCGTGCCGGCCGCGCAGCGTGGTCTTGCCGAGCACGGTCGCGCTCGCCGCCCCGCTCTGACCGAGCACGAGGGAAGCGCTGACCGTCGTCCGGTTGGTGGCCAGGCCGAGCAGCGCGACGATCCGGCCCCTGCGGAAGGACTGGCGCGACGCGACGGTCAGCCACTCCACCGAGCGCGTGATCTTCGGCCGCGGAGCGCCGGCGCCGGTAGGCGACGGGCTGGTGACGACCGGGGCGGTGACCGCCGGGATGCCGGCCTCGGTGGTGGTGGTCGTCTCGGTCGTGCTCACCGTGGTGTCGCTCGTCGTCGTCGTGGTGGTGGTTGTCGCCGGCGAGCTGGTGCTCGTGGTGGTGGTTGTCGTGGTTGTGATCGGCGGGGTGTACGGCGTGCCCTGCCCGTCGATGTGGATCCACCTGGCCACGGACGGCACGCCGTCCGAGTTGACCACGAACAGCATATACCAGCCGCGCGGAGCCAGGTTCTCGTTGATCGGCGCGACCAGGTTCAGGCCGCCGGCAATCGGCGAGGCGGCGAGGGGGACTATGCGGGGCGCCGGGTTGGTGGCGTGCGTCACGGCCGCCGGCGGAATCAGCACGGCGTGGGCGTCCGCGGGGTCGACGTTCGACACGCTGACCTGGAACGGCGTGTTGTAGTCGGCCGAGCTTGGCGCCGAGCCGATCTGTGGGCGCGTGCCGCGGAAGAGATATGGCGGCGAGTAGATCTCGCCCGAGTTGTGGTTCGAGCCCTCGTAGGGCTTGCCGAAGACGTACGGGTTGTCGTCACCCGCCGACAGCACGCGCCCGTCCGGGAGCAGCACCGCGGTGGAGTGGTAGGCGCGATCGATCTGCTGCGCCGGCCCGAGCCGCCACTGCCCGGTCTGCGGATCGAACAGCTCGATCTGGTGCTCCGGCTTCCCGTTCTGCAGCACGTAGGTGCTGCCGCTCTGCATCCCGTTCCCGCCGCCGACGGTGAGCTTGCTGCCGTCGGGGAGCCAGAGCGTCTGCATGTCCGCCCGGGCCACGTTCAGCGACGGCCCGGCCGACCACTGCGGCGGCGCGAAGGAGAGGTCGAGGACTCGGCTCGAGGCGAGCGCCGGGTAGGTGCTCGGGGCGCCCACCATGCCAAAGCCGCCTATCTCGGTGACCTTCATCGGCGGGTTGGTCCCGTTCGGCTCGATCATCTCCGTGCCGTAGGTCCGGCGGCCGTCCTGCGCGGGGATGCCCGACCACTTCCAGGTGGCCGGGTCGAGCAGCGCGGTGTCGTTCTGCCCGGGGCCCGCGAGCAGCACCTTGCCGTTGCCCATCAGGGTCATGTGCGGATAGAGGTCGGTGGAGCGGTCGGCCGAGGCAGGATGAGCCCAGCTCCCCACGCCTGACGGATCGTCGGTCGGGCTGAAGACCTCGAGCTGGTAGTTGTTCGCCCCGGTGGTCTCGTTCGATCCGGCCAGCACCGCCACGCGGCCGTCGGGGAGCTCCACCTGGGAGGGATACCAGCGGCCGTGGAGCATGTCGGGCTGCTGGATCCAGGTCTCGGTCCAGGGATTGAACGTGTAGGCCCGCTTCAGGCCGAGGGCCTGCGACCTGTTCGCGTCCGCGAAGTAGAGCGTTCCGCCGGTGACGAAGACGTCGCCGTTCGGGAGCATCGAGAGACCCGCGCAGAACAGCGACGCCGGGCCGCCGGTCTCGGGGTCGTAGGGCGGCAGGACGTGGTGGAACGCCGGATCGGTCGTCGGGTCGGCGTTCGGGTCGGGGTTGGGATCGATCGCGGGGTCCCAGACCCAGGCGTCGCCGGCGACGGGAGTGGGGCTCGGCGGGTTGGTCGACGGATAGAACGGGAACGCGAAGATGAGCACCTTGCCGGTGGGCAGCAGGGCCGCGTGTATCGCCGCCACCGGAAGCTGGAACGGGCCCGACGTCCACTTGCCGTAGACGGCCGGGTCGAGCGTGGCGGACGATCGCGCCAGGGCGCGCCTGCGCCGGCGCTCGAGCCGCTCCTGCCGGCGCCGCTGCGCGGGCGTCATCCGCTTCCAGGCGCGTGCCTGCATCCTCGCCAGCATGCGGATGCCGGCGTGCTCGGCGGCGTGCTCGGGCCCGAGCACCCTGCGCTCGATCTTGCTGATCGAGCGAGACTTGATCCTGACGGTCTGGGCGACTGCAGGGGCCGGGCCGGCGGCGAGCGCGCATGCGGCGGCCACCAGTGAGATGCAGAGTCCGTTCTTCACGACTGGAGAGAGTCCGTTCGGGCGCCAACTTGGCGTTCATCGAACGTACAACGACTCTTGAGTTATCGCAACGGGGGTAACCAGAGCTCGGCCTCGACGGCATCGCGCGGCCGCCCGTCGAGGAATAGGCGGCACCAGATCTCGGTGGTCCACAGCGCCACCGGGTTGTGCTCCTCGACCGTCGAGAGGAAGCCGTTCCAGTCGTCGATCTCCAGCACCTCGCGCAGCACCCCGCGCTCGACGAAGTCGCGCCGCGCGGCGGTGAGGAGCTGGTCGCGGCCGCTGCGCGCGAGGCCCACCTGCTTGGGCCGCCGCACGATCTCCTCGGGCAGATACGCACGCGCCACGTCGCGGAGCAGCCCCTTCGGCTCGGGCCCCACGCGCTGCTCGAGCGGCAGGTTCAGGGCGAGCGCCACGAGCTCGGGGTCGAGGAACGGCACGCGCGTCTCCACCGACCACTGCATCGCGTTCTTGTCCATGCGGTTCAGCAGCAGCGGCAGCACGCCGGTGGAGAGGCCGCCAAGCAGCGCGGCCTCGAGCTGCCCGCGCGAGCCAGGGTGGTGCGTGTACGCCTCGGCGGCGCGCAGCGCCACCGCCCGCTCGTACTCCTGCGGCTCGGCCGCGCCGCGCGGCATCGGCGTCTCAGCCCGGTGGCGCAGGCGGTCGAGCACCACTCGCGGGAGCCGGCTCGGCCCCACCCGGCGCGCGCGGTCCACCACGTGCGAGAGCCGCGCCCGCCAGGGCAGGAACTGCTCGTAGAGGTCGCGGTGCAACCACCAGTAGCCGCCGAACAGCTCGTCGGCGCCCTCGCCGGTGAGCAGCACCTTCACCCCATTCTCGCGCGCGAGCGAGGCGATCGCGGCGATCGGCACGGAGCTTTCGTGCGCGAGCGGGTACTCGTAGTGCTCCACGGCGCCCACCAGCGCGTGCCGCCAGCCGGCAGCGGTCACGTCGATCGTCCGCAGCTCGACGCCCAGGGCCTTCGTCACCAGCGTGGCCCAGCGGCCCTCGTCGAGCGCGGGGTCGTCGCTCGCGCTGGCGTTGAAGGCGACGATGCCGGGCTGCGCCTGCTGCGCCATCGCGGTGACCAGGCTGGAGTCGAGACCGCCCGAGCACATCGTCCCGAGCGGCACGTCCGACATCAGCCGCCGCACCACGGAGCCGCGCAGCGATTCGTCCACGCGGCGGACGAGCTCCGCCCGGGGAAGTCCGGCCAGCTCCTCGGCCAAGGCGGGATCGACCGCGCCCGCCGGGTCGTACCAGCGCCGCTCCGAGGTCTCGAGCGTGTCGATGTCGACGCTGAGCACGGTGCCCGGCAGCACGCGCTCCACCCCCTCGAGCGGCGTGGCGCGGCCGTGGATCCAGCCGTGGGCGGCGGCGTGCTCCAGGATGTCGCGCCGCGGCCGGCGCGGGATTCCGGCGGCCAGAAGCGCGCGCAGCTCGCTGGCGAACCAGAGCGCGCCCTCGCGCCGCGCCACGTAGAGCGGCTTCTTCCCGAAGCGGTCGCGGACCAGCAGTAGGCGTCGCGCTGCCGAGTCGAGCGCCGCGAACGCGAACAGGCCGTTGCAGCGCTCGATCGCGTCCTCGCCCCAGGTGGCGAGCGCGTGGAGGAGCGTCTCCGTGTCGCTGTGGCCGCGGTAGTCCGCGGGCGGCAGCTCCTCGCGCAGCGCGAGGTGGTTGAAGATCTCGCCGTTGTAGGTCAGCGACCAGCGGCCGTCGGGGTGCATCATCGGCTGGGCGCCCTCGGGACCCGGGTGCACGATCGCGAGCCGGCTGTGCCCGAGCCCGACCGACCCGACGACGGCGACGCCGCGACCGTCGGGACCGCGGTGGTCGAGAGCGTCGACCATGCGCTCGATGCGAGCGGTCGAACCGTGCTCCCATGCCCTGGCCACACAGCCGGCGATCCCGCACATTGGTCGCGGGACTCTACGTGTGCGTGATCCACGCGGGGGCGTGCCGCGAACTAGCGGGCGTCAACCCCGTGAGGAGGAACATGGATCAGGCACAGGCGACCGAGCTGGTGCGGCGAGTGTTCAGCGAAGTCATCGACGGTGGCGACTACTCGCTCATCCCGTTGCTGTTCGACGAGGGCTTCAAGGACCACGGCCCGATGGGCGACACGAGCGGCCACGATGCGTTCATCGGCACGCTCGAGGCATTCGGGGCGGCGCTCCCCGGCTTCCGCCACGAGATCGAGGACGTGGTGATGGTCGGCGAGGACACGGCCATCTGGCACGTGCGCACGATCGCCACCTTCAGCGGCGAGATGATGGGCGTTCACGGGCAGGGGCAGCCGATCGACCTCTGGTTCACCAACGCCGCGCGCTTCCGCGACGGCAGGGTGCTCGAGCACTGGGGTCCCGGACCCGAGGGCGGGGCCCGCCTGGTGGCCGCGATGGGACTCGCCCAGCCCGCACCGGCCTAGTGCGGCGATCCCGCGCCAGGTGTGCGGGAAGTCACTGGCCACAATCGGCCCGGCGCGAGCTAGCGTCGGGTCATGAGCCTCACCGCCACCGCCACCTCGAGTGGGGACACGCTCCGCCAGGAGATCCTGGTCGATGGCCGCCACCGCCTCGTCACCGATGAGCCGGAGCACCTCGGCGGCACCGACACGGGCCCCGCGCCCCACGAGCTGTTCCCGGCGGCGCTCGCAGGGTGCATCGCCACGACGATGCGGATGTACGCGCGCGCGAAGCGCTGGGAGCTCGGACGGATAGAGGTGGCCGTCGACTACGACCACCAGTCGGTGCCGCGCCACTTCGACGTGACGATCACGCTGCCCGCCGGGACGACCGTGGAGCAGCGTGCCCGCCTCGAGCGAGTGGCACAGACCTGTCCGCTGCGCCGTTCGATCGAGGCGGGAATCGAGTTCGACGAGCACATCGTGCCCGCCGGGCTAACGCACGCCGCCTAAGGAGCCAGCGCCTTGGCGAGATCCACGAGGCCGAAGCCGAACGTGGTGTCGCGGCCGGCGGCGCCGAGGTCGTCGGTCGAGCTGTCGAGCTTCGAGCGGATCTGCGCCGCGGTCCAGGTCGGGTTGTGGAACGCGATCAGCGCCGCCACGCCCGCTGCGTGCGGGGTCGCCATCGAGGTGCCCGACAGCGTCTGGTAGCCGCCGCCGCGCTTGACCGAGAGCACGTTCACGCCCGCGGCAGACACCTCCACGTCGCTGTTCGTGTTCGAGAACGACGCGTGCGCCCTGTTCGCGTCGACCGCCGCCACGGAGACCACCTCCGGGTAGCCCGCCGGGTACTCGACCGTGGAGTTGCCGTCGTTGCCGGCGGCCGCCACGACCACCGCGCCGTTGCCGTTGTTCCACGCGGTCTGCACCGCCTGCTGCAGCGTGGTGGACGCGCCGCCGCCGAGCGACATCGAGATCACGCGGACGCCCTGCTGAGCCGCCCACACGATGCAGTTGGCCACGCCGGTCGTCGAGCCGCTGCCCGACGAGCTCAGCGCCTTGCACTCGGCCAGCCGCGAGTTGAACGCCACTCCGGCGACGCCCTTGCCGTTGTTCGCGATTGCGGCGACCGTGCCGGACACGTGCGAGCCGTGGTCGTTGTCGTCGGTGCACTTGCCGCCCACGATCGTCGGGTCCCCGCCGATCAGGCCGGCGATGCCGAACGACTTCACGCCCGCGCAGTTCACGGTCTGCCCGACGAGGTCCTCATGGGTCTGGTCGACACCTGTGTCGACGATCCCGACCTTCACGCCGTTGCCGGACGGGAAGCCGCCGAGGCCGGCCTCGTCCCAGCCGGTGGGCGCCTGCATCTGCGCGAGCCCGTAGAGCTGGGTGTAGTCCGGGTCGTTCGGCACGGCGAGCGCGTGCATGACGTAGTCCGGCTCGGCGTACAGGACAGCACTGCTGCGGTTCAGCGCGGCAGCGGCCGACCTGGCGTCGCCCGTGACCTGGACCACCTGCGCGCCGACGCCGGCCACGCGGCCCACCACGTCGGTGACTCCTCCGAGGCGAGCGGCCGCCGAGCGCGAGCTGCTCGACGACCCCGGTGCGTACTTCACGATCACCTGGTGCTTGACGTACTGCGAATCCGCCCCGTCAGCGGCCGGCACTGCAAAGACGAGAACCAGGCCGGCAATACATGCGGCCAAGAGACCCCGACGCTTCACGGCTACCCCCTGCCTAGTGTGTTCTCCCGCACACCCCTGCGCGGCAGCGGCGATCGTACCAAGCGGCCATCATGGCCCGCGTGGCACAAAGGCCCCAGGAGAAGCTGACCAAGGCGCAGGCGCGGCGCATCGCGATCGCCGCCCAGGGCTTCACCGATCGCCGCCCCGCCGGCGCCGCCACGATGCGCCACCTGCAGCGCGTGCTCGACCGGATCGGACTGATCCAGATCGACTCGGTGAACGTGCTCGCGCGCAGTCACCTGCTGCCGCTGTTCAGCCGCCTCGGCCCGTACGACGTGAAGCTGCTCGAGCGCGCCTCGAGCCGGAGGCCGCGCAGGCTTGTGGAGTACTGGGCCCACGAGGCGTCGTTCATCCCGCCGGAGACGCACCGGCTGCTGCGCTGGCGCATGGAGAACGCCCACAAGGACGCGTGGGGAGGGATGAAGCGGATCGTGCGCGAGCGGCCGGAGGTGGTGGCCGCGGTGCTCGACGAGGTGGGCCGCCGCGGGCCGCTGACGGCGGTCGAGGTGGAACGGGCGCTGGCCGAGGATGCGCCGCGGCGGAAGGACCACTGGGGCTGGAACTGGTCGGACACCAAGCGCGCGCTCGAGTACCTGTTCTGGTCGGGCAAGGTCACGGCGGCCGGCCGCACGCAGCAGTTCGAGCGCCGCTACGACCTGCCCGAGAACGTGCTGCCGCCGGCGGTCGCGGGCGCGCCCGATCCTGACCCCGAGGAGGCGCGCCGCGAGCTCATCCGCGTCGCGGCACGGGCGCACGGGGTGGGCACCGAGCAGTGCCTGCGCGACTACTTCCGCCTCGGTCCGCGGGAGGCGCGCCCGGCGATCGCCGCCCTCGTGGAGACGGGCGAGCTGATCCCGGTGGCGATCGAGGGCTGGAAGCGGCCGGCGTTCCTTCACGAGGAGGCGAGACGCCCGAGGCGGGTCAACGCGCGTGCGCTGGTCTCGCCCTTCGACTCGCTCGTGTTCGAGCGCTGGCGCACCGAGGCGCTGTTCGACTTCCGCTTCCGGCTCGAGATCTACGTGCCCGCCGGGAAGCGCGTGCACGGCTATTACGTGCTGCCGTTCCTGCTGGGCGACCGCCTGGTGGGCAGGGTCGACCTGAAGGCCGACCGCGCGAACGGTGTGTTGCGCGTGCCGGCGGCGTTCGCGGAGGAGCATGCGCCTGAGGAGACCCCCGCCGAGCTGGCGGACGAGCTGCGCGCGATGGCGGGCTGGCTCGGGCTGGAGACCGTCGCCGTCGGCCGCCGGGGGAACCTGGCCGAGCGACTGCGCCGCCTAATGTAAGTGCCCATGC
>Ga0134126_10007412_pt1 | contig 13782 bp, 7 predicted proteins | sample KB31752_FD_96881 | JGI IMG/M metagenome (GOLD analysis project Ga0134126, IMG submission 96881) | Terrestrial soil microbial communities with excess Nitrogen fertilizer from Kellogg Biological Station, Michigan, USA - KB3-175-2 | ecosystem: Environmental > Terrestrial > Soil > Unclassified ...
ATTCGTGCAGCTCGGAATCGATGGCGGACAATCGTGCGAGTTGTTGAACTGGTTCGGAATGATGAACGAGAAGTTCGGCAACTGATTGTTAGCCAGATCGATCGAGAACTGCGAGAAGGGCACGATGTTATTTGCCTGTGCCGGATTATTGAGCACGTCTTGCATGTACGCGAACGGGTTGTGGCGTCTCACATACGGATAAGAATCCCCACCCGTGTAGCCGACTGACGGGATGTCTTCCGCGTACGCGTGCCACGTTTTGCCGGCGGTATTGAGCTGCCGGACGATGTTGTCGACCGTAACCGTGCCCGTGAAATTATCGTCGTTGGTAATGTTCTGACCCGTCGTCATGAAGAAGTAGTTTCCAATCGACGGGTGCGTGTTAGCGAAATAGTTGACCGCTAGTCCGTAGCGACTTGCGAGTTTGTTCAGAAACGGCATACCGCCCTGCGCATTTGCGAAGCTCTGGTTTTCGAACGGCACGATGAACACGTTATTGAACGCGGGCACTGAAGTCTGTGGGGTAGGAGTCGGCGTCGGCGTCGGAGTTGGCGTTGGCGTCGGCGTCGGAGTTGGCGTCGGAGTTGGCGTTGGGGTCGGACTACCGCCACCGCTCGATTTCGGCAGAATCGTAGTGTCGTTCTTCAGCGTTCCTGGCGACGTATTCAAGTAAGTTTGTGACGACAGCACGATCTGATCGATCGAGAGTCCGTCTTCACGAACCTGAATTCGCAGCGTGTGCGTTCCACTCGTCGCGAACCGGAGTAGTGGACCAAACACGCCCACGCCCCAACCGTTGTCTTGCCAGCCCCAACCCTGAAGGCCACATCCCGAGCAGTCTTCGAGATTCATCTCAGCGGCGCTGGTGGTCCCGATGCGATAAACAGCCGCACCACTACCGTCGACACTGTCAGAAAACTGGATGAACACCGAGTCGTTGCCCCAGAAGTCAGCCTGCGCCTTGCCTCGGATCCACAAGCGATAATTCGTTGCCGCTTGTGCGTTGAAAGTCATTTCGAAATAGTTGGTTGGATTTGCAAGCGCAGTGCTTATTTTCGGCGCGCCTGCGTCGGGATTCGCAATGCGACTACCTCCCGCCGCGGTTGCATCCGCCACGACCGACCACGCTCCGGATTTGACAGGCGCTTCCGCTGCCCAGAGCACGATGTCGCTCGACGACGGTGGCGGCGGTGCGGGCGTAGTGGTGCCGACCGGATCGCTATACGGCGAGAACCCGCCGGTGTTAGTTGCACGGAGGCGATAGTAGTAACTCTGCTGTGGCGTCAGTCCGGTATTGCTAAAGCTCGTCGCGTTCGAAGGCAGACTCGCGATTTCAGTAAAGGGACCGCCTGCCGCCGGAGCTCTTTCGACGCGGTAGCCAGTCGCTCCCGACACAACGTTCCACGTCACATTGATCTGCGTTGGCGAAACGGCTGTGACACTTACTCCTGTAGGTGCCGGAGGTGGAGGCTCAGTGCCTGCGGTTGTAAAACTCCAAACGGGACCGATCGCGGTCACGTTCGCCATCGTCTTGCTGACGATTTTCCAGTAGTAGGTCGTGCCTCCCTGAAGCGGAGCGGGAATCGTGTAGACCTCCGGATTGCCATCGTCTACGGAGCCCGAATCCAACACCGGTTGGCCTGGCAGCGCGCCGCTCTGAGCCGTGCTGACGTCCGCCATGTACAACGGTGGATTCGGGGTCGTGCCGAAGTAGATGTCGTACTTGTGAGCCCAGGGACCACCTTCCCATTGCAGTTTGATGGTGGTCGGCTGGGCTATCGCGTTGTTTGCTGGGGCAGAATAGCTGGGTGCATCCGGCGGCAGCGGCACGAAAGGCTGATTCTCAGTCGTCGAATTCCACTTGCGCTCAAACTGGTTCACAAACCAGGTGAAAAACCAACTCTTGGTCGTGAAGTAATTATTTTCCTGTTGGGAGTTTGACGAGGGACCGGTCCAGTTCGAGGAACCGAAGATCGTCAGACCCTGGCCGTACAGAAGCACAGACTTCTGGTGATTGAGGCCGAGGTGCTTGCGCATCTCGATTTGCACTCCGGCCATGTACATGCGGTCGATGTTCCATGAGTCCCACTGCCGTGCCGTATTGCGATACTCATCAGGTTCGTGAATCAGGCGCGTCGGAATACCGCGCTTCACCGCGTTAATCATGACGTCGCTGAAGCCCTGATTCGTGATGCGATACATGATCACATCGATCTTCTGTGTTTCGGCGTTGATGCGTTGCTGCGTGCGCAGCAGGAAATCCTGCGACGAATCCTTTGACGGTGGAAAGTTCAGTTCGGGATCAATCGGAAACGTCGGGTATTTCCGCGCCAACTGTGCATTGGTGATGTTGGCGAAGTTTCCGTAATCGACCGTGTTCGTCCAAAGGTCGTCAATCTTCGTCTTGAAACTATTAATTACCGACGAGTCGTCAGTGAAATAGATCGCTTCGTCGATGTAGTTAACGTTGGGCGAGTCAGGGACGAAGAAGTTTCCGGAATAATTAGCGCCACTGAATTCGAGCTTGTTCTGCCCGACGAAGAGCATAAACTTCATGTGCAGAATGCCGTCGGTCAGCTTGTAGCGCATGGGAATGCCGGCGTTCTTCAGCATGTTAAGCACGTCTTCGTTGCCGGCGTATGTTGGGTTCGCTCGCGGATCGACGAACACGCGCACGGGCACACCCGCCTGAAAGCGGTTGATAAGCTTGGTGGCGTACGACGAGTCCTGCATAAACCAGAAGGCGACGTCGATGCCTTGCGTTTCGTTGTCGATGAGTTGCCAAAGCGGTTGGCGGCAGTCCTCGAAAGCGGTATCACATAACCGCTCCTGAGCATTAGCTGTAGCAACAGATAAAAAGATAGCGAAGAGAGCCAGTGAGATTAAGCGCCTGGGAGTTAACATAAGTCCTACTTGTTCTAAACTAGAAAACCTTAGTACCCGCAGCAGGTCAAAAAAGGTGACGAGCAAGAAGAGGTACGGACTGGGAGGGCTCCACCCCGACCACTGTGGTTCAACTTGAGAACGCGCAATGCAACCTCTATTTGGTCCAGCGGATGAAAGGGGAGACGCTGGAGCTCGACCGACCTACTTACCATGCTGGAGCACAGCAAGAATCACACCGCGCGCGGTTGCTGGGTTTGCCGACGAAAGTTAAGGGAAAGGATGAAGAACCTGTCTTGTATTCGGACGAGCGTCTAAATTTTGGAATGGAAAAGTACATAGGCCTTTAACCATAAAGGCGTTCGTGTCGTGCGTACCGTAACGCTCAAATGAAATGTGGTAGAGTTTGCGTCTAGATCCTGGTTATGAAGTTTTCCGTTGTTATCGCTACCTACAATCGCGCTGAGGAGCTGGAAAAGACCCTCGACTCGATGAGCAAACTCCAGGTCGCGGATCCATGGGAAGTGTTCATCGTCGATAACAACTCCCCCGATAACACGAAAGAAATTGTTCTCAAAGCAGCGGAAAATTTCCCAGTCCCGCTTCATTACCTCTTCGAACGCGAACAAGGCCGCTCCGCCGCGCTGAACACCGGCATACGCGCTGCTCAGGGCGAAATCATCGTCACGACTGACGACGACGTTCGCGTCGAACCCGACTGGCTCACCAACGCTGAGCGCGCCCTAAACACGCTGGATTGCGACTACATCGGCGGCAAGGCGTTGCCAATCTGGTCGGGAAAACGTCCGAACTGGATCCCCGAAACGAGGAGCATTCACTGGGCTGTCATCGCCCTGCTCGACTACGGTCCGAAACCGCTGCCGCTCGGCGATTACGTCGCGATCGGCGTCAACATGGCTTTTCGACGCGAAGCCTTCGAACGCGCCGGACTCTGGGACAACGCGTATGGCCGGAAAGCCGGAACGCTGCTCGGACAGGAAGTGCGCGAGTGGTGCCAACGCGCCCGGGCGGCGAATTTGAAAGGTTTCTATGCACCCGAACTCATCGTTCACCACGTCATCCCAACCGACCGGCTAAACAAGAAGTATTTCCGCAGGTGGTACTACTGGCACGGCATCAGTCGCGCGATTCTTTACAAGACCAAAGGCCTCGACATGGAGTCGCCGGAAAGCACGGAACTGGATTTTTCCAAAGTGCCGCACATCGCGGGTATTCCGCGGTACATGTTTCGCACGTATTTGCAGTCGTTCTTGAATATGATCTCGGCGACTGTGCGCGGCGATGAGGTTGCGGCGTTCGAGAATGAGCTCGGTCTTTGGTTCTTTGCGGGTGTAGTGAAAGAAAGATGGAAGGACCGGCGACAGCCGATACCGCGCCGGAGTTTGGTTACTCAGGACAACTAGATGAAAGCGATCATACTTGCGGCGGGCAAAGGGACGCGCCTGAACGGTCACGATCTGAAGCCGAAATGCCTTTTCGAAGTTGGCGGTCAAACACTGCTCGCGCGTCAGGTGGAAGCCCTGCGTGAGGCTGGAATCAACGACATCGTGATCGTGCTCGGGTTTGAAGCGGAACGAATCCGAGACTTGTACGAACACACCGCGTCGTTCGTTATCAACTCGCGTTTTGAAGACACGAGTAGTTTGTATTCGTTGTGGCTCGCGCGCGAACATCTGCGCGACGGTTTTGTTGTGCTCAACTGCGATGTGCTGTTTCATCCGCAACTGCTGACGCGATTGTTGTCGTCGCCGTTTGAAGATGCGCTGCTGATCGATCTGGTCGACAAGAACAACAATCATCTCGGCGACGAGGAGATGAAGATCAAACTCAAGGACGGTCTGGTCGCAGACATAAGCAAGGACATGGATCCTGCTGAAGCCGATGGTGAGAACGTCGGCATCGTGAAATTCAGTGCGGAAGGCGCGTGCAGGCTGGTCGAAGAAATGGACGTGTTGATTGCCAGCGGTCGCTTGCGCGAATGGGCGCCGCGCGCGTTCTTGGCGTTTGCGCGGCGATTTCCGTTGCACGCCATCAGCACCGCCGAATATCCATGGATCGAGATCGATTTCCCGGAAGACTACCGGCGCGCGAAAGAAGAAGTGTTTCCGCAGATCGATGCCATGGCTGACTCGCCCGTATGAAGGCGCGTAACTACATCGAGTGGTTGCGCGGTCTGGACAAGCGTTGGCAGCGAAATCGCGATGGTGAGCGACGGCAAATCCTCGTCGACAGCCGGACTGCGATGAACTATGCGACAGTCGCGCCGATCGTCGAGCGCATGCAGAAAGATCCGCGCGTCAATATGTTCTTCACCGCGAGCGAGAGCCCGGACTTGCTCAACAAAATCTACGCCGATGCGCGCCCGCCACATCAGCTAATAAAGCCAAAGCCCGCGGCGCTGATGCATTTCGACGCGTATTTGACGGCTGATTTTCTGTGGGCGAGATTGCCGCGCGGGACGCGCCGGGTGCAGACGTTTCATGGCGTAGCGGGGAAGTATCGAACGGTCTATGATTCACCTGCGGATTCGATGCGCGGCTGGGATCGGCTGTTCTTTATCAACAAGCGACGGCTGCAGAATTTTATCGACACGGGCGCGGTAGATGCGGACAGTCCGGCGATTCGTTTGATCGGAATGCCGCGTTTGGATTGTCTCGTTGATGGTTCGCTTAATCGCAACGAGATCTTGAAGTCGATTGGCATCGATCCCTCGCGAAAGACTGTGCTGTATGCGCCGACGTGGTCCAGGTATTCGTCTGTTGCGACGATGGGCGAAGACATCGTCAAGCGACTCGGCGCGGCGGGTTATGCAGTGATCGTGAAGCTGCACGATCGTTCCCGACAGGCTGACGATTATCATTCGGGCGGTGTTGATTGGGGCGAACGACTTGAGCCGCTGTTGAAGGCGAACGGAGGAGTGCTGGCGGCGGGCAGTAATTCTTCTACGTACCTGGCTGCGGCGGATGTTTTGATCACGGACCACAGCTCTGTTGGGTTTGAATATTTGTTGCTCGACCGGCCGTTGATCCGGATCCACGTGCCCGAGTTGTTGGAGAAGACGGATATCGAGCCAGTGTATGTAGACTTGATGACTGAAGCCGCGACGAGCGTCACGAATATCGACGAATTGATCGCCGCCGTCGACGAAAGCTTCGCCGATCCGAAAGCCAAATCATCGTCGCGAACATACGTCGCGGGTGAAATGTTCTACAATCCCGGCACCGCTACCACCCGAGCTGTCGTCGAGATGTATGATGTGATTGAGCTGAGCATTCCACAGGATTCATAAGAATTCTCGGGATTTACAAGGTGAATCCTGAAAAATCTTGTGAATCCTGTCTATTACTCCCACGGAGAGCAAGAGGTGAGTTCCTTCACAACCAAAATAAAAAAACTCAAGGGCTTGAGCGTGGATGAGATCGGCGTGCGCATGGCGCAGCAGGTCGCCATCCTTTCCGAACGAGGCGGGTGGTCCAAACTCACCAACCTGCCGAACGATGAACAACTACTCAAGCTCATGACTGCCGCGTGGCAGTCGACTGATGCCCTCGCCAAACACGTGCGCACGCGAGTCGAGCCGCATTTCTTCGCCTCGTTTGACTCAAAGGCCGAAACGTTGGCTGCGCTCCGCTCACGCTGGCCCAATGCGGAACAGGAAATCATCAGCAGCGCTGATCGTATTTCCGAAGGCACGTTCGCCTTTCTCGGCTTGCCTGAACTGAAACTCGGATCGTCGATCGATTGGCACCTTGAACCGAGATCGGGCAAGCGCACACCGCTGCGTCACTGGAGCACACTCGACTACCTCGACGTGCAACTTGCCGGCGACAAAAAGATCACCTGGGAGCTTAATCGTCACCAGTACTTCGTCACGCTCGGGCGCGCCTACTGGTTAAGCGGCGACGAACGATACGCAGAAGTCTTCGTGTCGCACCTCACCTCGTGGATGGACCACAACCCGCCCAAGCTTGGCATCAACTGGGCCAGCAGCCTCGAAATCGCGTTTCGCTCGATGTCGTGGCTTTGGGCTCTGCACTTCTTCAGGGATTCGCCGTCGCTGACTGATGCTCTCGTCATACGGATGCTGAAGTTTGTTTACCTGAACGCTCTGCACCTCACGACGTTTCTCTCGACCTATTTCAGTCCCAACACACATATCACCGGCGAAGCGCTCGGGCTTTTCTACATCGGGCTGCTGCTGCCGGAATTCGCCAGCGCCGCCCACTGGCGACGCATGGGCCTCGAGATCCTCGTCGATGAGTTGCTGCGACAGGTTCAGCCTGACGGCGTCTACTTCGAGCAAACGAGTTATTACCAGCGCTACACGACGGATTTTTATATCCATCTCGCGGTACTGCTCCAGCTCAACGCTATGACGCTGCCGCCCGAGTTAAAACCGAAACTCGAGTTGCTGCTGAATTTTTTGATGTACATCACGCGTCCTGACGGCACGACCCCATTCGTTGGAGACGATGATGGCGGGCGTCTGGTAATGCTCGACAACCGTCCTCCTAACGACTTTCGTGCAGTGTTATCAACCGGCGCCGTGCTCCTCAATCGTCCGGATTACAAGTTCGTTGCCGGCAGCGTAGCCGAGGAGACGCTCTGGCTGCTTGGTGTCGACGGCTTGAATCGCTTCGATCAACTCGAGGCCAAAGAGCCGCAGCAGGAATCGATCAAGTTTTCGACCGGCGGTTACTACGTGATGCGTGACGGCTGGTCACGCAATTCAAACTACCTGCTTTTCGACTGCGGCCCGCACGGCATGGCGAACTGCGGCCATGCACACGCCGACGCACTCGCGTTCAATATGGCCGCGAACGGCCGGACATTGCTCGTCGACCCAGGTACGTTCACTTACACGGGCGCAAAAGAAGCACGCGACTGGTTTCGAAGCTCAGTTGCGCACAACACACTCACTGTCGACCGCCAGTCGTCTTCGATTCCCGGCGACACTTTTACATGGAAGACGATCACAACCTGCGAAGGGCTGCGCTGGATCGATCACAAGCGCTTCGCGTTTGTTTCAGGTCTGCATCGCGGCTTCGAACGTTTGTCGCGACCCGGCATTCATACCCGCAGCATCCTGTTTCTGAAACACGATTACTGGATAATTCGAGACCGAATCGAGCTAACGGGAAAACACCAGATCGATCTCTGGTTTCATTTCGCAGCGGGCATGTCACCATTGTTGCGTGAGGATGCATCGGGCCAGTGGGTGCATGAAAATGGTGCGGCGGGCGGCTTGAAGATCGCTTCTTTCGCGCCCGGAGGACGTTGGGCAAAGGAAGAGGGCTGGGTTTCGCACTGTTATGGAGAGAGAGTGGCTGCCCCGGTGTGCGTGTTTTCCGCCGCGGCGGAGGGCACACTTGAGATCGTCACGTTTATGCTGCCGAGCGGCGCGGAAAGCAGGGTGCAGGAAATCGAAGTCGCGGGAGGGCGTGGATTCGAGGTTCATTCGGAACAATCCCGTGACCTTCTGATCGTAAAAGACACGGAGTACACTTGGTCGAGAAGTGAGGCGAGCGGCGGAGTCCGGAAGGAAAAAATCTCGTTGTCCCCAGATTGCGCAGAGTACACAGAATCTATTTAGTCGTCGTGTGCGATCTGCGTAATCTGAGGACAAAATAAATTATGTGCGGAATAAATGGAATCGCGTTTTCCAGCCGGTCGCATCGTCGTGTTGACGCGACTGCGCTGAAGGCGATGCGCGACGTGATCGCGCATCGTGGTCCAGACGGCGAGGGAATCTACATCGACGAGAACGTGGGCCTGGGCCATCGCCGCCTGAGCATCGTCGACGTCGCTTCCGGTCATCAGCCGATGACCAACGAAGACGGCTCGCTCTACATCACCTACAACGGCGAAATCTACAACCACTGCGACTATCGAGCAGATTTAGAAGCGCGCGGTCACGTCTACCGCACTCATTGCGACACCGAAACCATCCTGCATCTTTATGAAGACTTCGGCGAGGGCTGCGTCGAACACCTGCGCGGTATGTTTGCCTTCGCGATCTGGGACCGCAACAAGCGCGAGCTCTTCATCGCGCGCGATCGTCTCGGTATCAAACCGCTTTACTACGTTCATAGCGGCGACGGGTCGCTTTACTTCGCTTCCGAGATCAAGGCACTCCTCGAAGCGCGCGCCGTGAAGCCGGAATTAAACTTTGCCGCTTTCTCCGACTACCTCGCTAATCACGCAACCTCCGGTGAAGAAACTTTGTTCGCCGGTGTGAAACGCCTGATGCCTGGTCACACGCTTACGTGGCGCGACGGCGAGATCAAGATCAAGAAATACTGGGACGTCAGTTTCGCGAAAGTCGCACCGAACGGCCACAGCGATAAAGAGTACATCGCGGAATGGAGCGACCTCTTTCGTAAATCGGTGGAACTCCGGCTGATGGCTGACGTTCCGCTCGGAATGTTTTTGTCGGGCGGCATCGATTCATCAGCAATCGCGGCAGTGATGAGCACGCTCGTTGACGAGCCGATCAAGACCTTCTCCGTCGCTTTCAAAGAACGCGAAGCCAACGAACTCGAATACGCGCGCCTCGTCGCACGTGCTTACAATACGGACCATCACGAAGTCGTCATCAGTCCGGAAGAATTCTTTGCCGCGCTGCCGAATCTGATCTGGCATGAAGATGAGCCGCTCGCACACCCTTCGAGTGTTGCGCTCTTCTTCGTCTCGCGGCTGGCGGCGCAACACGTGAAAGTCGTGCTAACTGGTGAAGGCAGCGATGAGCTAATGGCGGGCTACGCCCGTTATCGCAAGACGATCCTTAACCTCGCTGTTGGTGAACATTATCACCGCATGGTGCCGGCAGGCGTTCGCGATCTGATTCGCGGCCAGATCGCAGGCATGTCAGCGTCGAAGCTGCGCGCGAAGCTGAGTCGAACGTTTCTGAGTCTTTCGCCCGACATCGAGAGCATCTACTTCGACAACTTCGCCGTCTTCCCGCGGTCGGACCAGCAGGAGCTACTGACGCCCGACACCATCGAGCGCACAGGCGGCATCGATCCGTATGCGGGCGTGCGTCGCGTACTTTCCGAGACTGACGCCCACTCGCTGCTCGATCGACTGCTCTACGCCGACATCAAGACGTACCTGCACGAGTTGTTGATGAAGCAGGACCAGATGAGCATGGCGGCTTCGCTGGAGAGCCGCGTGCCTTTCCTCGATCATAAGCTGGTCGAGTTTACGTCAAGTCTACCCGAACGATTGAAATTGAACCGGTGGACCACTAAGTACGTGCTGCGGCAGAGCATGAAAGGGGTTTTGCCGGAACAGATCCTGACGCGACCGAAGATGGGCTTTCCGGTGCCTATCGACGCGTGGTTCCGTGGCTCGTATGCGCAGGTGTTGGACGAATATGTTTTGAGTAGTCGCGCGTCCGAGCGCGGGATCTTCAACGCTGACACTGTGCGCACGCTCGTCAATGAGCACCAGCGCGGTCTGGCGAACCATTCCGAGAGATTGTGGTCGCTGGTCAATCTCGAGATGTGGTTCCGGCGGTTTATTGACGGCGAAGTTGCGTCGCCGACGTTTGAAACCGTTGACGAAGATGTGCTTGCAACGGCGCGAATTTAAGCGCCACAGAAGCAAAAAGCACCAAACATATCTGAACGAGATAGGCCCGTTCATTAAAAAACTATTTCGTGCTTTTTGTGCCTTCTCGTGGCTGATTTCTTAATGAGAATTTTGTGGCTCAAAACGGAAGTGCTGCATCCCGTCGACAAAGGCGGGAAGATACGCACTTACAACATGCTCAAGGAGCTGAAGCGCGAGCACCACGTGACGTATCTGACGCTTGACGACGGCACGGCGAGCGTCGAGGACAAGCAGAGCGCGTCCGAGTATTGTCACGAGCTCGTCTGCATTCCACATGCGCGCCGCGAGAAGTTTACGCCAGGTTTTTACTACGAACTGCTGCTGAACCTCGTCTCGTCAAACGCTTACGCGATCAAGAAGTATGAGTCGCGCACGATGCGTCGTGAGATCGTCGAACGCGATCGAAAGGGCGCTTTCGATCTGCTCGTCTGCGATTTTCTCGCGCCTGCGGTGAATGTTCCGGCGGAACTTACGACGCCCGCGGTCCTGTTTCAGCACAACGTCGAAGCGATGATCTGGAAGCGTCACTATGAAGTGCAGTCGAACCCGGTGAAGAAGGCTTATCTGTACGGGCAGTGGCAAAAGATGCGACGCTTCGAACGGGAGATGTGCCGGCGATTTGATTCGGTGATCGCGGTGTCGGTCGAGGATCGCGAGCAGATGAAAGACGAGTACGGTGCCGAGTCGGTGTTTGATGTGCCGACGGGTGTTGATACCGAGTTCTTTCGACCCAGCGGGCAGAAGCCACAGCCGCACAGCCTCGTGTTTACCGGTTCGATGGACTGGCTGCCGAACGACGATGCGATTCGTTACTTCACGCGCGAGATTATGCCGCTGATCAAGAGCAAGGTGCCTGATGTGAAGCTGACCGTGGTTGGCCGAAATCCAGCGCCCGCGCTCGTCGATCTCAGTAAAGAAGATCCTTCGCTGATCGTCACCGGGCGTGTTGACGACGTCAGACCGTACATGGAAAACGCCGCGGCTTACATCGTGCCGTTACGCATCGGTGGCGGTACGCGATTGAAGATCTTCGAAGCGATGGCGATGGAAAAGCCGCTCATCTCGACCACGATCGGTGCTGAAGGTTTGCCGCTCACGAACGGTGTCGAGTTGTTGCTCGCGGACGAGCCCGCGACGTTCGCGGCCGCAGTGGTTCGGGTTTTGACTGACGAGGCGTATGCGAAAGAGTTGGGCCAGAGAGCGGCGGTCGTGGTGAGAGAGAACTTTGGCTGGCAGTCGGTTACCGAGCGCTTTATTTCAATTTGCAATAAGACTTTTTTACCGCGGATGAACGCAGATGAACGCACATCTGCGTCATCCGCGTTCATCCGCGGCTAAAACTTTTAAGAGGACTGTTGATGAAGATAAGCATCTTTGGTATCGGGTATGTCGGCTGTGTTTCCGCGGCGTGCTTCGCGCATGCCGGCCACGACGTCATCGGCGTCGACGTCAATCCCACCAAAGTAGACATCATCAACAGCGGCAAGAGCCCGATCGTCGAACCGCAGATGAACGAGTTGATTCAGGACGTCGTGAAGTCAGGCAAACTGCGCGCGACTACCGACTCGCTCGAAGCCGTGAAAGCTTCCGACATCTCGCTCGTCTGCGTCGGCACGCCGAGCAAGCCGAACGGCAGTCTCGACCTGGGCCACGTTGGGCGCGTGTGTGAAGAGATCGGCGCGGCACTCGCCACCAAAGACACACATCACACGGTCGTCATTCGCAGCACGATGCTGCCGGGCAGTATTGAGTCAGTGGCCCAGCCCGCGCTCGAAAAGAGTTCGCGAAAGAAAGCGGGAAAAGAGTTCGGTGTGTGCGTGAATCCGGAGTTTCTGCGTGAAGGCACGTCAGTGAGAGACTTTTACGCGCCGCCTTTCACGCTCATCGGCGCCGACGACGAAGAAACCGCAACCATCGTCAGCGAGCTTTACTCAAACATCGATGCGCCCGTGTTCACCACGAGGATCAAAACTGCCGAGATGGTGAAGTACGTCTGCAACTGTTTCCATGCTTTGAAAGTCAGTTTCGCAAACGAGATCGGAAACATCTGCAAGGCCCTCGAACTCGACAGTCACGAAGTGATGAAAGTCTTTTGCGCCGACACGAAGCTGAATCTTTCGCCGTACTATCTTAAGCCCGGCTTCGCGTTCGGCGGCTCGTGTTTGCCGAAGGATCTGCGCGCCGTCAGTTACAAAGCGAAGGAACTGGACGTCGAAGTGCCGGTGTTGTCCGCAATCACTGCTACCAACAAACTACAGGTCGAGAAAGCGCTCGACATGGTGCTGAGCACGGGCAACAAACAGGTGGGTGTGCTCGGTTTCAGTTTCAAAGCAGGCACAGACGATTTGCGCGAATCGCCGATGGTGACGCTGATTGAGACACTGATCGGCAAAGGTCTCGAGCTCGTGATCTACGATCGCGACGTTTCGCTCGCGCGACTCTTCGGATCGAACAAGGCATACATCGAAGAAGAGATCCCGCACATCGCGAAGCTCATGCGCGGCACGATTGATGAGGTGCTGGATAGCGCGAACACGATCGTCATCGGTAATCGTTCGGAAGAGTTTCGGCAGATCGAATCGCGACTGCGGCCGGGCCAGACCGTAATCGATCTTGTGCGACTCTTCGATCGAACTTCGGGCGACGGTTACCAGGGAATCTGCTGGTGAGGTTCCGCCGGTCGCTACTCAAGATCGTTAGTTGCTGCATTTTGATCTGGCCGTTCGCGGCCTGGGGCGGCGCGAAATTCTTGATAAGAGAAGCCCCGCTCGACAAAGCGGACGCGATCGTAGTCCTGAGCGGTTCAGCGACGTTCAAGGAGCGCACACGCGACGCGGCGAAACTGTTTTTTGAAGGCCGCGCATCGCGCATTTTGATCACGAACGATAACCAGCAGGGACCGTGGTCTAGTTCGGACCAGCGCAACCTGTTCTTTTACGAACGTTCGCTGGAGCAACTGAGAAACGCGGGCGTGCCGTCGCAGAATATCGAAGTGTTGATGCAGCCGGTGACGAGCACGTACGACGAGGCTGAACTCATCCGAGGCTATGCGCAGCAACACGGCTTGCGCTCGATTTTGATCGTGACGTCTGCTTATCACTCGCGCCGCGCGTTGTGGGTGTTCACGAGAGTCTTTCGGGATGCTGGCGTTCAAATCGGGTTGGACGCGGTGCCGCCCGGATACCAGTCGCCGCCACCTGCGACGTGGTGGCTGCGTCTTAAAGGCTGGCAACAAGTGCCGAATGAGTATTTAAAGATGGTGTA
>Ga0134126_10007414_pt1 | contig 13779 bp, 14 predicted proteins | sample KB31752_FD_96881 | JGI IMG/M metagenome (GOLD analysis project Ga0134126, IMG submission 96881) | Terrestrial soil microbial communities with excess Nitrogen fertilizer from Kellogg Biological Station, Michigan, USA - KB3-175-2 | ecosystem: Environmental > Terrestrial > Soil > Unclassified ...
CATACGCCGCCGGGCAGGCTCCAGCCCGGCCGGTAGTTGGGCTTGACCACCAGCACGTTTCCGGCGGGGTCAGTGATCAGCGCGCCGGCCGCGATGACCACCCTCGGGAGCTGAGCGAACCAGGTCGCATGATCCAGGAAACCGGGCTCGGTCATGCCGTCAGTCTGTCATCAGACGGCCTGTCATCAGACGGCCAGTCATCAGACAGTCTGTCGTCAGACCAGCGGATGGACCGAGGTATGCAGCGTGGCGCGGTCGGTGACCAGGACGTGGTGGCGGGGCAGCGGCGTCCAGCCCGGCGCCGGCCAGCCCGAGCTGGCCACCACCACCGAGTCGGCGGTGGCCCGGTAGGCCAGGTCGAAGTAGCAGGCGATGTCGCCCGGCCGGTCGGCGTAGCCACGGGCCCGCAGCTGCGGTGCGGGCACCTTGGCCGGGTCGTGCCAGGAGATGGCGTACAGCTTGTCCGGGGCCAGCAGGATGGCGTTCAGGCTGTTCGGCGCGTACCGCTTCTCGATGTCCGCCGTGGTGTCGGCGATGGCCGCCACCATGTCCCCGTCCCTCACCCCGAGTCGCCACATCAGGTGCAGGAAATACCGCTCGCTGTCGGTGGTCCCGGTCAGCTGGCGCTCCCAGTCCGCGGGCAGCAGCTCGCCCAGCCGGTCCTGGGGGTGGATGGCACCGTTATGGGCGAGTGCGTACGGTCCGTATCGGAACGGGTGCGAGTTTCGGTCGTTGATGCCCAGCCCGGGGGTGGCCCAGCGCAGGTGCAGCAGTCCGAGGTCACCCAGCGGCTGCCAGGCCAGCTTGTCGTACTCCAGCTCGCTGTCGGCCCGGCCCGGCGACTTGCGGATCACCGGCTCGTCGTCGGCGTACCAGGCCATCCCCCAGCCGTCGCTGTGCAGCGAGGAGAGCGCGGTGAATTCGCTGAAGGCCTGCTCGCCGAGCAGGTCCCCGAGCGACGTCCGCTCGCGGGAGCAGTAACCAAGCAGACGACACACGGTCGGTAGTCCTCTCTAGAGGTACTTGCCCATGCCGCCGCCGACGTCGATCGACGCCCCAGCGATGTAGCTGGCCCGGTCGCTGGCCAGGAACGCCACCAGGCCCGCCACCTCGTCGGGCCGGCCGAACCGGCGCAACGGCACCTCGTCCTTGGCGAGCTGGCCGAAGAACTCCTCGGCCGGCATCTCCGGGGCGCGGCGGTGGTGGATGTTCTGCCACTGCGGGGTCTCCACGAAGCCGATGTTCACGCTGTTGACCAGGATGTTCTCGCCGCCGAGCTCGATGGCCAGGGCCTTGGACAGGCTCAGGCAGGAGGCCCGGTTGACCGAGGACGCCAGGAACGACGGGTCGGGGTAGTGACCGTACAGTGCGTTGATGTTAATCACCCGGGGCGCGGTGCTGCGACGCAATTCCGGCAACGCGGCCCGGATGCAGCGGATCTGCGAGAACAGCTTGACCTCGATGTCGGCCTGCCAGTCGGCGTCGGTCAGCGTCCCGAACTGGCCCGGCCGGGCGCCGCCCGCATTGTTGACCAGGATGTCCACCCCGCCCATGGCCTGCGCCGCCGCGGCCACGAACGCACTGACCTGCTCGGGGTCGGTCACGTCGCAGGCCATGGCGTGCACCCGGCCGGCCGCATCGTCCGCGCGCTCCTTGAGCTGCGCTGCGGTCTCGTCGAGTTCACCGGCATTTCGCGAACAAATGAACACCGCCGCACCCTCGTCCAGCAGTTCCCCGGCGATCGCTTTGCCGAGACCCTTGGATCCGCCGGTGACGATGGCCCGCCGACCGGCCAGCCCGAGGTCCATCTACGCCTCCTCGGCCTGGACCTGGTCCTGAGCCTGGTCCTGGGCCTGGTCTGAGTCGGCGGCCTCGGGGACGCTCCTGGCCGCCTGAGCCTCGGCCAGCTTGAGCAGGCTCTGCCGGGGCGGGCTGAACACGTCCAGCTCGGTGCAGTGGCTGTCGGTCGTCCAGGCCCCATGCGGCACCCAGGACGGGACCACGGCCACGTCACCCTGGCGCATGACCCGCACGTCTCCGTCGAGGTCGAAAGTAAACTCGCCCTCCAGCACGACGACGATCTGCTCCTCCTCGTGCACGTGCCGCGGGGCGGTCGCGCCCGGCGCGAACGTCACGAAGTTGGTCATCGCCTTCTGGCCGTGGACCGGCCGGAACCCGAGCCCGGGCAGGAACTCCACCGGCGTCAGGCTGTCCACGTTCACGTACCGGCCAGGGGCCGTCGGCTCGCCCTGGGCCTCGGTGGTGAAGTGGCTTTCGGCGTTGCCCAGATCGGCCGTGTCGCTCATCTTGCCTCCAGTGCGGTCCGCAGCACCTCGCCGATGCGGCGGATGCCCTCGTTGATCATGTCGTCAGCGGCCCGGCTGTAGCACAGCCGGATCTGGCTGGCCCCGGAGCCGTCGGCGTAGAACGGGCGGCCGGGCACGTAGGCCACCTTCCGCGCGCTGGCCGCGGCCGACAGCGCCACGGTGTCGACCCCGTCCGGCGCGGTCACCCAGACGTAGAAGCCGCCGTGCGGGGTGGTCCACGTCGTGCCTTCCGGCATGTGCTCGGCCAGCGCCCTGGTCGTCAGCTCGGCCCGCCGCGCGTACAGGGCCCGCGACCGGACGATCTGGCGGTCCATCTCGCCGCTGCGCCCGTACTCCTCCATCATCCGCTGGCCCATCGCGCCCGCGCACTGATCAGAGTTCTGCTTGGCCACGCCGAGGCGCTCAACGATCTCGGCCGGCCCGGCGGCCCAGCCCATGCGGAAGCCGGGCGAGAAGATCTTGGAGAAGGTGCCCGCCTGGAGCACCATGTCCGGGGCCATCGACCATAGGCTGGGCGGCGGTGTCCCGGCGAAGCCCAGCTCGCGGTAGGCCACGTCCTCCAGGATCAGGAAGCCGTACCGGCGGGCCAGGGCGACCAGCTCGGCCCGGCGCCCGGCCGACAGCGACAGCCCGCTCGGGTTCTGGTAGTCCGGGATGGTGTAGAGGATCTTGGGTCGCAGGCCGCCCGCGAGCAGGTCGGCCAGCACGTCCACCCGCAGGCCGTCGTCGTCCATGGGCACGCCGCGCACGTCGGCCTCATAGCCCCGGAACGCCATGATGCCGCCCAGGTAGGTGGGCGACTCCACCACGACCACGTCGCCGGGGTCCACATAGCTCTTGGCCACCAGCTCCATGCAGTCGATGCCGCCGCTGGTGATCATCAGCTCGCCGGGGCCGGGGACATGACCTTCCTTGGCCGCCAGCCGGCCCGAAACGTAGTCCCGGACGCTGGCCACCCCCTCGGTGGCCGCGTACTGGAGCGCCACCCCGGCGTCCTCGCGGATCAGCCGGGCGGCGATCTCGGCCAGCACCTCGGTCGGCCAGGTGGCCGGATCGGGGAACCCGCCGGAGAACGTGATGACGTCGGTGGCCCCGGCCAGGGCGAGGATCGCGGTGATCTCGCCACCGCCCAGGCTCTGCGTGCGCCCGGCCAGGCGCGAACTCCAGTCGTGTCTCTCCAGTGCTGCCGTCATCGGTTGGCTCCGTCCCTCACCAGCGGATACTCCCGCGCCGCTCTTGCCGCCACCTGGCCACGCCTCCTTGACAGGGGATTCTTACAAATGTAAGAATCCCCCCACGCTGTGATTTACATTGATAATCCAGCGATCTCCAGAGTACCTCACATCATTCTGATTCACGACGGGTTACCTGGCATATGGCATCGATATCAGCCCCGCTGGCAAAGCTGGCGGAGGTCGCCTCGCCGTCGACTCCCAAGGCGGAGGTGGACGACCTCGACCTGGCGCTGCTGCGCGCCCTGGCCGCCGACGCGCGCCAGTCCCAGCGCTCCCTGGCCCGGCAGATCGAGATGTCACCGCCCGCGGTCGCCGACCGGCTGGCCCGGCTCGAGCGCAGCGGCGTGATCCGCGGCTACCGGGTGGACATCGACTGGGCCGCGCTCGGCTTCCCCGTCGTGGTCTACCTCGCGGTCACCGCCGGGGCCGGGATGGACCTGAGCGAGATCATCCAGGCCATCTCGGCGCTGCCCGAGGCCGAGGACATGAGCGTGGTCACCGGCAGCCTCGACCTGCTGGTGCGGCTCCGGGTCCGGGATCACGCGCACCTGCGTGAGCTACTGCTGGCCAAGATCTTCACCATCAACGGCGTCCAGCGCACCGAGACCTTCCTGTCGCTGGCCGACGTCGAGCCCGACAACTTCACCGCCGCGATGCTGGCGCAGATGAGCCAGCACCGGGGCGAATGAAACGACTTGCACAGAAGAATCGGAGGCTTTACCACCGTGGCAAGCACAGACGGCAATCGAGGTGCGGCACACACCGGTGCTGTGCACCGCGTAGATGGCGTGGGCCAGGCCGGTTTCGTGGCCCGGCACGGGCTGTACACCCCGGAGCAGTCGGCCGCCGCCGAGGCGGTCGCGGCCCGCATCCGCGAGCTGGACCTGCGCACCGTGCGGCTGACCGTCGTGGACCAGCACGGCGTGCCGCGCAGCAAGTCGCTGGCGCCTGACGTGGCCATCGCCGCCATGTCCAACGGCCTGGACTTCTCCGGCGCCATCTACAGCCTGGACACCGGCAACCAGGTGTTCGTGCCGGCCTTCGCCGCGGGCGGCGGCTTCGGCATCGACGAGTTCACCGGGTTTCCCGACGTGGTCCTGGTGCCCGACCCGGACACCTTCCAGATCCTGCCCTGGGCCGACCGGACCGGCTGGATGATCTGCGACGTCTACTTCTCCAGCGGGAACCCGATGCCCCTGGACGGCCGCGGCCTGATGCGCCGCCAGCTCGGCGAGCTGGCCGCCGCGGGCTACGACTACCTGGCCGGCATCGAGGTTGAGTACTACATCGTCAAGCTCGACTCCGACCGGATCGTGCCCGAGGACGCCGGGTTCACCCCGCCGGTGCCCCCGGTCAGCGTGTTCGAGCGCGGCTACCAGTTCCTGTCCGAGGTCCGGCTGGACAGCGTGGCGGCCACGCTGGAGGCGATCAGGGACGGGCTGGGCGCCGTCGGGCTGCCGCCCCGGTCCATGGAAGACGAGTGGGGCCCGGGCCAGATGGAGTTCAGCTTCAACCCCATCGGCGGGCTGGCCGCGGCCGACGCGGTCGTGCTGTTCCGCTCGGCGGTCAAGCAGATGTGCCAGCGACGCGGCCTGCTGGCGACGTTCATGTGCCGGCCCGCGCTGCCCAACTTCTTCTCCTCCGGCTGGCACCTGCACGAGTCGCTGCTCTCGCGCCAGCACGGCGGCAACGTGTTCGCCAGCTCGGACGAGGTCCTGTCGGAGACCGGCCGCCAGTTCGTGGCCGGGCTGCTGGACCACTCGACGGCCATGACCGTGTTCGCCACCCCGACCGTGAACGGCTACAAGCGGTTCCGGCCCTACTCCTTCGCCCCCGACCGGATCTGCTGGGCGGTGGAGAACCGCGGCGCCCTGGTCCGGGTGCAGGGCGCGCCGGGCGACTCCAACAGCCACGTCGAGATGCGCATGGGCGAGCCCGCGGCCAACCCCTACCTGTACATGTCGGCCAACATCGCGGCCGGCCTGGACGGCATCCGCCGCGAGCTGGCGCCGCCCCCGCCGGTCGAGGCCGACCCGTACGCCGCTGAGGCCACGCCGCTGCCCGCCTCGCTGCACGAGGCCGTCAGCGCGCTGGTCGAGGACGACTTCTACCGCAAGGCGTTCGGCGACGTGCTGGTCGATTACCTGGTCCAGATGAAGCGGGCCGAGCTGGCCAGGTACGACGCCGCGATCGCCGCCAACCCGCCGGTCGAGGGCCAGGACGTCAGCGACTGGGAGATGCGCGAGTACTTCGAGTTCTACTGACCCACCACGGTCACGGAAGGCGATCCCATGAGCCTGCAGCACATTGTCCTGTTCAAGTTCCCCCGCGAGCTGACCGCCGAGGAGGACGCCCAGATGCGCGCCATGGTCGCGTCGTGGCCGGAGAAGATCGGCCTGATGACCAAGGTCCGCCTGGGCTCCGACATCACCGGCGGGCGCAACCGGGGCTACTCCCATCTCCTCTACACCGAATTCCCCGACTTCGAGACCATGAACGCCTACCGGGCGCACCCCGTGCACGTCGAGTTCCTCAAGTTCGTCGACGGCCTTGACTGCGAGCCGCTGGCGTTCGACTACGCCCTGGACGAGCACACCGTGCTCATGCCCGAATGAGGGGGGAGCGATCCCAATGGCCAAGACAAGCCCTGACCTGATCCCCGGCGCCGCCACTGGTGAGCTCGCACGCGGCTCTCTGCGCCTGTGGGACGCCATCGCGATCTCGGTGTCCGTGATCGCACCCGGCATGGCGATGCTGCTGAACGTGACCGGCGTGTCGGTTGTGGCCGGCGGATCGACTCCGCTGGCGTTCCTGCTCGGCGGCATCGCCTGCCTGGCGCTGGCGTTCGTCGTCATCGGCTTCACCCGGCGGATGGCCTCGGCCGGGTACGCCTACACCTACGCCAGCCGAAGCCTGGGCAAGGGGGCCGGCTTCATGGCGGGCTGGCTGTACTTCTTCGGGATGATCTGCTTCGTCCCGATGACCATGTCCGCGGTCGGATACCTGGCCGCGGACCTGCTCGGGCTGAATCCCAAGTTCTGGATCCTGTTCTTCTTCGTCGGGATGGCGCTGTTCGTGGTGCTGTCGACCATCAAGATCAAGGTCACCACCCGGGTTCAGCTAGTGGTCGGGATCGTGACTGTGGCCATCATCGTGCTGGTCGACCTGGTCACGACGGCCAAGGGAGGCAGCCACGGGCAGGCCCTGGGCGCCTTCAGCTTCGGGCACACCAAGGAAGGCGGCTTCAACGGAGTCTTCTACGGGATCATTTTCGGCGTCACGTCCTACATCGGCTTCGAGACCGCGGCCGACTTCGGCGAGGAGACCGCCAACCCCCGGCGTTACATCCCCATCGCCGTGATCGCGGCGACCCTGTTCGCCGTTGTCCTGTACCTGTGGACCACCTACTCGATCACCATCGGGTACGGTGTCGACAACGGCGCGAAGATGGGCGCCGACCCGGTCGCGCTGAAGACCACGGCCACCACGTTCGTCGGCTCATGGCTGGGCACGCTGACCGAGATCGGCGGCCTGGTCGCCGCGTTCATCGTCAGCGTCGCCTGCGCCACCGCGGGCACGCGCACCCTGTTCGCGATGGGCCGTGAGGGAGTGCTGCCCTCGGCCTTCGGCCGCACCCACGCGCGGTTCAAGACCCCGGTCAACGCGACCATCGCGGTGACGGTGGTCGCGACGCTGATGGCCTTGCTGATCGGCTACCCGCTGTCGGACTCTGGCTTCGGGCAGCCGTTCTCGAACTACTACTTCTGGGCGACCACCGGCACGCTGCTGATCATCGTGGTCTACGTCATGCTCTGTGTCGGCGGCATCGTGTTCTTCTGGCGGACCAGGGACACTCGACGTTGGAACCCGCTGGTTCACGTAGCGATTCCGGTGATCGGCGCGATCGTATTCGCCGCTGCGCTGTACGGCTCGATCCATCCGGCGCCGCCCGGCATCCTCAAGTGGACGCCGTACGTGGCCCTGGTCTGGCTGGTGGTGGGCGTCGTGGCACTGCTGTGGCTGCGGGTCCGGCGGCCGGAGTCGGTGGCCCAGATCGGCTCGATCCTGGGCGAGGAGGGCGGCACCGACGCCGCAATCCTGGACACCTGATCGGCGATCACGGATGTGGATGTCCCGTTGGGTACCTCCAGGGGTACCCGACGGGACATCCACAAAGGATCTTGGCGGCCTGAGTGGCCTAAGTGGCCCGGCGGGGGCAATGGGGCTGATGTGACACGACGCTGACCGGGTCAGCGGGCGGCGGAGACCTTGGTGTCGGAGTTGTGGAAGACGAACTCCTCGATGTCGACGGCCAGCAGGTCGGCCACGGCGGCGACCAGGATCTGCATGACCAGCGCCTCGAGGATGGCCCGCTGGGCGGGCGGCCGCTCCGGCAGCCGGACCACGGCCAGGCTGGGGCGCGACTCGATGTCCGCGGTGGTGATCAGGATGACCTGGTGGCCCGCCGCGGCCAGGGTGTCGGCCACGGCCGGCTCCCTGACGTCGCCGAACAGGACGTGCACGGTGTCGCCGGCCGACTCCATGGAGCCGTGCAGGTACTGGCGGGTGCCCATGCCGGTGGCGGGCACCCGGGCCACCTCACGGAACAGCAGGGCGCCGGCCTCGGCCGACCCGACCGACGGGCCGGCGCCGACGAAGTCGGCCGCCCTGGCCTCGGCGAACACCGGAGCCAGCGCGGTCACCGGCTCGGTCAGGCGCTGCTCGGCCTCCGCGAACGCGGCGGCCAGGGTCTGCCAGCCCGGATCGGCGCCGCCCTGGTCCCAGGCGTCGGCCAGGATGCCGAGGGTGGCGACGGTGGCGGTGTAGCCGACGGTGGAGGCGTAGCTGTCGGGGATGTTGCCGATCTCGACGACGGTGCTGGCCACGTCGGCAACCGGCGACGGGGCGGTATTGACCACCGCGTACCGCAGCTCCTGCTGGACCGACTCGAGCACGGCCAGGGTCTCGGCACTGCGGCCGCTCTGCGAGACGCCGACCACCGGGTGGCGGCTGCGCGGGAACGGCAGCGGGTAGTCGCCGGCGCCCAGGCGCCAGGAGTGGATGCCACGGCTGCGCAGCACCCAGACGGGCGCGCAGGCAGCCGCGAGGCTGGCCCCGATGCCGGCGAAGACCGGCCCCGGCCGGGACAGGTCGCCGGCCGCGGCCAGGCCGCCGACCGACCGGATGACCGACTCGATGGCCTGGCCCAGGCGCTCGGCCTGGGTGGCGCGGGCGGTCATGAAGGAGATGTGACCGCCGTTCACTGGGCCATCCGTTCTGGCTGGAGGGTCGGCGCGCTGGGCGACCAGTCCTCGTCGAGCGGCGGGGCCTGGTCGGCGGTGCTGGTCACCGGCACCGGCCGGCCGGAAGCGGCCGACTCCTCGATGGCCAGCAGGACGTCGAGCACGTGGAAGGCGAGTTGGCCGCTGGCCCGCGGCGGGCGGCCGGCCCGGATGGCACGGGCCATCTCCAGGACGCCGACGCCCCGGTCCCGGCTCTCGCCCGGCGGGGCGATGGTCTGCCAGCCGCTGTCGGGCCCTGGCTCACGCAGCAGGCGGGTCGGGCCGTCGAAGCCGCTGACCGGCACCTCCATGGTTCCGTGCGCCCCGGAGATCTCGAAAGCCTGCCGGCTCACCGCGGAGTCGAAGCTGTAGACGGAGGTGCCGACGACGCCGGACCGGAAGGTGGTGAGCACGCTGACGTGGGTGTCGACCTCGACCGGGAACGTGGTCCCGGCGTCGGGTCCGGACCCGATGACCCGCTCGGCGCGGGCGCGGTGACCGGCCGCCTCGACCTTCTCGATCGGCCCGAGCAGCTGCACCATCGTGGTCAGGTAGTACGGGCCGATGTCGAACAGCGGCCCGGCGCCGCGGGCGAACAGGAACTGCGGCCGGGGGTGCCAGCGGTCCGGGCCGGGCCCCTGCATGAGGGTCAGCAGGGTCTGCGGCGGGCCGATGACGCCCTGGGCCAGCAGCCGCTGGGAGTGCTGGATGGCCTGGCCGAGGATGGTGTCCGGGGCGTTCCCCACGGCCACGCCGGCCGCCGCGGCGGCGTCGAGCACGGCACGGGCCGACTCGCGGTCCATGGTCAGCGGCTTCTCGCCCCAGACGTGCCGGCCGGATTCGATCACGGCCAGCGCGACCTCGGCGTGCGCGGCCGGGGTGCTCAGGTTGACGACCAGCTCGATGTCGTCGATGGCCAGCAGCTCGGCGGCGGTGCCGGAGAACGGCAGGCCGTACTCGGCGGCTACGCTGGCCGCCCGGCCGGTGTCCAGGTCGGCGATGCCGCGGACCTGGAGATCGGGGTAGCTGAGCAGGCTGGGCAGGTACTGCCCGGTGACGTTGCCCGCGCCGATGACGCCGATCACCATGGGCCCGGCCCCCGACCCGGCCCTCGACGGCGCCGTCATGCCCGCCCCTGGCGGAGGAAGAACTCGGCGTTGCGCTCGAGTACGGGGAAGATGTCGCCTTCGTGGACCACGACCTCGACCACGGGCATGGCGGCGATCGAGGCGCCGAGAGCGACGACCTCGTCCATCCGCCCGGTGATGTCCACGCCCAGGATCGGCGGGTCGTCGTCGTCCGGCGGCTCGTTCTTCACGTGCAGGAACCGGACCCGGCCCGCCAGCCGCGGCAGCAGCTCGAACACGTCCGCGCCGCCGGTCGAGGCCCAGTAGGTGTCCACCTCCAGGAAGACGCTCTCGTCCAGGGCGTCGAGCAGGATCTGGTAGGCGGGCACGCCGTCCACGTGCTGGCGGAACTCGAAGTCGTGGTTGTGGTAGCCGACCGCGATGCCCTCGTCGGCGGCCCGGCGGGCGGCCTCGTTGATCGCGGCGGCCAGGGTCAGCACGCCCGCCCGGTCCCGCAGCCCGTCCGGGTCGGCCCACGGCACGATCAGCGCCTTCAGGCCCAGCCGCCCGGCCGCGGCCAGGAACGCCTCGCGGTCGCCGGTGGCCACGTTGGCGTGCGCCGCGACGGCGCCAAGCCCGGTCCTGGCCAGCCCGGCGGCGAGCTGGTCGGCGCCGGCCAGGATGCTGAACGGCTCGACGTGGGTGAAGCCCATGGCGGCGATCCGGTCCAGCGTCCGGTCGAGGTCATCGGGGCCGATGTCGTCCCTGACGCTGTAGAGCTGGACGCCGAGAGGCGCTGACGACGCATGGCTCACAAGGACTCCGGTGCGATCACGAGGGCTACCATTGCAAACCACATAATACCAACTATGGCCCAGTATGGAACAGAGTGAGCCCCAACCTGGGCTGAGTCAGGCGGTTGAGTCAGGCGGTACGGACCGGCTCCCAGGTGCCCGACCTCATCGACGCGTAGCAGGCGTCGATGACGCAGTTCACGACGTGCCCGTCGGCGAACGTCTCCTGCGGCGCCTGGCCGGCCGCGAAGCAGTCCACGAAGTGCCGCATTTCCTGGCTGAACCCGTAGGCCCGCGCCTCCTCCGGCACCGGGTAGACCCAGCCGGTCTGCGCGTCGGCCTTCTCCACTAGGTAGCCGGCCGGGTTCTCGATGAACCCCCAGACCGGGGTCGAGGAGGTGTCAGTGACCAGCCGCCCGGCCGTGCCCACGAACTCGTGCCGCAGCTGCATGCCGCCCTTCTCGATCCAGGACGACTCGACCGTGGCCAGCTGCCCGCCCGCGAACTTGAGCAGCGCCACCGCGCTGTCCTCGCCGGTGGTCTTGTCCCCGTGGACCATCGTCGCGCCCCAGGCGAACACCTCGGTGACCTGGTTGTCCTTGCCGAAGAAGTGCCGGGCCGACTCGATGGTGTGACAGCCCATGTCCAGCAGCGCCCCGCCGCCGGCCGGGCCGGCGTCCCAGAAGTGCGGGGCGTGCGGCCCGGAATGCGCCTCGCGGGCCCGCATGGTCAGCAGGTCGCCGATGGCCCCGGCCGCGACCATCTGGTAGGCCTTGGCCACGTTGGGCGAGAACACCGAACTCTCGGCGTAGCCGTGCCACACCCCGGCCTCCCGCACGACGGCCAGCATCTGCGCCGCCTCCGCACCGGTCCGGGCCAGCGGCTTGGTGCACACGATGCCCTTGCCCGCGGCGGCCGCGATGCGGGTCGCCTCCAGGTGCACCTCGTTGGGCAGCGAGATCACGACCAGGTCCACGGCCGGGTCGGCGCACAGCGCCGCGATGTCGTCGTACTGGCTCGGGATCGGGCCCCACTTCTGCGCCAGGGCCCGGGCCCGGTTCAGGTCCCGCGAGTAGTTCGCGGTCACCTCGGCGTTCCTGACGTCCTGCAGCGCATCGGCGTACGTGTCCGCGATGAACCCCGACCCGATCAGCCCGACCCCGACCCCGACCACGACACGCTCCCTTTCCCGCCACGGCGCAGCTGCCACGGCAGACCAAATAGAGACCAACCCATAACAGACCAACCAACAACAGGCTGACTAAGGCCGGCCGGCCCACTCAGCCCGTCCGCGGTCGGCCCAGCGCCTGCGGGCGCGAGAACGACGTGCGCAGGCGGTAGCGCTCCCCCGCGTACTTGATCGTCGAGCTGAACAGCGGCCGGTCGCCCGTGTCCACCGCGAGCTGGCGCATGACCAGCAACGGCTTGCCGACCTCGATGCGCAGGTACCGGGCCTCGTCGGCGTCGGCCTCGCGGGCCTCCATGGTGGCGTCGGCCCGCAGCGGCTCGATGCCAGCGTCGGACAGCGTGGTGTACAGGGAGTCCCTGGTGAAATCGGACTTGCCGATCTCGGGCAGGACCGCGAGCGGGATCTGCGTCGAGTCCAGCGCGATGGGCATGCCGTCCAGCAGCCGGACGCGGTCGAGGTGGAACAGGTCGGTGCCGGGCGCGATGGACAGCTCCTCGGCCTCGTCGAAGCTGGCCGGGGCGGCCTCGGCCCGCAGCACCTCGGACTGCGGCTCCAGGCCCATCCGGGCCGCCGTCTCGCTGAACGACTCCAGGGTGTTGGGCCACTCGCGGCGGCTGGCGCTCTTGGCCACGTACCAGCCGCGGCCGTGAGAGGCGTTGAGCACCCCGGCCCCGACGAGCTGGTTCAGCGCCTTGCGCAGCGTGACCCGGCTGATGCCGAGCTGCTGGCACAGTTCGCGCTCCGGTGGCAGCCGGGCGCCGGCCTTGAGCACGCCGTCGTTGATCTGGTCATGGATCAGGGTCGCGGCCTGGATCCACAGCGGTTCCGGGTAGTCGGACCGGATCATCGCGACTACCTCGCGGGCATTGTCCATGACCTCGGGCCTCTCGTGGTCGGGTGGAGTATCGCCGGATCCTTTTCGGCCGCGCCGTTGCCGGCTGGGCAATATTCGGCTCTGATTAACCACGGCTGCACCGCTCGCCTGGTTCGGCCCAGCAGAACAAGCGATGTCCGATCGTAGATCCGGGCGCGGTCATCGGGCCAGCAGCCGGTCGAAGGCGGCATCGAGGTCGGCGCTCACCCGCCGGCGGGCCGGGTCGCCGTCGTAGTACTCGATGATCCCGCGCGCCCCGGCCGCGAACGACACCCGCGGCGCGAAGCCCGGCACCAGCCGGGCCAGCTTGCCGGTGTCGAACAGCATCGAGTGGCGGAAGTCGTGCTCCAGCACCTCGCCCCAGGACGGCCACTCCACCGCGATCGACTCGCTCGACCGGTGGGCCAGCACGGGCTTGGCCACGCCGGCCGCGGCGGCCAGCGTGAGGTGGATCTGGTCCCAGGTCAGGATGTCGCCGCTGACCACGTTGACGCTCTCGCCCACGGCATGCCCGTTGCCGAGCAGCGGGACCAGCGCCCGGGCGAAGTCGCTGGCGTGCATCAGCGTCCACAGCGAGGTGCCGTCGCCGTGCACGATGACCGGCCGGCCGGCGCGCATCCGCTCGATCGCCGTCCAGCCGGCCAGCACCGGCACGACGGTGGCGTCGTAGGTGTGGAACGGCCGCACGATCGTCAGCGGCAGCCCGCCGTCCCGGTAGGCGCCGGCCAGGAACTCCTCGCAGGCGATCTTGTCGCGGGCGTAGCCGAACACCGGCTGGCGGCGCGGCGAGGACTCGGTGACCGGCAGCTGCGGCACCGGCCGGGCGAACACCGAGCAGGTGCTGATGAACACGTACTGCCCGGCGATGCCGGCGAACAGCTCGGGGTGGCCGTCGAGCTGGGCCGGGGTGAAGCCGACCCAGTTGACCACCGCGTCGTACCCACCCCCCACCCACCTCCCCGGCCCTCCCCACCTCCCCGGCCCTCCCCACCTCCCCGGCCCTCCCCGAGC
>Ga0134126_10007416_pt1 | contig 13778 bp, 11 predicted proteins | sample KB31752_FD_96881 | JGI IMG/M metagenome (GOLD analysis project Ga0134126, IMG submission 96881) | Terrestrial soil microbial communities with excess Nitrogen fertilizer from Kellogg Biological Station, Michigan, USA - KB3-175-2 | ecosystem: Environmental > Terrestrial > Soil > Unclassified ...
ATCGTCAGCGCATACGCGCCCTGCGAACTTGTCAGCACCTCGAAACCTTCCGATTTCAGTGCGCTGCTGAGCTTCTTCGCAAAGTAGACGTTGCTGTCGATCAGCAGAATTTTTCGCTGCTGCACCGCCGCAATCATTGCGCTGGCTCCAGTTCTGTGCCGCGCTCTTGCTTCTGCACCCGGATCAATTTGCTCAACTCAATGACTTCAATGTTCTCGCCGTCCACGGGAATTACGCCAGTCACGTGCGCCGCAGCATCGCCCGTCGCGAAATTGTCCACCGGCGACTGTTCCGCCGACTCCAGTTCGCATTCGCCACAAACAGGAATCGCGCACCAATCGCGCACGGTCCCGTCCTTCCACTCCGCAATTAGATAGAAGCGGCTCGCGCCGACTCGCTCCTCTCCAAAGAGCTGTTTCGGATCGCAGACCGGCACAATGCGGTTCCTTCGCACGAGCACTCCCGAAATCCAGTGCGTGGCATGCGGAAAATTCTGCATCTTGCTCGCCGCCACAAGCTCAATCACGGTCTCCGCCGGAAGCGCGATTCGCCGGCTGCCCAGCGGCACCACTACGAATGACTGCACCGGCACTACCGCGGCCGTGCTCATTGCGCTGGCTCCGACAACGCTGAATTTTGAGCTTCGCTCTTGTGCATCATGCTCGCCGCAACTGCATCCAGATTCGCGAACTCCTGCTCATTCAAGAAACCTGCCGGATTGATCACCGGAACGGCGTTTCCGTCGATCAGAGTGATTCCGCGATACCACGAGCGTTCCGGTCCCGAGAAGCCCGGAGGCAGCGCGAGCAACACAGTCATCCCTTCCATGCGGTCAATTGCTTCCACCAGAAGCGCGATTCGCGAATGCCGCAGAAGTATCGCGTGTTCCGCGCGCGACGGCGGCAGCCCAAAATGCTCAAAGCCACTCACCACAAAAAGCGCGCCGTTCCCTCGCCGCAGCAAATGCCGCACTTTACGAACCGCTGGGCACGACATTTCCGCCGCCGCGGAGAGGCTGTCCGTATTGCGAATTTCGTGCATCGCGCTCGCGCTGATCGCAAACATTTGCCCGGAGATCGTGAACAAAATCACAGGCTCGCTGCGACGCGCGCGCCGCGTCCCCTGCGATTCGCTCGACGCGATTTTCACCGCAGCACAGCCTGTGGCGCAGTGGCGAGCTCGCGGACGCGCTTCTCAATTGCGGCGGCGATTTGGTCCAGCGGCAGCACCTGCGTCACGAATCCGCTCTTAATCACTTCTGCCGGCATTCCAAAAATCACGGAAGTCGCCTCGTCTTGCACGAATACCTTGCCGCCGGCTGAATAAATCGCCTGCGCGCCGCGCGCGCCATCGTTGCCCATTCCAGTCAGCACTACTCCCGTCGACAGCGGACCGGCCCACGCTGCTGCCGTTTCCATGGCCACATCGGCGCACGGACGATAGCCGGCAATGCGCTCACCGGCATCAAGCGCGACTTTGCCCTCGGTTGAAACGCGCAGATGATGCGAGCCCGGGCAAATGTAAATCACGCCAGGCGCGAGCGCCTCGTTCGCCGTTGCTTCTTTTACTTCCATTTCCGTTGCGTTCGCGAGCTGCACCGCGTACTGGCTCGTAAAATTGGCGGGCATGTGCTGCACCAGCACAACCGCCGCCGGCAAATCCTTCGGCAGCCCGGGAGCAAGCGCCATCACCGCCGCCGGGCCTCCCGTCGACGCCGCAATCACCACAATCGGGAATCGATTCCCTGCCGCATTTGCTCGATTGCTGCGCCCGGTCTTTACGGCGGGTGCGCTGGTCGATGGCGCAGCCGTTCGAGCCGAACGGGCCGCCGTTCGCACCACTCGCACTTTCGCTGCCATCTTCAACTTGCGATTCAGATCTTCGCCGACGGAATTCATGTCCAGATCAATGCCGCTCGACGGCTTGGGAATGAAATCAATCGCGCCGAGCTCCAGCGCAACGAGCGTGCTTGCCGCGCCGTCGCGCGTCTCCGAACTCACCACCACAATTGGCCGCGGATTCTGCGACATGATTTGTTCAGTCGCCTGCAATCCATCCACGTGCGGCATATTGATGTCCATCGTAATGACGTCCGGCTTCAGCGACTGCGCCAGCGCCACCGCTTCGCGACCGTCTTTCGCCTGTCCGACGACTTCCATTTGCGCATCCGAACTGATGATGGATTGCAGCACTTTCCGCATGAATGCGGAATCGTCCACAATCAGCACGCGCGTTTTTTTCATCGCTGCGTTCATAAACTACGCCACCGGCACCGGACGGCTGTGCGCTGCGGTCTTGTCAACGCCCAAAATCGCGGACACTGCCGCAAGTAATTGCTCCTCCTGCACGGGTTTCGTGAGGAAGGCCGAAGCTCCTTCTTTCATAGCTCGGTCGCGATGCTTCGCTCCCGCGCGCGACGTGACCACCATCGTCGGAATGCGCCGCGTTTCCGGATTCGAGCGCAAATGGCTCATTAGCTCGTACCCATTCATCCGCGGCATTTCGAGGTCGGTGATAATCAGATGCGCGCCGGACTGCGCCACCAGCTCAGCCGCTTCCAGCCCGTCGGAGGCCAGCAGCACGCGATAGCCGGCCTTCTCCAGCATTCTTCCGACGAATTTCCGTATGCTGATTGAATCGTCCGCCACAATCACCACACGATCTTTCTGGATTTCGTCGATCGCTTCCGCGGGAATGCTGCCGGACGCAACGGCTCCTGCTCCCGGCGCAAACACGCGAGCCGCCGCTGCTGTGGCTCCCAGCGTCACGTGCTCCGAGAGCTCCTGCGCTGCGAGTCGGTGCAGATCAATCGCCAGAATCAAGCTGCCGTCCGGCGCAATTGTCGCGCCCGGAAACAGTTTGACGTTTCGCAGAAATCCGCCGAGATTCTTGATGACCACCTCGTCTTTCCGCAGCACTTCATCAACCACCAATCCAACGCGCCGGCCCGCCACCTTCACAATCACCATTCTGAAATACCCGTTCACCGTCTCCAGCAGCGGCAGGCCGAGCCGCGCATCCATTCGCACCACGTCAATAATCTCGTCGCGCACCTTCGTCAGCAGTTTTCCGCCGACATCGTCAATTTCTTCAGGCCGCAATCGTCGAATCTCCTCCACAAACCCCAGTGGCAGCGCAAAAACGGAAGCGCCGCAGCGCACAAACAGCGCCTGTGAAATGATCAGCGTCAGCGGCACTTTCAGCGTGAAAGTTGTGCCCTTGCCCGGCTCGGAATGTATTTCGACTTCTCCATTCAGCGCATCGAGATTTGCCTTGACGATGTCCAACCCCACACCGCGCCCGGCCAGCTCGTTTTTTTCCTGCGCCGTCGAAAATCCCGGCAGAAACAGTAGGTTCCGCAGCTCGCGCTCATTCATCTGGCCCGCTTGCGCCGGCGTCGCGAATCCGCATTCGATGGCGCGCGCGCGGATCCTCTCCGCGTCAATGCCGCAGCCGTCATCCTCAATCTCGATGAAAATGTGATTGCCGCGATGGTAAGCGCGCACTCGGATGTGCCCGCGAGCGTCTTTTCCATGCGCCACGCGCTCGGCGGGCATTTCCAGCCCGTGCGCAACGGCATTGCGCACGATGTGAATCAACGGATCGGAAATCTGCTGAATGATGTTGTTATCGAGCTCCGTAGCCGCGCCATCCAGCGTGAATTCCGCTTCTTTTCCGGTAATTCTCGCCGCATCGCGAACCGTCCGCGACAGCCGCGTGTACAAATTGCCGATAGGCACCATGCGCGCCTGAGTGATCTGATCCTGCAGGCGGTGCGCTAATTTCGTGAATTCGTCAATGTCCGAATCCACCCGGCCCATGAAGCCGCCGAGTTGCGCGAGCACCTCGCCCACATCGGCGGAAATTTCCGTCAGCGAGCGGGAGAGAATATTGAAATCATCATAGCGGTCCATCTCCAGCTCGGTGAATTCGCTGAATGCGTCGTGCTGGCCGCCGCTCCCGCTCTTTCCATTCCCGCGTGCAGTGCTCGAGCTGCTGCCCGCGAGGGGCGCTGAGCCCAGCCAGTTGAATTCATATTTGTCCTGGAACGCCGAAATCTTCTCCGCGAGCCGCCCCTTCGAAAAATTCAGAATTTCGACCAGCCGTTCGAGTTCCGCGAGCCGCCCAATCATTCGCGTGCGGTTGATCACCAATTCGCCGACCGCATTCATCATCTTGTCGAGGCGCTGAAGCGAAATTCGCACCGAGTGCGATTGTTGACCACTGCTGTGAGCAGGCTGGCGCGAACTCGTCTGCGCTGGAGCGGCCGTTGCCTCGGTTTCCGGCCCTCGTCCGGCGGCTTCCGCCGCTGCCTGGAGCAGGCCTTCTCCCGCAATTCTCGCGGCGGATTCGCCTCCGCCTTCCGCAATGAGTTCTCCAATCCGCGAGAACAAATCATCAACTGCATCGCGCGCCGACGAATCGTCCGCCCAGCCGGAGTGCAGGAATTTCTTCAGAATGTCCGCCGCCCCAAGACAAAGGTCGGCAATCTCAGAATTGGGCGACAGAAAACCATCGCGAATCTGCCCGATCAGGTCTTCTACGCGATGCGCAATCGCCGATATTCGGTGCAGCCCAACTTGCGCTGCTGAACCTTTAATTGTATGAATGGCGCGGAACAACCGGTTCACTTCGTCGGGATTCGGATTCGCTTCGAGCGCCAGCAGACAATCCGTCATCACCTGTAAATGCTCTTCTGCCTCCGGCGCGAAAAACTGCATCACTTCTTCGGGCACATCTCCGTCTGCCGGCAATTGGTCGTACTGCGATTCCGGCTGCGCCTCGGGACGGCTCGACCATTCCTCATCCGCAACTGCTTCCGCAGGCGCGGGCTCGACGCTTACCGATGATGCCGCGGCCGGAAACGCAAACGAATAACGCTGCTTGAACGCCTGAATATCCGCAGCCACTTCGCGCGCATTATCGCTGATTTCCAGCAGGTCGAACTCGAGCACCGAAATCGCGTCCGAAAGAAATTCTGTCAGTGGCGCAATCGTGTCCGGATTGAGCGAAGCGTTTCGCGTGTATTGAAAAATGTGCGCCAGCTTCCCCGCTATTTCCGAGAACAGCGGAAATCCGTAAGTCGCGGAGGTCCCAGCGAGCGTGTGGGCTGCGATATACAGCCGTTCGATATCCGCAGCACTCGGCTGCGGCTCCTGCAAAATGCCGGTGTACTCCCGCAGAAATTGCAGATGCTCGGAGGCTTCCTGCAGAAATACTTCGATCGCGCCTTTTCCCAGCTCGCTCACAACGCTCCTTCAAGCAGCGCGGCGCCGCGATAAACCATTTCTCCGGCAGGCTTGCGGTAGAGAATGCAATCGCCGCACACCACAGACTCGAATTTCACGGGCGCACTAGCCACCGATTCGGAATGGCCGAGGAACAGGTACCCTCCCGGCTCCAGATATTCGTAAAAATGCTGAATCAGCGAATTGCGGCGCGCCTCCGAAAAATAGATCATCACGTTCATGCAAAAAATGCAGTCCAGCCGGCCAAGATAAACCGCCTGCGCCAGATTCATCGGCGCAAACGAAACCATCCTTCGTATGCGCGATTTGATAACGTACTCCTCACCCGCCGCGGAAAAATATGATTCGAGCTGGCGCGGCGACAGATGGCCCAGGCTCCTTCGCGGATAAGCGCCCTGTTGCGCATACTTCAGCGCATTCTTGCTGATGTCCGTCGCCAGAATTTCCACATTCCACGCTTCGGCGAACATCAGCGCATCAGCCACAGAAATCGCGATCGAGTAGGGCTCTTCGCCCGTAGCGCAACCCGCGCTCCAGATGCGCAGCGAGCGCGGATTCTCCCAGAATTTTTTCATGTGCAGTTCCGGCAGCACCTTCTTCTGAAGCGCCTCGTAAACTGCCGGGTACCGGAAGAAAGAAGTTTCTTGCGTGAGCAGCCCCTCGACCAGCGCGTCATATTCAACGTTCGACGCTTGCAGCTTCCGCATGAGCGCCGTTCCGTTCGCTACATGCTTCGCCTCCATGTGCTCGCGAATCCGCGTCGAAAAAAAACGCTCTCGCGACGCATCGAAGAGTATTCCCGAGCGCCGTTCGATAAGCGCTCGAATTTCATCCAGCTCGTATTCGGTAATCGAGGTTGTCACGGTTTTCATGTCGCTCGCTTAGGCGCTTGAGCAAGAACGAGGTGAGACTTCTACCGCCGCGCGCCGGCCATCGCTGGTTCGGGCCGCGTTTCATCGCCCGCGCCGGAATTCGCGCCATTTTTCGACTTCGACCGGAATTGCGCCAGGGCCTCATTCAATTGCTCTGACAATTTCACCATGTCGCCCACGGTCGATACGGTTTGCCGGGCTCCCTGCGAAGTCTGCCGCGTGATTCCGGAAATGATCTGCATCGCGTTCGCGACGCCTTCCGTGCCGCGCACCTGCTGCTTTGATGCCAGCGAAATTTCCTGAACCAGCTCCGCCGATTGGCGCACGACATTCGAGATCGCCTCGAGCGCCTTTCCGGCCTGGTCGGCGAGCCCCGCGCCAACTTCCACTTCCTTCGTGCCCTCTTCCATGACGACCACAGCCTCGTTCGTTTCAGCCTGAATGGCTTTAATCAGCGCGGCAATGTCTTTCGTCGCGCTGCGTGAGTGCTCCGCCAGCTTACGAACCTCATCGGCAACGACCGCGAAACCGCGCCCCGCTTCGCCCGCGCGCGCCGCCTCGATAGCCGCGTTCAACGCCAGTAGGTTGGTCTGCTCGGTGATGTCGTTAATCACGTTGATGATTTCCGAAATTTCCAGCGAACGGTCGCCAAGCGATTTGATTTTCTTCGCCGTCGCTTGCACTGACGCGCGGATTCGCTGCATTCCGTCGAGTGTATCGCGCACCGCGCGGTTTCCCTGCTCCGCCGCATCCAGCGCGCGGCGCGCCGCTTCCGCGCTCGCTTCCGCGTTGTTGGATACCTGTTTCATCGAAACAGTAAGCTCTTCCACCGCCGATGAAGTGTTGGTGATTTCCTGATCCTGCTGCGTCGCGCCGGTGGTCATTTCGTCTGCCGCATACAGGATGTGGCTCGCGCTCGTGCTCACGTCGATGGCCGCTTTGCGCACGCGCTCGATGACCGTGGTGAAGTTGTCGAGCATCAAGTTCACCGAATCCGTCACGTTGCCTAACGCATCGTTCGTCACTTTTCCGCGCATCGTCAGGTCTCCGCGCGACACTTGATTGATCAAGTTCAGCAGGTCGGTGATGCTCCTTTGCAGCGCCTCCGACGCGTCCTGATTTCCACCCGCGCGCGCCAGCTTTGCCGCGCTGCGGTTCAAGTTTTCCGCGATGAACCCGAACTCATCTGGCGATGAAATCTCGGCTTTCGCGCGCCCGTCGCCTGCCCCCAACTTCTCCGCAAAACTCGCCAGCTCCCCTATGGGAGCGATGACTCTTCGCGGCAGCACGATAACGTGCGCGAGGAACGTGACCACGATGAGCGCCGCCGCTCCGAACAGATCAGTGCTCGCCCCGCCGGGCAGCGCCGAGAAATTCGCCAGCGACTGGCCATTCGCCGCGGACCCTGCATGGAATGCGAAAAACAACACGCCCGCGAGCGCGATCGCATCCCAGAAAATCAACATCCAAATCGTCGAGCTAATGCGCGATTTCATGACGTCCTCCAAATTCGAAATTCAACGGGCCCAGCCAGCCGACTTCTCCCTGATTTGCCTTCTTTGGCCGTAGATTTCCCTGTCAAGCTCATATAATCGGCACAGGAAAAACTTCGATCAGCTTTTTCAAATCCAGCACCAGCGCCAGCCGGTCGTCGTGCCGCAGCATGCCCCGGCAGTGCGGAATCTCGCTCGGTACCTGGTCCAGCAGCGAATCGTCCGCCGCCGTGTACGTGCCGATAACTTCATCCGCCGCGATCCCCACGCGAACCGTTCCGGCATTCCCTTCCTCGCCAAGCGAAGCAACCACCACATGACGCGGCAGCAAACCTGTGCGGCGTCCTTCGGTGAATGCGATGTCCACCAGCGGAACAATCGATCCGCGCAAATTGAAAACTCCCATCAGAAACGAAGGCCCCAGTGGAATGCGCGTCATCGGCGGCCAGTCCACTACTTCCTCGACACTCAGCACCGAAAGGCAAAATCGCTCGCGCCCCGCGCGAAAAACACAATACTGGCTTTCCGGCACGCGCGCGGAGGCCGATTCAAAATCGAGCGGCTCGATGCTTTCCGAGACCTCCAGCAATTCGCCAAGTTCGTAATCCGCTGCCGGAAATTGATGGTTCGCTGCATTGCCTGCGGCAGTGTTTTGCTTCGCAATCAAGTCGTCCATCACGCGAATCTCCGCACCGTGGCCAGCAGTTCTTCCGGCGTAAATGGTTTTCCGATGTACGCGTCCGCTCCCTGCTGTTGCCCCCAAAATTTGTCGCTCATTGTATTTTTCGAGCTAACCAAAATCACCGGTATTCCGCCGAAGAGCGAATTCCCTTTCAGATCGCGGCAAATTTGGAATCCATTGCGCTCCGGCATCACGACGTCGAGCAAGATCACTCCGGGATGCTCCATGGTGATCGCCTCTTCGATTCGCATCGGGTCGCTCAGCCCGACGGACATGTAGCCGCCCTGCTCCAAAATCCCTTGCATCATCTTCACGGCCGCGACCGAATCGTCCACGACCAGCACTTTCTTCAACACACCAGCCTCCGCAACTTGAGCCTCTTGCAAATCCGCTGTTCCCGCCGCATCGCGCTCACGCCTGCGCTTCCTCCAGAGCAGAAAGCAAACGCCGCGCGCTGATCCCGAGATTGACCGCGGTCTCGGTGTCCTTCGTGCGCTGCGCTTGATCCACGCGGCCCTGCAAGTACTTCATCTCTTCCCGGCCCAGCGCGATCACGTCGTCCAGCTTTCGCCGATCGCCTGAGGATTTCTGCTCCTCGCGGGCAAGCACCACCAGCGCTCGCGCCGCCACCGCTCGCCGCAAATCTTCCGAGAGCTGTCCGCCATCGCTGACGAACGCATTCACTTCCCACGCCGAGAGCAAAATCCGCGCGCTTCCCAGAGCCACTGTGCTCATCGAACGCCCGCGCGCCGGCGGCGCCTCAATGAGTTGCTCCCAGATGTTTTCGAGACAGTTGTCGAGTTCTTGTGAAGGCAACTCTCGTTTCGTTCCGCCACCGGGCATTTGAGCTGGCATGCTTTGGTTCCGCTCCGCGCCATTCGCGGGCTTCACAGCCGCAACCGGTTCTGTCGTTCTCACATTCGGAGCAGGTGGTTTTGCTGGGACGCTCGCGCGCTGGGCAGGGGCAACCACCGGTTTTGGTGGTGCGCTCTGGACCGTTGGTGCTTTGACTTCAGCCGGCGCGCTGGAAATCGGAATCCGTGCGCCTGCAGATTTCTTCTGTTCTGCTACGCTCGCCGTCGGAGGCGCTGCCTGCTGAGGCACGTTCGCCGGTTTCGCCTGACTTGCCGGATTGACTGGTTTCGCCGAATCGATTGGCCTTACCACTTCCCGCTTCTGTGTCGTCGGCGGCTTGAATTCCGGCAGTTCTACTTCCTGAGGCGCAATCCCCTGCGCCCGCTCTACTGCCGCGCGAATCGCGAGCAACTGCTCGAAAGTTCTGTTCGCCGACCCATCCGCGTAATCCGCGGATATCGGCTGTCTCCACGAGAGCGAAATTTCCCGCAAATGCGCTGTGCCTTCCTGCATGCCCAGTCCGGCGGGACGGCAATCCACCGCGAATATCCCGCGTCGCTCTAGTTCCGTGAGTCCCTCGCGAATCGCCCGCAAATCGGCGTGCAGCAGCCGGAAAAATGTCCGCCGCGCCAGAAAATTGAATCGCGTGAAGGCCACCAGCGCCGCCGGATCGTAGAACATGAATCCCGCCGCGTCCTTCAGTTCGCGTCCCTTCTCAAGCAACTTGGCGCGAAAAACTTGGCCAAGCCCCTGGCATCGCCTCATCGTTTCCAGCACTTGGTTCAGCGGCTCGCACCATTCCAATTCCGTCGCGTCCGCATCTTCGAGTACTCCGCGCAGCACCTGTGCAACGTCCGGTAGCGTGATTTCGCAGGAATACAAATCCTCCGGCGCGCACAGGGCGAAATAAGTCGCCAGCAGCAAGTCAACGTTGTCGCGATCGGTGGGAGTTTTTTCCGTGCGCCGCAGCAGCCGCAAAATCAGCGCCCGCAGGCACTCCGGCCGGATTTCTCGCATGGAGTGCAGAAGCTGCCGCAATTGATTCGTGCGGATCTGCGAGTCCATTTTGTCCAGCCAGCCGGTCACCTTCGTGAAAACATCCGAAGCCGGACAAGCCACCGAGAGCGCCGAGTCCAGCACCGGCGGCACGCCGAAGTGGAACTGTATGGCCAGATACGAATACAGCGGATAAACTTCTCGAGCCTCTGCCCACGCGGCAGCAATTGCTTCGGCTTTTTCCATCACTGGCCCGCGCGTTGTCTTCTCCGCTGGCGGTTTGCTTGTCAGCTTGCTCATTTGCGACCTCGAACTACACCACACCCCTGGCCAATACTTGAACAAAGCACGCCTGCGGCCAAAAACATCTACGGCGCAATGCATGTAAGTTATTGAATTGGTGGAACTAGGAACACGCTTGGTAAGCTTAAAACTCTGTGCGTCTCATTCTGTTACAAATCGTCTCACGCATTGACCTCTCCCCACGATCACCGCGTGGGACTGCATACTCTGGAATTTGAGACAAAAAAACCTGTTGGGTTTGCTACTCCTGCGGCATCCCTGCGATGACCGTGCGGCGCGCTCGCCGCAACGGAATTTGATACTGCTTCAGTTTGCGGTATAACGTCGCCCTGCTGATGCCCAGCATTTTACCAGCCAGTGTTTTGTCGCCGCCGGCCTGCTCGAATACCCGCTCAATTGTCATCCGCTCCATGTCCGCAAGGGCCGTGTGCGTGAGCGCGTTTGTCTCCTCACTTGAAGGTTCGTTTCCGTTCTCCGAAATGATCGCCGGAGGAAGATCTTGCAGTCCAATCGAATGCCTGTCTCCCAGCGCCAGCGCGCGAGCCACCGAATTTTCCAGCTCTCGTATATTTCCCGGCCACTCGTACTGCAAGAGCGCTTTCATCGCCGCAGCGCTCACCTGAACGCTTTCTCCCGGCGCGTGCCGTTCCAGAAAACACCGCACCAGCGCCGGAATATCCGACCGCCGCTCGCGCAGCGCCGGCATATGAATCGTGACCACGTTCAGCCGGAAAAACAAATCCTTCCGAAATGCCCCCGCGCGATATGCCGCGTCCAAATCTCGGTTCGTCGCCGCAATCACGCGCACATCCACAGCGGTCTTTTCGTTGCTTCCGACCGGCCGAATTTCCTTCTCCTGAAGCACGCGCAGCAGTTTCGCCTGCATCTCTAGCGGCAGCTCGCCTACTTCGTCCAGAAAAATCGTTCCGCCGTTCGCGGCCTCAAAAAGTCCAGCCTTCGATTTCAGCGCGCCGGTGAACGCGCCCTTCTCGTGGCCAAAAAGCTCGCTCTCCATCAGCGTGGGCACCAGCGCGCCGCAATCGACTGCGACAAACGGCTTTTGAGCCATCGGCCCGCGAAAATGAATCGCCCGCGCCACAAGTTCCTTGCCTGTTCCGCTTTCCCCTGTGATCAGCACTGGCGTATTCGAATCCTTCAATCGCCCTACCATCCGCAGCACGTCCTGAATTTTCGCCGAAGTCCCGACGATGCCATCGAGCCGTTCCTCCGCATCCACGCGCTCTCGCAAAAATTGATTCTCTGCCACCAACTGTACTTTCTCCGACATTCTCTGCAGCAGCGCCCGCATTTTCTCGACGCGGAACGGTTTTTCAATGTAATCGTAAGCGCCCAATTTCATGGCATCGACTGCCGATTCGATCGTGCCGTGACCCGTCATAATCGCAACTTCTGTCGCCGCGTGACTTGTCTTGATTCGGCGCAGCAGTTCGACCCCGCTCATCTGCGGCAGCTTCAGATCCGCCATAACAATCTCCGGCGATTCTCGTTCGACACAAGCGAGCGCCGTCTCTCCGTTCTCCGCTTCAGATACGCTGAATCCCAGCTTTTCGCCGATGGTCATGCACAATTTACGGATCGATGCTTCGTCATCGACGACCAAAAACCGAATGCGTATCTCGTTAGCCGTTTCCGTCATGCTCGTTTCTTTCGCCCTGCAATTTGCATTCGCCTACCCATTCGAACTCACCGTCTGCCTGCTCAACTCAACGTTGCCGCTCTTCGCCGCCGGCAACTGCACCACAAATGTGCAGCCCTCGCCATCTGCATTGTTCTTGCAAAAAATATCGCCGCCATGCTCGCGCACGATCCCGTAACAAATACTCAAGCCCAGACCCGTTCCCTTCCCGACTTCCTTTGTCGTGTAAAACGGCTCGAAAATCCGCGCCGTGTCGCTTATCCCCGATCCATTGTCGCGAACTGCAATTTCCACCCAGCCATTGCGCTGGCCCGTTTCGATTTCAATGCGTCCGGGTCGCCCTGTTTCGTGAATTGCGTCAGACGCGTTATTCAGAATGTTCAAAAACACTTGCTGCAATTGCTGCGCGTCGCCAAAAATGTTCGGCAGCGATTTTCCGAAACGCTCGATGACCTCAACGCCCTCGCCCGCGGCTCCGCACGTGCGCAACTGCAGCACCTGCTGCAAGACCTTGTGTACGTCCACGCCCTCGCGCTTCGGCGGCATTTGTCGCGCAAATCGGAGCAGGTTCTGCACAATCTCCTTGGCGCGCTCAGCCTCCACCGAGATAATCCGTAGCTCGTCTTTGCTTGCCTGCGGCACATTCGCGTCTTCCAACAGCAAGTCGGAATATCCGACAATCGCCGCGAGCGGGTTGTTGATTTCATGCGCGACGCCTGACACCATCTGTCCCAGCGCAGCCATCTTCTCGCTATGCCGCAGTTGCGCCTGTAAAACGGCCGCATCCGTGATGTCCGTAATCACGACGATGATGCTGTTCACCCGCCCGCGTTCATCCCGCATCGGACTGAACGTTAGCGAGAATTGTCCCGTGTTCCGGTTCTCCCGCCGCAGCGGCAATTCCAGATTTTCCGATGCGATCCCGTGCACCGCATTCTCAAATGCTCGCTCGAATGCCTTCTTGCGCTCTCCTGGAATCAGTTCTGAGAACCGTTGCCCCAGCAGATTTTCCTTCGTATAACCCGATTCGTAACAGCGCCGGTTCGCAAAACTCACCAGCCCCGCCGTGTCCAGCACCACAATCATGCTCTGCGTCGAGTTCAGAATTTTCGTGTTGAAGTCCCTCTCGCGCTGCAGTTGCATCTGATACCGCCGCTGCTCGGTGATGTCCTTCAGCACGTGTATCGTCCGCGAGCCTTCTTCCGCTCCAATCCGCGATGTGGAAATCAGCAGCGACCTCGCTCCGGCGCTGATGACCAGGTCCTTTTCTCCATTTTCTTTTTCTGAGCAGAAAGGGCACGCCACCCCAGACGCGTCCGGCGCAATCTGCTTTAGGACTTCCGTGCTCTTCCCGACCAACTCGGATGGAACGCAACCAAGCGCGTCCGCCGCAGAACGGTTCGCCCGAATAATCACGTTTGCCGGATCATGCACCACAATCAAGTCGTTTATCGCATCGAAGTCTTCGACCCACTGCCGTTTCGAATGCTCAATCCTTGAGAATAGACGCGAATTTTCCAGCGCGATCGAGGCGTGTCCCGCAAGCATTTCAAGCAACTTCCGTTCTTCCCGGCTGGGCCGCTTCGAGCAATCCATCAGGCACAGACCGCCCAGCAGGTCCTCATCTGTGCCCGTCAATCTCATGAACCAGACTCTTCGCCATGCTGAAAA
>Ga0134126_10007418_pt1 | contig 13778 bp, 9 predicted proteins | sample KB31752_FD_96881 | JGI IMG/M metagenome (GOLD analysis project Ga0134126, IMG submission 96881) | Terrestrial soil microbial communities with excess Nitrogen fertilizer from Kellogg Biological Station, Michigan, USA - KB3-175-2 | ecosystem: Environmental > Terrestrial > Soil > Unclassified ...
CCCCCCCAAATCCGAACCGGGTCCGTTGTTCAGGGTGCAGTACCGAACCTCGTAAAGCAGGACGCTGACCGGGGATGACAGACAAAGCCGAGATCAATGCCGAAAGCGCCGGCTCTCCCCGCCTGGGCGAAGAGATGAACGCGACCGAGCTTGATCTTTGGTTTGTCCGGGAGGTGCTGCCCCTGGAGGCGACGCTGCTGCAATATCTTCATCACCACTGGCGAGACCAGAGCGAAGTCGCCGATCTGTGCCAGGACGTTTACGTCCGCGTCTATGAGCGCGCGCGCGAGGAATTGCCCGATCCGGTCCGGCCGTTTGTCTTTGCCGTGGCGCGCAATCTTCTGATCGACCGGTTGCGCCACGAGCAGGTGATTCCCATCGAAGCCGTTTCCGATGTCGATGCGTTGGGCGTCGCGATGGACGAACCGGGTCCGGACCGAACGGTGGCGGCGCGCGATGCCCTTCGTCGCGTGATGGATGCACTGGAGCGCCTGCCACCTCGTTCGCGCGATGTGGTGGTCGCCCGCCAGCTCGACGGGCTTTCGCGCCGTCAGATCGCTGAACGCATGGGTATCAGCGAAGAAACTGTCAAATGGCACCTCGCCACCGGCATGAATGCGCTCGCCGATCTTTTCTACGGCGGCTCCGGCGAACCGCGGAGGCGCAAATGACGCCGGAAGAACAAGCCTTGATCGACATCGCGGGTGCTGTGCGCGCCAAAGCTGCGGAATGGCTCGCCCGCCGCGAAAGCGAGGAGTGGGACGATGCCACCAAGGCAAATTTCGATGCGTGGCTCGCCCAATCTTTCGCCCATCGGGTGGCCTTTCTGCGTGTGGAAAACGCCTGGGCGCAAACCCATCGCCTGTCGGTTCTTCGCAAACCTTTTGCGCCGGCAACGCCGCCCGCGAAGCGTCCATGGCGCGGCCCGGCGCGCATCGCGGCGGTTGTCGCAATTGCGGTGGGCCTTGGCGCTGTGGCCATGCTCTATCCGATTAAATCGCAGGATCAGGTTTTCCGCACGCCGCTTGGCGGGCGCGAAACGATCACCCTCAACGATGGCTCCACGATCGAACTCAACACCGACACGGTGCTGCGCGCCCGCATCACCTCCGATAGCCGCCAGTTGTGGCTCGACAAAGGCGAGGCGTTTTTCAAGGTGCAGCACGATGCGCGCCATCCGTTCGAAGTCATGGCGGGCGATCACCGCATCACCGATATCGGCACACAATTCACCGTGCGGCGCGATGGCGAGAGGCTGAAGGTCTCGCTGCTGGAAGGCAGCGTGCGTTTCGATGCACCTGCGCAATCCGGCACGAAGCCTGTCTATCTGAAGCGGGGTGACGAACTTGTGGCGAGTGCCGAAAAGATTTCGGTGCGCACCTTGTCGGCGGTCCAAACTTCGCGGGAGCTTGGCTGGCGTCGGGGCATGCTGTTCTTCGATAACACGCCGTTGGCTGACGCCGCCGCGGAATTCAAACGCTACAACGCGAAGAAGATCGTCGTCGCGGATGCGTCTGCCGGCCGCCGCATAATTGGCGCCAATTTCGCCACCAACAATATCGAACTATTCGCGCGCATGGCGCGCGCCGTTCTCGGCCTGCATGTACAGGAAGGAGCGGATGCAATCGTGATTTCGACCACCGCCAGACACGCGAAAGATCAAGGCCGCTAATTCAAACGCGCATGACGAGGGGGAAATGCCTATGCGAACTATCCTGAAATCCACCACCGCACTCGCCGCAGCAGCAATAGCGTGCGGCACGGCATATGGCGCGGATTTCAACATTCCCGCCGGCGATCTGAGTTCGGTTCTCGCCGCCTACACAAAGCAAACCGGCGTCACCATGTTCTATGCCGCCGACGAAATGCAGGGCAAACGCAGCCATGGCATCGTCGGCAACCTTCCCGCGGACGAAGCGCTTTCGCGCATTCTTTCCGGAACCGGCTTCGGCATCCACCGCGAAGGCGGCGGCGTGGAAATCATCCGCGATTCGTCGCAATCGAGCAGCGAATTGCAGATCGCTCCAATCCAGATCGCGCAGGCCTCTCCGTCACGAGCCGCTGTTGAAACCGTGACGGTTACCTCGTCCAAACTCGGCGGCGCGGATGTCCAGAGCATTCCGATAGCAATTACCGCACTTTCACAGGAGCAACTCACCTCACGTCAAGTTGCTGGCGGGCCAGACCTAGTGAAGGAGGTGCCAAACCTCACCTTTTCGAAGACAAATTTTACTGGTTATAACATTCAAATCCGCGGGATTGGTACGCAAGCAATTTCGGTAACGACAGATCCTGCTGTTGCAGTTGCGTTTAACGATATTCCCTTTATCCGCAATCACTTCTTCGAACAGGAATTCTACGATCTTAGCCAAGCCGAGGTTCTGCGCGGCCCGCAGGGCACTTTGTATGGACGCAATGCGACTGCGGGGGTAGTGAACATTATCTCCGCCAAGCCAACAGATCAATTCGAGGCAATGGCTTCAGGAGACATCGGCAATTACAGCAATCGCCGCTTTGAGGGCATGATAAATCTTCCGGTCGTTGATGACCGGCTCGATATCCGAGTAGCGGGCGAATGGACGAAACGAAATGGCTATACCTATGATGAATCTCTGGGTACCGATGTCGATGGTCGTGATCTGTGGTCAACTCGTATAACCCTGGGATGGAAGCCCATCCAAAATTTGCAGATCTACGCGGTTTGGGAGCATTTTCAGGAAAGCGACGATCGCGTTCGTTCGGCAAAGCAGCTTTGTAAGAAAGATGTCGGGCTGACGAACATCGATGGTCTCGATGTAACTACGTTGCAAAGATACGACGGAACAGATTTAAACGCGAAGTTTACTCAAGCATGGCTGAGCCAAGGGTGCCTGCCAACATCTCTGTACTCGAATGAGGCTTATGAAACACCAAATGGCCAAGTCATCCCGTTTGTTGCCTTGGGCGAATTTGGCGCAAATGCATTCGGAGGCGCGGACGGTGGATTCTTGCTTAAAGATGTCGACCCATATGCCAATCAAAATCAGCCTCGGAGTCTTCGAACCATCCAGTCACTTATCAAACCCTCATACCGCGCTAGAAATGACACGTTGGAGTTGAATGCGGATTACAAAGTCACGCCTACACTGACGCTTACATCGCAAACAGGATACAACAAAGACTTTCTGTTCTCGACCGAAGATTTCAATCGTTTTGATACGACTTCGGGAATCTTCTATCCAACCACGGCCTCATTTGCGATTGGAGCGACACCTATCGCTCCAAATGGTATCTATTGCGATCCGCAATTGGGTTGTTCCAGCTCGATGGTGGCCCAGGACCTCTCCGATGAACATGCTTGGCAATTCTCTCAGGAGCTCAGATTAGCGTCAAATTTCGATGGCCCTCTGAACTTTAGCCTCGGCGCTAATTACATGCACTATGAGACGGTTGAAGATTATTATGTATTCTTCAACCTTCTAACGGCTTTTACCCAACTCACAAACGGTCAAAGTCCTGGCGATTTTACACTCTGCCATTCAAACGCGAGCAACGTATCGACGGTTCCGATCGCGCCGGAGCCCTTTAAGATTGGGGGGCCGAACGGCCCGCAAGGGGTAAGCACTGCGTTCGGTTGTGGCGGCGACGAAATAGATGGCCGTGCGATTGGAACCTATATTGATCCCAACCCTATCGGACAGCTGAACGGCCAAGGACACAGCTATTTCCGAAGCGAAAATCCGTACAAGCTGAACTCCTATGCCGGCTTCGGAGAAGCCTACTATCAGGTGACGCCCGAGTTGAAGCTAACAGCTGGGCTGCGTTGGACGGACGATCAAAAGACGTTCTGGGATATTCCAAGCTGGACGTTCCTCTTAGGCGGCGGCTATCCCGTAGAGGGGGTCGTCAACCAGGGATGGAAGGAATGGACGGGGCGCGCGGTCGCGAATTGGACTCCGAAACTCGATTTTACGGACCAGACGTTGATCTATGCTTCCTACGCGCGAGGATACAAAGGTGGCGGAGCGAATCCCCCTCAACCTGAAACTGATTTTACGAATGCGCAAACATCGATAGCCCACCCAGCGACTTTTGCTCCTGAATTTGTCAATTCGTATGAGCTGGGTGCCAAAAACTCGATGCTCGACGGTGCAATCACATTTAATGGCGACGTCTTCTACTACGATTACAAGGGATATCAGATATCGCAAATCGTTGATCGCACATCGATCAATCTGAATTTCGATGCGAAAGTCAAAGGCGGGGAAGTCGAAGCCAGCTACGAACCACTTCCCGGCTTGAAGTTCAATTTCGCAGGGGGATACGAAAAAACCTCTGTCGACAAAGGTCAATCGGCAATAGATCTGATGGATCGAACCGCGGGGCAACCTGGCTGGATCGTTCTCAAACCATACTTTGGCGACACATCAAATTGTATTCTTCCAGCAACCGTCGTTCGTCAGCTTATCGAGGCCCAGCCTTATCCCGATCTTTTTGGCAGCGGCCTAAGCGGCGCGTGCGATGCTGCTTATAACCCTGGCGGCCTCAGCAGCTTCGGCGCCGCACTAGATCAAGCGGTCTTCGCGAATGCAGGTTTTGATCCTGCAACCGCCCCAAACAATGGAGAAGGATTTGCAAAAGACCTAAGCGGGAATGAGTTACCGAACGCACCGCATTTCACCACATCATTCGGTGTAGACTACACCATACCCCTGACCGGGGATTGGGCTGCAACCCTTCATGGCGATTTCTATTGGCAGTCCGAAAGCTGGGCACGCATCCTGAACGATGATCCGTACGACAGGCTACACGGATATACAAACGTCAATCTGGCGTTGATCCTGACAGCCGAGAACGGCTGGCAAGTCATGGGCTATCTGAAAAATGTGTTCAACACGGCGGCTATTACAGGGGCGTTTCTAAATTCCGATGACACGGCGCTCACAACAAACGTGTTCGTGACGGACCCGCGCCTGTTCGGTGTGCGCGTCACTAAGAACTGGTAAGGGGGAACGGTATGAGCGAATTGATGGAAAACAGAAGCCGGCGTCTGGTCATTCGCTGGGATCTCCTGGCGAGCGCTTCCGCAATTGTGCTGGCAAATTATGCGTGTTGTATCACTGTGGCGAATGCCGGAGAAGCGGACCGCCCCACGCTCTGGATCGAACTCGACGGTCAATATTTATTCCAAGATGAAAGCGCCTCGCTTTTTGCGCCTCCGTTTTTGGCGGCGTCGCCATTCGACGGGAATTCCCACCTTGGCTTGGAAGACGGGCCGGGGACGAATTGGGAGAAGGGTGGCAGTATCACCTTAAGGCCCAGTCGAACCGATTGGTTCCTTAAATTCGAAGCACGCTATGGCAAAAGTAGTCGTGTTGGCCTGCGGGACAGCCACCCGACCGCGGCCAATCTGACCAAATACAGCGGAAATCATTACACGGCTTATCAAAATCTCTCAGCCCACAGCAGCGCAAGCCATGTGGTCGCTGATTTCGAGGTCGGAAGAGATGTGGGAATCGGACGTTTTGGCTCGGATGGGAATTCAGTTCTCAGCGGGGGAATCCGCATCGCTCAATTCAGATCGCGGAGCCACATTGCCATAAAGTCTCAGCCGACGAATACGAACGCCTATAATCCGTATAACAAATTTTATGCATCTTTAGATGCGGCGCGAAAGTTCAACGGCATTGGTCCGTCTCTTTCGTGGAACGCATCCGCCACTTTGATCGGGGATCGCAGCGAAGCCAGGATTGCATTCGATTGGGGAGTGAACGCAGCGATCCTGTTTGGACGTCAAAAATCTGACGTTTCCCATCAAACGACGGAAAATCATTTCAACTATTTTCATGCTACTCAAGCATATCAAACCGGCTCGAATTCTCAGCGCAGCAAGAGCGTAGTCGTTCCGAATTTAGGAGCATTTGCTGGTCTATCTTGGCGATATCCGGCTGCCAAGCTTGCCTTTGGCTATAGGGCCGACTTTTTCTTTGGTGCGATGGATACGGGTATCGATGTGCGGAAGAGCTCAATGGTCGGCTTCCACGGTCCCTTTGCTACGATCAGCCTCGGGCTGGGCGGATAACAATTTCGGCGGAGCAGAAATCGGAAGGCGGCAGAGCGATCTGCCGCCTTTTCTTCTTTCTTGTCAGGCACTTAGGGCACCAACCGGTCGATGGCACCACGCCATAGCATCCGCGTGCGAAAAAATCCCCGCCACCGGTTAAACTTTGCCGGCATCAATCGTCGTTTCTGGCGTAGCCCGGAAACGAACCTCCAAGGCGGGAAGCTCGCGGGGGATGGCGGACATTACGGACACCAGTCGTGACGACAACCCATTGCGTCCCAGCACGGTGATGACCGCGCCGGAGGTAAGGGCCTGGTTTGTCCGTGAAGTTTTGCCGCTGGAAGCGGATTTGATGCAGTACCTTCATCACAACTGGCGCAACCAGAGCGACATCGCCGATCTCAGGCAGGATGTCTATGTGCGGGTGCTGGAAGGCGCCAAGCGCGAAATCCCGGAACGTGCCCGCCAGTTCGTGTTCACTACCGCGCGCAATCTTCTTGTCGACCGCGTGCGGCGCGAACGCATCGTGCCGTTCGATGCGGTGGCCGATGCCGATGCGCTGGGCCTTGAGATGGACGTGCCGGGGCCGGAGCGCACCATGCTCGCCCGCGATGAACTTCGTCGCTTGCAAACAGCACTCGATCGGTTGCCCGAACGCCCGCGTCAGGCCGTCGTCATGCGGCGGGTCGAAGGGCTGACGGGGCGCGAGATTGCCGCGCGCATGGGCATTTCCGAAGCGGCCGTTTCCAAACACATCGATGCCGGCATCCGCGCGCTGGCCAACCTTCTCTATGGCGAACCCGCCGATCAACGGAGACGCCGGTGAGCGAAACGCAATTTGAAGCCGCGCCGTCTTCGGCAAGCGCCATAGAAGAGATCGCCGCCGCCTGGGTGCGCCGCCGCCATTTCTGGGATTGGACGGACCAGAACCAGGCTGAGCTCGATGCATGGATCAACGAGCAGCCCGCGCATGAAGTCGCCTATCTCCGGCTTGAGGCTGCGTGGGAACGCACCGAACGTCTGGCAGCGCTTCGTCCGTCGAAGCCGGGCAGGGCGGCGGGCGGATCTTCCAACTGGAAATCCGCTCTGCGCGTCGCGGCGGGGATCGTGTTCGTCGCCGCGCTCTCGGCCGGCGGCATCAATTATTATCTCAGCCCAAAGGGCACGCTTTACATCACGCCCGTCGGCGGCCAACGCACGCTCACCTTGAGCGATGGTTCGCGCATCGAACTCAACACCGACACCGCTCTGCGCCTGGATCCCGATCAAAGATCTGCCGTTCTGGAACGCGGCGAGGCGTATTTCTCCATTCAGCATAACGCCGCGCACCCCTTTTCCGTCACGGCCGCGAACCATCGCATCGTGGATGTGGGAACGGTCTTCGTCGTGCGGCAAACGCCGGGGCAGACACGCGTTACACTGGTGGAAGGCGAAGCCCGGCTTGAAGCGATGGATGCCCAAACCCACCGGCAAACGGCTTTGCTGACGCCCGGCGACGTGGCGGTTGCCACGCGCGAACAGATTTCGGTGTCCCGCGAACCCGCGCACAAACTGGACAAAGAGTTCGGCTGGCGGCGGGGCTTGCTTACGTTCGATAACGCAACGCTCGCCGATGCCGCGCGGGAACTCAACCGCTACAACGCGCGCAAACTTGTGGTGGCCGATACCGAATTGGGCCGCACGCATATCGACGCCACCATTCCGATCAACGGGGTGGAGGCCTTCGCCCGCATCGCCCGCGATGCAATGGGCGCCAATATCCGCATGCGCGGCGACGAAGTGATCCTTTCAAGCGGAAGCAACGCCCGGTCCGGCGGCAATTGAACTGAATCAAGAGGGGGAACAATGACGTTCGCACATCGCATCGCCTGGCTGGCAAGCTGCTCTGCAGCAGCACTTCTCACATCGCAAGTGGCCTTCGCTACCGATTTCAATGTGCCAGGCGGCGATCTGCGGGCGGCTCTGGAGAGCTACAAGGCCCAATCCGGCGTCTCGTTGTTTGTGCTGACCGACACCGTCAAAGGCGTGCACACCGCCGGCGTGAAAGGCGATCTGCCACCCGACGAAGCGCTATCGCGCATTCTCAAAGGCACCGGCTTCGTAACGCATCGCGATCCCTCCGGCGTGATCGCCGTCGTGCGTGGACAATCCTCGCAAGCCTCCGGCGGCATTGTGCTGGAGCCCATGCAGTTGGCCCAAGCCTCTCCGCCCCAGCGTGGGGCGGTGGAAACGGTGACGGTCACATCGTCGAAGCTTGGGGGCGCAGATGTGCAGAGCATTCCAATTTCGATTACCGCTCTTTCACAGGAACAACTGACCGCAACACAAACTGCCGGCGGGCCTGATCTTATCAAACAGGTTCCGAACATGACGTTCACGAAGACGAATTTTTCTGGCTACAACATTCAAATTCGCGGCATCGGCACGCAGGCGATTTCTGTTACGACCGATCCGGCGGTGGCGGTTGCGTTCAACGACACGCCGTTTATCCGCAACCATTTCTTCGAACAGGAATTCTACGACCTTAGCCAGGCTGAAGTTCTCCGCGGCCCGCAGGGCACGCTTTACGGGCGCAACGCGACTGCCGGCGTCGTCAATCTGATTTCGGCGAAACCCAGCGATCAGTTCGAGGCGATGGCCTCGGGGGATATCGGCAATTATAAGAACCGTCGCTTCGAAGGCATGATAAACCTGCCGATTGTTGATGATCGCGTCGACATCCGCGTCGCGGGAGAATGGACCAAACGCGATGGTTACAGCTTCAACGAAACAACGGGTACGCCTATCGATGGGCGCGATCTCTGGTCCAGCCGTGTCACGCTCGGATGGAAGCCGTACGAGAGCGTGCAAGCCTATCTTATTTGGGAACATTTCTCGGAAGATGATGATCGGCTGCGCAGCTCCAAGCAACTCTGCACAACGGACTATGGTCCCGGAGAGATCAATGGCATCCCAAAGCCATTGGGCCCCGGTTATGGTGTCGCAGATACGGAGGGCGACTATCTCACGCAGGGCTGCAAGATGGGCTCGCTCTATTCGCCAGCCGCCTTCCATGCGCCGCTGGGTTATACGTTGCCCTATATTCTGGGATTGCAAGACGAAGGCAATGCAAATTTCATCGACCCTTATCTGAGCGAGTCGCAATCGACAAATTTGAGGGTGATCGAATCCGGCCTGAACCCGCAATACAAGGCGAAGAACGACACGGTAGAATTCAATGCCGACTACAATGTAACGCCGCAATTGACAGTCACGTCGCAGACTGGGTTCAATAATGATTTCCTCTGGTCGACGGAAGATTTCAACCGATTTGGAGCAGCGCCGGGATTATTCGAGTATACGGGCTCTGGAGCTACCACCCCGGGCGGGGCACAATACAACGGCGTGTTGCCGGATCCGAGCGGTCTTAACATCGACCATTTTTCGGGCGCAACTTGCACACCAGGCAGTAGCTTCACCTGTAATCCTGCCGGCTATTTCTGCGATCCGCAAGTCGGTTGTTCGGACCGCCTGATCCTCGAAGATCTTTCAACCGAGCGAGCCTGGCAGCTCAGCCAGGAAATGCGCCTTGCATCGCATTTCTCGGGACCGCTCAATTTCAGCGTCGGTGGCAATTACCTCCACTATGAGACGACAGAGAAATATTACGTGTTCGGAAACGTTCTGACGCTGATAGACGGTGGGTTCGTTCCCGGTGAGTACGATTCAAATACAGACGTAGCGCTTCCACACGGATTTCAGTTCAACAACCCCAAAAGTGCGGTTCAAATCGCCGGTGGGTATGTGGACCCCAATCCGCTTTCCTCCTTGAACGACAACGGACATAATTATTTCTTGAGCAAGAATCCCTATGTTCTTAACTCCTATGCAGCATTCGGTGAGGCGAATTACAGTCTGACTGATGATTTGAAATTAACCGGCGGCCTGCGCTGGACAGACGACCGCAAACACTTCCTGATCGTCCCGAGCTGGCTGGTTGAAAGCGGGTGGGGTTATCCCGTCAGGGCCGCTGTCGATCAGGAATGGAATCAGTTGACGGGACGTGCCGTCGCCAATTGGACACCGAAGCTCGATTTCACGGATCAGACGCTGGTTTATGGTTCGTATTCGCACGGCTACAAGGCTGGCGGCGCCAATCCACCCGGAGCCATTTACACCTCACATGACCAAATCAATGGAGTACCCACGTCCGTAAATCCGACGCATCCTCTTACATTTCAACCTGAGTTCGTGGATGCGTATGAGCTAGGCACAAAAAACACCCTGCTGGATGGCGGTCTCACCCTGAATGGTGACGTCTTTTTCTACAATTACAAAGGCTATCAAATTTCGCAGATCGTTGACCGCACAGCGATCAATCTCAATTTCAACGCTACTGTGAAGGGCGCGGAACTCGAAACCACATGGGAACCCGTTCCGGGTCTAAAATTCAACTTTTCGGGCGGCTATGAGGGAACGAGAATCGATAATGGTCAGTCCGCAGTTGATTTAATGGACCGCACAGCCGGCCATCCCGGTTGGTATGTCGTTAAGCCCTTCGTCAATGAATCTTCCAACTGCATATTTCCCGCCTATGTCGCACAATGGTTCATACTGGGATCGCCAGTTGTTAGTGGCAACGCCGTCAGTTACTGCGCTTATGCTTATCTTCTGCATGATGATCCGCTCACGCAGCTCCCGTATGTCGCGAATCCCACGGTGAATGCATCTGGCGACCCGCCAAACAGATCATGTGCCGGTAGTGCCCAATATTGTTTGCTTCCCAATTATCCGGGATTTGACCCGCTGGCTGGCACGCCGGGCGATCCTTACACCGGACAGAATATCGACCCGGTGACCGGTATCGATTACGGCCCGGTTCCCAACAATGGTACCGGCTTCGCGAAGAATCTTGGTGGCAACCAGCTTCCCAATGCGCCGCATTTCACGACATCGTTTTCCGCGGAATACACGATGCCGGTTTCGGAAGACTGGGCGGCCACGCTGCACGGCGATTTCTACTGGCAATCGCAATCCTGGGCGCGTGTGTTCAACGATGATCCGTATGACCAGATCCGCGGATATACCAACGTCAATTTGGCGCTGATCCTCACAAGCCAGAACGGCTGGCAGGTGATGGGGTATCTGAAGAATGTCTTCAATACCACCGCGATCACCGGCGACTTTCTGAACAGTGATGATACGGGGCTTACGACCAACGTGTTCCTCACCGATCCGCGCCTGTTCGGCGTCCGCGTTACGAAGAATTGGTAAAGGGGGAACCAATGAACGAGATAAATAACATTCGCTGTAAACAGATTCACTGGCAGCTTTTGGTGACAGTTTCAGCGGCTGCGCTGCTCGGCCCTGTTTCCTTGGCCGCGGCGAGCGACAGCGACCGTCCGCAGCTCTGGATCGAACTTGGCGGGCAAGCAGAGCGCATCTATGACGGATCGGCGACGTTCTCTCCGCCCTTCCTTGCCGATACGCCGGCGGCAAATCTGACGCCTATGACGAAAGCCGAGCAGCCGCCACCATATAGCCTTGGCTTGGATGGCAAGATCAGTTTTGCACCAAAAGATTCAGACTGGGTCTTTTCTGCCGCGATCCGCTACGGTAGATCAAGCGCCAGCAAACACAACCATCAGCAAACGCCACTCCCATATGTCAAACAATATGTCAGGCAATCGGCTCCTGGATTTGTCCAAACCAACCTGTTCTCTCAGCCCACCGTCTCGCAATTCGGCGATGGTCAAAGTCATTTCAGCGAATCCCATGCCGTGCTCGACTTCACTGTCGGCAAGGATGTAGGGCTCGGCCTGTTTGGTGCGCACGGAGCTTCCATTATCAGTGCTGGAGTAAGATTCGCGCAATTCACGACAAGCTCTGACATTACGCTCAACGCACGTCCTCTCAATGCCGTGGGAATGACGAACTCTTTTCATTTTTCGTTTTACAGCGGCACTGTGCTCAACCACATCACCGCAAAGGACGTAAATCTGTATCGGCGCACCTACGCAGCGACTGAGGTAACGCGGCGTAACATGCACGGTGTTGGCCCCACGGTATCCTGGCAGGCTTCATTGCCAGTCGCGGGGAATCGATCGGGCACTACGCTTTCCATCGATTGGGGGCTGAATGCGGCGGTTTTGTTTGGCCGCCAGCGCACAAGCGTGCACCACAAAACTACCGGCCACTACGATAGCCAAAAAGGAATCTTCAAGTATCATGTCACGGGGGGGTATGCGCACAATCCGGCTCCTCAAACGCGCACACGCAATGTAGTGATCCCCAATATCGGCGCTCTTGCAGGCATTTCGTTCAATTATGCAGACGCCAAAATCAGTCTCGGTTACCGTGGCGATTTCTTCTTCGGCGCCATGGACGGCGGCATCGATACGCACAAATCCGAGAACCGCAGCTTCTATGGCCCGTTCGCCAATATCAGCATTGGGTTTCCGTAATGGGCCGTAGGAAGTCAAGGCTATGTCCTGTTCTCTCGCAGCCGGTATCAGGCTTCCGTACGTGATCGGTCACTGCCGCCACATGATGCGATAGAAGGAAGTCGGGAGCCTATCTTGGCGGCGTGCTGTCTCTTGCGAGGCGCACACCCAATACTACGGCTTCACCGGCTTCGCGCTCCCGGCGACGGGAGAAGGGGCGGGCAACAGACTCCGTGGCTTGCCCGATGGCTTATGCGGTTACGAGCTCCTCTTTGCCGAAGCGGAAGTCGGTGCCGTCGATCCACATGCGATGCAGCACGATGGCCAGCTTCCTGGCCAATGCCACGGTGGCGCGTCCCAGACCTCGGCGTTTGGCAACCGCCATCGCCCAGCGCTTCAAACTGGAGAAGGTCTTCACCCGGGTGAGCATGGAATGGGCCGCTTCGTAGAGGGCGCTGCGCACCATGGCGTCCCCGGCCTTGGTGATGCGGCCGGTGACGTCGATGGTGCCGGACTGATACTTCCGCGGCGTCAGCCCGAAGTGCGCTCCCAACCGCTTCGACGAGGTGAAGCGTGTGGGATCGTCGACACCGGTCTTGAAGGTCAGCGCGGTCAAGGCGGCCACGCCTGGCACCGTCATCAGATGGCGGCAGACAGGATCGGTGCGTGCAATCGCCAGCAATTGGCGATGCAGCACCGCGATCTCCTTACGCAGCACATCGCGCGCCCTGAGCATCGTCTCGCCCAGAGGTTCGAGCACCGGATGGCCGGCGGTGAGCTCGCGAACGCGAGCGGCAAAGCGCGGCCCGGTGGTCACCCCCATCTTCAAGCCATAGCCTCGCAACAGCCCGCGCAGGCACAGTTCCACATCGATCGCCTTGACCAGCAATTGCTTGCGCGCGGTCAGAAGGGCGCGCACATCCTGCGAAGGCTGCGACTTGCAATGCACCGGCCGATACCAACCCATGCGCAGCAACTGGGCAATGCCGCGTGCGTCGTTGCGGTCGGTCTTCACCGCCATCGCCAAGATCGCCGCCTTGACGTGACGCACCTCCAGCAGCACCACCGCAAAACCCGCCGCCGTGAGCTCGGCATGCAGCCACTGCGACAGCGGACAGGCCTCTATCCCGATCCGCGTCACCTCGCAGTCCAGTTCCCTGAAGAACAGCCCCAACGCATCCGGCTCACTGGCCACCTTCGCTTCGCGCAAGATCCTGCCGCTTCCATCCACCACGCACACACTCGATGCTTCCAACGACACATCGATCCCTGCATAATGTTCCATGGCTGTCTCCTCTTCCGATGCTTGGGGC
>Ga0134126_10007419_pt1 | contig 13778 bp, 10 predicted proteins | sample KB31752_FD_96881 | JGI IMG/M metagenome (GOLD analysis project Ga0134126, IMG submission 96881) | Terrestrial soil microbial communities with excess Nitrogen fertilizer from Kellogg Biological Station, Michigan, USA - KB3-175-2 | ecosystem: Environmental > Terrestrial > Soil > Unclassified ...
GGATGAAGCCATGCCCTGACAGAGCAATGCCCGTCGCGAGGGCGCTCAGAGTGAAAACCGGTTTCCGATGTTCGCGCTTACGGCATGGCTGATGTTCGGCAAAACACTCAAGGTAAAAAGCCAAGCGGCGTCCTCAGCAGTGATGCAGCGCATCCTGAGTTTTGTAGGATTTTTTACGGGCGCGATTTAATTTTCAATCCGAGGTGCGCCATCACTTTTTTCAAATCTTCCCACACATCGGCCTTCGCGTTCGGATTGCGCAGCAGATACGCGGGATGATATGTGCCCATCATCGGAATGCCGCGAAATTCGAGCCACTGACCGCGCAGGCGCGAGATGGATTGCTTCTGGCCATAAATCGCCTGAAACGCAGTCGCGCCGAGGCATACGATGGCTTTGGGATTGATGACTGCGAGCTGGCGGTACAAAAACGGCGAGCAGGTTTCCATTTCGTCCGGCTCAGGCGCGCGATTTTCCGGCGGACGGCATTTGACCACATTGCAGATGTAAACATCTTCGCGCTTGAGACCCATCGCTTCGATCATTTGCGTGAGCAATTTTCCCGCGCGACCCACGAACGGCAATCCCTGAATGTCTTCATCCCGCCCCGGGCCTTCGCCAATGAACACCAACTCCGCGCGCGGATTGCCGCTGCCAAAGACGATCGTATTGCGCTGCTTGCAGAGGCGGCACCGCTGGCAATCGCCGATGCTCTCGCGAATCAGCTCCAGCGAATCGTTTACGACGCGCTCGCCTGCTTCGAAGAGCGACGCCGATTTGATCGCCGGCAAAGGCGCAGCCGCTTCTGCTTTCGGCTGAGCTACAAATGGGTTTGGCGCGATGCGGCGAAGTTCTCGGGCCGTCGGCGGCGCGGATGCTGGCGAATTTTCCGCTGATGCGCCGGCGCCAGCATACACAACATTTTCGGATGAGGAGGGGCGGTCCAGATAAAATGGGGCGATTTTCAGGTCAGAGAAATAGGCGAGCCACGCTTCGGCTTTGGCGCGCGATTCCGGCTTCATCGTTTACACGCCGCGCGCAAGTTCACTTCGCGGCCTTTCGCAATTCGGCAATCTGGTCGAGGATGCGATTGGCCACTTCGAATTTCGACATTTTGGGCAGCGGAATTTCACGCCCATCGCGCAAAAACAGAGTGACGATATTCGTGTCCGTGTCGAATCCCGCGCCTTCTTGCGTCACGTCATTGGCGACAATCATGTCCGCGCCTTTGGACGCCAGTTTGCGCCGTGCGTTCTCCGCGACATGGTCAGTTTCCGCCGCGAATCCCACGAGAACTTTCGCTGCCTTCTCGCGACCCAATTCCGCAAGAATATCCGGCGTGGGTTCAAGCTCCAAACTCAGCCGGCCTTCCGCGCGTTTGATTTTCTGCGCTCCCGCAACCGCCGGACGATAGTCCGCGACTGCTGCCGCCATAATAACCGCATCCGCACCGCGTGAGTGTTCCTGCACTGCCCGCTGCATCTCTTCCGTTGAGCGCACCGGAATCCAGTCGGCTTCGTTTGGCGCGCGCAATTCCGTGGGCCCGCTGATGAGCGTCACATGCGCGCCACGCCGCGCCGCCGCATCCGCCAGCGCGTAGCCCATTTTGCCCGACGAGCGATTCGTCAGCACGCGCACCGGGTCAATGTCCTCGACCGTCGGCCCCGCGGTAATCACCACGCGCATTCCGTCGAAGTCATGCCGCAGCCCGAGCGCTTCGCAAACTGCGCCGGCGATCGCCTCGTTTCCGGCGAGCCGCCCCGGCCCGGTCATTCCGCACGCGAGATAACCTTCATCCGGCTGCACGATGCGGACTCCGCGCGCGCGCAGAGTCTCAAGATTTTTTTGCGTCGCGGGATGCTCCCACATGTTGACGTTCATTGCCGGCGCGACAATCACCGGCGCTTTGGTGGCGAGATACAAAGTGGTGAGAAAATCGTCTGCGATTCCGTTGGCCAGTTTCGTGAGAATGTCCGCCGTGGCCGGCGCGATGAGCAGCAAATCAATGCGCTGCGCCACGGCGATGTGCTCGATGGCGCTTTCGAGATTCGCGCCACGCTCGGCATCGCCAAAAAGCCCGGTGATGACTTTCTCGCCGGTGAGCGCGGCAAACGTGAGCGGCGTAACAAATTCCTGCGCAGCCCGCGTCATTACCACCTGAACAGCGAGCTTCTCCTGCTGCAGCCGGCGCACCAGTTCGGCTGCCTTGTAGGCCGCAACGCCTCCCGAAACTCCCAACGCGACGCGCATTTCCCGTCCTCAGTCCAGAGCGAACGCTATAGTAGTGCCGTGGATAAATCCGCTACAACATCGCGCGCTACTTTTTGCGCTTTCCGTCCTGGTTTTCGTCCGCGTTGGTCTCCGGCTGCTCGAATTCGAGCAAACCTTTGCGCAGCTCTTCTTCGGCAACGCGGGTGTATTTGTGATTCTTGGGGTTATCGACGAGCGGACGCCCTCCGGCCATGAGCTGCCGGGCGCGCCGCGCGACGACTACCACGTACGCAAACTTGCTGTCTGGTGGCTGGTTCGAAACCGCCATGAGTGCTTATCCTCCGAAGGATTTCAATATCTGATGGACGCGCTGGCGATTGCGTTTCGTTTCGCACCGCGCGGACTGCGCAATGGCCCGGACCGCCTCGCCCGCGCGGTCCACATCCTCGTTGATGATTACATAATCGTATTGTACATACCGTTCCATCTCGACGCGAGCCTGTTCCAACCGGCGCGCGATTTCGTCGGGACGATCCTGATTGCGCGCGCGGATGCGCTTTTCCAATTCCTCGCGCGATGGCGGCACGATGAAAATGGCCACTGAATCCGGCAGTTTTCGCCGCACCTGCTCCGCGCCCTGCACGTCAATTTCGAGAACCAAGTCCAGCCGCCGCGCGCGCGCTTCCTCCAACGACTTTTTCGGCGTGCCGTAGCTGTGTTTCCCAAAAACGCAGGCGTGCTCGAGAAATTCATCGCGTTCCACCATTTTGCTGAATTCCTCGTCCGATACAAAATGATACCACTTGCCTTCGGTTTCCTTGGCTCTCGGCGGACGCGTAGTTGCGGAAATCGAAAGCATGGTGCCCGGCAACTCCAAAAGCTTTTTCACCAGCGTGGACTTTCCCGAGCCGGACGGGCCTGAAATGATGAAAATGATCGGTTCGAAGCAGTCGGCCATTGTCTATTCGACGTTTTGCACCTGCTCCCGCAATTTTTCAATCTCCGACTTCAATTCCAATCCCAGTTGCGTGATTTGCAAGCCTTCGTCGTCCGCGCCGCTCGCTTTGGAGAGCAGCGTGTTCGATTCGCGCTGCATTTCCTGTAGCAGGAAATCCAGTTTTTTCCCTGCTTCGCCGCCGCCCGCAAGCAGCGCGCGAAATTGCTTCACGTGGCTGCGCAAACGCGCCAGTTCTTCGGTCGCGTCACTGCGTTCGGCGATGAAGGCCGCCTCCTGCGCCAGCCGCGCGGGATCCACTTCGAACGAGCCGATCACTTCCTTCACGCGCGCTTCGAGCTTCCGCGCATAAGCAGGACGCACGCGCTCAGCGAGAATTTCCACCTGTGCGGTCGCGTGCTCCACAGCATTCAAACGCCGCGTCAACTCCTCGCAAAGCGCTTGCCCTTCCGCGCAGCGCATCTGATCCATCTGCTGGATCGCGCGCTCCAGCCCATTGCGCACCGCATCGGTGAGCGATTCGAGCTCCTCTTGTGCCGGAGCCGATGACGCTACTCCGGGCAAACGCAATATCGCCGCAATGTCAGGCTCCGCTTTCACGGAGAATTCTTCGCCAAGCGCCTTGGCCGCTTCCAAATACGAAGCTGCAACTTCGCGGTTGATGGAAACAGTATGATTTTTCGCCGCTTGCACTTGCACGGTGACTTCCACGTGCCCGCGGCGAAAGCGCTCCTGCACGCCTTTGCGAATCTCCGTCTCGAGCGACTCCCATCCTTCGGGCAATCGCACGCGCATGTCCAAAAAACGGTGATTCACGCTGCGCAAACTCAACTGCACCGCCCAGCCATTCTTCTCCGCCCGCGTTTGCGCGTATCCAGTCATCGACTTGAGCGGAGGGGCAGACATTCTACACGGGTTCGGCGGGCATTGGCTGCCCGATTTCCTGAAATTGCAGATTGTAGAGCCGCGCGTAGGCGCCATTGCGTGCCAGCAATTCTTCATGCGTGCCGCGTTCGCGAATCGTGCCGTCTTCGAGCACAACGATCAAATCCGCCCGCCTCACGGTAGATAGCCGGTGAGCAATCACGAAAACGGTGCGATTTTCCATTAAATTATTGAGCGCGCGCTGAACGAGCATCTCCGATTCGGAATCGAGTTCCGAAGTCGCCTCGTCGAGAATCAATATCGGCGCATCTTTGAGCAGCGCTCGCGCAATCGCCAGCCTTTGCCGTTGGCCGCCTGAGAGCCGCTGGCCGCGCTCGCCGATTCGCGTTTGGTAGCCTTGCGGCAATTGCGTGATGAATTCGTGCGCCAGTGCCGCTTTTGCCGCGGCAACCACGCGGCCTTCCGGCAAATCCGGCCGACCGTAACACAAGTTGTTCCACACCGTGTCGTTAAACAGGATGGTCTCCTGCGTCACGATGGCCATCTGCTCGCGCAACGATTTCAGGCTGACTTCGCAGATGTCCTTCCCATCGATGGAAACTTTCCCGGCTGCTGGGTGGTGAAAGCGCGGCAGCAGATTCACCAGCGTCGTTTTGCCCGCGCCGCTCGAGCCGACAATTGCAATCACGCTGCCCGCTGGAACGCGCAAGTTGATATTGTTCAGAATGGTCGGGCCGCTTTCGTAGGCGAAGCCGACTTCGTCGAAATCAATTTCGCGAGAGAAGGGACGCAACACCGGAGCGCCTGGCGCTTCCGGAGCCTCTTCCTTCAATTGTAAAAATCCTTGCACTTCCACTGACGCGCCAGCGGCTAGTTGGAACTGGTGGTACAGGCTGCCAATGCGCTTCACCGGCGTGTATGAATTGAACAGCGCGTAAATGAAGCTCACCACCATGCCGCTGGTCATTACGTTCCGCAGAATTTCTTCGCGCGCATACCACAGGAGCACCACGAACACCACCGCGCCCAGCAAATCCATCATCGGCGAAGTGACCACGTAGGCCTTGACCCAACGCATGTTTTCGCGCAACAGCCGCTGCGCCGTTTCGCGGAATTTGCGAATCTCGAAATTCTCCATGCCGAAGGCTTTCACCACGCGGTTGCCGCTCACCGTCTCCTGCAAAATCTGGCTCAAGTCCGCGACGCGCACGCGCGTGTTTTGCACGGATTTTCTGATTCGCTTGCCTAATTTTCCAACGGGATATACCACCAGAGGAATCACGATGGCCGAGCCAATTGCCAGCCGCCAGTTCACCACCAGCATCACGCAGACAAACGCCGCGAGCGCGAAAATCTGCTGGAAAAAATCGGCCAGATGCTCGGAGAGCGCGCTGCGCACCTGGTCCACATCGCTGATCGCCGCGGACATCACGCGTCCCGTGGGATTGTGCTGAAAAAATCCAATCGGCTGCCGCACCAGTTTTTCGTAAACTTTGTTTCGCAAATCCGTGACGCCGGCGTGGCCCGCGTATTGAATCATCGTGCTGCCGAAAAATTCCGCCAGCGCCTTGGAAAGAAAAATCACCACCAGGCAGATCGCGAAAACGGTCCAAACGTAATGAATTCGCGATGGCAAAAATGAATTCAGATAAATCACGTGATGGCTATGCGGCAACGTGATGAGCTTAACTTTTGTCGCCGTGCTGTGCGGATTCAAAACGACGTCCCAGGCCGGAATAATCATCAGCGCGATCAATCCCTGGCACAGGCCCACCACTCCGAGCAACACCACGCCCGCAATCAGCCGCAGCCGGTATGGCCGGACAAACTGAAAAAGTCCCCGCAGCTCCGCCGCAATTTTCACGCTGAGGAACGCTCCAAATCCCGATGCTCCATTTTCGTCATGTACCCGCGCTTTTCGAGCGCTTTTCCTACCGCTTCGGCCATGGCCACCGAACGATGCCGTCCCGCCGTGCACCCGAACGCAATCGTCAGATAGCTTTTACCTTCGCGAATGTAATGCGGAATCAGATACCCCAGCAGGCCCTCGATTCGCCGCAAAAATTCGCCGGTCTGTTTGAACGAGCGGATGTACCGCGCCACGCGCGGGTTTTTCCCGCTGTACGGCCGCAGCTTGGCCACAAAATGCGGATTCGGCAAAAATCGCACGTCGAAAACCAAATCCGCGTCCGCCGGCAATCCGAACCGGTAGCCGAAACTCACCAGCGACACCAACAGCGCCCGCTTCCCCGCTTTCTCGAACTGATCGATGATAAACCGCCGCAGTTCGTGCACCGTGAATTTCGTAGTGTCGATTACCACGTCCGCAATCGCGCGAATCGGCGCCATGCGCGCGCGTTCCATGCGAATTCCTTCCGCAACGGAAAAATCCGCGCCCATCGGATGCGGCCGGCGCGTTTCGCTGAATCGCCGCGCCAGCGCTTCATTGCTCGCTTCGATGAACACGAGCGTTGACGGATAATCGCGCCGCAGCTTGCGATAAACGTGCGGTAATTTCTTCAGTTGATCGCCCTCGCGCGCGTCCACCAGCAGCGCCGCCCGGGTAATTTCGCCGTCATCCATGGAGAGCTGCGCAAACGAAGGAATGAAAGACACCGGAAGGTTATCCACGCAATAAAAGCCGAGGTCTTCGAATGTGCGCAGCACGGACCCTTTTCCTGAGCCGGAGAGGCCGGTCAGGATCACCAGCTGCCGAGACTGTGGATGATGGCGTCGCGCCACTGAGGCTGACTCGTCAGTCTTTTTGCCGGCGCTGATGCGTACTGGGAATGCGCAGGTCTTCCCGGTATTTCGCCACCGTGCGGCGAGTGACGTGAATACCCTCTTCGTCCAGCCGTTTCGCGATCTGTTCGTCCGTCAGAGGATGTTTGGCATCCTCTTCTTCAATCATTTTCTTGACGCGCCGCTTGAGCGACATCAGCGACATTTCCGCGCCCTGCGGCCCATTCACCGACTCCGAGAAAAAGTACCGCAACTCGTAAACACCCTGCGGCGTGTGCGCGTATTTGTTGGCCACCGCACGGCTCACCGTCGAAGGATGCACGCCCACTTCTTCCGCCACTTCCTTGATCATCATCGGCTTCAGATGATCCACGCCGTAATCCAGAAAATCTCGCTGCCGGCGCAAAATCGACTGGCACACGCGCACAATGGTGTGCTTGCGCTGCTCGATATTTTTCATCAGCTGCACGGCCGCGGTGAACCGCTCCTTCACGTAATTCCGCACGTCGCGATCCGCGGCGTCCCGCGCCAGCAAGCGCCGGTAGACAGGGCTCAACCGCAATTGCGGCAAATCGTCATCATTCAAGAACGCTTCCCACTCACCGTCCACTTTGCGGAACTGCACGTCCGGCTCGACCAGCCGCGGCTCCGTCTTGTTGTAACGCAGCCCCGGGCGCGGATCCAGCCGCTTCACCGTTTCCACAGCTTTTTTTACCGCTTCCACGGGACGATTTAGCGCCCGCGCGATTTCCCTCAACTGATTATTCTGCAGCGACTTCAAATGGTCCGAAATCACCTGCTGTGCCAGCGTATTTTGCGGGTCGACTAATTTCAGTTGCAGCAGCAGGCACTCGCGCAAATCCCGCGCGCCCACGCCCGGCGGATCGAACTCCTGCACCACCGCCAGCGCTTCTTCCACATCGTCCATCGTGAAGCCATTGTTCTCTGCAATTGCCTCCAGCGTTTCCGTGAGATATCCGTTCTCGTCGAGGTTTCCGATAATCATTTCCGCGATCTTGCGCACCTGCTCGCTGCAAATGCTCACGCTCAATTGCCACAAAAGATGATCCGCAAGATTCTGCGTCGAAGAGAGAAATTTCTCGAAGCTCGGCTTCTCTGAATCTTCGCGCTCGTTGCTCCCGCCATTCGCTGCGGCTGTATCAAGATACTTCGTGTAGAACGACGCAAAATCGAATTCATCGAAGGGATTTGCGCCTTCTGTTTCCGGGACTTTCTCCGTTTCTTCTTTTACGAACGTCTCGTCTGTATAATTCTCGCTGACCACGCCATCGTCGCCGAGCACTTCCAGCATGGGATTCTCAGTGATCTCCTGATTAATCATCTCGCGCAATTCCAAACGGTTGAGCGCCAGCACGCTCACCATTTGCACCAGGCCCGGCGTGAGCACCTGTTTTTGCGAGAGCCGAAGACTCAGTTTGGGTTGCAGCCAATTCATCGATTCGCTTCGCGCTTCTAATTCAAGCGGAAATTCTCCCCCAGATACAGCCTTCGTACCTCTTCGTTGCTGCTCAATTCCTGCGGCGTGCCGGCGCTCAAAATTTTGCCCGCGTGAATGATGTACGCGCGATCCGTCACCGCCAGCGTCTCCCGCACATTGTGGTCCGTCACCAGCACGCCGATTCCTGCCGCGCTCAACTCGGCGATGATTTTCTGTAAGTCCATCACCGTGAGCGGATCAATTCCCGAAAACGGCTCATCCAGCAGAATGAATGACGGCTGCAGCGCCAGCGAACGCGCTATCTCCAGCCGCCGCCGCTCGCCGCCGGAGAGCACGTACGCTTTGCTCTGCCGTACGCCTTCCAGCCCCACCTGCGTCAACATCTCTTCCACGCGGTCGCGACGCTGTTCCGCCGTGATCGGCAGCGTTTCCAGTACGGCCAGCAGGTTTTCTTCGACGGTCAGTTTCCGAAAAACGGAAGGTTCCTGGGGAAGATAGCTGATGCCGCTTCGGGCTCGTAGGTACATCGGCAGGTCGCTAATGTCCTCTTCATCCAGCATCACCCGCCCGAAATCCGCCCGCGCCAGCCCGACCAGAATGTAGAACGTGGTGGTCTTCCCGGCGCCATTCGGGCCCAGCAGCCCCACTACTTCTCCCTGTCGAATCTCCAAATCCACGTTATCGACGACTCGGCGCCCCCGGTAAGCCTTGCTCAGTTCCGCCGCTTGGAGCTTCGACATGCCTGTTCATTTCTCGACTCGGGTGCTTTGACTCAGTCGGTCAGCGCGATCCAAAGGGAATCGTATCATTCGGTTAAGGCGGGGTCAATTCACTTAGCACGTTTAGTTCCAAAATCGCGCTGAGCAAGTACGGTTCCAACATCAGTTTCTTCCTCTAACTTCCCTTTCGGCTCGGCTCGCCCCTCCTCACTTGGGTCCCCAGTGCCTGCCGCTGTGGCAGCAATCTTGCCCTGCGCATTGACTTCCCCTCCTGCCCCGCCTACTATCCTTCGCCAAAGATACCCAAACGAAAGGACGGCGAATTGATCGGCCAAACCATCTCCCACTACCGCATTGTTGAAAAAATCGGCGGCGGGGGCATGGGTATTGTCTACAAGGCTGAGGACACAGACCTCGGCCGCTTCGTCGCGCTTAAATTTCTTCCCGATGATCTCGTCCGCGACGCTCACGCACTCGAACGCTTTCGCCGCGAAGCCCGCGCCGCTTCCGCGCTCAATCATCCGAACATCTGCACGATTTATGAAATTGGCCGCGACGGCGAGAGCTGTTTCCTCGCCATGGAATTTCTCGACGGCTCGACTCTCAAGCAGCGCATCAGTAACAGAGCCCTTCCGCTCGAGCAAATTCTCGACATCTCTATCGAAATCGCTGACGCCCTCGACTCTGCGCATGGCAGAGGCATCATTCATCGAGACATCAAACCCGCCAACATTTTCATTACCCAGCGGGGACACGCCAAAATCCTCGATTTCGGCCTGGCTAAACAGTCCGCTGTCGAGCATGGGCAGACTGTAACTGCGCAAACTCGCGATGCTACCCCAATCCGCGAACAGGATCTGACCAGCCCTGGCCAGGCTGTAGGAACCGTCGCGTACATGTCGCCCGAGCAGGCGCGCGGCGAGGAACTCGACATTCGCACGGATCTGTTTTCTTTTGGCGCCGTGCTCTACGAAATGGTCACCGGACGCTCCCCCTTCTCCGGCAACACCACAGCCATTATTTTTAATGCGATTCTGGAGAAAGCGCCCATACCGCCGGTACGTTTGAATCCTGAAATTCCCGCTGAACTCGAGCGCATCATCGATAAGGCGCTTGAGAAGAATCGCGACGTTCGCTACCAGCATGCATCCGAGCTGCGCGGCGATTTGAAGCGACTGAAGCGAGACACAGATTCGGGGCGCTCATCGGCTGTTCAGATGACGTCTTCGCTAGGACCAGATCTTGAACCGTCTGCGACCGCGCGCGCAGGCAGCTCTGGTTCGATAACTACAGGCATGGTCAGCGCTGCTCCATCAGCCGCCGCACACGCATCGGGTTCAACTTCCGTTGCGGCCGTAGCGCGCGAACACAAATTCGGCCTCACGGCCACGGTGATCATCGCGCTCGTGGTAATCGGCGCTGCCGCGTACGGAATCTATTCCTTCCTGCATCGGCCCGCAGCAATTCCGTTCCAGAATTTCAGCGTCAGCCAGATCACGAACTCCGGCGACGTGATTCTCACCGCCATCTCGCCCGACGGCAGGTACATCCTGAGCGTCAAAGCGGCCGACGGAAAGCAGAGCATGTGGCTGCGTAACGTACCCACGAATAGCGACACGCAAATTCTTCCGCCTTCGCCCGCGCTTTACCGCAGCCTGGCCTTTTCGCCGGACGGCAACTACATCTATTTTCGCGAAGCCGTGGACAAAACCAACACGAGTTTTAATGTTTTGCGCGCGCCGGTTTTAGGCGGCACTCCGCAGCAAGTCGTGGCAGATGTGGATAGCGACCTCACATTCTCGCCCGACGGAAAACGCATGGCCTACGCCCGAGGCAACGACCCGGTCGTCGGCGAATGGCGAGTGCTGAACGCAAGTCTCGACGGCAGTGATGAAAAAGTTCTGCTGATTCAAAAGGGCCAGTCCGTGGCGCAATGGATGTCGTGGTCGCCGGATGGAAAGCAAATCGCTCTTTCTCTTCCGCCGGCGCCCAATTCCGAGATCGCCTTGCTTGACGTTGCAACTGGAAAGACAAGCGTGCTGGCGTCATTTTCCAACGTGTTGTTTCAGGTGCACTGGCTGCCGGATGGCCGTGGTTTGGTTGTTCTCTACGGCGCCTCGCCGGGTCACCCTCAGATTGGCTACGTTTCCTACCCCGGCGGGGAGCTGCGGCCCATTTCGCGCGACACCAATAGCTATGGGACTCTTACAATGTCCTCCGACGGCAAGGCTCTTGCGACGGTGGAACAGAATGTCTCGCGCCATTTGTTTTTTCTGCCGGGCGCGGGTTCCGCGGAAAAAGATCTTGCGCCCGCGCTTTCCAATATCTCAGGGATTATGAACGTAGCCTGGGCCGATAATGATGATCTGCTCCTTTCCACAGGCCGGAACTTGTTGAAGGTCTCGCGTGACGGCGCCAGCCAGTCCATTCTGGCAACCGCTCCACCTGACAAGGAGTGGATCGTTAAAGCCGAACCGTGCGGCCGCAATTACATTATTGTGCAGTGGATCGGCCACGCCGTTGCCAATGCAACTAATCTCTGGCGCTTGGATGCGCACGGCTCAAATCTCATGCAGCTTACGCATGGAGCCAGGGATGCGGATCCGTCCTGTTCACCGGACGGCAGCTCCGTTTATTACGGCGACGTCAGCGAAGGCACAATTAAGCGCACCTCGATCAACGGTGGCGAGCCGGAAGCAGTTCCCGGAACAGTTGTACCTAAATCGTTTTTGGCTGCGGAACTCGCAGGCATTTCTCCAGACGGCAAGTATTTGCCCTTCTTCTCTGAAAGCGCTCCGGGGGAATTTGCTTTGCAAATCGTCGCCCTCAATGCCGGCCCAAATCCATCGCGCCGGACGCTTAAACCCGATCCGCGTGTCTCTGGTTTAGTTCAATTCGCGCCGGACGGCAAGTCTGTCGCCTATGCCATCACGGAAAATGGTGTACAGAACTTGTGGCTCCAGCCGCTTGATGGCTCGCCCGGCCGGCAGATCATGCACTTCACAACCGGAAGAATCGGAGATTTTCGCTGGTCTCCGGACGGCAAGATACTCGCTGTTTTTCGAGCCGATGCGCGTTCGGACATCGTCCTCCTCCGTGAATCAGGTCAGTAGAATCCAGTCATTTTTTCGCATCACTGATTTTCTAGCGGACTCCCGCGACTAACTCTGAGAGACCACTTCGGCGACTTGACTTGGAAACTCGTTAACCGAATCGGTGTTTTATCGCTTCTGCAGATTGGGCCTGCTCTCACTTCGCGAATCTTTTTGCGAGTCGACGAGAATCGAGTCGTTCGCCAAAAAAAACGTAAGCTGGTGGCCGCTGGTGCGGTTTCCCGAGGCGTCCGCAATCGTCGGCTGGCCGCCGGAGAGCACGAACTTCCCTTCGCTGGCAATGTATTCGCCGCGCTCCGCGGTTCCCGTCCGTCCATTCTGCTCAATTCGGACGCCGCCGCTCGCGACCGCCCGCTGCAACATCTGCCGGTCGCCCGCGCCTTTCGCGAACGAAAGCTCGAGCGTGTCGCTCGAAAGGTCGCCTTCGCTCGAACGCGCTTTCACTCCGCCGCTCCATATCATTTTTCCCTCATCGCTCGAATAATCCACTTTCGCGGACTGGACGCGCCACAGCACGGGCGCGCTCGCACCGCTTTTTGCTCTTTGCGATGCGCCCTTGTGCCCCGCCTCCACAAATTCCCCGCTGACGTTTCCGCGCGCCTCCGCGCGCTGCTCTCCTTGCCACAACTCAATCGTGTCCGCCTGCAGAACGCGCGCCTCCTGCCACATCCGCGCGTTTCCGGTGAACACCGCGTGACCGTTTGACGGCGCAGCCTTCGTTGCTCCCGTTCCGTTCATTTCGTCAGCGGAGATATTCACGCCGTCCGCCAGCGCAGCGCCCGTTTTGTTCTCCCCAAAATAACTTGCGACCACCTTCCCGCTCGCGCGTACTTCTCCCGTTGTCTGGTTGATGCGAATGATCTCCGCCTGCAAACGCGAATCTACATCTTGCAATGAAGCCGCGCCAGTGAGCGTCGCTTCATTCTTTGCGCGTGAAAAATGCGCTGTGTCTGCGCGCCCAGTTCGCCCGTTCTCGGCGAATTTCACGCTGCCGCCCTCCTCGATGTTTTCCCATTCGCCGGAACGCGCGAATTCCGCCCAAAATTGTTGGGCGCTGGTCGTCTGCGGCGGCTTTCCTGCAATCGTTCGCGTGATTTCGATTCCGCTGCTTCCGTCGAGCATCTTCAATTCGTTTTCTGCGCCAAACGCCGCGGCCAATTTTCCGCCGCGGATTCGCGCGGATTCTTTCGCGTCGGCGCTGGTGATTTCCGCTGGCGCGAGCGACTCTGCGCGTACGATGTGCGAACCGCGGCTGCTCTCGTCTGGCGCGAAATTCATTTGCAGCGCCTCGGTCGCGAGTCTTCGCCGGATGTGGCCTTCGGACATCGAAGCGTTCACGTTTCCCCGCGCGAACAACTCGTGCGGCTCGCTCGCGCCGTGATTTTCGTTCAGCAAAAGTTCCGCTGTTTGCGCAGAGAAATCATTTCTGGCCGCGCCATTCTTTGTAGTTCCGCTCCACGAGGCGCGCGCGCCGTCCGCGGCTGTGATTTTTTCGAGGGCACCGCTCCGCGAAAATTCTCCCGCCATGCGCGCCGAAGACAACTTCATCGTGCTACGCGCATTTGCGGCGATGATTTCCGGATTACCGTTCGCGCGCGCCATCGCCGGATGCATTTGGGAATCGAGCTGCAATTCCATCTCGCCGGCGCGGAGAATTCTGCCGTCCTGCTCCGCGCGGACCGGCCCGGCGATAA
>Ga0134126_10007420_pt1 | contig 13778 bp, 11 predicted proteins | sample KB31752_FD_96881 | JGI IMG/M metagenome (GOLD analysis project Ga0134126, IMG submission 96881) | Terrestrial soil microbial communities with excess Nitrogen fertilizer from Kellogg Biological Station, Michigan, USA - KB3-175-2 | ecosystem: Environmental > Terrestrial > Soil > Unclassified ...
ACCTGATTCCGCCAACGTGGCATAGAGCGCCGCGGAACAATGCCCCTTACTCATTACAAATCGATCGCGCATTGGATCAAACGGGCTCGCTGGATTCACGCGCAGTACTGCGGAATAGAGCACAGCCAAAATATCGGCAGCCGACATATCGCCGCCCGGATGCCCGAGCTTGGAGCGGTGCACCATTCGAAGGCTAGTTTCGCGCACTGTGCGAGCGAACCTTGTGATGGCCGCAATATCTAGGTTCAAAGGTGGAACGGTCGAGTGTCCTGGGGTCTGCATTTTTATTCAATAGAGCCTTACGATGCTAGCATACCTCCCGATTCAGAACATGGGCCGTTTTGCCTCTACGGCGCGACGGTTACGATGACACGCTGATACGTCGTAAGCGGCGGTGCCCCATTATCCGTCCCTTCCAAAATCACATGGATTGTCTGACCCGGTTTGGCGTCAGACGGAACTTGGAATGACGTCGTCGAAGCGTCTGCCGACGAAAACGTAATGTCCCCCGGATATGTGCCGGCATCATTGTATTGCCACCATTTTACAACCACGGAATCCCCGTCGGGGTCCGACGTCTTCCCACGCAAACTTACGGTGCTCCCCACCTTCGCGGCAATATTTAACGGTCCCTCAATTGTGACGATTGGGTTGTGATTGGCATCGGCGTATTTCGGCGTAACGGACCATCTCAGGCGCGCGGCAAAATCATTCTGCGCGGCGACGAAAAATCGAGCGTAAACGGCAGCAACCTGCGCCGGAAGGCGTGGTCCTCGACCAAAGCCGCCCGCTCCGCGTCCGCCAGCCTGACCGCCGGCGTTCGTCGGTTGTTGCATCGGGCTGGCATTCGCAACGAGTGCGCTATTGCTGGCCGGAGCTCCAGACGCTCCTCCTCCCCCATTATTGGCCGCAGGTACCGCAGGCGTTTGCGCTCCACGCCCTGCTTGTGGAGTCTCAGCGCGGACACGCCCGCCCCATCCTCCAAACGAGCTGTCTTCATATGCGCGCAAGCCGTTGTCGAGCAAGTTCATAAACGTAGGAGTATCTCCCTCGCTGATGAATGAACCTTTCTCTTGAGGAGCGGTCCAGACGTAGTAGCCCATGGCTTTCAGTTGATCGGCGGTGAGTCCGGAAAGGCCAAAGTAATCGGTCATATCACCCTTCGCCATTTGCTTGCCATCACCCCAGACGCGGTACAAAGCTCCCAGCGGTCCGCGGTTCGAGATATTCTCCTCGGTCCACGCCGCGCCAACATACATCTGGTCCTCAGGCGGGAGAGACCCGCGGACGCCATAGCCAAAATTAACCATTGCCAGTCGCCACTCATCCACCTCCGACCAATTCGGCTCGATATAGCTGGCGTACGTGCCATCCTGGTCGCCGAAAGGAATGATGATCAATTTGCGTGAAACCTTATCCCGGATGTCGTACCACTGTGGAGTATTCACGTACTGCTCATGGATTGAATACAGCGCGCGAGCAATCGTGCTTTGCCCGCCGCCTGCTGTCACATAAAGCGGACCGGGCTGATCGTCCAGCAAAAGCGATTTGATGAGGTTCGAGCCGTCGGTGTCCTTCGAGAAGTCACCAACAAATTCCACATTGCCCCATTTGATCTTCGACTTGACGTAATCCGGTGTCGGATAGTCCGAATCGTGAACCTTCAGATTCGGATAGACCTGCCGATACGCATCAGCGATGGTATCGATGAAATGTTCATCCGGAGCGAATCGCCACGATGTGCACGGGCAATTGGCGCCGGGCACTCGGTCCCACTCGCCGTGACCTGTATACTTCGTTCCCTTCCCATCTCCCTTCCAATGGACGCCGCTACTCGTGTAAATGATCCCTTCGATCTTGTAATCGGTACTGTAAAGCAGCGCGCGAATGATTGTGTTGTTGTCGTCCAGTTCCGGGTCGTCGGTGATCACCACTCGAGGCTTCGGACGTGAACTCAATCCTGCCTTGTTGCGCTGCGGCGGCGTCCCCGCAAATGCCAGTAGGCCACTGCAAGCAACAGCACCGGCAAACAACCAAATCCTGCTCTTCAGCAGATTCATCACAACCTCCTCGAGTAGCCGTGCCGTACAGCATCGTTCAGACGTTATCGTATTTTTTTGATCGGACGAAGGCCCGCTATTTTCGCAGGCCTTCGTCACACCAGATCATTAGAAACTGAACCGGGCGGTCAGTTGGATCGTACGCGGATCGTTGCCCTGGTCCAGATTGACTGCGCCGAACGAAGGGCTGGTTACACCCGTCTGGATTCCCGCAGAATTATCCCCGAAGCCAAACCAAGGCGTGTTAGTAAGGTTGTAGGCATCCGCCCGAATTTCGAATTTCTTCGACTCGGTGATCGCAAACGCTTTGAAAATTGCCAGGGACGCAACCGGTGGACGCTGAGTGCGATTGTGTTCGAAGTAGGGTGGAATGTTATTAAGGAAGAACGGGTTGGGTTGGAGCCTCCACGGTGCATCTGCAAGTGGAGTGCTTGCGGGGCAGCCAGCCGTTATTGAGGATGGCTGCAGCGCCGTTCCCGCAGCATTGATGACACAATTGTTAAACCAGCGGGTCATCGTTTGACCGGTCCAAGCTCCTGGAATGGGCCTGGTGGGATCGACGCCTGTCCAGAGTGCAGCTCCAGCGGCAGGAGAAGCAAGCAAACTGCCGCTCTGGAATTGCGCGGTGCCTGCGATGGTCCATCCACCTAAAGCTGTTTTGACGAAGTGGTTCTCGACATTGTTGAATGCCGGAATTTGGTAGGTCATGACGACATTGAGGAGAAACGGCTGCTCGATGTTTACAGGTTCGCGCACCAAACATGAGAAGCAGTCAAAGTTTGGATTCATATAGCTAATATTTCCAATGTTTCTCGACCATGTGAAATTACCTTGCATAGTCAACCCGTGCGACGCCCGTTTTTCTATGCGAGCCTGGAGTGAGTTGTACCAGAGCCGCCCAAATGACAAGTTCGTTTCATCGACGTCCGTGAATTGCGGAAAAGGCAACAACAACTGTTGCACCGTGGTGGTCGGCCCATTTAACGTCGTACCGGGTAGCTCCCCAGCAAACGGATTCGTGACCTTCGCATTGAGTCCAATCCCTATACCGGTGAACTGGCTCGCGGTGACTTGGTTGATCGATTTCCCCGCGACGCCGCGCGGAAACGTAACGGGTACGTTATGCCCGCGGCTTCCGTTATATTCAATGTGAAAAACCATTCTGCCAGGCAATTCATAATCGAATCCTGCGTTAAATTGATTCACATAATCAGGCTTGAAGCTCGGGTCCATAAACGTAACTGTTGTTCCCGCGCCCGTTTGGCCGCCGAGAGTGCTGCCGGTCACCGGCGTCAGTCCATTCGGAAAGATAAAACCGAAACCATTGGCCGAAAGACCGGCCTCCGGGTTTGACGGCGGTGGAGTGCAGCCGCCGTAACCCTGGCATAGCGTTGGCGTTTGGAAATTGGTCGACGTCGTGAGCACGCTGCTAGTCGGAGCGAAACCTGTGTTAGATGGGAAGTTATATGCGCTCGCATAATCGTAAAAGCGTCCCCATCCCCCACGAAAGACAAGCTTATTCGTTACTTGATAGGCCAAACCGAAACGCGGACCCCAGTTTTGGAAGTCATTCGCGAATGGCGACCTGGCATTTGGATTGGCGAACACCAGCCCGCCGGAGAAGTTGCCGCTCCCGCCGTTGGTAGCAACTTGGTCCGCCGCCGGACATGGTATCGCCGAAGCCGGAGCGCCTGGAGAACAAGGGTTAGGTATGCCGGAAACGCTTGAAAGACCGGGATTGAAATTAATGACGGCGCGGTCATAACGCTCGTGGGGCGCACTCTGCGTGTCCCAACGAAGGCCGACGTTTAGCGTAAGCTTCTTCGAGACTCGCCAGTCATCTTGTACGAATGTCCCGAAATATCTGGTTTGCCAAGCAGGCCGGAACGGTGGCGTGTACGTAATCGAAGTGGGATAACCCATCAACGCCGTCGCGATCGCATCACCGCTCGAATCGGGTGAACCCGTGGCATTTAAACGCGTAAACTGATCGCTGAAATTGATGGTCGGGATCTGGCTGACGGCATGCGTATTGTCAGTCGTTACGGTCATCAATACGCCGACTTTAAGAGAATGCGCGGCGTGAACTTTGTTCAGTGTTTCCTGTGCCGTCCAGTTGTCTGAAATCGGGTACTTGCTTGCGCCACCGGTGGCCGCAAATCCGGTTCCGAACAGACTATAATTGATTCCCGAGCTTCCGAATCCCATCCCTGGCCAGTTATCGGCGCCAAACAGAGTGGTGAGAGTGTTAGACCATCCTAGCTGCGAGGGCGTCGCTCCGTTGGCGGACCACATAGTGCCGAACCCTTCGTGGCGTAGCCAATTTACTTTTGCCGTTGATGTCAGTGTCGGAGAAAGAATCGAAGTCAAATTGGCGGTAGCGCCATGATTGCTTCGAAGGTTGAGCGCGTTAACGTACAGCCCATTGGCGCCGGGAAGAGCGGGAGCGCCCGGAGGTATGACGAATTCCGTGCGATAGCCTTGTTCATAGCTCGCAAAGAACTTTTCTGTTGCACTTAGGTTCTCATCCACCCTCACCGTAACTGCGTAGTAGTGGTCGCCATGGGCATAGGGTGTCTGGAAATTGTTGTTACAACCCGCAGCACGCGGGTTCGTGCAGAGCGTGCCATTCGCCAATTTGAGCGTCGGCGCTTGCGCGTAACTCAATATGTGCAGCATGGTTGGATCGATGCGATTCGCCGGTATTACTGAACCAGTTCCTTCGCCCAAGGATGCGCAGGTTGTAGGCTGACCTTGGTCGATGGTGGTGGTGCGAAGGACTGAGTTACCGGACGTTGTAGTAGGGGATAGAGGATCGTAGATAACGGTTCCTATTCCCATATTTCCAGGCGCTCCGCTGCAGAAATTTCCGACTAGTTCCGAAGCGGACGGCACGTTGAAAGACACCGTACTCGGCACTGTATCGAAAAAGTGCTCATAGCTGACAGAAAAGAAAGTCTTATCCTGCCCGTTGTAGCCCGGCAGCCGAACAGGGCCGCCAACCTCAAATCCCGGTTCGCTCCATTGTGTGACCTGGCTCTTGATCCCAACGTGGTTGTTCTGCCAAAGATTAGCGTTCAAATGATTCGTGCGAAAATTCCACCAAGCCACGCCATGATATGCGTTCGTGCCGGTCTTCAGCGCGATGCTCGTAATCGCACCACCCGTCCGCCCATATTCCGCATCGTATGCATTCGTCATCACGTTGATCTGACTGACGGCATCGGGCGGTGGAACGAATCCTAGCCCCTCGTTATTGTTGTTCGGCGCCCCGTCTATCAGAAAACTGTTGTTATTCCCTCCCGCAGGACCACCATTAATGCTGTATCCGTCCATTCCACCGTTGTCGAAAGGCCGCTCCGAAAGGTGATCAGGAAATGCAGAAACGTGTGAGTTGCCGCTCGTTGAGTTTATGAGCGAAAAAACGTTGCTGCCCAGTAGCGGAAGCGACCCCACCAAGTCCGTGTTCAGCACTGTGCCGCCCGAGCCACTATCCGTAATCAGAAGCGGAGCTTCCGAACTGACGGTCACCTGTTGAGACACGGTTCCAACTTCCAGCGAAAGATCCAAGCCCAGGCGAACACCTGCCCGGACCTCGATATTGTTCCGCACTAGTGTTTTGAAGCCGTTAGCCGAAACGCTTACCGTGTAGACACCCGGGTCCAGGTCCAACGCGGTGTACACCCCCTGGTCCGTGGTCGCCACAGTCACAGAGGTATTTGTGGCATTATTTCGCACCTCGACCGAAGCGGACGGTATCGCCGCCCCGGTCTGATCGGTCACGGTTCCGGAGATGGTCCCGCGATATTCTTGAGCCGTCGTCGCAACAAGACACACCAGGAAAGTGCAGGCAACCACTAGCGCACCGGCGAAACCCTTTTTCAGCCCCCAGTTCATAAAGCATCCTCCCTTAGAATCATTTCATCCGCACCCACCACCTGCTTCATCGTCAAACCTCAAATAGCGAGTCACCCAAGATCAAGAGTAGACAAGCAAAACCAAACGAGCCGATTGGCACTTCCGTGTGGTCCAACATACCCACAGCAAAACAACTGCAACGCCCCATCCGCTTCAACACTAAACGAGAACACGCCTGCTGCATATATATGCACATAGCGGTCCTCTATGCGGGTACGATGCCGGGCAATATCGAGCACTTTTAATTTGTTGTCAAGTTATTTTTGCCCTGCATATTTATGCTCGCCGAAGAACACGCGCAGCAAGGCCAAGCAGCTTCGCCTGCGGAACGGCATACGCAGATGCCGCGAGCCGCAGGCCCCGCCTCAACATGGGCAAGTGGGTAATTGAAACTCCGGGTCGGGGCGGCCAGGTGCAAAGAACTACCTTGGTTTTGAACCAGACCGGGCAACTCGTTACCGGAACCATTTCGTCCGGAACCAACCCGGGTACCGCTTCCCCGGTTCACGACGACATCTACGGCGGCAAGGTCGATGGCGATACGCTCTCGTTCTACGTGTGGAGAGGCTCTGACCATCCGTGGAAGGAAAATTACGAAGGGACCGTTTCCGGCGACACCATCTCGTTCACCATCACCAATGATCGGCCGGCAACTACTCAGGCAGGCCCTGGACGCCAAACCGGTCCAATTCAGGCCACGGCGAAAAGATCACAATAGGAGCAAACGAACAGCTTGCCTCCGTGACAGAACGTGGGCTAAAACCATTCGCGTTCTTGATGCTGTTTGTGCCTTCGTGGTTCGAACTGGCCAGTCGGAACGGTTGAAATTGTTGAACCTCTTGCTAGAGGAGACCACCTGTTTTCTAAGCAGGTGGTCCCTCTTCAGCATTTCTAATTATTCCAAGCGTTCTTTGATTTCATTCGCGTGGGCCCTCTCATGATTGTGCACGGTCGCTCCGTTGCGGCGTTTCTTGCACAGTTCATGGACAGCTGGAAATACGATACAACGGGCCGTCGCTAAGTCTCTGAAAGTACAAAGGTTTGGTGGACGTGGCCGGGATCGAACCGGCGACCCCCTGCTTGCAAAGCGCGAGAGTCGCTTCTAACAACTGCCTCGCTCATTTTAACTGCTAGCGTTTACAACAACTCGGGGAATCTGCTTTCGCTCGAAAGCTAACCCCAATAGGTTCAAAACTAGGCGTTCGTGCACAGTTCGTGCACAGTCCAAACTTCGGAGCATTGGGCCACGATTACACTTCGTCCATTTGTGAGTTCATTGGCTTCTACGTTCCGATCCATTTCGCGTATGCTCGAATATCGATCATCGGAACTGTCGCGCTACTTTGGAGTTGCGCAATCAGCTCAAACAGAAAGGCTGTCGCGGGCTTGCCCTTTGGCCTCAAGCTATACGCCCCGGCCTCATCGAATCCAAAGATGCCATGCGCAGCGATGCACCCAAGGTCGAGTCGCTTGTCCGGTTCCGAAACAAGAGAGTTCAAGAGCGGTTGCCCCATAGCCGGATCCCAATCACTTTCAAACGCGAGCAGACCGCCCAGGATATGAGGTAACTGCTTTGCCGGAAACGTACCGCCAGCGTAGGGAATCGGAAGGCTCGTACGTTTGAGCGCACGAACACTCGCGACCTTCTTCTGCGCGTAGCCTACGCGCTCAGCGTTGATGCTCTGCTTTGCTTCGAATACAGCATAGACACTTTCAGCCGGAACAATCGTCTGACCCTGATATTGAAAAATGAATGGTGAATATTGCCGGTCGAAGATCACAACGTCAATTTGCTGACTAAACGCGCCATCACTGTCAACCACGTGTGCTGTTGTCACCTGATATCGTTGCGGCAGGTACGTCTTCAACATTTCAAGCCAGACCTGCTCGCTCGCATCCCCCTTCGTGCCCGGATGTCCAAATGCCTTTCGCGCGGTAGCCAGCTTTTGCTGGATGTCGTCATGAAGCCCTGCCAGAAGTTCTGAAAGCGACCAGTCAGTCATAAATTTTATGGTTTCAACCGAATCTCAATCTACGATAGCGGGAAATAGTCACCCAGGATTTCACGCCAGATTCGCAGGGCTTCACCTTGCCGGCCAGTTTGCTCGGCTCGCGCCGCCAGCGCTGCTTTGCGTTGTGCTTCCCGCAGATTTTTCTTCGCTTCCACAACTCGTTCAGGCGTCATTTGGTCAGATACCGCTGGCCCAAGGCCAGCCGGATCAGGCCAAACTTCTCCGGCGTTGGCTTCCATTGCCGCAAAGAGATTTCGGACCTCATCTGGGTAGTTTGAGAATGGCTTCTCGATAAGCCCTTCGGCCATGACTTCGAGAAGAAACGATGGCTTAATCGGGTCGCCGTTCGCCCGATTCCACCCTTTTCCCATTTTTACCAACGGAACCCAATGGCCGCCTAGCTCCTGATTCTTAGCTGTAGCCTGCTCTTTGTGTGTTCCCGGATTCGTTTTGATCCAGGTCCCGGTGACTTTGTCTGGAATCTCATAATCTCCACTTCCGCACTCAAATGCTGGCACGGCGTCGATACTCAGCACTTTCCCATCATGGTTGTCAGGATAATAGCCCTTCTCCAACTCAACGGTAACCGAACGTCTGCCAATCTCGACCTGGCCTTGCGCGGTATATTTCTTCTTCAGACATCTCTCGAACGCTTGTAACACATCAATTGGCGGTTTTCCTCTCCGCCATTTCTCATTCTCACCGAGGACAAACATCACATCGACATCTTTGAGCGGCTTCGTTTTAGTGTGACGCTTGTACGATCCCGACAGAAAGTCATTTTTGACATCGAACCCAGATCGAATGCACTCGCGCACTTCGTTGTGCCTTTTAGCGGCATCCTTCTGTTCAGTGTCACTGAGCTCCAGCGTCTGCCGAAATTTTTCGAATGCTTGTCCAGTCGTTAGCATCTGCTATCTCCAGTAGGTTACGGACGCCGTCATATGGCCGGTCGCTATTACAGTCCCACCCTGGCGCGCAGCCAAATTCCCCGTAGAGAGCAACGTGCACGTACCAAAACCATCCACCGACGGCGCTCCGTTTCGAACATTAAGAACAATGCGATAGCTGCAATCGCTTGTAGGTCGCGCAGCTTTGGCAACCAACTGCCGAAGATAGCTCTTGTCCAACCACATATCGTCCTCTACGCCAGAGCCAGTGTAGAGAACCGGAAACTCCCATCGGGCCGAAGCCGTGCTCGACCCAGGCCTAAGAAATTCCACGATGACAGTCTTCAAGTGACCGGAATCGAGCCACGTTCGAACGCCCACCTGTATCTGTTCCCAATCCTGCATCAGTCGAGATGGGTCAAGCCCATTCTCGCGAATGATTTCGCGGAGCGAATTTCTGAGATTGTCGCTGAGGAACACAATGCTGTGCGTTCTCGCGTATGTCTGCACATAAGTCGCCATGATCGGTTATCCTTTTAACTCCCAATCTACTGTCACAGTGTCTGTTCGTTCCTCATCGGAGATCGTTTCCTGTTCAGCGCCACGGTCTTCTTCCTCCACGTCAAAAGTCCTGATGCGTGGCGACGAGTTCGCAAGAGCCGATTTCACCCATGACATATTTTCCGAGTCGCAGGGTATATGCATGGTCCAATCGCCCGCTGTCGGATTCCATGTCAAAGAATCGACCGCCTTACCTTCCTCCACGGCCTTCATCCCGTAGACGCAATAGACGCGAAGCTGTGGACCAACACCTTCGATCACGATGGGTTTTTGCGACGGGTGTTCGTCCGTAATGATCGAGGCCAGCACCCCAGCTGCACCCCTCAGTTGATTCGTGTCAATGGACCCCCGTCCAGTAATCAGGTCCACGATCTGCTGCCATGTTTCGCTCGCCGAACGGCAAGGAATGGAGCTTACGTTACGCCGCACTCTCATGAGGTCACCTTCCGAAGAGTCGCAAGTGTCTGTTCGAACGCTGTCTCAATTTGTTGGCTAGTCACTCGATTTGGATTTTTTGCCGTTTCGATATTCGAACCGATAGCAACGAAAATGCCTTTTCGGATTCGTCGCCCGTCCAATCCTTTCGCAGCCTTGGCCAAGCGCCGCGAATCGCTTTCCAAGCTACGAACATCCTTCCAGACAGCTGCGAGGGACTTCAGCGTGTCCTCTATGATTCGCTCTCGTGCTACTTCGTCGGGAAGGCCAATTTCCTCGATGTGGTCCGCGCGGGAAAGGACCGCACTGTCGAGCGCCTTCGGAAAATTTGTGGTCGCAATCAACAGAATATTTCGGTGTCCGCGCGTAAGACGATCCATTCCAGCAAGGGCCGCATCGGTTGCGCGATGCACATCGATCGGATTCGCCTCCATGCTCAACTGGTGCCGCGAAACCGCAAGTGTTTCGACTTCATCGAGCAACACAAGCGCTGGACCCGTTATCGCAAGCTCCGGCAGCGTGTGTTCGAACAGCTTCGCGACCGCTTGCTGACTTCGTCCGAGAGCTGAACTCGTAAGTGCGTGGGGATCAACTTCTACGAATGTGCTCTTCGCTCCAGACAATTGCTTCGCGATCTGGTTCGCAAGGCCGCGAGCCAGTGTCGTCTTCCCTGTGCCGGGAGCGCCTGTGAGAAGAATCAGGCCGTGTAACGGGGCTGTTTCAAACGCTAGATGCTGGCGAATGCTGAACGACAGGAGGGACTGCGCTAACAGTCGTTCCTTCACTTCATCCGCGACCTTGATCGCCGTCCAAGCAGCATCAAATTCCTTGTCGGGAAGCGCACAGAGTCGAGCTACGCCCTCTGGGTTGCTGGTTGTTTTTGCATTTCTCATTCGCGCTTCATCCTTGAACTACTCCTGCATTGGCTCCGCTGGCGGCTCAGCCCGCAAACTTAGGTAATCCATGTTCCAACGCTTCAGCTGCGTGGACATCGCGTATGTCATCGCCTCATCTGAGATCGCTACACATCCCAACAACTCGATCCATTTCCACCCTGCAACAGCATCAAAGCACCGCTCCCGGAAAGCGGCGCCAATTGCGGCTGCGGCTTTCTCAGCAGCTTCCTCCGCTACGGCCGGGTCGTCCTCCGTGCTGTAGAGAAGGTCGATCCGCAGACCGTACAGATCTTTCTCGCCCTTCCGATCTTGTTCAGTCCCGTCATCGACATCAAAAAACACTGCGACCAACTCCTTCGCGAGCGGTTCGACGATTTTGGCAATTCGTTTTGCCACACCGGTCTCATTCAGCCGCCGTTCGAATTCGTCTGGGAAGGCGGCTCGTCGGTACCGCGCTGCAAGCCAGCGTTGCAGGACTGAACGATCTTCCGGTTTTATGACGACATTCGCAGCGGGCTTATGCGCGGCGAGGGCTGACTTCTTAATTCCCGTCTTGCCTTGCGCCTGCATATCGAGACAGCTTTCGGCTCCATCGATACTGCATTCCAGGTGGAGCCTCCGCGAATTCTTTGCGTGTGTGAAATTCCCATCTGCCGCCTGTACTCGTTTGGCGACGATAATTTCGACTGTCGGCTCGGTTTCGGGACTCTGTGCCAGATCACAGTCATGTGAAATGACAATCGCGAGTGCAGTTCCTGCATCCTCGGCCAGCACGACTCCCAAGGCGAGGCTGGATTCGTTCGTTAGCACGTGGCCCTGCCGCCAGGGCGTGTCACGATTCCAGTCCGCCATCGTTTCTCATTCCTTCTCATCCAGCATCGGCGCACCCATCTCTCCGATTGCCTCTCGGGAAGGTCGCTTTCGTCCTGCGAGACGATTCCGCAGTGCTTCACGTTGCCGGAACTCGTTTCGGACGATTTCGATCAAGCTACGCGCAGCAGTATCTGCTGGAGTCCCTTCCTCAATGAGTCTGAAGAAATTCTTCCCGTTCTTAATAGGCCGACGCAAAGCCTGTGATGTCCCTCGTAGTCCCTCTACAGCGAACAAATCAGCCGCGTGCGCAAGCTCAGAAAGTCTCGCTGCATTTTCAGCAGCTATTGGTTTTCCCGCTTGCCAGTCGTAAATTGCCTGTCTAGACACCTTAAGGATGCTGGCCAGATCAGTTACCGTCGGGTTCAGGACAGTTCGGATGCGACTGATGTTTTCCAGCACGGTTGGTCCAACAACCACCTCATCCACTGTCCCCGACCATTCGTAGCCACCCAGCGGATATCCCATGTTTCCGCGACTTCGGACATAAACAAACGTTACACAGCCCCAAGCGCCTCCTTCACGATATCCCCCGGTGCCTACTTCAAGACCGAGGGGACCAACCGGCGCTTCAACCGTTGGAATCGCCATGGGTGCAGTGAACCGTGAAACGGCCGGCGAAGTTGTCGTTGCGTTCAACATTTTTCACTCCCAAGTCTTGAGCGCGTTCTCCGTTATGCTCGCTCGGAATGTCTTTTCAATTCCGGCATGAATCAAACCTAGTTGCTCGCGTATGCGATCCACATTAAATGGCTCCCTAGCCTCACTCCATCCGTCCGTATCGATGATTGCGTGATGTCCCCGAAGGTGTGTGAACCGATCTCCGACTTTCAATGTCATTGGTTGCAGGTCGGGAGGGAATCCCATTTCTCCATCCTGGATAATCACGCGCGATCGCACATTCACGTTTTCTCGCTTCACGAGCGTTTCTGAAAACGAATGCACAATCGTGTCGTCAATTTTCTCTGTCAGACCCAAGATTGATGCAGATAGATAGTCGCGGACACTTTCCCCCGACTTTGGGAACACTGCGTCCAGATACCGAAGACCGATCCTGTCCGTGTAACTCAAGCTCACAGCTTCATTCACCGCCTGAAGACCCTTTAGGAAAGTCTCCAAGAACGTCTCGAACACATCGTATTCGGTGGTTTGAAACGAGAGCGCGCCTTGATCGAGGATGAAACCTGAGGTGCGCTCCATACTGCCAAACATGAATCGCGCTGTTTGCGCCATCGGCAATTGAGGTGGTGAGCCGCCCTCGCTAGTTGGCGCAAGGTTCATATTTAGATTGATCGTTGCCAGGAGAGCCTTCTGAAAGTCGGGGAAGCCTTCCTTACGAAGGCGGTCTTGAATCTGTGGGGCGTACGTTTCAAGCGAGAGAATCGCGTTGAACCGCACCTGGGCTATCGTGAAGTACACCGGAGCCGATTTCATTTTCCTTCCCATGCGGTTCCTCCTTGACAGTCCACTTTACACTTTACACTCTACTTTACATTGCGTCAATCGAAATCTAAGTATACTGTAGCCACTTTGTAGTGAATGCGTTACAGAATGGTCTTCGTTCGGCACCGGGACGTGCGTGCCGTTCGGACGTTACTTCGCCTTAGGCCTAACCTCTCGCCGTCGCAGCGTCTTTTACTGTTCTCCTCGCTCCGAGATCGTCGCGCCCCGGCGCGTAATTCATCCGCCTCCGGTCTCCACTAGCACGCTTCGCGCCACCCAAAAGCAGTGTCACTCAGACGTGCGGCCCGTTCCGACCTGGACGCGCCAATCTCTTCGCTTCTGTCCCCTGTTTCGCGTCCTCGCTCCCCCGGCTGTGGGTGAAGGGAGCAAGGACTCCCCGAAACAGGAGGACAGGAAAAATGAAAGTCGAACAAGCAAAACAGATCGCAAGCAACGCAATCGAGCAACTCCGGCAGGCTCTCGAAGCGGGACGCAGCGAGAGGCTCAAGGACCATCTCGCGGCGATGGCGCGCTTCCGGCGCTATTCGTGGGGCAACGTGATGCTCATCGCTTCGCAGAAGCCCAACGCTACGCACGTCGCAGGCTTTCACGCTTGGCACAAGCTGGGCCGCTTCGTGAAGAAGGGCGAGAAGGGCATTCTGATTCTCGCCCCGATCATTCGCAAGAAGGCCG
>Ga0134126_10007421_pt1 | contig 13777 bp, 13 predicted proteins | sample KB31752_FD_96881 | JGI IMG/M metagenome (GOLD analysis project Ga0134126, IMG submission 96881) | Terrestrial soil microbial communities with excess Nitrogen fertilizer from Kellogg Biological Station, Michigan, USA - KB3-175-2 | ecosystem: Environmental > Terrestrial > Soil > Unclassified ...
CGGCAAACGCGATCGGTCCGGTGCTGGTGAAGGCCTACGGAAAGAACAAGAAAGCGGCGTTCATGACGCCGGACTACACCTACGGCCATACCGTGACCAAGTCGGTCAATGATTATCTGACCAAGAACGGCGGCTGGACGCAGGTGACCGATCAGGTCTCGCCACTCGGCACGCAAGACTTCAGCCAGTATATCACCAACATCGCCAACTCCGGCGCCGACGTCATCATCAACGTCAACTGGGGCCGCGATGCTGTGCTGTCGGTGCAGCAGTGCAAGCAGTTCGGCGTGACGCCGAAGATGCAGATGGTCATTCCCTATCAGATTCCCTTCCTCGCCAAGGAAGTGGGTCCGGAACTCACCGCGAACGTCTACGCCGCTACCGATTACTGGTGGACGCTCGAGGACAAGTATCCGCTTGCCAAGATGTTCAACGACGCCTTCGACAAGAAGTTCGGCTACAAGCCGGAGTGGGGCGCGGAGAACGCCTACGTAAGCTTCGCCCACTGGGCGCGCATGGTGACGGAAGCCGGCACCTTCTACCCACCGGCCGTCATCAAGCAGTACGAGAAGGGCGAAACGATCCCGTCGCTTGTGGGCGACGTGCATTATCGCCCTGAGGATCACCAGTGCGTCCGCCCGGTTATCATCGTCAAGGGCAAGGAGCCCAAGGCGATGAAGAACAAAGAGGACTACTGGGAAGTCCTCGAGGTCGTGCCCGGCGCGCCGCTGATGCAAAAGCCGGACGCATTCGGCTGCAATCTCGGCGACTACACCTGAGCTTGAAGGATACGCCGCTTCCGGTAGAAGCCGGAGGCGGCGCCTTCTATCGGCCATGCCCGGCCTTGTGCCGGGCATGATGCCGTGTTTGGGACGCTGGCCTGCATGATCGGAGAACCCGCTCATGACGAATGGGGCGACGGGCAAAACGTATGATTAACTGGGGCAACTTTATCTCGCAGTGCTTCAACGGGCTGGTGCTCGGGGCGCTGCTCGCGCTCATCAGCTCCGGTCTGACCATCATTTACGGCACGCTCGGCGTGCTCAACCTCGCGCACGGCGCGATGTTCATGCTCGGCGGCTATGCCGGGTGGGTTGCATTCACCTATACCGGCTCGTTTATCGCCGCGGTCATCGCCGGCGCGATCTTCGTCATGATCGTCGGCGTGGCGATGGAGCGAGGAATTATCCGCTTCTTCTACAAGCGGCCGCACGAAGACCAACTGCTCGTCACCTTCGGGATCGGCATTGTGTTCGTCGAGGCGGTACGCTTCTTTTTCGGCAGCCTCTCGAAAGCCGTGCCGCCGCCGCCGCCGCTCGTCGGCATCATGAATCTCGGCTTCATGTTTTACCCGACTTACCGCATCGCGTTGCTCGGCATCGTGGCGGTTGCACTGCTGGCGCTTTATATCGTGCTCTATCGCACGCGCATCGGGATGATCGTGCGCGCCGGCATCGAAGATTCGGTGATGGTCGACTCGCTCGGTATCGATGTCGACAAGGTATTCATGCTTGTGTTCGGCATCGGCGCAATGGCCGCGGGCTTTGCCGGCATCGTCAACGCGCCGGTGGTCTCGATCGCGCCCGACGTCGGCGAGGCGATCCTGGTGCAGACCTTCGTCGTCGTCGTCATCGGTGGGGTAGGCTCATTTCCCGGCGCCATCATTGGCGGGCTTATCGCCGGGGAGATCATCAGCATCACCTCGATGTTTAACCCCGGCTATGCCTACGTGATGCTGTTCGTGGCGATGACGCTCGTGCTGGTGCTGCGGCCCTACGGCCTGCTGGGCACGGCCGGCCGCGAATGAGTACGGCCATTTGATGCTCAGGCAACGCCCCCTTCTCGTCGAAGCCCTGACCGCCGCCGCGCTGATCGCGGCGCCGTTCATCCTGCCGTATCTCGGGTTCACCCCGACGACGATCAATCGCATCCTGATCTGGGGGCTGTTCGGTCTTGGCTTCGATATTCTGTTCGGGTTCACCGGTCTGCTTTCGTTCGGGCAGTCCGCGTTCTACGGCACCGGCGGTATGGTCGCGGCCTACCTGCTGACCATTGTGAATTTTCCCTACGTGGTGCCATCGCTGCTCGCCGGCACGCTCGTCGCTACGGTCGTCGGCTACCTGGTCGGTCTGATCGCGCTCCGGCGCACCGGCATCTATTTTGCCATGATTACCGTGGCGATCGCCGAGGTTTTCTATTTCGTCGAGTTCAATCCACTGTCGGCATGGACCGGCGGCGAGAACGGATTGCCCGGCGTGCCGACGCCGTCGCTTTATCTCGGCTTTACGACGTTCCGCTTCAATACCGACTGGACGCTCTATGTGTTCCTCGCCTTCTGGTATTTCGTCGGCACGGTGCTTGCGGTGCGCATTGTGCGTTCTCCGGTCGGCGCCGTGCTTCGCGCCATTCGGGACAATCCACTGCGCGCGGCGGCGGTCGGTCACGATATTCATAGCTACAAGCTGACCGCCTTCGTCATCGCCGCCGCCTATGCCGGTTTTGCCGGCGGATTGCTGGGCGTGATGCAAGGCTTCATGCCGCCGGACGCCTTTACCTTCGACACGTCAGGCCAGCTCGTTATGCAGACCGCCATCGGTGGAGCAGGTACGCTGTTCGGACCTCTGGTGGGCGCGGCGATCTGGCTCTATCTGCAAGACTTCCTGCAAACCACGCTTCACCTGGGCGCCGCCTGGAAGCTTGTGCTCGGCGTCGTGTTCGTGCTGCTCGTCTGCTTCTTGCGCCGCGGCATCATCGGCGGCATCGAAGATCTCTTCGTCTATTTCGCCAACCGCGGCACGACGAAGGCGGAGCCGCAGGACGATGCACCCGTTCCTGGCATTACCGCGCAGGAAGAGCAGCGGGCGGCGGAAGCCGAAATTGCGCGCGAGCCGGACGTCGCGACAATGGCGGCGCGTCCGCGCGACAGCGATCGAAAATCGGGCCCCATCCTTCAGGCGACGGGCCTCACCAAGCATTACGGCGGCGTGCTGGCCAACACCGACATCGACTTCACCGTCAATCACGGCGAGCTGCGCGGCATCATCGGTCCGAACGGCGCCGGCAAGACCACGTTTTTCAAGATGCTGACCTGCGAAGTGCCGCCGACCTCCGGCAAGATCGTATTCGAGGGCCGCGACATCACCGGCATGGGGGTCGCCGACGTCTGCCAACTGGGGCTGACCAAGAGCTATCAGATCAACCAACTGTTCAATCGCCTGACGGTGCGCGAGAATTTGATCATCGCGGCGCTCGCCGAACTGCGCGGCAAATTCAGACTCGATCTGTTCAAGCGGCCGGAGGGAATACCCGGCCTGATGGAGCAGGTCGAGCATACGCTCGAGCTGGTCAATCTTACACAGCGCGCGGACGCTGCCGTGTCCGGCCTTGCTTACGGCGAGAAGCGGCGGCTGGAAGTCGGCCTTGCGCTGGCGACGAGCCCGAGCCTGTTGCTGCTCGACGAACCGCTTGCCGGCATGAGCCCGCGCGAACGCGTCGAGACGGTCAAGCTGCTCAAGTCGATCAGCCGCGGCCGCACCATGATCATCATCGATCACGACATGGATGCGCTGTTCGAACTCGCCGAGTGCGTGACGGTGCTGCAGGAGGGGCGCGTGCTGGTCGAGGGCACGCCGGACGAAATCAAGGGCAACGCGAAAGTTCAGGAAGCCTATCTCGGCGGCATGCAGGGGGTCCTCGAATGAGCCTGCTCGAGGTCAACGGTCTCAACAGCTATTACGGGGACAGCCACATCCTCTTCGACGTGGCTTTGCGCGTGGAAAAGAATGAAGTTGTCGCGCTCCTCGGCCGCAATGGCGCCGGCAAAAGCACGACGTTGAAGAGCTTGATGGGTGTGGTGACGCCACGCGCGGGCTCGGTGATGTTCGACGGCGCCGAGGTCGCCGGAAAAAAAAGCCATACCATCGCGCAAGCCGGCATGCAGCTTGTGCATGAAGACCGGCGTATCTTCGGCAGTCTCAACGTCGAGGAAAACCTTGTCCTGGCGGGGCTGACCGCGGATGGCCGTTGGCCGCTCGACCGCATCTACGAAATGTTTCCGCGCCTGAAGCAACGCCGTGGCAGCCGTGGCACCGATTTATCCGGCGGCGAGCAGCAGATGCTGGCCATCGCGCGGGCGCTGGTGCGCGACCCGAAGATCATTCTGCTCGACGAGCCGTTCGAGGGCTTGGCGCCGGTGATCGTGCGCGATTTGCTGAAAGCGTGCCGCGACCTCGCCGCGTCCGGGCAAACCATCGTGCTGGTCGAGCAAAATCTCGCCGCAACGCTGGCGCTGGCGAACCGCGTTTACATCCTCAATAACGGCCACATCGCGCACGAGGCCCCGGCCGGCGAAATCAAGGCGCGGCCGGAAATCCTGCAACGGCATCTCGGCGTTTGATCGAAAGCGATCGCGCTAGTTGAGCTTCTTGCGCACGTCGTCGATGCCTTTGGCGATCAACTCGGCGGCGAGCTTGCCCTTTGCTTCCTCGCTGAGGATTTTTTCGGCGGCGGCGACGGCCGCTTCGGCGGCGGCGCCCCGCACGTCAGCCAGCGCTTGGGCTTCGGCCTGGGCGATCTTGGTTTCGGCCATCTGCGTGCGGCGGGCGACGAATTCCTCGATCTTTGCCTTGGCTTCGACCGCCAGACGGTCGGCTTCGGCCTTGGCGCCGGCGACGATCTCTTGCGCTTCGCTCTCGGCCTGTTCGCGCTTGCGCTGATAGTCGGCGAGGAGGGCGGCTGCCTCGTCCTTGAGTCGGCTTGCCTCTTCGAGCTCGGATTTGATGCGCGCGGCGCGGTCGTCAAGCGACTGGGTTAGCTTGCGGTGCACGCCGAGATAGACGAGCAGGCCGATAAACGCGAAAAAGCCCAGCGCGACCCAGAATTCGGCTTCGTACAGCATGTCTTGGTCCTCTAGCGCTTGAGCACGTCGGCGACCGCGTCGGCGACCGTCTTTTCGCTCGGCGCTGCACCGGTCAGCCGTTCGACGATCGCTGCGGCGGCGTCGACCGCGACGCTGCGCACATTGCTCATGGCCGTTTGCTTTGTCGCCGCGATAGTCTTTTCGGCGTCCGCCAGCTTGGCGTTGAGCGTCTCTTCGACTTTCTTGCGGGCCGTTGCCGCCTCGGCCGTCGCGCGTTCGCGCGTCTCGTTGGCGATTGCCTGGGCGCGGCCGCGCGCATCGGCCAGCGCCTTCTCGTAAGCGGCCACCGCCGCGTCCGACTGTTCCTTGAGCCGTTGCGCCTCGGCGAGATCGCCGTCGATCCGCTTTTGACGATTATCGATGACGCGGCCGACCTGCGGCAGTGCCCACTTGGCCATCAGCACGTAGAGCAGCACGAAGAAGATCGTCAGCCAGACGAGTTGCGAGGGAAACGACTGCGGATTGAACGGCGGAAAGCTGCCGTGCTCCTCGCTCTTTGGCACATGCTCGGTGCTGGTGGTATGGGTCGGTTCGGCCATCGTCAGTTCACGCCAAAGACGGGTGTTACAGCGCGAACAGCAGCAACAGCGCGATCAGCAGCGAAAAGATGCCGAGCGCTTCGGTAATGGCGAAACCGAAAATCAGGTTGCCGAACTGCCCCTGCGCGGCGGACGGATTGCGTATCGCCGCGGCAAGATAATTGCCGAAGATGATGCCGACGCCGACGCCGGCGCCGCCCATGCCGATGCAAGCGATGCCCGCACCGATGTATTTTGCTGCCACTGGATCCATAACCAACTCCTTCTTCTTGTCCGATCGGGCCTTCAGTGGCCCGGGTGAATCGCATCGTTGAGATAGATGCAGGTGAGGACGGCAAACACGTAGGCCTGCAGGAACGCCACCAGCATTTCCAGCGCGGTGAGCGCGACGATCATGGCGAACGGCAGAACCCCGCCGGCCCAGCCGATGGCGCCGAGCGCGCCGCCCAGCAGGATGATAAAGCCGGCGAAGACCTTGAGCGCGATGTGGCCCGCCAGCATGTTCGCGAACAGACGCACGCTGTGCGAGATCGGCCGCGAGATAAACGACAGAATCTCGATCGCGATGATCATCGGTAAAATGTAGATCGGCACGCCCTTGGGCACGAAAAGGTTGAAGAAGTGCAGCCCGTGCCTGATCAGACCGTAGGTCAGCACGGTCAGGAACACCATCAGCGCGAGCGCGGCGGTGATGATGATGTGGCTGGTGACGGTGAACCCGTACGGGATCAGCCCGAACATGTTCAGCACCAGCACGAACATGAAAATCGTGAACACGAAGGGGAAAAACCGCATGCCTTCATGACCGGCGGTGGCGCGCACCATGGAGGCGACGAATTCGTAGGAAAGCTCTGCGGCCGATTGCAGGCGCGTAGGCACCGCCTTGCCGCCCGCGGTGGCGGCGACCAGGAAAAAGGTCAGGCCTACGACGGCGATGAGCATGGCAAGCGCCGAATTGGTGAAGGCGATCTCGGCATTCCCGAGCTTGCCAAGCGGAAACAGGTTGATGATCGCGAATTGGTGAATTGGATCCATGGCCGTTACGTCAGTCGCTCAAATGCCTGTCTCGCACCACGCCGGTCGCGCGCATCACGTTGAGAATCCCGGCGGCGAAACCCAGAAGCAGAAACACAATCAGCCCCCACGGCGAGATTCCGAGCCAGCGATCCAGCAGCCATCCGATCAGCGCGCCGACAACCACGCCCGCTACCAGTTCGCTCGACATCCGGAACCCGACGGCAAATGCCGAAGCATCGCCGGTTCGACGAGGACCGGTATCGTTTTCGGGTGATCGGCCCGCAGTTTCGAGCCGTTTGCCGAGACGCTGGAGCCTCGCGGAGAGAGCAGCCTCGTCGTCCGGTGGGTCTTTGCGATCGCCTTTGTCGCGCGTGCCGTCAGCCATGCTTTCGACCCGCTCGGATTTCAAAGGCCTCCGTGTGCCCGCCGCCCTAAAAGCCGCGCGGACCATACTGATCGGGTCTGTATGAGTCAAGAAACCAAACCTTCGTTAAGTCATTGAGACATTGGAAAAAACAAGAATTTCCCCGACCGAATTTTCGCCAATGGTGTGCACTGCGGCATGCTCGCCAGGAGAGTCGCGGAACCGGCCGCCGAATCTTTTTTGGGCCTTTTTCCTGTCGAAAAATCCGCGCGGCATCCGGGCTTGTCGCGCGGTGCTAAGGTTGTCGCGCTGAAATCGGGCGGAGGAGGGCATCGCCATGCGGTTCGTGCCGGTTGCTGTTGCCGCTGTATTGGCCTGCGCAGTCTTGCCTTCGCTCGCTCAGACGCCTGACAACGGAGCGATGTCGGCTGCGCCTGACGGCAGCGTCGCGCCATCGCAATCGCCGCCGGCGCAAACGCCGGAGACGCCGTCGGCGCCAAAAGCTGTCGAGGCGATGCCGCCGTCGGTGCCGCCCGGGCGCTTCGGCTTTAATCGCGTCGACGGCGGCTTCCTGCGCCTCGACAGCCAGACCGGCGAGGTCGCCTTTTGCAGCGCTCGCAATGCCGGCTGGACCTGCGAGACGGCTGCGGAAGACCGTGTCGCGCTGGAAAAGGAAATCGGCCGCTTGCAGGACGAAGTTGCCGGGCTCAAACGCGAGCTTGCAAGCCTGCGTGAGCCGCCGCCGCCGCGTCCGCCCGCCGACCTCGCGCCGCCGGCAGAAAAGCCCGACGATGCCGCCAGACTGCGCGCAGACCTCGAACGCGCGCGCGTCGCTTTCGAAAATGCCTGGCAACGATTACTCGATATGCTGCTGAATTTCCAGAAGGACGTGATGCGGAAAGGCTAGACAATTCGCAGCGCGGATCGCCCTTGCCAAACCGATTGCACGGAATCGCCCACTCGACGCCGCAACTGATGGCCAGCGCCACCTTGCGCGTGGAAACAACCGGCGCTGGCTTTACCGATATCACCGCAGATGTTGCCGCATTCGTCACACAGATCGGCGCCGGCGATGGGTTATTGCTCATTTATCTGCGTCATACCTCCGCCTCCCTCACCATTCAGGAAAATGCCGATCCCGACGTGCAAACGGATTTGATAAGCGCGCTCGATCGTCTCGCACCGGAAGACGCGCCTTGGGTTCACGACGTCGAAGGTCCCGACGATATGCCGGCGCATGTCAAGGCAATGCTCAATGGCGTCTCGCTGCATGTCCCGGTGGCTGCGGGCAGGCTCGCGCTCGGCACGTGGCAAGGGATCTATCTGGTTGAGCATCGGCGCAGGCCGCACAGCCGCGAGGCTGTTTTGCAATTTATCGGAAGCCGCCGCTAGTATTCACGGCGCGCCACAGCCGATATCGAACGTTCTGAAAATAAAGCCTTTTTACCGCCATTTCGGCCCGCTATTGATGCTCGCCGACCGGGCAGCGCATTGTTCGTGCGCCGGCACGGCTGCCGTGAAATAATGCGAATCTGGAAGGCGCAGGTGTTGCACGGCGATCTGGCGCCGCTGGAAGGATGATCGGATTGAGTGACGGCTCGCAATATCGGTTGTTGATTGCCGACGACCATCCGCTGTTTCGCGGAGCGCTTCGCGAGTCGGTCTCGGGCCTCGTGCAAGGGGCGACAATTGCCGAAGCCGGCACCTTCGATGAGGTTTCCGGCTATCTGGAGCGCGACGGCGACGTCGACCTGATTTTCCTCGACCTGACGATGCCCGGCATGCGCGGCTTTTCCGGGCTCATGTATCTGCGCGCGCAATACCCAAGCGTACCGGTTGTAGTGGTGTCCGCCAACGACGATCCCGCGGCGATCCGTCGCTGCATGGAATTTGGCGCGTCCGGTTTCGTCCCCAAGACGCTCGGGATCGAAGCGATGCGCAATGCCGTGTCGCGCATTCTCGATGGCGGCGTATGGACGCCGCCAGACGTCGATCTGCACGTGGCTGGCGACACCGAGACATCTGAACTAATGACGCGGATGGCGACGTTGACGCCGCAGCAGGTCCGCGTGCTGATGATGTTGTCGGAAGGTCTGCTCAACAAGCAGATCGCCTATCAGCTCGGCGTGTCGGAGGCGACGATCAAGGCGCACGTCTCCGCGATTCTACAAAAACTGGGCGTCGAAAGCCGCACGCAGGCTGTGATCGCCGCAGCCAAGATCGAAGCCGGCCACTGGCCGCAAGGCGTCGCCGCAGCGGAAAGTTGAGATTACTCCGCGGCTGCCACGCGCAGCACGCGCCATTGCGCCAGCATCGCGCGCAGCGCTGCCGGCTTCAGCGGCTTGTGCAGCACCTGGATCGCGCGCGCACGGGCTTGCTCGCGCACGGTCGGCGAGCGGTCTGCCGTAATCAGGATGGCCGGCAAATCGGCGCCGCAGCGGCCACGCAACTTTTCGATCGCCTCGATGCCGTTGCCGTCGTCGAGATGGTAATCGACCAGCAACCCATTCGGCGTCGTCTGGCTTTCGGCAATCGTCGCCAGCGCAATCGCCGCATCCGGCGCCTTGATCACCTCGCAACCCCAGCCGCGCAGCAGGGTTTCCATGCCATCCAGGACGGCTGGCTCATTGTCGATGCACAGCGCGGTGGTGCCGGCAAGCTGGCCGGAATCGAATTGAGCCGTGTCTCGTTGCGGCAAGACGACCGGCGCCGCATCCGACCGCGGAACCAGCACGGAAAAACGCGAGCCGCGGCCGAGGCTCGAATCGATATCGATATTGCCGCCGAGCACTCGCGCCAGGCGCTCGACGATGGACAGGCCGAGCCCCAGCCCGCGGGCGATCTTGGCGCCCTGGTCCAGTCGATGAAATTCGACGAAGATGTCGCGCTGCTTTAGTTCCGGAATACCGATGCCGGTATCGTAGACATCGACCCGCAGCCGCTCGCCCTGCCGGCGGCAGCCGACCAGTACGCGCCCCGACGGCGTGTATTTTATGGCGTTGGATATGAGGTTTTGCAGCAGCCGGCGCAGCAGCCGGCGGTCGGAGCGCACCACCAATGATGACGGCACCAGTTTGAGTTCGAGCCCGCGCGCAGACGCGAGCGGTGCAAATTCCAAGACGAGCTGGCGCAGCAGATCGCCGACGCGGAAGGCTGCAAACTCCGGCCGCATTGTGCCGGTGTCGAGGCGCGACATATCGAGCAGGGCGCCAAAGATTTCCTCGACCGCCTCCAGGGAGGCGTCGATATTGTCGACCAGCGGTGCGTCCTTGTGGCCGCCCTGGCGCTCGATCAGGCTGGTGACGTAAAGCCGCGCGGCATTGAGCGGTTGCAATATGTCGTGGCTCGCCGCCGCGAGAAAACGCGTCTTGGAGATATTGGCGGCGTCGGCCTCGCCTTTGGCCAGCGCCAGCGCGGCATTGAGGCGCGTGAGTTCCTCGGTGCGCTCGCGCACGCGGCGCTCCAGTGTCTCATTCGATCGCTCAAGCGCCTCCGCGGCTTCCACGCTGGCGGTGATGTCGGTGTAGGTCGTGACGATGCCGCCGTCCGGCATGCGGTTGGCGCGAACTTCGATCACCATGCCGGGTTCGGCGACCCGCTCGAGGAATGGCTTGGTTCCTGAAACGTAGAGTGCGGTCTGGTCGCGCACGAATTCGTCGATGCGGTCCGGAGCGATGTCGCTGCGCTTGCCGTTGAAATGCAGAATCTCGGCGAGTCCTATGCCGGCGCGGGTCAGGGCAGGCGGCAAATCGAGGATTTCGCCGAACTGCCGGTTCCAGCAGATCAGCAGCAGATCCTTGTCGAACACGGCAATGCCCTGGCGCACGTGATCGAGCGCCGTTTGCAGTATGGCGCGGTTGTACTGGATGGCGGTGTTGGCGTCGTCGAGCAGCTTCAGCGCTGCCTTTGTCGACACGGTGCGCTTGCGCAGCAACAGCGACAGGACGAGCCGCGAGGAGGCCGTGCCGATTGCCGAGGCAAGCATGCGCTCGGCGTTGCGCACCAGGCGGAAATCGGCTTCGTCGGTGGGGTCGAGGCTGATGCGGTGCGCGGCGGCAAAGGTCTCGAAGGCCGTGCGGGTGCGCTCCTCGCCGAGATAGCGTGCGATCGTCGTCGTCAATTCCTCCACTGTCACCGAGGAGCCCCAGAAACGGAAACTCGGCGCGATGGGCACCAGATCGGACGGCACGAAGATGTCGGCCTGCAACCGTTCGATCGGCGAGGGCATTCGCCTGAGCGATACGCCGATATAGGCAACGAGATTGATGGTCAGGCTCCAGATCACGCCATGGACCAGCGGGGGCAGATCGAGGCCGAACAGATGCTGCGGCCGCAGGGCGGCGAGATGCCACGGTCCCTCGGTCAGTATGTGCTGACCGACGATACCGACGTCGGCGAAGCTGGGCAGCAACAACGTATAAGCCCAGATCAGGATGCCGAAAGTCATGCCGGCGATGGCGCCGCCGGCGGTGCCGCGCCGCCAGATCAGGCCGCCGAAAAACGCGGGCGCGAGCTGAGCGATGGCCGCGAACGACAGTAAGCCGATCGCGGCAAGCTGGGCGTCGCCGGCCAGGCGGTAATAGAGATAGGCAAGCAGCACGATGCCGAAAATCGCCAGCCGGCGCACGGTCAGCAGCAGCGAGCCGATGTTCTTGCCGCCGCTGATCAAGCCTTCGCGCCGTTGCAGTACCAGCGGCATGACGATGTCGTTCGACACCATGATCGACAGCGCGACCGATTCGACGATCACCATGGCGGTCGCCGCCGACAATCCGCCGATGAAAGCGATAATCGTCATCAGGTTCGAGCCGTCATGCAGCGGCAACGCCAGCACGAACATGTCGCTGTCGACCGATCCGGAATGGAAGGTCATCAGGCCGGCAATCGCGATCGGCACGACGAACAGGTTGATCAGCACGAGATAAAGCGGGAACAGCCAGGCGGCACGCTTGATCTCGCCTTCGTTGTTGTTTTCGACCACGGTGACGTGGAACTGGCGCGGCAGCAGGATGATGGCGACGAACGACAGCAGGGTCGTCGCCACCAGCGTGTCGATGCGTGGCTGGCTGGTGAAGATGCTTGAGGTCGGCGATTGCTGCATCGCTTTCTCGAACAGCGCGACCGGTCCGTCGAACATGATGAAAGCGATGAAGACGCCGACAGCAAGGAACGCCACCAGCTTGACGATCGACTCAGTCGCAATCGCCAGCATCAAGCCGTCCTGATGCTCGGTGGCATCGATATGACGAGTACCGAACAGGACCGCGAAGGCGGCCATCGACAGCGCCACAAACAGCGCCAGATCGCCGAGCAACGGACCGACCACGACATCGGCGGGAGAAATATGCGCAAGGATCGTTTCCAGCGACGACGACACCGCTTTCAACTGCAACGCGATGTAAGGAATGCTGCCGATGATGGCTATCAGCGCGACAATCGCCGCAACAGCCTGACCCTTGCCGTAACGCGCGGCGATGAAGTCGGCGATCGACGTGATGTTCTGTTCCTTGGCGAGGCGCACGATGCGCGCGATCAGCGGCGAGCAAAGGCCGATCATCAGCGCCGGTCCGGCATAGATGGTGAGAAACTCATAGCCGGTGTGCGAAGCAAGACCGACCGAGCCGAAAAAAGTCCACGACGTGCAATAGATCGCCAGCGACAGCGGATAGATCAACAGGCGTGCACGGCCAACGCGGCCGAGGCCGCGCGCGCGGTCGCCGTAGCTCGCCACGAGAAACAGCAAGCCGATATATCCGAGCGCCGCCGCGATGACGACCCAGCCTTGCAGCATGAAGGTTCCGTTCTCCGCTTGCCGATTGAGTTGCAACCGGTGCGCAGGATTTTACCTGCTTCCATGGCAAAACGCAGCGCGCGACGGCGTGCGTCGCGCCACACCGGGGTAACGGCGTGCCACCGCCTGATACCTGCAACCTATTGAAATACCTCCTATTTTTAACCCGATTCCAGCAATTTGTAATGCAAAATACGGATCATCAGCAGCACGTCGCCGTTGTTGCAAACCGAGGACGAAACGAAATGCCTTTCACCATCGCGCCAGCCCACGATCTCTTTATCGTCGACGACGACGTCACAATGCGCGAAGCGCTCTCCGTCGTATTCACGCTCGCCGGCTACCGCGTATCGGTGTTCGGGGATGGCGAGGGGTTTATTGCCGGTGTGCGCGGCCGCATTCCGGCCGCCGTGCTGCTCGATCTGCATCTGCCGGACAAATCCGGGCTCGCGGTGCTCAAACAGATCGGCGCTCCGAATTTTCCGGCGCCGATCTTCATAATTTCCGGCGACGGCGACATCGCCTATGCGGTCGAAGCCGTCAAGAACGGCGCTTACGACTATCTGCTCAAGCCGTTCGATGGCCGTGCTCTGGTCGAGCGTGTCGCCGGCGCCATCGGTCTTTATGCCAAGCGTAACGGCAACGGCGGGTCGGCTAACCGTAACGGTTCGGCGCATGACTTTGCCGGCCGCAGGTTGCTCACGCCGCGCGAGCGCGAGGTGCTGGCGCAGATTTCAGCCGGCGCTTCCAACAAGGAGGCCGGCCGCCACCTCGGCATCAGCCCGCGCACCATCGAGGTGCATCGCGCGCGCATCATGGAAAAGGTCGGCGCACGCAACGCCGCCGATCTGGTGCGCATCGTGCTCGGCGGGCATCGTGAGAGCGCGGCCGATGGAGCGTCAGGCATGATAGCCTGACTGGCGTGTGTCCTACTCCGCGGCTTGCGCCTGTTTGCGCGTCGGCAGTTCGAGGCGGTCCCACACGTCGGCTAGAGCATCGGCGAGACGGTCGATCAGGGCATCGTCATGATAGGGAGACGGCGTGATGCGCAAGCGCTCCATGCCGCGCGGCACGGTCGGATAGTTGATTGGCTGAATGTAGATGCCGTGCTCGGCCAGCAGCAGGTCGCTCGCCGCCTTGCACTTTTC
>Ga0134126_10007422_pt1 | contig 13777 bp, 11 predicted proteins | sample KB31752_FD_96881 | JGI IMG/M metagenome (GOLD analysis project Ga0134126, IMG submission 96881) | Terrestrial soil microbial communities with excess Nitrogen fertilizer from Kellogg Biological Station, Michigan, USA - KB3-175-2 | ecosystem: Environmental > Terrestrial > Soil > Unclassified ...
CAGAATCGCCTGGATGAAGAGTCCGCCCCCGAAGGCATCCACCGCGAAGAGCGCCGCTAGCCGGTAGACAATGCCGCGTGAGGGACCGAGCGGCTGGAGAGTTGATCCTGGAGATTCCGGCGGCGATTCGGCAACTCGGTAGTAGATTGCCCCGGCGCCGAGGCCGAGCAGCGCATAGAGCCAGAACATGGCTTGCATGGCCTGAACAGATGTCATACCGAGCTCTCGCGCGGCGAGCTGCGGCAAGCCCGCCAGGAGTGTTCCGATTGCACCCAGGAGCGAGCCGGTCAGGCTGTATCTTGCGAAGAGCGTCGTGCGATCGCGATCGGCAACGGACTGGCTGAGCAATGAGTGCTCGAGAGGCAGAAAGATGCTGACATCACCTGAGGAGGGGTTGAGCGTTCCGATAAACCCGACCAATACCAACGGCCAGAAGCCCTCGAGGCTCGAAAAAGCGAGACCCGTGGCGACCATGAGCGCTGATGCCGCAACGAGCGGACGACGATGCCCGAACCGCCCCGTGATGAAGCCGGTGAGAAGTGTCAGGGCAGCGGAGCCCAGGAGCGTCGCCGTCGTGAGAATGCCGACGCGGAAGGCCGTAAATCCCAGCTGCAGCAGGTATGCCGGCAGGAGAATGCTCACGTATCCGTCGGCGATCGATCGAAGCGCTTTGGCCAAGAGCAGCCGTCTTGCATTGGCATCAATCGAGGAGGGGATGAGCCGCATCTGCTCGGAGCGCTCTCGCGGTGACGTCCGTCTGTCCGGCGTCAACTATATCTTCCGTTGGCTTACCTGACCAAAACCCATGTTGGGTGCACGAGCGGGAAAGCCATTAGACCGATCGCCGCAGTCGTAGCCAGCCGTATGGATGCACGACGCCTTCCTGCAGAAATGGGACGATCACGAGCCCGCTGCCGAAGGTGAGCGCACCGGCCTTCGGGAAAAAACCAGCAGCTTGGTCGCGGCCGAAGCGACCCCGCCCCGTGTTGCAGCGGCTTCATGCAGCACTTCGCTTGTAATCGTAGAATATACTACGAGCACGTAGAATGTGCTACAGGGACTTGCGGCCACGGCAGATCGCATCACCAGCATAACTACGCTTAGACACGACTGCGTGTAACGTCGGCCAGGCCGTGCTGGGCGAGGGCGGTAACGCGGCAGAGGGTACCCTCCCCGGCGCGGGGCCAAGTGCCAGAGCGCCGGTGACAGTCGCTCGTATGGCCGTCCGCTGCGGCCGCCGGATCGTTGCGGGAGACGCACTTGGTCTCGGCAACCGCTTTTTTCATCGTGCCGCGGGCGAAAACCTCCGAGAAAAGGGTCCTGCCGGATCGAGAACCTCCCGGCGGAAATCGCCGAGGCCATTCAGGAGGCGAAAATGAATCCGGCCCACGACCATCTGAATGCGCTTCTGGACGAAAGCCAGAAATAGAAATAGCAGAGGTTGAGGAGTCAACGCATGGCGGGGTTCCGCGACACGAGAGTTTAGAGAGGGCGCGGCTCTGGTCAGTTGATCTCGAACACCGTGCCGAGACCGTACGCGCCACCGCCGGCAGTAGTCCCATAAAGGTTTCCGGCGCTATCCGAAATCAGAGACTGGGGGGCCTGCCCGTCGTTTGAGCTGCCCCCGAAGGAGTACAGGACCGTCTCCGCACCGGTGGGACTGATCTTGAACACCGTGCCGGAACCGTACGCGCCGCCACCGCCGGTCGTGCCATAGATGTTTCCGACGCCGTCCACGAGCAGCGGCCCACCCGCGAGGTGCCCGAAGTTCGACCCGTCGATTGTGCCGCCAGCGAAGGAGTGCAGGACTGTCTCCGCGCCGGCCGGGCTGATCTTGAAAACCGTGCCGAGACCGTAGGCGCCGCCACCGAAAGTCGTCCCATAGAGGTTTCCGGCGCTGTCCGTGACCAGGCCCGACATCGGGTTAGTCCCATCGGCTGTGCCGCCCGCGAAGAAATGCAGGACCGTTTCCGTACCGGTGGGACTGACCTTGAACACGGTGCCATCGCCGCTGTTCGCGCCGCCGCCGGTAGTCGTCCCATAGAGATTCCCGACGCTGTCCATGATCAGACCGGGCGCCGGAAACGCCCCGTTGGTCGCGACATTCGCGAAGGAATACAGGATGGCCCCCGTGCCGTTGGGGTTGATCTTGAACACCGCGCCGTCATCGTTCGCCCCACCGCGTTCGGTCGTCCCATAGAGGTTTCCGGCGCTGTCCATGACCAGCCCCCCATTCGGGTACACCCCATTCGCAAAGGAATACAGGATTGCCTCGGTGCCGGAGGGGCTGATCTTGAACACCGTGCCATTGCCGTTCGCGCCGCCGGGGGAAGTCACCCCATAGAGATTACCGGCGCTGTCCATGACAAGACCCGCCAGTGGGTTAGTCCCATCGGTTGTGCCGCCTCTGAAGGAATATAGGATGCTCACCTGGCCGGTGGCGCTGACCTTGAACACCGTGCCGGAACCGTACGCGCCGCCGCCGGCAGTCACCCCATAGAGATCGCCAGCGCCGTCAATGACCAGACCCGCGGGGTACCGCCCATCCGTTGAATCGCCTGCGAAGGAATGGATGACCGTTTCCGTCCCGGTGGTGCACAAAACCGCGACGTTCGCCTCATTGGACGTGTCAATCACGCCGCTCCCATTGCTGACCGAACACGCGATTCCAGGCGTGTGCGATTGCACCGTGACGTCGTACGCGCCGCTCGCCGCCTCCCTGGTGGAAAACGTAAATGTCCCATTGCTCGTGACACTCAGCTGGTTCCCACCGTTGTTCAGGAGCACCACGCTTTCGTTGGCGCCCAGCCCGGAAACCGTGCCGCCCACCGAGCAGGCCGTGCAAGGAGGGGAGGAGCGCGAAGTTACCGTCGCGCCAGAACTGCCCCCGCCGCAGCCGGAGAGAGACAGCGCCGCCATACAGATCAGCAGCGCCTGGACGCCGCGGCCGCGATTCTTGTTCATTGCCTTTCCTCTGCCAGCTCCGAGATCAGGCACCACCGAATCATCCGCGTGGAAAGCAGAACAATTATGCTCGCGACTAACTTCAATTCACAAGTTTGTCACTGAGTCGCTCCCGGAGGGGCGGTCCGCTGCTCTGGATCAGGGCTGCGCAGATCGGCAAGGCCAATAGCACTGGCAAAGGGCCGCGTGGAGACGGTCGCGCGGTTCTTGCAGCGGATCGGGTTCTCGTCGATGTCGCGGGAGCGCGCGGAGCAGTTCGTCGGCTCGCCATCGTCATCGCGGCCGGTGGTAATTTCAGTAATCCTGCCCTTCGCGAAGCTTTGTTGAACAGGTGGATGTCGGGTGGGTCTGAAACCGACCGGGCCACCTGATTTCCTGCGACTATGCTCCCGATCCGGCAAAAAACCCATTACGACCGACCGGGCGCAAGAGTTCCATCCGGATTCGGCCAAGTGATGCAAACGCGAGCGCCGCCCAAGATGGATGAAGCGATCGATACTCCGCCGTGGTGCCACTCCACGGCTCGCTTGACGATCGCCAGTCCAAGGCCGTAACCCTTTTTCCTCCTGTTGGTGTCGCGCTCGAGCTGCACGAATGAATCAAACACGCGGTCGCGATCCGACTCGGGGATCCCCGGTCCGTCGTCTTCAACGAGCAGCTCGTAGCCCGACTCGTCACGGCGAAACGTCACTGCCACCTCGCGCTTGGCATAACGGATGGCGTTATACAGCAGGTTCTTCAGGGCGCTCTCCATAAGGTGTACATCGCACAGCACCTGGTGTGCGTCTTCCTGAACTTGGGTTCTAATCAGCACTTCGGGACGTGTGTCGCGCCTGACATAGTCGGCGATGGCGGGAACGAGAATCGTGAAGTCGTGCGGGCAAATATTCAGCGTGACGTCGGCGCGATCGAGAATCGCATACTCCAAGGTGGCTCGCACGAGGTCATCGATCGCCTCGATGTCCGCCTTGATATTGCGGAGCGGAAGGTCGACTTCCACGCGCGACTGCGCCTGTTGTGCCAGATCGATCTCAAACTGCATACGCGCCAGGGGTGTCTTGATCTCGTGCGATACCGCGTTCGACATGTCTTTGTGCGAGCCGATCAGTCGATCGATGCGTTCCGCCATGCGGCGAAAGGTCTGGGCTAAGGGATAGATCTGCGAATGCGGCTTGATATGGGCTTCGAAACTCCAGTTCCTGTCCCCGAAACGAGCCGCCGCGCGCTCGAGGTCGCGCAGGTCGCGCGCGAGCGGCCAGATCCAGAGCATGAGCACCAACGCTATCGCAGCGTAGAACAAAAGGGTCAGCAGCCAATCCAGAGCGCTCCGATGCGCTCTGAGCACAGCAGACTCAATTGCAACTATGTTCGAGTCATCCACCCGGCGCAGAGACCAGACGCGCCCTTTGGACCCTTGCATGTAGACCGTATCGCCACGCGCGAGCTTCTGCAGAGTGCCCGGACCCGCGACATCAGCCGTCGTGAACAACTCAATGTCGACGCCGGACTGTCTCGACAAATCGGAGACTATACTTCTCCACTGCGCTGGCGGTACGGCATGCAATCGCCCGGCTAACGCGGCCGCCGCGACGCGGACCGACTTGTCCGCAGGCGCCCCGGACGAACCGTAGGAAGCCAGGACTCGGTCCTGACCCCAGCTGACCACGGCCAGGGTCAAAACTATCAACACATACAATCCGAGGAAGTGACGCGTCATCGCTTACCACGCGTCGGCGACGAAGAGGTACCCTTGGCCCCAGATTGTCTTGATACGCTCCGCATTCTGCGCTTCGCCGCCCAACTTGCGTCGCAGCCTCGATATGCTGATGTCGAGCATGCGATCGACGCCGTCATACTCGCGCCGATAGAGAGCACGGAACAGCGTCTCACGCGACTGAATCTGGTCTGAGTGGGTCGCAAGATGCGCAAGCAGGTCGAACTCGCTGCGGCTCAGCTTGACGGCGACGCCGTTCAAGCTCACTGAGTGGGCTGCGGCATTGATGACTAATCCGCCGAAGCGCATCACCTTGGCGGCCGGCACTGGATGTCCTTTAGCGCGTCGCAAGAGAGCGCCGATCCTAGCCAACAGCACCCGCGGCTCGATGGGCTTGACGACGTAATCGTCCGCCCCGAGCTCCAGCCCGAGCACGTGGTCGATGTCGTTATCGCGAGCCGTCAGAATCAAGATTGGCTGCTGATATGAGGGCCGCAGTCGCCGGCAGAGACTGAATCCGTCCTCGCCGGGCAGTCCGATATCGAGAATCACCAGATCGGGCTGATCCCGCTGAACCCGTTCCAGCGCCCCTTCCGCAGCGCCGACCGCCGACACCCGGAAACCGTTGTTCTGTAGATATCGACTCACCAGCTCAGCTAGGCGCAGGTCGTCCTCTACGAGCAGGATCGAAGCGGTCGGCGGCGTGCTCATTGGGCTGGATCGAGGTGAGGCGGGTGGTGCTCAGTCGAAGATGTTCCAGGGTTGCCGTCGCCGGTGCCGATATTGAAGCGCCTCGCGGAGAACCCGAAGCACCTCGGAGGCCAGTATATTCCGCAGCGACGGATCTCTGAGCTGAAAGGTCAGGTCCTGAGCGAACTCCAGCTGCAGAGTGTACGTACCCGATACGTAATCCTCCCAGCACCGCTTGATCTCCGGACGGCCCAGCAGCACGAGGCACAGGGATTCCTCCTGGGGTGCGCTCCAGCTAGCGTGGACAACCACGTCACATTGCTTATCGCGGGCTGCTAGCGTGCAGAGTCGGGGGGAAATCTCCAATTGGATGGCTTTGCTGGGCACGGCGCTCGCCCCGGCCGCGGTCTGCATCCACCCCAACGCGAGCAGAATGCCGAGCGCGCCAGCCACGCGCGTGTAGGCCACCAAAGCAGGCCGCGGATTGTCGGAGCTAGAACGCGTAGGTCGCACCTGCGAACGCCGTCAGCACATAGCGGGCATTCACGATGGGACTGTCCGCGATCGCCTTTCCAAGATGCTCATAATGCGCGAAAGCCGTCAGCCGCCAGTTGCTGCTTAGCGGACGCGAATAACCGAGCTTAACGAAGGGGTTGAGCGCCCAGCTGCCTTCATAAACCCCCGGCACGCCGTAATAATAGCTGACGATAGCGGAGCTCTTCCACGTGAGGCCGACATTGGCTGATAGCGAGCCCGTGGATTCGATGAGAGGGATACCGAGCGCGGCTCGGACCTCGTTGCCGTGATTCTGCGCTGTGATCTCGTGTAAGAGATCGAGCTGGCCCGTGATGCCGTGGGTCTGGAATGTCCATTCTGGCCCCGCCAGATAAGTCCAGTGACGCGGCCCCCCGGGCACACTTGCGTTATGGGACGCGCCGGGACTCCCGCTGTCGAGGGCGCCCGTGGTGCTACCCGGAATGCCGCCGACGAAAATATTCTGCGGGTCGCTGCGGTCGAAAAAAACACGATCATACCCCGGCGTCGCGATGAGGCTCACCGTGCTGGCGTCGCTTTCCGTCAGCGTGAAGCCAAGATCGAGATTCTCGATGAAGACGCGCTTGCCGTAGTAGCTGAATTGCGGAATTACGACGAGCGGTATAGCCGCTTCATGCACGACGGGGTCGGTCCTCACGCCCGCACCGAGGCTGATACTGAAGTTCCATTGGCCAACCGCTACGCAATCCCTGGAGGGGGCGTTGCAACTGTCACCTTCGCGTTTCCCATCGCCAGTTGCCTCAGCCGCAGGGGCCGTGCCCTGAGCATCGTTGACCGACGCCGCTGCCTCGGTGGACTGCCCCTTGCCGTCCGAGGCTAGTACCTGCATGGCCTGAGCACCGTCGCCAGCTGCCAGCGCGTCCGGTACCAGGGCGAGGCCGATGGCGGCCATTAGCAGAACGCTGAACGTGCGCGTGTTCATCTGGCCTTGCAAAAGGGCATCGACCGCGATCATCGCAGAAATCCACCCGGGCCTGCTGAGGACCCCGTAGCAATGTGTTGCCGATATGTATCCAAAGCGCTACAAATGGGCTTCTATCTCAACAACAGGCCAACCTACCGCACAAATTGGCAACAACTATACCGCGCGACTCTTCTAGCATGGAGCCCCAGGGTTGACCGGGCCGCAGCACACGGCCCCGAACTGCCGTCTCAGAGACCTGGTCGTCCCGAGCGTCGGGCAATGTCGCCGCAGACGGGGGTATAACAGTGCCATACGAGCATGTCATGCACCACGCTTCGGTTGCCTCTGTCCTCGCTGGGGTATTGCTGGTGAGCGGCTGCAACGGTAGCAACAGCGATAACGGGAATAATAGCGTTGCGGGCCCTGCGCCGAGTGCCATTGTCGCTACTGCCGTTGAGCAGGCGCGGCAGAACGACACACCCGTCGCGCACCAGATCGTTGCAGCTGACAATGCGTTCGGCCTGGCGCTCTTTGATGCTCTGAATAAAGGCGCGACATCCAACGTTGTCATCTCCCCGACGGGCAGCGCCTTGGCGCTGCAGATGGTCTACAACGGCGCCGAAGGCTCAACGCAGCAGGGCATGTCACAGGCGCTGCAGCTTCAGGGTCTCGGAGCGCTCGCGGTTGATCAGGACAACGCCGCGCTGCAAGCGGCATTGATCAATCCCGATCCGAAGGTTAAGTTGACGACGGCCAATTCATTGTGGATGCACCTGAGCGATAATGCGGTACTCGCATCATTTGTCAGCACCAACGAGACTTATTACGCCGCGGAGATCGGCGACCTGAGCGGTGCGCCGGACGATGTGAACGCCTGGGTGGCCAGCGCAACCAATGGGCTAATTACGAACATTCTGCCGCCTGCGGACTACAGCCACGTGACCGCAGTACTCGCCAACGCAATTTACTTCCAAGGGGCGTGGACGAGCGCATTCGACCCGAATAGGACCACGACCACGCCGTTTACGCTGACCGACGGCACTCGAGTCTCATGCCAGATGATGAATCAGGCCGGCGGTTTCCCGTACCTCTCGGGCTCAGATTTCCAGGCAGTGGAGCTCCCCTACGGTCAGACGAGTCGCCTGAGCATGCTGATCATACTGCCGGCCGTGGGCGTGGACCTCGGCAGCTTCGTCGCCAGTATGACGAACGAGGGGCTGAGCACGTGGATCGCCGAGCTCGAGCCGGCGCAGGTCACTATCGGGCTGCCGCGCTTCACCGCTATGTATGCCAGCTCGCTGGTAAAAGGTCTGACCTCGTTGGGCATGGGACTAGCGTTCAGCCCTGACATTGCAGATTTCGCCGACCTCGCCTCAGGCCCGCGCGTCTTCATTTCCGATGTGGAGCACGAATCTGTGGTGCACGTGGATGAGAGCGGCACGGTCGCCGCCGGCGCGACGACGGTCACTATCACCCCTACGATTGTGGCTCCAACCATCAACATGACCATGAACCGCCCGTTCTTCTACGCTATCGTGGACGGGAAGACAGGCGCGCTGCTTTTCATCGGCACACTGATTGACCCCTCCCAGAGTTCGAGCTGAGCCGGGAGTTGACAGTGATGAGACCGTCTCCAGCTCCAGAACGGATCCACCGTTTCGCCCTTGTAGCGGCCGCATTCTCTCTCGTCTCGTTCTCTGCCAGCCCTCGCGCGCATGCCGCGGACCCACTCGGCTTCTATGTAGGTGCCGCTTACGGGCAGGCACACATCACGGCGGCCCCGGTTAGCGCGCCTGATGGCTTCGGGGGCACCGTGCTGCTGGGCCCGCCGGTCTTCACTCACTCCGCCTATCAGATCATGTTGGGCGTGCGGCCGATCTCGTTCCTTGGCGCCGAGGTGACCTACATGGACTTCGGACAGCGATCCTGGCCGCCTGCGCAGGCCGGAGTGCTCGTCAAAAGCGGTCAAGCCTCCCAGAAGGGCGAGGGAGCCTTCGCGGTGCTCTATCTTCCCGTATCTGTCGTGGACATCTATCTGAAGGCGGGCGTGTCCAGGATGACGACCGATCTTTCAGCCATCTACGAGTATTTCGGCGTCGACAACTGCGCGTTCGCTCCATGTCAACACATCAGTATCGCCCACAACACCACGCATACCGGGTTCGCGGCGGGCGCCGGCCTGCAATGGAAGCTCGGAGACTGGGGATTTCGCGCAGAGTACGAGCGCTTCGGTGCCGCCGGCGGGAATCCAAGCCTGAGCTCGATCGGTGTCGCCTGGTCACTGCCATAGCGGGGACATTCCAGTTGTTAGACTCAAACGCTGCAGCGGCGCGCAGGCCGCCCTTGCGACCTCATCTGGTTTCGAGTGGGGAACGACGCGTGAGCTTCGACTCTGACGTCCAGGGGGAGAGCGCGGTGGCGTTCGACCACGCCGCCGTGGGGGTGCATTCGTTCGAACCCCGGTGGAAAGAAGCGCCGGCGCAATCGTCCGCGCAGGTCGCGCCGCTGCCCACCCCTTATGCGGCCACCAAGCGGGCCCTCGACGTCCTCGGCGCTATCGTACTCGCGGTTGTCTTCTCGCCCCTGATCCTGGCTATCGTAATCCTCGCTCTGATCCGGCGGGAACCGGGTTCCATCATGTACAAGCACCGCCGCATCGGCCAGGACGGACACGCATTCGAGTGCCTGAAGTTCAGGACGATGGTGCCGAATGCCGATCGGGTGCTGCGGGAGCTCCTGGAGCGTGACCCGGCCATCAAGGCGGAGTGGGTGCGGGATCACAAGCTGCGGTGCGATCCGCGCGTCACGCGGCTCGGGAGATTCTTGCGGCGGACCAGCCTGGATGAGCTACCGCAACTTTGGAACGTGGTGCGGGGAGAGATGAGCCTGGTGGGACCTCGCCCGGTGGTCCGGGAGGAGTTGCTGCGGTATGGTCGCAACGCGCGCGCCTACTTGTCCGCGAAGCCCGGCATCACGGGCCTGTGGCAAGTCAAGGGTAGAAACGACACCGATTACCGCAGGAGGGTTGTGCTGGACACGTACTACGTGCGTAACCGGAACCTGTTGCTCGACCTCTACATCCTGTTCAAGACCACGCGTGTCGTCCTGGGGGGAAGCGGCGCGTACTGAGGGGGGCTTCGAAGACCGCTGAGTCGTCGCCCGATGATCCGCCGGAGTCGATCCCTGCAAATGCCGCTTTCAGAAATTGAAGTCGCACGCGCGAAGAGAGCGGTGGCCTCCTTCACAGGCTCTCTCCTGGTTTGAGAAGGAAGCCAGAATGTCACCTTAACCTTGGGACCTCACACTGTTTTCACCGGCCCCGTTGCTCTGGATCACCCGTAGCTCGTGGCTAGCAGGATTGCCCCTACTCCGATGAGTGCAAATGCCCACAGCAGGTCGAGATTGAACCAGCCGCGTCGCAGAAACGAGAGCCCGACCCACTCGTACACTGCGATTGCAATGACCGTCGCCACGACTAGCATGGCCAGCGTATGGATGCCAACGGCTGCGAACGCGATCGCCGTGCTTCCGGACAGCGCGTCCGCTTGCATCATGTGCATGTGCGGGTCCGGTTGTAGCATGTGAGTAACAGCCATGTGGGGTGCGCAAATCGGCAAGGCCAATAGCGCTGGCACGAGCATCAGGCCGGCACCGTGCGCCGTCGCCATGAGAAACGACCACAGGAGAAGTTGGGCGGCCCCGACCTGCATCCCTGTCCGCGCGCGATGCCGAGCGAACAGGCGGTAGATGCCAAACCCGACGAGCAGTGCGGCAGCTGCGATCCGCAACAGCGCGAAATCGACGAGCGCTCGCAGAATGCCGATGGCAGCTACGACGATGGCGATCGAGAGAGCATGACCGGTGGCAATCGGCAGCATCGAATCAAGGACGGCCGCCCGGCTCCCGCGCTGTAGCCCGCGTGCCACCGCAAACAGCCAGCCCATCGCGGGATTCAGGCCGTGGAACGCGCCAAGGCCCGCGAGCATTACCCAGGGCCAGGTCTCATTCATGGCGTCAGGAAGCGCGCCGCCGTCGTATGCCGCAGATCAGCGAGTCACGGATAACAGAACGTATCCGATGAAGAGTCGCCGCCCTGGAGTCGGACCTGGTGCATGCGGTAGCCCTCTTCGATCGGCACATAGAACTCTCGATCCAGCTCGAGGCCTCCGGCAGGATTGGCATCGCATTTGACCATCCAGCCCTTGATGCCCTCCGGATAGAACTGTTGATCCCAGGCCCGATATAGTCCGTTGGTGAAGTAGACTCGCCGCCCGTCGCGGCTCACTTCCACCATCTGCGGTCCCCCGTTCAGAGGACCTGACGCCGGGTGTGACGAATGCTTGACGATACCGCCCAGGCGGACGGAGCCGGTGAGCCGCGGCTGCTGCGGATCGGACACGTCGTACTGGCGAATCTCGCCCGTGCCCCAGCAGGACACATAGAGAAAGCGGTCGTCGAGCGAGAGATTGATGTCGGCGATGAGGGGCGGCACGGCCTTGAACCCCTTGAGCAGGGGCGGCAGCTCGTCGGCCTCGGCGGGCTCGGCCGGAATCTCGATCACCTTCTTCGCCTTCCAGGTGTCTTCGTGGTACCAGAGCCAGACCGATGCGGACAGATCCTTGAGGCTGATGACCACGCCGGCGAATCCGTACTTCTTCGTCGGATCGCGCGCCTGCCGCAGCTCGAGCACGAGCTGGTTTTCCGGGCCCAAGTCGATCGCTTGCAGGTGCCTACGCCGGCGCAGGTCCCATACGTGCAGTTGGTGGCCGTATTTCGCGCCGAGCAGCAGTTCGGGCACCAGCCCGTTCTCGATCATGTTCGGCGTGCCCCACTCGCTTGTCAGTTGCACGTCGTGCCCGAGGTGCCAAGCGAAATCGTAGGCGAGGTATTGCGGGCCGCGGTCGATCTCCCAACGTCCGAGCACATCGAACGAATCGTGGTCGAGCATGAATAGCCCGCCGGGGCCGTCTCCGTCCGGCGCACCGAGCGCGCTCACGTAGATTCCCTCGGGCCCACAGTGCAGTGTATGCGGCCGCGAATATCCGGCCCGGGCGTGCACCTCGGCCGGCTCGATCACCTTCACGATCGTTGGGGAGTGCGGATCAGGTTTCGTATCGATGATGTGGATTCGCGTGGAGCGCAGACCGGGCACGATCAGGTAGCGCCTCTCGACGTGCGGATGCGGCGCATATGGGCAGAGCGCCGTGCTGCACGCGTTCCAGCCGAAATGATGCAGCTCGTCGCCCGCATTCGGCATCCGCGTGCGCCCGATCAGCGAGCCGTAGGTCGATGAGCGCTGATCGAGATCAACGACGCCCAACTCATCGGGCACGTCGCCGGCGACGTTGAGTATGGCGACGTAGCCGAGCCCCTCGGGCGGGGCCCGCATGGCAAGCCGCGCGGACGGGTAGAATGTCGGATCGGGTGTCCAGTTCTTCATGGAGCCTCCCGTGCGGACAACCGCATAGGCGCGCAAGCAGGTTTCAGCGCGCCAGTTGATGGGGCACTAGATTCTCACAGTTCGCACGACCGGAACACCTTGACGTGGGAAGCTGGCATGAGCGGAACCTTGAGCGCGCATTCCAGGGCCGCGCTCTAGGTTGGCCAGATCGCGGGGTTATAATCGCTGCGGTCTCCGCCTGCCTGCAAAAGCCGGGACGTGTATGAGCTCCGATCGTTCCTGTTGGGGTAAGGGAGTTCGACGCCGGGATGTCCTCTCTGCGGGTGGCGCAGGAGCCCTCGCGACGGTCGTGCATGCGCTGCTCGGTCAGGGCGAAGCTGTGCGAGCCGAGGGAATCGCGGGGTCAGTTCCCGAAGTCGATGCGCTCACCCTTCGTGTCGTCGTCGACAATTATCAGTTCGCAGTTGCCTCGAGCAGGCAAGTTCCCGGCCTCCAGGTGCAACATTTCGGCTGGGGAATTGCGCCGGGACGGCCACCGGATCGCACTCTGCTCAGCGAATTCGGGCTGTCGCTGTACGCCGAGTCACGGCGCGGCCGCGAAATTCGCCGCGTGCTGGTGGACTTCGGCTTCACGCCGCAGGCATTGAATAACAATATGGAACTCCTCGGAGTCGAGCCTTCGCGGCTCAACGCTCTCGTCTTAAGCCATGGCCATTACGATCATTTCGGAGGGCTCGTCGGCTTCTTGCGCAGGAACAGCGGCAAGATCGCAGCGGGCCTGCCGTTCTACGTCGGAGGTGAAGACTGCTTCTGCTCGCGCGAGTGGGTCGGCCCTCCCGTGCGCGGCAGCTTCGGTGTCCTCGACCGCATCGCGCTACGAAAGGCGCGCCTCAGCGTGACCTATGCCCCGAGGCCCGCTCTCGTGGCCGGCCATTCATTCTCGACCGGAAAGATCGCGCTCCGCAGCTTTGAAAAGCCGCTTTCGCCGACTTCCATGAGGGTGGGCATTGATCACGGCTTGGGATGTTTTGCCGATCGGCTCCCGAAGGAGGAGCGAACGAAGGCCTTGGTTCCCGACCAGTTCCGGCACGAGATCGCAACCTGTTTCGCCGTGAAGAATCGAGGCCTGGTCGTGCTCACGTCTTGCAGCCATCGAGGCGTAATCAACACGATCCAGCAGGCACGGGCGGTCTCGGGCGTCGACAAGGTGCACGCCGTGATCGGCGGCTTCCATTTGGCGCCCTACCCGGAAGACTACGTGCGCCGCACGATCGCGGCGCTCAAAAGCATGGACGTCGAGCACGTGATTCCGCTTCATTGCACCGGCGAGCTCTTCTACGACATCGCGAAGGCGGAAATTCCGGACAGGCTCGTCCGCGCGTACACGGGAACGCGGCTGGCGTTCGGAGTGAGTCAACAGCGCGCTTGAGCCGCCAGGCGGCGATCGATGGACGTTCCAGATCCGGGGTTGGCGCCCCTCCGAGTCTGTTCGCGCGCGCGAGATCGTGTGGCAAGCCGGAGGCCGAGTTACCAGCCTCTGGCTCGCCTC
>Ga0134126_10007423_pt1 | contig 13776 bp, 9 predicted proteins | sample KB31752_FD_96881 | JGI IMG/M metagenome (GOLD analysis project Ga0134126, IMG submission 96881) | Terrestrial soil microbial communities with excess Nitrogen fertilizer from Kellogg Biological Station, Michigan, USA - KB3-175-2 | ecosystem: Environmental > Terrestrial > Soil > Unclassified ...
AGCGGCGCCAGTGCGATGAGGATCGCGGTCGGGTAGCAGCCTGGATTCGCGACGACTCCCGCACCCGCCAGAAGGGGGCGAGTCAGCTCGGTCAGGCCGTATGGAACAGTCGTTCCATTATATGACGTTGCGCCATTCCCCGGGCGGAGATCCGCCGAGAGATCGACCACTTTTGCACCCGCCGAGGCGGCAGCCTGTACCCAGCTCGCCGACGCACCGTGCGGCAGCGCCGAGAATATGAGGCCGGCGCTGTCCAGCCGCGCCTCGTCGGTGGCAATGAGGGGGATGGAACGACCAGCCGCACGGATGGTCCCGCCAGCCTGTGAATTTGCCGAGGCGAAGGCCAGTTCCATGGATGGATGGCGTACAACGAGATCACAAATCTCGCGGCCCGCGTATCCCGAGGCGCCGAGCACGCCGACCGTAATTTTATTCACTCGGAATGTATAAACAGTCATCGAGGTAGTTGCAATGCCTCGGGCCCGTCTGGCGTATGTCGCTAACGAAGGTCTGACGCTCAGCGTACAGAAGGAGACCCCTCAATAGGAGCCGCGTTTAGTGCGCACTCGTCTTTTCTCAGCGCTGACCTTGCTTGCGACTGCCCTGCCGTGCACGCCGGCACTCTCGGTCGCGCAACGTGCCGGCTCGGCGATACCGACGCCGGCTTCGGTGATAGGCTTCGCGCCCGGCACCGACCGGAAGCTTCCTCAATGGAACCAGGTTGTCGCGTACTTCCACGCGCTGGAAAAGGCGTCGCCCAGAATTCAGGTGCACACGCTCGGCAAGACCACGCTTGGGCGACCGTTCCTCGCCGCCTACATCGCTGACTCCGCGACGATCGCGAATCTCGCGCACTACCGCGGCATCCAGCGGCTGCTCTCGGATCCACGGCTTACCACGCCGAGCCAGGTCACCAAGCTGCAGGTTGACGGCAAGCTCGTGATTCTCGTGACGTCGAGCATTCACTCCACGGAAGTCGGCGGCATACTCACGCCGATGGTGCTGGCCCAGAAGCTGGTGGGAGACGAGGACGACAACACGCGCTCGATCCGGCGCAACACCATCGTGATCCTGGTTCCGTCGCTCAATCCGGACGGCGTGGACATCGTGCACGACTGGTACGCGAGCTCCATGGGCACCGCGTGGGAAGGAAGCGGACCGCCAGTGCTGTACCATCACTACACGGGGCACGACGACAACCGCGACTGGTACGCATTCACGCAGGTCGAGACGCAGATGGTGATCGACTCGCTGTACAGCCAGTGGCATCCGGCGATCGTCAACGACATCCATCAACAAGGTTCCTCGGGCACCCGGCTTTTCATTCCGCCGTACATGGATCCGATCGAACCGAACATCGATCCCATCCTCATGGCGGGGGTCGCACAGATGGGCAAGGCTATGACGTGGCGGCTGACGTCGGACGGATTTGTTGGCATCGCGAACAACACATCGTACGATGCGTGGACGCCGGCGCGCGCGTATCAGCACTATCACGGCGCGATCCGTATCCTCACGGAGACGGCGAGTGCCGATCTCGCGTCGCCGATCACGGTCTCATTCGATTCGCTGCGTCCTGGTTACAACGTCGACCCAAAGAAGACCGGCGTCGATTTCCTCACCAAGTGGAACGGCGGCCGATGGACCATCGGCGACATCGTTCGCTACCAGACCGCGGCAACCATGGCGCTACTCACGGAAGGCGCCGCTGATCACGCGGAGTGGGTGCGTACGTATTCGCAGGTCGAGCACAATGCTGTCATGGGCAATCGCGCGCCGGGCCGGGAGGACTGGCCGGCGACGATCGTGATTCCTGCGGAGGCTGCACGCGATACCGCGATCAATGCTGCGCTTGGGATCCTGCAACGCGGACAGGTTGAAGTGCGTCGCGCTACGTCTGCGTTCAGTGCGGACGGAAAGCAGTTTCCGTCGGGGAGCTACCTGATCTACACCGCTCAGCCGTACGCTGCGTTCGCCAAGGCGCTGCTCGAAGACCAGCACTATCCCAATCTGTTCGAATATCCGGGCGGACCGCCGAAGCGTCCGTACGACGTCACGGCGCAGACGCTGCCGCTGCTGTATGGATTCAACGTTTCGTTCGTGCGCGATTCCGTCACCGCGGCATCGACGCCGCTCGCGCCGGTCCGTGCCATCCCGTGGGTTGCGAAGGGACTCAGCAACAGCAAGGCGCGCCGCATTGCGATGTTCCAGAACTGGGCCCCGTCCATGGATCAGGGATGGACGCAGTGGGTGTTCGATCAGTACCACGTTCCGTACACGATGATAACGGCGAAGGATATCCGCGCGGGGAATCTCAGCTCGCGCTTCGACGCGATCGTATTGCCTGATCAGAACGCACGCCAGATCGCGAACGGGCCGCGCGGCAACTATCCAGACTCGCTCAAGGGAGGTCTCGGTGCCGACGGAGCAAAGGCGCTGGCGGCGTTCGTGGACGCTGGCGGCACGCTCGTCGCATTCAATTCCGCGAGCAACTATGCGATCGAGGCACTGTCGCTTCCGGTGAAGAACGTGCTCGCGGACGTGCGACCGAAGGATTTCTACGCGCCAGGCTCACTCTTCAAGGTCGAGTTCGATCGCGCCAATCCTCTCGCCGCCGGCATGACCGCACCCACCCCCGCGGTGTGGTTCGAGGGAAGCCCTGCGTTCGAAGTGACGGACCCGTCGCGCGCAACGATCGTCGCACGCTATCCAGCACAGGGTGATCCGCTCCTCTCCGGCTGGCTGCTCGGTGCAGACCGCATCAATGGCAAGGCTGCGATGGTGGACGTGAAGCAGGGCAAGGGACATGTCGTACTGTTCGGGTTCCGGCCGCAGTACAGAGCTCAGAGCATGTCGACGTATCCGCTGGTGTGGAACGCACTGCGGTAACCGTACGGGCCGCGTTTAAGAAAAAGAGCGTCCACGGAAACGTGGGCGCTCTTTTTCACGCGTTGGCTCACCGCTCGATCAGTGAATGGTCTCGTGCCGTTCGAGCATCGCGACGAAATCCGCGATTCTTTTCGCACGCGTTTCCGCGCGCTTCGCGTTGTGAACCCGAAATAGAATCGCGTACCGATTCTGACTCGTCAGTGTCGTGAAGAATTTTGCGGCACGCGGCCTCGCGTCGAGCGCGGCCCGCAAATCGTCCGGAACCTCGATGGTCGATTGCGGAGCATACGCTGCTTCCCATCTGCCGTCGCTCTTCGCACGCTCCACCTGCGCGAGGCCCGCCGGCATCATTCGACCGCTGTCGATGAGCGAGAGCGCCTTTTCCCGGTTGATCGTGGACCAGATACTGCGCGTGCCGCGCGGCGTGAACTTCTGAAGGAAGGTCTTCTCGTCGTATCCCTTCTTCTGGCTGTCTATCCAGCCGTAACACAGTGCTACATCGAGAGCTTCATGGTACGACACGGACGGGATGCCGGAGTCCTTCTTGGCGAAGTGAATCCAGATCCCTGGTGAAGTTGCGTGATGCTTGTCGAGCCACTTGTTCCACGCCGCCTGATCTGCGAATGGCACGATCGGGATCTCAGCCGGTGCTTCGGCCTTCTTCAACGATCGTGCCATTCAATGTGCTGCCAGCGACTATGGCTTGGGCTTGAGCGACTGCATCGCGCGCGTCGCCCCTCTGTCCTTGGGATCGATGGACAGCGCCTTCTCGAAGCTCTTGAGCGCCGTCGCCGTATCGCCGGACGCGAGCTGCGCGCTGCCAGCCTGGGACCACGCAGAAGCGGAGTTGGGCGCGTATTCCAGGTTCAGCATGTAGAACTTGAGGGCGTCTGCCACCTTGTTGCGCTGGCGCAACGCGCCACCGACCTGGGAGAGCGAAGCCTCTCCGAAATCGTACGATGCGCGTCCGTAATAGTGCTGTCTCAGATCGCGATACAGCGCGATGGCGGAATCGGTGCCGGCAGAGTCGTACCGGGTGAGAATTACCTGTTCGAGTGGCCGAGGCTCCGTAACGCCACGGTGACATGTCGCGCACGTGACGACGACCGGCGGCTGCAATCTCGATGAGAGCTTGGTCAGATAATCAGCGTTGATCGCCGCGACCATCCGGAGCATCGTGCGCGCCTTGTTCTTGTTCGGCTTCGCGTCCGATGCGAAGTCGTGCCTGTCGCGCGGGATGCTATCGTCAGCCATGTGACAGAACGCGCAGCTCACACCGAGTGCTCGAGTGAACGTGCCCATCGTATCGAGCAGCGCCGCCCGGGAGATGTCCTTCGGGAAGAACTTGAGGTTCTTGGGCGGCGGCGGGGGACCCTGATTCTGCGCACCGGCCGAAAGTACTGGAATCGCGATGGAAGCGAGCGCAGCAAATGCAAGAACGCGAAAACGTGTCATGGTTGATCCCCGGAGTTGAGCCACAGTCGGTGCCGTTGGTGCAGTCGCCATCGTCGCCTAAAACATGACGGAAGTGTCGTGATTCCGGAAGAGCGGCTGTAGCCGCAATTCCACCATGTCGATGCACGATGCGAAGCCATCCGGAACCACCCGCACTTCCTCGAAACCTTCGCGCTCGAAGAAGCCCCGGCTGTGCTGGCTGGTGTGAACGGTCACCGATTTGGCGCCAGCGGTCTGGAGCGCGCGCAGACGGCTACGCAGAAGCGTGCTGCCGCTCCGCGCCGGTGCCAGCGTCGATGGATGATCCCCCACGCCAGACCACCATCCTTATTCGCCGTGCGGCATGACGGAAACTTGACTCGGTAATTCCGGAAGTCTAGCTTCGCGTCACGAAGGAGGAGTTTGCATGACCTGCGAGTCACTCGTAACTGCGCGTAACATCCGGAATACCGTCCCTGGCGTAATCGCCTCCCTGCTACTGCTCACAGTGGGCAATCCCCTGGTGGGCAACGGCGTCGCGGATGCGCAATCCGCTGGCGGGCTTCGGTTCGACGTCTCGTTTCCTGCCTCGGTCTCTCCTGAAAAACAGGACGGCCACATCATTCTGATCGTGTCGCGCGACACCAGTCGCGAGCCGCGCTTTCAGTATCAGGTTTACAATCCGGACGTGCAGCCGGGATTCGGTCTCGACGTCGACGGGCTCGCGCCGGGAGCGACAGCTGTCATTGACTCGAAAGTCTTCGGTTGGCCGCTCAAGAGCGTCATGGATATTCCGCCGGGCGATTATCGAGTGCAGGCCGTGCTCAATCGTTACGAAACGTTCCATCGCGCCGACGGACACACCATCAAGCTCGCGCCCGACAAGGGCGAGGGACAGCACTGGTTCAGCAAGCCGGGCAATTTCTACAGCGAGCCCATGCGCGTGCATCTCGATCCCGCCTCGGGACAGACAGTGCACATCAGTCTGAACAAGGTGATCGCGCCGATTCCGGATCCGACGGATACCAAGTGGGTGAAGTACGTCCGCATCAAGAGCGACCTGCTGTCGAAGTTCTGGGGCCGCCCGATGTACCTCGGCGCGTACGTGCTGCTTCCCGCCGGTTTCGACGATCACCCGACGGCACGCTATCCGCTTGCCGTCGACCAGGGACACTATCCGACCGGCTTCGGCGAGTTCAGTCCGAATCCTCCAGCACCAGGCTCACGCGACAGCGTGCGCGTTTCGTACGCGTACGATCTGTACAAGCAATGGACCGGACCGAAGTTCCCGCGCATGCTCGTCATGAAGATCCAGCATGCCAATCCGTACTACGACGATTCATACGCGGTCAATTCCGCGAACCTCGGCCCGTACGGCGACGCGATCGTGAAGGAGCTCATCCCCTACGTCGAGAAGAAATTTCGCGGGATCGGACAGGGATGGGCGCGGACTCTCTACGGTGGATCGACGGGTGGATGGGAATCACTCGGCGACCAGGTGTTCTATCCGGAAGATTTCAACGGCGCGTGGGCGTTCTGTCCGGATCCGGTCGACTTCCGCCAGTACGAAACGATCAACATCTACAGCGACACCAACGCTTTCTATTTCAACGCCGACTGGAAGAAGACACCGCAGCCATCAGGCCGTGACTACCTCGGCCATCTCCTCACCACGGTCGAGAACGACAACCACTGGGAATACGTGCAGGGCCGGAAGAACCGCTCGACCGAACAGTGGGACATATGGGAATCGGTGTTCGGACCGGTTGGCGCCGATGGATATCCGCAGCGCATCTACGACAAGCTCACGGGTCACATCGATCCGAAAGTCGCCGAATACTGGAAGGAGCACTACGATCTTCGCAACATCCTCCAGCGCGACTGGGCGACACTTGGTCCGAAGCTGGTCGGCAAGATCCACATCTATTCGGGTACGATGGACAGCTGGCACCTGAACAATTCCGTGTATCTGATGCAGGACTTTCTCGATAGCACGACGAACCCGTACTACGCCGGATCAATCGAGTATGGCGATCGTTACGAGCATTGCTGGACCGGCGACTCGCAACACTCGCTGCGCGTGGGCAGCATGACGGTCGACCAGCGTTTCATACCGGTGATGGCGCAGCACATCGTGAAGACGGCGCCAGCCGGCGCAGATACGGTCAGCTGGCGCTACTGAGCAGACCGGCGATCTCGCGCGAGGTGATCGGCCCGTTCACAAAGTTGAACGTTCCGTGCTCCTTCATCTCGCGCGCGGCGCCGAGTACCGCGGCGAATGCGACGCGCGTGAGCGCACCACCGACGCTTATTCGCTTTGCACCGATCCGAGACAGCTCACCGAGATCGAAATGCGTCCCCTGCATCCCGGTCAGCACGTTGACAGGCCTGTCGACCGAGCTGATCAACGTTGCAATTTCCTTCATGTCCGTCATGCCCGGCGCGTACAGTACGTCGGCGCCGGCATCCTGAAAGGCTTGCAGTCTACGGATCGTGTCGGCGAGATCCTTGCGCCCGTGTAGATAGTTCTCCGCGCGTGCCGTCAACATGAACGTGAACGGCAGCTTGCGAGCCTCGTCCACCGCTGCGCGAATGCGTTCGACCGAATGCTCGAACGCGTAGATCGGATCACCATCGCGGTTGGTGCTGTCCTCGATCGAGCAGCCGACCAGCCCAGCGCCGGCCGCCATTCGCACCGTCTCCGCGACAGTGGCCGGATCGTCGCCGAATCCATTCTCGAGATCCGCGCTTATCGGCAGGTCGGTCGCAGCCGACAGTGCAGTCGCGTGCGCGATCATCTCGTCGCGCGAGACTTCGTGATCCTGGCGGCCGATCGAAAAAGCGTAGCCGACACTCGTGGTCGCCAGCGCTTCGAATCCGGTACTCGCGAGAATCTTCGCGGTACCGATGTCCCACGGATTCGGAATGACGAAGGCACTATCGCGGTAATGCAGGTCGCGAAACAGCTGTCCCTTCTCAGCTTGTGTTTTCATGACTACGACTCTCTGATCAGGGTGCAAACAATGGAGTGAGATCGACGTAGATGCGGCAGTCGTCCGCAAGCGGCGTTGACGAGATAGCGACCGGCACCAGATGAAAGATCGTAACGGCCGGTACGGTCACTTCCTGCCCGTCATGCCTGATGTAAGTAACGACCGCTTCGAGAATTACCGTGTCGCCGTCCAGCCAGGTGCGCCCGGAGTGATGGCGCAACGATTTGAACGCACTGAAGAATTGGGCGATGGCAACCTGAATCGCGGCGCGTCCGACGAGCGTATCTGAGTTGCCGAAGCGAAGCGTACCATCCTGGGTGAACGCGGCCGCAAAGCCGTCGGCATCCTTGTGATCGACATGCTCCGAGTAGAGCGTATCGGCCCAGCGAGCCACTGCGTCACGCGTGCGGCCTCCTTCCTGCGTCAAGATCGATCTCCTGGTGAATGATGATCGTCGAAAGATATACGAATCGCCTCGTTGATCACCATGCGCCTCACTGCATCAGCTTGCGACTGAAGTACGTCATTTCCATCGCCGTCGTGTGTGCGCGCTCCTTGAGGCTCGCACCCGAGCCGTGGCCGCCTTCGATCACCTCGTAGAACATGTACGGAATGTTCATCGACGCGAGCTTCGCCGCAAACTTGCGCGCGTGCTGCGGACCCACGCGATCATCCTTTGTAGTCGTCCAGATGAACGGCTCGGGATACTTCGTTCCGGCCTTGAGGTTGTTGTAGGGCGAGATCGACGCCAGAAAGGTACTCTCGGCGGGCACCGAAACGCTCCCGTATTCGCCGACCCACGACGCGCCGGCTGCGATCTTCTCGTATCGCAACATGTCGAGCAGCGGCACCTGAATGTCCACCGCATTCCAGAGCTCTGGATGCTGCGTGAACTCCACACCCATGAGCAATCCACCATTCGATCCACCTTCGATGCCGAGCTTGCTCGCAGTCGTGATTCCGCGCGAGACGAGATCGCGCCCGACGGCGGCGAAATCGTCGTATATCACCTGGCGATGCGTCTTGAGACCGGCTTCATGCCACGCGGGACCAAACTCGCCGCCACCCCGGATGTTGGCCAGCACCCAGACGCCACCGCGCTCCAGCCACAGCTTTCCGATGTTCGCTGAATAATTCGGCGTCTCCGACACCTGGAATCCGCCGTATGCATTCAGAATCGTCGGATTGTGGCCGTCGAGCTTCATCCCGCGCTTGTGCACCACGAAGTACGGAACGTGCGTACCGTCGCTGGACGTCGCCTCGAACTGCTCGACTGTATCACCGGACGCGTCGAACTTGGGCGGCATCGACTTCACCGTCTTCAAGGCGTGCGTCTGCGCGTCGACGAGTGCCAGCGAGCTCGGCGTCAGAAAGCCGGCAACACTCAGGAAAGCGTTGTTCGAGTGTACGTCGCCGCCGACGTCGTTGATCGAGAGATTGTCGGGAAGATTCAGCGCTACATGAGTCCACCCGCCCGATTGTACCGGCGTGTAGACGTCCGCGCGCCCACGCACGTTGTCGAGCCGCGTCAGCACTATCGCGTTCCGCGTGACAGAGATTCCGTTCAGCGATTCGCGCGGGCCTGGCGCATAAACGAGTGTTGCCGCAAGCTGCGCTGGGCTCGCAACCATTTGGGAGAGTGGTACCGATACGAGCGATCCTGCCGTGAATGACTTGCCACCGGTCGTCCACGAAGTATCGAGACTTATCAACACCTGCCCGTCGACCATTCCCCGAATCGATGCCTTGAGCGGAATCCCGACACGTTCCGCTCCCCTGGGTGTGACGATGTACCGCTCGGACTCGAAGAAACTCGGCGAGTGCGATACGAACACGGCCTGATTGCCACTGCCGTCGACCAGAGCCGACGATCCGGCGCTGACATCACTCTTTGCGCCGCGAAATACCTCGGCCGCTGCAGACAGCGGCTCGCCACGCTTCAACCGCTTGACTATGAAAGGATAGCCCGATGTGGTGAGATCGCCTGGGGCCCACTCGCGCGCGATGAGAAGAGTATTCGGATCCTCCCACGAGCTGCTCTGCTTTCCGTGTGGTATGAGGAAGCCGTCCTTCACGAAGCTGTTGGTCGTCAGATCGAACTCACGTGTCGTGACGGCATCCTCGCCGCCATCCGACAGACTGATCATGCAGCGTGTTTCGGCCGGCTCCGCGCAGTCCGCTCCCTTCCAGAACCAGTTGGCCTTCTCCGCTTTCGACAGCGCATCGAGGTCGAGTACGGTCGTCCATGCCGGAGGCTCCGACTCATAGCTCGCCAGCGTCGCGCGGCGCCACACACCGTGCACGTGATCGGCATCCTGCCAGAAGTTGTAAACCTGTCCTCCGATCAGATCGGGATACGGAATGCGATCCCGCGCCTCCGCGATCTTGACTGCGTCGGAATAGAGCGCCTGATACTCGGGATCCTTTTCGAGAACCGCCACTGTCTTCGCGTTCTCGGATTTGACCCACGCCATCGCTCGCGGACTGGACACCTGCTCGAGCCAGATGAACGGATCGCTGCTGGCAGTAGTGGTTGACGACGATGTGTCGCGAGATTGCGAGCACGCAATTAGTGCGGTGGCAGCACCGAGCAGTGCGACCAGCGACGATGACCGAAACGAGAGTTTCATGGCCCTTTGAGGTTTGTGGTACCGAGAGAATAGCGCTCCTATGGACGCGGCGCCACCATCACGCTGGCAATGCTGTTGTGCATCGGCGGTTGCAGCCCATCCCGACGATCGCCCATGTATCTGGCGATCTCGGCATCTGTGGGAACAATCGGCTCCGCAAGACCGACTTCGGTGCACAATCTCCCCACTTCATCGATGTCGAGCGCCGAACGAAACGGCTCGCCGGCGGCTGCCACGATCTCGGCGAGCGATGGGACTCCCGCTGGCAGCGGTCGAGGATGGCCGCCAAACGTGAACACGAACTCGCTGGATGGCGCCAGCGACGCGATGAATCGAAAGAGATCCGTCACCGCATCCATCGTCAGATAGACCAGAACACCCAGACAGGAGACGAAAGTTGGAGCGGCAAAGTCGAATCCGCTGATCGCGAGCCGGTCGCGCAACGTTTCGTGCTCGAAATCGACCGATACGAAGGTGACGTTGCCGGGAACGGAGATGGACGCCGCCGCCAGCCGCTCGCGCTTCGCGTCCTGGCTGGTTGGATGGTCCACTTCGTAGATGTGCAGCCCGTGCGCCCATTCCGGTTGACGGTACGCGAACGTGTCGAGGCCGGCGCCAAGCACGAGCAGTTGACTCACGCCGCGCGCTACAGCGATCCGCAATCTCTCTTCCGCATACCGGCTTCTGAGTAGTACGTGTGCGCGAAGCCCGCTCGCGCGCCGCTCCGCGAACCTGTCGGCATGTTCGCGCACACGTGCTTCCGAATCCGCTCCGAGCAAGCGAACCACTACCGTATCATCAAGAACCCGCGGCAATCCGTCGAGTATCTGATGCGCGGCACGGAGTGTTGCGACTCCCACGGCGGTGTTGCTGGCTGGTCGGTCTGGCACCCGTCAAAGATGCGCGGCGGCCGTTACCTGTTCAACCAGTAACTGAACTTCACCAGAAACGTGTTGTCCGGCCGGATCTGCAACAGGTCCGGATACGTCTGCGTCCATCCCCGCGTGTCCGGTGCGTTGTCATATCGCTGCCGTCCCTGCGTCCACACGAGAAACAGCGTCGATCCGGGACGGTACTCCCAGCGCACCACGGTATTCGACTTGAACTCGCGGTCGCTGAACCCGGACATCGCCGACGCGGGCGGCGTGTAGGCGACATACCTGTCGGAATATCGCGCCGCCCGTGGGTCCGCGCCCAGCTCTCGCGCGTCCGAATATGTGCCATTCGACACGAACGGCTGCGCGTAGAACTGGAACGACAGCTCCGGCGTCGCGATGTACGTCGCGCGAATGGCGGTCACGAGCGTGTTCTGATGCAGATGCGCGAATGCATAGTGTACTGCAGACGTAGTAGTATCGTGGAAGTTGCCGATCCACTGTGTATTGTCCTCGTTGTGCGAGGCGGTAACGTCCAGCGAGAGAAGCAGCTGGCTCGAAGCGCGCACGTCGAGCGTAGGTTCGAGCGAGAGATTGTGAGAGCGTCCTTCGTCGGTGCGGAAGTAGTTCATCGCTACGGATGGAGTGATCCGCCGCCGGTCGTCGCCGGCTATCGCTATCCACGGGGATAAATACGACGACTGTCGTACGGCCGGTCCGCCACGCGCGCAACGATCGCAATACGTGTCGCCGAGTTGCCCAAGCGTCGCGCCTGCGTTGAAGCCCCAGTTGTTGTGGAAGACGAAATGCACGTTCGAGTTCACCGCGTGTTCGAGCGCGAGCCCATCTGTGTTCCACGTATTCCAGAAATTGCCGTTGATGCGCAGGCTGTTGTAGAACCGTGTCGGTCTCCGGAAGTTGAGCGCTCCCCAGTTGCTCCAGCTCTGCTCGTCGGCTCGGCGCAGATATCCGATGTCATTGATCTCGTATCCGGCCGACTGACGCTGGAAGCTGGTCTCGAAGGTCGCGAGGCCGCCGTACTTTCCGACCAGCAACTCCTCTGCGTTTCCGGTCAACGATGTGCGACTGGAATCGACGCGCAGCTTCCCGTCGGGCCGCTGGTAGTAATGCACGGCGCTCATCTGAGTCTGCGTGATCGCGGCGGATGTGCCGGTGACGTCGCTTCCCGTGAGCGAGCCGGAGATCTTGTAGGTGTCGTTGAGAAAGCGATGCGCGAAATCCACACCGCCAACGGTCGCCGTTCGCCGCAATGCATCTGCGGTCCATGCGTCCGTGTTCCGGTCGACGCTCGTTAGAACGGCGCCGACGTAACTCTTTCCTTCGCGAAACTCTCGTTGCACGCGCGCAACACCGTAGTTGGTCGTCGGCTCGATGGTCCGGTCCCGCGAGCCCGTCGCGCGCTCGGTCACCGCATCGAGCACGCCCACCGATAACGACTTGCCGATGCGACCGCTCAACTTCGCAGCGCCGAGTATCGTCGTGGCCGTAGGCGAGCTCGGATCCCCGTAGCTGTTAATTAGTTGCGGAGTGCGACCAATTCTGCGCGAGTAGAACAGCCCCTCGGACTGACAGTTCACGACGTTGCAGTTGATGCTGAACGCGTAGCGTCCCTGTCCCTCGACGAAGAACGGCCGCTGCTCGTTGAAGAACGTCTCGAACGTGCCAAGGTTGAGCACCGATGGGTCGGCCTCCACCTGACCGAAGTCCGGATTCACCGCGGCCGAGAGCCGCAGACTTGGCGTAACGCCGAGCTTGAGGTCCGCACCCGCCGAAAGGCGCTGCGCGCGGCCGTACGACGACGCGCCAACGGTCGAGACGTTCTTCGTCACCACGTACGGAACGACCTCGAGCGGATGCGTGGATCCAACGTCGCCGATTCCGGTCACGGTTCCCAGCTGCGACACCGTCGCGTTCCTGCTCGGACGGAACAGCGGCCAGCTCACTCGCTCCTTGAAGCGATCGATGTCGCGCCAGATTCCGAACCCGATCGTGTGCGTCGGTGCGTTGTTGAAGCCGAGCTGCGACATCGGGATCGCGAACTCGGCGGTCCATCCGAGCGAATCGATGGACGTCGCGACGTCCCAGACTCCGTCCCACGTCTGGTCCTCGTTCGTATCATCGTACATCGCGTAGTCGCGCTTCACTCGGCCAGGGCTCACCGCGAACTCGAACCCGCTGCGTCCGTCGTGATACGAGTCGATCATCACTTTCAGCTGATCCGACGGCGGCCTAACGTCGCGCCGCGCGAGCGTCTTGCGTATCAGCGACGGATCAGGATCGAAGGCGCGGATGAAGACGTAGATGTTGTGGCTGTCGTATGCGACCTTGAATTCTGTGCGGAAGCGCGGATCGCCATCCTCTACCGGATCGAACTCGCGGAAATGCGTGACCGATGGCGCCTTGCGCCACACCGCATCGTCGTCATGGCCATCCAGCACAGGTGGGTGATCGGCGTGAACCGCGGCAACCGACGTGATGTAGTCTGACGAAACAACCGGCTGCGAAGTCTGCGCATATGCGAGCGCAGGCGCAGCGACGGCAGCAAGGATCGTTACGGCCGCACCACGTGCGAGCCGTGAAACTGAAAGGGGCGTTGGAATCGAAAATGACACTGGCGAGCATTGAATGGTGCGTCGACGGGCCCGCCGGTGCGCGCCCTTCTCGACTATGAGATGCTCGGCGCGCCAAAATGGTTTGTTTTGATAGTGGTCCCAGGCACGACCAGTCGATCAGTTCACTATCGATACCGTAAATCCGTCGTACCCCTTCACGCCCACTGTCTGAATCGCCGTGCTTGTCACGAGTGCGCTCGTGGACAGCTTGTCGAAGAACCGGCGCACACCCTGCGTACCCGTATCTTCCGTGGCGTCGTTGATGACATCCCCATCCCGCACGACGTTGTCGACGATGATCATGCTTCCCGCATGCGCGAGC
>Ga0134126_10007424_pt1 | contig 13776 bp, 10 predicted proteins | sample KB31752_FD_96881 | JGI IMG/M metagenome (GOLD analysis project Ga0134126, IMG submission 96881) | Terrestrial soil microbial communities with excess Nitrogen fertilizer from Kellogg Biological Station, Michigan, USA - KB3-175-2 | ecosystem: Environmental > Terrestrial > Soil > Unclassified ...
ATCGACCGGCTGGAGCAAGGGCTCCCACCCCTCGATCGTTTCATTCTTCCCGGCGGTGGACCCAAGGGAGCGGCGTTCCACGTCGCCCGGACGACCTGCCGCCGGGCGGAGCGAGCGGTGGTCAGCCTGGCCCGGAGCGAGACGGTTCCGAAGGAGGTCCTCATCTACCTGAACCGCCTCTCCGACCTCCTGTTCGTCCTGGCACGTTCCGCCAATCAGGCCGCAGGACACCCCGAACTCCAGTGGTAACCGTCCGTGTAGCCCTCTCCGCCGAGAGCGGCGGGGAACGCAATGCGTCCTACGATGTGCTCGTGGGCCGGGGGCTTCTGAAGGATCTCACGACCCTGATGTCCCGACACGCGCCTGCGTCCCGCTATGTGGTCATCACCGACGACCAGATCGAGCGCACGTATGCGCGCAAAGTGGCGAACGATCTCAGTGCCCCACTGCTCAGTTTCCCCGCCGGTGAGGGCCGGAAAACCAGGGAAACCTGGGCGGATCTGACCGACCGGCTCCTGGCTCATCATGTCGGGCGGGACGCCTGCATCGTCGCGGTAGGTGGCGGCGTAGTTGGTGACGTTGCCGGCTTCGTCGCGGCGACGTACCTGCGGGGCATCCCATTCGTTCAGGTACCCACGACCCTCCTGGCGATGATCGACGCGTCGATCGGCGGGAAGACCGGCGTCAACACGACGGCGGGGAAGAATCTGGTCGGGGCCTTTCATCAGCCGAAGCTGGTCCTCGCCGACCTCGACACCCTCGATTCATTGCCGGCGGCACAATACGCCGCAGGATTGGCGGAAGCGGTGAAGCACGGGGTGATCGCCGATGCTGACTATTTCGCATTTCTCGAGCGGGACAGCGACGCAGTAGCGGCTCGGAAGGATGGGGCGCTCGAGCGCCTGGTCGCGCGCTCCGTTGAGATCAAGGCCGGCATCGTAGCCGCCGACGAGCGGGAAGCCGGGATCCGCGCCGCGTTGAATTTCGGTCATACCGTGGGTCATGCGGTGGAGGCGGCGAGTGGTTACTCGCTGCTACACGGTGAAGCGGTCGCCATCGGCATGGCGTACGAGTCGCGACTCGCGGAAACCCTCGGCATCGCGGAGCCGGGAACAGCCGAACGGCTCGCCCGCGTGCTCGTGACCTACCGCCTGCCCGTCACCCGGCCCGCCGCCGCGTCAGTGGATCAACTGATTTCGAAAATGCGGAATGACAAGAAGTCACGATCCGGAGATTTGCGTTTTTCGTTGCCGCGTTCGATCGGCGCGATGCATGGCGGTGTTGCGAGTGGGTGGACTGTGGCGAGCCAGGAGAGCGTGATCCGTGACCTCCTGGCGGTCAAACAGTAATCACATATCCCTCAACCACTTCCCACACGCTTTCCACCTCTCCACACAGCCACTTCCGGCGCATTCAAATGCTTTCTCCACAGCACTTGTTGATAGTGGACAAACATCGCAGTGAACCGTAGAAGCAACAACTTGTAGTGTGGAAAACTGCGGGAATTTGCACCATTCTGGGTCAAGTCCTATATTGGCCAGCGTTTCCAGAAGGCTCCGGACGAGTGTTTGGTGCACCGTCCCCCTCAAAAACGTCACAGCCGAAGATGGGAGTGCCGTGCATGGCCCGGTCGTCCACAGGCAAGGCAAAGGCGTTCTTCCGCTCTACTCCGTCTGGCGCCTTCGACCAGTATCTGCAGGACATTCAGAAACTCCCGTTGATCAAAGACCCCGAAGAAGAGCGCCGGCTGGCCCGACGCGTGCAAAAGGGCGATGAGCGCGCCGCCGAGCGGCTGGTCACGGCCAACCTCCGGTTCGTCATCTCTTACGTGAAGAAGTACCAGGGACACGGACTCGATCTCTCCGAGCTCGTAGCCATCGGCAATGAGGGACTCCTCAAGGCCGTCAAGAAATTCGATCCCGATCAGGGCGTGAAGTTCATTTCCTACGCGGTGTGGTGGGTCCGGCAAGCCGTGCTGAAGGCTCTCGCCGAGCAGACCCGCAGCGTTCGGATTCCCCTGAATCAGAATTCTCAGCTCATCCGCATGAGCCGCACTGAGACCTTCCTGTCACAGGAGCTTGGCCGCGAGCCCACCGATAACGAAATCGCCACGGCGCTCGAAGACACCGTCGAGAACGTCCGGACCGCGCGCCGCATGACCGCCGCCGAGCTGTCGCTCGACGCCCCGGTCGACCGCAGTGACAAGGACGCGGCGACGTTGGGTGAGCGGTTCGCCGGCATCGAAGGCGGCGAGATCGAAGACACCACCGACGGGAAGCTGATGCGGGAGTTCATCGACCGCATCTTCCAGAAGTACCTGGCTCCCCGCGAACGCAAGATTCTCTATCTCTACTATGGACTCGAGGAAGGCTCGGAGGCGATGACCCTCGAGAAGATCGGCGCGCTCATGGGAGTGACCCGTGAGAGAATCCGCCAAATCCGCGAGCGGGCGTTTGAAAAGTTGCGCGAGTCGCCTGACGGCAGGGCCCTGAAGGGGTTCTGGCGCGCAGCTTAGCTCACACGGTTTGACGGATCACCGGGGGCCAGGGCGGAATCCTGGCCCCCTTTGCTTTCCTCACTTCCGGTTATCCGCTGCGCGTCTGTGCGTCTAGTTGTGCCTGTCCTATACTTGGGTTGTGCAGCCCGAACTGGCCGAAGAACTCGCCGCCATCGTTGGCGACCGCCACGTGCGGACCTCGCGGGCCGAACGCCTGACCTACGCCGCCGACGGCCTCCCCACCCACCGCACCGTTCCCGGCATCGTGGTGCTCCCCGGGACCCGCGAAGAGCTCATCGCCGTCGTCAGGCTCCTGGCCACCCGAAATGTCCCCTTCGTGCCGAGAGGAGCGGGCACCGGGCTCTCCGGTGGAGCGCTCGCCTCGGAAGACGCCGTTCTGCTGGTGCTCACCCGGCTCAACCGGATCGTGTCGGTGGAGCCCAAAAACCGCCGCGCCATCGTCGAGCCAGGCGTCGTCAACCTCAAGCTCTCGGCCGCCGTCCTCCCCATGGGACTCCACTACGCCCCCGACCCTTCCAGCCAGTCAGCTTGCACGGTTGGCGGAAACGTCGCGGAGAACGCCGGAGGCCCGCATTGTCTCAAGTACGGGGTCACGACCAACCATATCCTGGCTCTGGAAGTCGTCCTCGCTGACGGGTCCGTCGTGGAGCTGGGGTCTCCGGCCGGTGACGCCTGGGGCCCTGATCTCGTCGGGGGATTCGTGGGCTCCGAAGGCAATTTCGGCGTGGCCACCCGCATCACCGTCAGACTCACGCCCCTGCCCCGCACGGTCCGCACGCTGTTGGCCGACTTCCTCTCACTCCGCGCCGCCGGGGAAGCCGTCTCGCGAATCATCGCGAGCGGCGTCGTACCCGCCGCTCTCGAGATGATGGATCAGTCGTGCATCGGCGCAGTCGAGGACTCCGTCTACGCCGCGGGCTATCCGCGCGATGCGGCCGCGGTACTCCTGGTCGAGTTGGACGGGCGATTCGAGTCGGCCGTAGTCGCGGATACCGAGGCGGTGGCCCGCCTCCTCACCTCCCACGGCGCGAGGAGCGTGAAGACGGCCGCGGACCCCGCCGAGCGCGAGCGGCTCTGGCAGGGCCGAAAGAAGGCGTTCGGAGCCATGGGCCGACTCTCCCGCGACCTGGTGGTGCAGGACGCCGTGGTCCCCCGGACCGCATTGCCGGACGTTCTCGAAGCGATCGGCGCCATCGCGGCCCGGTACCGGCTGCGCGTGAGCAACGTATTTCACGCGGGAGACGGGAACCTCCACCCCAACATTTCGTTCGACGCCACCAATCCCGACGAGCACGATCGGGTTCAAAAAGCGTCGGCCGAGATCATGAGCGCGTGCATCGCGTCGGGGGGCACCATTACCGGTGAGCACGGCGTGGGGGTGGACAAGCTCCGGTACATGCCCGCCATCTTCGATGGTGAATCGCTGGCGGCGATGCATGCGGTCCGCCGGGTGTTCGACCCCCACGAGCGGGTGAATCCCGGGAAAGTCGTGCCCCTGCACGCCTGCCGGGAATGGAGCGCCGCGTGAGCCTCATAGAGAAGATCACGACCCTGCTGGGTCAGGACGCCGTGCTCGAGCGCCGCTCGGGAGATGAGCCGCCCCGGGTCGCACCGGCGGCCCCCGATGCCGTCGCACTGCTGCTCTCCACCGCAAACGCCGAAGGATGGAAGGTCCGGGTGGAGGGAGCCGGCACCTGGATGCCGGGGGATGCCCCCGCCGACCTCATTCTCACCACCCGACGGCTCGACAAGATCCCGGCGCTCGAGAGCCAGGACCTCACCGTCACCGCGGAGGCGGGAGTCGGGCTGGACGTCTTGCGCCGCGAGCTCGCCGACCGTGGCGCCTGGCTCGCCCTCGATCCGCCCGGGCTGGCCGGCAGGACCTTGGGCTCCGTCGTGGCCACCGCCAGCGCCGGTCCCCTCCGCCTCGGCTACGGCAGTGTCCGCGACCACCTCCTCGGCCTCGCGTTCGTGACCGGGGACGGCCGGATGATTCAGAGTGGCGGCAAGGTGATGAAGAACGTCGCCGGATACGACCTGACTCGACTCGAGACCGGGGCCTTCGGCGCGTTCGGGGTCATCGTCCTGGCCCACCTCCGCCTGCGCACCCTGCCGAGGGCCGACGTCACCTGGGTCCTGGAAGGCTCGCGCGAGGACCTCACCGACGCCGTAGATGACATCCACGCAGCGGTCCTGGAGCCGGCCGCTCTCGAGCTGCTCTCCCCCGCACCGGCTCGTCGCGAGCGGTGGATGCTGGCGGTGCGCCTCGTGGGCTCCCCGCCGCACGTTGCCGCCGCCGAGCAGGAGCTGCGGATCGCAGGCGGCGGCCGGCTCGCGCCCCTCCGCGGCGAAGAAGCCCAGCGAGTCTGGCAGCACGCCGCCGAGGGATTCGCGACGAAGCCGGTGGTGTTCCGCGTCGGCGGCCTCCCGGATGGCTCGGATGGCTTGCTGGACCTGCTCCAGCATCAAGTGGGAGATGACTGGGTGCTCGCGAGTCCCACTGCCGGCACCGCGCGTTGGGCGGGGGACACCAGCGCGGACCGGCTGATCAAGCTCCGCCGCACGCTCGCCGCCCGGGAAGTGCCGCTCACCCTCGAGCGGGCCCCGTGGTCCGTGCGATCCACCGTGGGGCACTTCGGCGCCTACCGCGAGGGGGTGGGTCCCCTGGTGGCGGGTTTGCGCAAAACCTTCGACCCCAACGGGGTCCTGGTGCAGGCCGCCGAAGCCACGGAATGACGGCAACCGATCGAGGGGGCTTCGCCGCATTGGACCCGTGCGTCCACTGCGGGTTCTGTCTTCAAGCCTGCCCCACGTTTCTCGTCACCGGCGACGAAGCCGACGGGCCCCGCGGCCGCATCGAGCTGATGCGATCCCTCGAGCGCGGCCTCATCGCACCCGATGACGAGGGACTCCAATACCACCTCGACCGTTGCCTCGGCTGCCGGGGCTGTGAACCCGTATGCCCATCAGGAGTCGGCTACGGCCGGGGCCTCGAAGCCGCGCGAGAACGCATCGCCGAGACTCGGCCCGTTCCCTTCATCGCGCGCCTCGCGCTCTGGCTGCTCACTACGCCCGGTATTTCGAAGGTCGTCTACGCGGCTGCCCGCCTGCTTCGGAGCACTGGTCTCCCTCGACGTCTCGCGGGCACGGGACGAATCGGGTTCGGCATGGGCATGCTCGCCGCAACGGAGAAGCGGGATTCGGGATTCGGGATTCGGGATTCGCGCCACCCCAACCAATCCCCAATCCCCCATCCCCCATCCCCGGTTTTGTTGTTCTCCGGCTGTGTGATGGACGGCCTGTTCTCTCACGTCCACGCCGCCACCATCCGCACACTGGGTGTCAACGACTACGGGACCACGGTCCCCGCGGGGCAGGTCTGTTGCGGAGCCCTGCACGCACACGCGGGGCTGGTGGAGGAAGCCCGGGACCTGGCTCGCCGGAACATCGAAGCGTTCGGCGACGGGGACGAACCGATTGTCGTGAACAGCGCCGGCTGTGGCGCGCTGCTGAAGGACTATGGACACCTGCTGCCGGACGACCCGAGAGCCGCTCGTTTCGCGGCGCGCGTCAAGGACGTAACCGAGTTGCTGGCGGGTGCCGGGCCGGTGCCGGCCACCCATCCCGAGCTCGAAGTTGCGTACGATCCTCCGTGCCACCTCATTCACGCTCAGCGAGTGAGCGACGCGCCCCTGAAAGTGCTTCGGCAGATCTCGGGGGTGAAAGTGATCCTCGCACGGGACGCCGAGAAGTGCTGCGGGAGCGCCGGCATGTACACCGTGACCGAGCCGGGGCTCTCGAAGGACGTCCTCGTCATGAAGATGGACGGCCTCCTCGAGGCCATGCCTGGCCTGGTGGTTACTGGCAATCCAGGCTGCATCATGCAAATTGGCGCCGGGCTCGCCACTCGGCGAGCCTCGACACCCGTCCGTCACCCCGTCGAAGTGCTCGATGAGGCATACGCATTTTCGGGACGGTACGGGTGATCACGGAGCGGGTCCGGACCACTGACGGCGTCACCGTGGGCCTCCATCATCTCGAGCCAGTCGCGCCCCCTACCGCACCGGTCCTGCTCCTCCTGCACGGCGCGTTCTCCGGTCACACCATCTGGCTTAAGCGCTTCGCGGGACAGCTCGCCACACAGGGGTTCGACATCTGGCTCACCGACTTCCGCGGCCATGGTATCGCGGACCGCGAGCCGGCACCCAGGACCTGGTGGTTCGACGACCTCATCGAGCGCGACGCCCCGGCACTGCTCGAGCGGCTTCGTACGCATATCGGCTCCCGCCGGCTGGGAGTGATCGGACATTCCGCGGGTGGTGTCGTCGGCCTCGGCGCGCTCGCCCGGGCGGGGGCAGGACCGCAATGGGATGCGCTCGTCACCCTGGGAACGCCGGGCCCGCACCGCATGGGGCTCAAGCGGTACGTCGGTGCGCTGGGTTTCCACACGCTGGCGCTCGCGCTCGGACGCTTTCCCGCGCGGGCCCTGCGCTTCGGCGGGGACGACGAGGGCGCGCTGATGTTCGGCCAATGGATGGCGTGGAACCTCCGGGGACGCTGGCTCTCGCGGGACGGGTTCGACTACCTTGAGGCATTGTCTCGGGCTCGCACTCCCTTTCTGGGCGTCGCGGGCGGGCGGGACCTGCTGTTCTCGCCGCCGTACGCCTGCCGGGAAATCGTCGAGCGGATCGGATCTCCGACGAAGGACTTTCACATCGCGCCCTCGCTGAATCACCCCGGTTTGGTGCTCGACCCCCGTGCGGCAACGGAGGTCGTACCCCCGGTCGTGTCTTGGCTCAAGAGCGTGCTGCAGTGACGGACGCCCCGGAGCTGCAGGCGACCATGGCCCGGGTCGGGCCGGCATCCGTCACGCCGGCGGTGGCTCAAGCCCTCCGCGCCGGCGCGGTCGTCGCCCTCACACCCGCCGGCGTGTTCGACCTCGCGGGGCCGGGTGCGGTCGCCTGCATGCAGGGATTGCTCACCAACGACATCGAAAAACCCGGAGACGGCGCGCTCGTTTATGGAGCCGTCCTTACGCCCAAGGGGATGATCGTCTCCGACGGCTGGGCCGGACGTCGGGGGGAGCTGGTCCGCTTCACGACTTCTGCGGAGGGACAGGAACGCACCGCCAACCTCCTGCAGCGATCCATCCCGCCCCGGCTTGCGAGGATCGCCGACCGAACGTCCGAGCTCCGCGTGCTTCGACTGGCCGGTCCAGCCGCGCTGGCACTCGCCGAAGCCACGCGTCTTCACGTTCCCCACGCGCCCGGGCACGTCGAACTGGACGGTGAAATCGAGATCAGTCGTGCGACGGAGGGCGCGCCCTTCACGGTCCAATGGATCGGCGTTCCCGGTGCGCTCGAATTGCTGAAGAAGCGCCTGACGACGGCAGGCGCCGTCGAGGGAGAGCCCGCCGCTTTGCAGCTCGCGCGTATCGCCACGGGGTGGCCGTCACTCGCGGCCGAGGTGGACGACAAGACCCTCCCTCAGGAAGTGCGGTACGACGAGATCGGTGGGGTCTCCTACACGAAGGGCTGCTACACCGGGCAGGAGACGGTTTCTCGCGTACACTTTCGCGGGCATCCGAATCGCGGCTTGCGGGGCATCCACCTCACCGGCGAACCGCCCATCGAATGGCACACGCCACAGCCGGTCCTCCTTGGCGACAAGGACGTGGGCCGCCTGACCAGCGTCGCGTGGTTCCCTGATGGTCCCGCGGGATCCGGAGTGTGGATGGGTCTCGCCGTGCTGCGACGGGAGGTCCCCTCGGCGGCCACCGTCCGGATCGGCATGATCGAGGCCGGGTGACGCTTCTTCCCCTTCCCTTGCCCCGGTTCGAGCCGGCGTGACGGTTCTCGTCACCGGCGGGAGCGGATTGGTCGGGAGTCACGTGATTCGGTCCCTGCGCCAGGAGGGGACCCCGGTTCGTGCCCTGACCCGTCCTGCGAGCCGGCACCTCGTCGAAGGACCGGGCGTCGAAGTCGCCGAGGGCGACGTGACGGATGAGCAGGCGTGGCGGCGCGCGGCGAGGGGCGTATCCGGGATCATTCATGCAGCCGCCCTCATTGCGCAGCGTGGTACCTGGGACGACTTCTCCAGAGTGAACGTCGGTGGCACCCGGCTGGCCGTGGCCGCGGCGCGCGCCGCCCGGGTGCGCCTGATCCATGTCTCCTCGGTTGCGGTGTATGGCCGCGGCAACGCATATGCCGCCGGCGCCGGCGGTGTGGACGAGCAGTTTCGCTTTGGCCCGATCGACGGCCACGACTACTACGCCCACAGCAAGCGGGAGTCAGAGCAGGTGGTGTGGGATGCGGTGGGCGCCGGCGTGGATGCGGTCGCCCTCCGGCCCAACGTCATCTACGGCGAAGGAGACCGCCTCTTTTCCCCGAGGGTCCTCGCGGCCATCCGCCTCGGCATCGTTCCACAGGTGGGGTCGGGGACCAACCGTCTCTCGTGCGTGTACGCAGGAAATGTCGCGGCGGCCGCGCTGCTGGCACTCCGGACACCCGCCGCGGGCGGACGGGCGTTCAACACCACGGATGACGGACCCGAATGCCATACCCAGCGGGGATTCACCGATGCGTTCGCGGATGCGCTCGGCATTCGCGTGCGGCGCGTGAGGCTCCCCTATCCCGTGGCGCGCGTCGCGGTGGATCTCTGGGCTCGCTGGCTGACGATCCGCAGTCCCGGCAAGTATCCCGGTGTGGGCGCCTCCGCCGTGCGCTTCCTGGCGGAGGAGAATCCCTTTGTCGCGGAGCGGGCGCGGCAGGAGCTGGGCTGGAGGCCGGTCATCTCCCCACGCGAGGCCGTGAGGCGTACCGTGAGCTGGCTTCAGGAAAACGAAAAGCCCGGGATGTAGGGCCCGGGCTTTGATCGTCAACGGGACGGCGAGAAGCTTACGGCTTCTTGGCCGGAGCCTTGGCGGCCGGCGCCATCATCTTCTTCGACGTATCGGCCATCATCTTCTTGGAGGTGTCGGCCATCTTCATCGCGGACGTGTCACCCATCTTCTTGGTCGTGTCGGCCGCCATGTGCTTCGTCGTGTCGGCGGCCATGGTGCCACCGGCGTTCTGCGCGTTGTCCTTCGCGCAGGCACCGAGGACCACGAGGGCCACGGCGAGTGCGATACGCTTCATTACGTACTCCTCCGATATAGGGGCAAGTGGTTCATCCGGCGCGGGGAAAAGCTAGCATTGACCAGATACCCGTCAAGGCCGCGCACGTTCAAGATGGATTCAAGACCACACACGGGATGCGATGTATGACAGATCGCCGAACGTTCATGGGCTCCGTCGCAGGCGTGGCGGCGGCGCTGCGAAATCGGCTCCGATTTCCGGCGCCATCACCCGCGCCCGTCATCGAGGCCCGCCCGACGGCGCTCTACGCCCAACCCGACGGTCACAACAATCTTGTCCGGGTCACCGTCACGGGGCTCGATGCCCCCGCCGCGCGCGCCCGGGTCACCGACCGCCGCGGTCAGCTCGTGGGGTCCGCGGGCCTGTTGCCCACGTCAGACGGTGCCTCGCTCGCCGGTGAAGTGTTCGTCCCGCTCTCCGAACCCACCGATTACCAGTTCGAAGTCGTCGTCGGAAAGGACCGTCGCGCGAACCGCCGTATCCGGCTGTCGCCGCCAAAGCGCTGGACCCTCTACTGGCTTTCCACGAATCACACGGACGTCGGATACACGGACCTCCAGGAGCGGTGTCTCGAGATCCATCGCAAGAACCTCGACGCGGCGCTCGCGCGTCTGACCCGGGATCCGGACTACCGCTGGAGTGCCGAGTGTGCGCTGCAGATCATTTCGTATGCGGAGAACCGCGCGCCGGAGCAGACCCAGGCGCTGGTCCAGGCACTCCGGGACGGGAAAATCGGGTTCCAGGCACTGTTCGCGAACATGCTCACCGGCATTCTCGATCACGAGACCGCGGCGCGCATGGTCTGGCCCGCCGGCGTCTTCGCCCGCGAGAACGGCCTCAGCTTCGTCTCGGCACAAATCACCGACGTGCCCGGTCAGGTCCCGACGTTCCCCATGATCCTGGCCGCGAGCGGCGTGAAGTATCTCGCATCAGGCCCCAACCCCGATCGAGCCGTGCCGCTCTTGCCCGAATCGGAAGGCACGCCCAACGGGCTGACCGGACCCTGGACCTCCTATCCCCAGCTGTACTGGTGGGAAGGCCCCGACGGCTCCCGGGTGCTCCATTGGCGCAACCACCACTACGGGGACGGACTCCGCTACGGCTTCAATCTCGGCGCGCTCGAGATGGGACGCCGGCTCTCGGATTGGCTGCTGACCAACCCGGTGTTCCTCTCGCCCGATTGGCCCTACGACGTCGCCCTCCTTTATGGAGTGCAGTGGGACAACGCGTTGGTGGACGAGCGGATGATCTCGAACATGGAGGACTTCAACCGACGCTTCATGTACCCGCGGATCGTCCCGGGGCGCGCCGAAGACTTTTTCCGCGACGTCGAAAGCCGCTATGGGACCCGGATTCCGGTGCGCCGCGGAGACACGGGGACGTATTGGGAGGATGGCGCGGCATCGACCGCGCCCGAGCTCGCGCTGTTCCGGCGGGCTCAGCTTGGGCTCCGCGCCGCCGACCTCCTGGCCCTCTGGGACGAGAGGTCAGATCAACCGGAAGACGGACGTCCCGGCCGGATCGCGGCGCGGGCGGCAGAGCGGCGGGCCGCCTGGCGGGACGCCCTCCTGTTCGGGGAGCACACCTGGGGCGCGGCGGAGAGCATCGACGCACCCGATAGCCGGCAGACCGTCGAGCAGTGGGATTACAAACGCCGGTTCGTGCTGGGTGCCGCCGCGACCGCGGACACCCAGATCGCGGACGGTCTGACCCGGCTGGCACTGGGACAGGATCGCGGACGCACGCGCGTCGTGCTGAACGCCGGGAGCTGGAACCGCACCGACGTCGTCCGGATTCCCGGTGGCGCCGGCTCCGGATGGACGGCCGGTGGGGCCGACGTGGCCGCGGTGGACCTCGAGAACGGGGACGCTCTCGCAGTCGTGGAAAATGTGCCCGCGCTTGGCTATGTCGCCCTGCGGGAATCGGGTCACGCTCCACGGCCGCCCGCCGACGACGGGAATGCGACGGATGCCCTGGCGGGCGGCTTCAAGGTCCGGCTGGACGAGGCGACGGGCGCCGTGGCGTCCCTCGTGGGACCCGATGGCAAGGAGCGGGTGAAGGCGTCGCAGTGGGCCGGACTGAATCAGCTCGTGTACGTCACCGGCGGAGAGCGGTCGGCACTCTGGACTTCCGGAGACCGCCGGACGGTCGCCAACCCCCCCGTCCTCGACGTCGCGCAAGCCACGATGGCGAACGTGCGGCGGCAGCGGCTGCCCGGAATCGGCGTGCGGCTGATCGCCGAGCGGCACCTCAGGGGATTCCCGACGGTGACGTCGACCGTCACCCTCTACGATGCTCTCCCGTGGGTGGATTTCGAAAACCGCGTCGAGAAGAGCCCCGCGTTCGGAAAAGAAGCGCTCTACGTGGCGTTCCCGTTCGCATTCACCCAACCCACCGTGGAAATGGAAGTACCGCTGGGCCGGATGACCGCCGAGCGCGATCAGCAGCCGGGTGCGTGCCGCGACTGGTATTGCCACCAACACTGGGTCTGGCTCCACGAAGGGACTGATGGCGTGCTGTGGAGTGGTCCCGACACTCCGATGTTCACGCTGAACGACATCGTCCGGGGCGCCTGGGCTCGCCGCATCGCGCCCGACGGAACGCTCTTCGCGTACGCGATGAACAACTACTGGTTCACCAATTACGCCGCCCGGCAGGACGGTCCGTTCACGTTTCGGTTCCGGGTGTCGCTGGTTTCGGCCAACGATCCGGCGGAGCCGGTCCGGCGGGGCTGGGCTGCGTGCGATCCGCTGTACGTCGGGCCTGCGGTGGATCATCCCTCCCCCGGCTCTCTCATCCCGAGGGACTCCGCCCTGTTCATTCCAGACACGGGAACGATGGTGGTCGGCGTCAAACGCGCGGACGACCTCGACGGCGTGGTGGTCAAGCTTGTGGATGTCACGGGAGCTTCACGGAGCGTAGGGGTCTGGCCGGCCGCCTATGCGTTCACCGCGGCCCGGACCGTCAATCTCGTGGAGATGAACGGGGACGCGCTCTCCACCGGGGGAGATCATCGCGTGTCCGTGGACCTCAAACCGTGGGGAGTGGCGGCCGCACGGCTCTTTACACCGCGCGCGCCGACCGGTTAACGTCGGACATGATCACCAAACCCGCCACTTTGGGTGAGCTGCGCCAGACCGAATGGGCCAGCGAAGCCCGTCGCTCCCGCACCGTGAAAGATGAGCTGCGGGAGAACCTGATCTGCCTGCTCGAGAACGGATCCCCGCTCTTCCCCGGCATCGTCGGCTACGAAGAAACCGTGGTTCCGCAGCTCGTGAACGCTCTGCTGTCGCGCCACAACTTCATCCTGCTCGGCCTCCGCGGGCAGGCCAAGAGCCGGATCCTCCGGCAGCTCGTGACGCTGCTGGATGACGAGATCCCGGTCCTGGCGGGCTCGGAAGTGAACGACGACCCCTTCGACCCGATTTCGAAGTACGGCCGCGAGCTGGTGGCCGAACGAGGCGACGCGGCGCCGGTCAGCTGGTTGCCACGCGAGCTGCGGTACGTCGAGAAGCTCGCCACGCCGGACGTCACCATCGCCGACATGATCGGCGACGTGGATCCGATCAAGGCCGCCCGCGGCGGGCACCTGCTCGCCGACGAACTCACCATGCATTTCGGCCTCCTGCCCCGCGCCAACCGCGGAATCTTCGCGATCAACGAGCTCCCGGACCTGGCCGGCAAGATCCAGGTCGGGATGTTCAACGTGATGCAGGAAGGGGATGTCCAGCTGAAGGGCTACCCGGTCCGGCTCAAGCTCGACGTCGCGATCGTCTTCACGGCGAACCCCGAGGACTACACGGCGCGCGGCAAGATCATCACGCCGCTCAAGGACCGCATCGGCTCCGAGATCGTCACCCACTATCCCCTCACCGTCGAGCTGGGTGTCGGCATCACGGGCCAGGAGGCCTGGACCAACCGGGCCGGGCGCAGTGTGCGGATTCCCGATTTCCTCAGTGAGCTGGTCGAGCGCGTCGCCTTCGAGGCCCGCGCCGACAAGCGGGTCGACAAGAAGAGCGGCGTCTCGCAGCGGCTGCCCATCTCGCTCCTCGAGAACGTGGTCTCCGCCGCCGAGCGGCGAGCCGTCATGTGCAAGGAGAAGACGGTCGTGCCGAGAGTCTC
>Ga0134126_10007426_pt1 | contig 13772 bp, 12 predicted proteins | sample KB31752_FD_96881 | JGI IMG/M metagenome (GOLD analysis project Ga0134126, IMG submission 96881) | Terrestrial soil microbial communities with excess Nitrogen fertilizer from Kellogg Biological Station, Michigan, USA - KB3-175-2 | ecosystem: Environmental > Terrestrial > Soil > Unclassified ...
GTCATCGCCTGGAATATTGGCTGGATCACTATCGCGATGCGCTGCTGGCGAAATCCCCAGCGTCGGACGAGTCCGTTGGCGAAGCCGGGCCGCTGATTCTCGGCTATCGGCTCGATTCCTCGAAGACCCCGGGCGCCTACTCGACGATCATTTATGGCAAGGGTGCTTGGGTGATGCATATGTTGCGCGAGATGCTTCGCGATCCGGCGGCAAGCGATCCGGACGCGCGATTTCGCTCTTTGCTGCGTTCCATCCTTTCCGAATACCGCTTCCGCGCGCTTTCGACCGCGGATTTCGAGCGCGCCGTGAACCAGCGGATGACGCCCGCGATGGACCTGGATGGCTCTCACACGATGGATTGGTTCTTCGACCAATGGGTGCGGGGGACCGGCATCCCGCGCTATCGCGTTGAATATCGGGTGCGGCCGCGCGGCGGCGAGTTTGTGGTCAGCGGCGAACTCGAGCAAATGAATGTGGGGCCGCTCTTCACGGCGCGCGTGCCGCTCTACGCGGCCGTCTCGGGACTAAAAGCCGTGTCTCTCGGCAGCGTGGTGACCACGGGACCCGAAACATCGTTTGAATTTGTCTCGCGCGTGCGTCCGTCGCACCTGCTGATTGATCCCCGCCGGACGTTGCTCTGCCGCACGAATTAGGTGCGCCGATTGTGTCGCCACGAAATTTTTTTCAAAAAAATGCGATTTGATCTTGCGTCGCCGTGCATCCGGCTCTATGCTATTCCGTCCTGAGCGAGTCTCACCGGATCAGTCGGCCGGTCGTGAAGGCGCCAAGAAACACCGCGCGCCGTTTGCATCAAGGGGACGCTTCGGAGCGGGCCGTGCCCACCGGGTGTTGGGCCGGTTTTTCGAGCCTCATGCATTTCTGAAATCGCAGGAATCTGCAAGTTTCGTTGGGGACACTGCGTGGATCCTGAAGGTTCTCGAAATACAGTAGTGGTCAGCGAGCCGGACCCTCTTATTGGTCCCGGCCATACGCTTGAGACGATCACCGAGAAGATCGGCTCGATCGTGCTCACTCGGGGCACGACCCTGGGCTGGGTCGGCGGCTTCGTAGTTGCCCTTATCCTGTTTGGAATCCTCAACCTTGCGATGTATTACCTGTTTTTCGTGGGCGTCGGGATTTGGGGCATCAATATTCCGATTGCCTGGGCCTTCGCGATCACGAACTTCGTCTGGTGGATCGGAATTGGCCACGCCGGCACGTTGATTTCCGCCTTCCTGCTGCTGATGCATCAGAAATGGCGCACCTCGATCAATCGGTTCGCCGAGGCCATGACGATTTTCGCGGTGGCTTGCGCAGGCATGTTCCCGCTGCTGCACATGGGCCGCCCATGGCTCTTTTACTACCTGCTGCCGTATCCCAATCCGATGTGGCTGTGGCCGCAGTTCCGCAGCCCGCTGGTGTGGGACGTTTTCGCCGTGTCCACCTATTTAACGGTGTCCTTGCTTTTTTGGTATGTGGGCTTGGTTCCGGACTTTGCCAGCCTGCGCGATCGCGCGAAAAACCGCGCGGTGAAGATTACGTACGGCTTTTTCGCCCTCGGCTGGCGCGGTTCCGCCAGCCATTGGTTCCGCTACGAGACGGCCTCGATGCTGCTCGCCGGAATCGCCACGCCTCTGGTCGTCTCCGTGCACACGGTGGTCAGCTTCGATTTCACGATTGCCATCGTTCCGGGTTGGCATAGCACGATCTTTCCGCCCTACTTTGTTGCCGGCGCCATCTATTCGGGATTCGCGATGGTTCTTACGCTCGCGATTCCGTTGCGCAAGTTCTATCACCTGGAAGATCTGGTCACCATGCGCCATTTGGACATTATGGCCAAGGTGATGCTTGCTACCGGCATGATCGTCGCCTATAGCTATGTGGTCGAGACGTTCATGTCCTTCTATAGCGGCAATCCTTTTGACAGCTACATGATGCTGAACCGCATGGTAGGTCCATACGAGTATGTCTACTGGACCCTGATCGCCTGCAACCTTGCGATCCCGCAGGCCTTGTGGGCGCGACGCGTGCGGCGCAGCGTGCCGCTGCTCTTCCTGATTTCGCTGGTCGTAAACATTGGCATGTGGCTCGAGCGGTTCGTGATTATCGCGGTGAGCCTGACGCGCGATTATCCGCCCTCGAAGTGGGACATGTACTATCCGACGCGCTGGGATTGGGCGGTTCTGGTCGGTTCCTTTGGCCTGTTTTTCACGTTGTTCTATCTCTTCATTCGTTTCCTTCCCATGATCTCGATCACCGAGGCGCGGGCCATGGTTCACGAAACGAGTGGAGCGAAATCGCATTCGTAAGGGGCGTTTGAAAAGGCGATGCCGAACATTTTTCATCGCAGCACGAACCTGATCGCGCGAGTCAGCATTTATGGGCTGGTGATTCTGCTTGCCGCGCTCACCTACGTGCTCTACGCCATCGCCATGTCGCCGTGGTACACCGAGCAGAATGTGGCCCGCGAACAACCCGTTCCCTTCAGCCATCGCCATCATGCCGGCGAGCTCGGGATTGATTGCCGCTATTGTCACACGTCGGTCGAAAAATCCTCGTTTGCCGGGCTGCCGCCCACGCAGACCTGCATGAGCTGCCATTCGCAGATTTGGACGAATGCGCCGATGCTCGAGCCGGTGCGCGCAAGCTATCGCGAGGACAAGTCGCTCGAATGGACACGCGTGAACGCCCTGCCCGATTTCGTCTATTTCGACCATAGCATTCACGTGTCGAAGGGGATTGGCTGCACCACGTGCCACGGCCCGATTGCCGATATGCCCCTCACCTATCGTGCCGGCTCGCTCTATATGTCGTGGTGTCTGAATTGCCATCGCCAGCCGGAGAAATTTGTGCGGCCGAAGGAGGACGTGTTCAATCCGTTCTATCAGCCGCCTTCGGTTTCAAATCCCGTGAAGTTCGATGGGAAGTGGTATACGAGCCAGCTTGCCTTGGGCAAGCGCGCCGTCAAGCAGTATCACATCAGAAGTTTGCAATATTGCGATACGTGCCACCGATGAAAGCAGATGATGAGCGACGATACTAGCGTGAAGCGTTCCATGGATCTCGATGCCGCCCGCAAGAAGCTTGCGGGTGCGGCGGGCGCCCGCATGTGGCGCGGCCTGGATGAATTGTCTCAATCCGAGACTTTCCGCGACGCCGCCGACCACGAATTTGCGAAGGATGCCGATCGCGCGCCGGAGGGAATCGAGCGCCGCGACGTGCTGAAGTTGATGGCTGCTTCGGCGGCCATGGCGGGCCTTAGCGCCTGCACCAAGCTTCCTACCGAAAAGATCGTCCCGTACGTGCGTCCGCCCGAGGAAATCGTGGCGGGCAAGCCGCTCTTCTACGCTACTTCGATGCCGCTGCACGGCGTCTCCACCGGCGTTTTGGTGGAAAGCCACATGGGCCGCCCGACGAAAATCGAAGGCAATCCGGAGCATCCCGGCAGCCTGGGCGGCACCGACGCATTCATGCAGGCTTCGATTTTGAATATGTACGATCCCGACCGCTCGCAGAATGTGCTCTATGAAGGGCACGTCAGCAGTTGGGACGATTTTTCGGCCGCGATGGGGAATGCGGCGATCAAGGCCACGCCGCGAGGCTCGGGAATCCGTTTATTGACGATGACGGTTGGATCGCCCACGCTCGCGGCGCAGATTCGCAAGTTCCTTGCGCGCTACCCCGAAGCGAAGTGGCATCAGTATGAGCCCTGCGGGCGCGATACCGTCCGCGAGGGAGCGAAGCTCGCCTTCGGCCGCCCGCTGAACGTGATGTACCGGCTCGATCAGGCGGACGTGATCGTCTCGCTCGACGCGGATTTTCTTGACTCCGGCCCCGGCCACGTTCGTTATATCCGGGAGTTCTCCTCGCGCCGGAATCTGGAGCGCGGACCGGGCTCGAAACCGAATCGCCTTTACGCCGTCGAAGGCATGCCGACGCCTACCGGCGCGATGGCCGACCATCGGCTGGCGCTCCGCTCGAGCGAAGTGGACGCGTTCGCGCGCACTCTGGCGGCCGCCATTGGCGTCGCCGTACCCGCCGGCTCGTTGCCCCAGGGCACGAATTCCGATACGGCGAATGGCAAGGTGCCTGCCGATTGGATTCCGGCGCTGGCGCGCGATTTGCAGCAGCATCGCGGCTCATCCGTCGTAATCGCCGGCGAAGGCCAGCCGCCATTCGTTCACGCCTTGGCGCATGCGATGAATGCCGCGCTGGGCAATATTGGTAAGACTGTGGTATTCACTGAGCCCATCGAAGCCGAGCCGGTCAACCAAATCGAGTCGCTTCGCGATCTGGTGAAAGATCTGAATGCGGGCAAAGTGAGCCTGCTGATTATCCTGGGCGGCAATCCGGTCTATAACGCTCCCGTGGATTTCGATTTCAAGTCCGCGCTCATGAAAGCGGAGTTGCGGGTTCATTCCGCGCTGTACAACGACGAAACGGCGGAGCTCTGCCACTGGCACGTTCCCGCGACTCACTATCTCGAATCGTGGAGCGACGGCAGGGCCTTCGATGGAACCGTCGGCATCATTCAACCGCTGATCGCGCCGCTATACGACAGCCATTCGGCCCATGAAATTATTGCCGCTTTTACGGGCGATGCGGGAAAGTCCGGCTACGACACTTTGCGCGAATACTGGCAGGGCCAGCGCGGCGGCGGAGGCAAGGACTTCGAGGTTTTCTGGGAGACCTCGCTGCACGATGGCCTGCTTGCCGGTTCGGCGCTGCCGCCGGTTTCCGCGCCGTTGCGCTCGGATTTTGTTCACCAGGCGCCGCCGCTTTCTTCGCCTGCTCCCAACCAGCTCGAAATCGTCTTCAAGCCCGATCCGGCGATTGGCGACGGCGAATTCAGCAACAATGGCTGGCTGCAGGAGTTGCCCAAGCCGGTAACGCGCCTCACCTGGGACAATGCCGCGATGATGAGCCCCGTCACCGCCGTCCGCCTGGGGCTTACCCACGACGATTACATCACGCTGCAAGTCGGCGGGCGCGAGCTGAAGGCTGGCGTGTTCTTGGTTATCGCCCACGTGGACGATTCCGTTACCCTGCATCTCGGCTATGGGCGGGCCCGCGCCGGCAGCGTGGGCAGCGGCCAGGGCTTCAACGCCTATACCCTGCGCACGTCCGCCGCGCCATGGATGATGACCGGCCTTGCGATTCGCAAGACCGGCAAGACGTACTCCTTCGCGTCCGTGCAGCATCAGTGGGTGATTGAGGATGACCGCCGGTCGTCCGACGATGAGAGCGTCACCGCCTTCCGTAGGGACTTGGTGCAGGTGGCTACCCTCGATGAATTCCGCAAAAATCCCGCGTTCGCGCAGGTTCCCGAAACGCAGGAAACGCGCGAGCTGTCGCTCTATCCGAGCTATCAGCAGGACACTTACGCCTGGGGCATGTCCATTGATTTGAATCGCTGCGTGGGATGCAACGCCTGCGTGATCGCCTGCCAGTCGGAGAACAACATCGCGGTTGTTGGCAAAGATCAGGTGGAGCGCGGCCGCGTGATGCACTGGTTGCGCATAGACACCTATTTTAAGGGCGGTCTCGAAACGCCGGAAATGTACTTCGAGCCGCTGCCCTGCATGCAGTGCGAAAACGCCCCGTGCGAGTACGTCTGTCCGGTTGGCGCCACCACGCACAGCCCCGAAGGGCTGAACGATATGACGTACAACCGCTGCGTCGGCACGCGCTATTGCTCGAATAACTGTCCCTATAAGGTTCGCCGCTTCAATTTCTATCTCTACTCGGACTATAAGACGCCGAGTCTCTATGGCCTGCGTAATCCCAACGTCACCGTCCGCAGCCGCGGCGTGATGGAAAAGTGCACCTATTGCGTGCAGCGGATCAACGCCGCGAAGATTCGCTCCGAGGAAGAGGGGCGCTTGGTCCGCGACGGCGAAATTCAGACCGCCTGCCAGCAGGCTTGCCCGGCCGAAGCGATTATTTTCGGCAATATCAGAGACAAGAATAGCCGCGTGTCGCGCCTGAAGGGGCAGACGCGGAATTATTCGCTGCTTACCGATTTGAACACGCGGCCGCGCACCAGTTATCTGGCCCGCGTACGCAATCCGAATCCGGAGATTAAATCCTCTGAGCCGCAGTCCGAGGCGGGGGCGTGAAGGGAAAAGAGGGAAGTCGCTAAGGTAGCGCAGAGCGAACAAAGATGATTCGCAAGCCCATTTACGGATTGATGGCTCAGTTTGCATCGCCCGAGCAGGTGCTCGAAGCCGCGCGCCTGACGCGCGATGCAGGCTATACCCGCGTGGATGCCTTTTCGCCGATTCCGGTCGAGGGGCTCGCCGAGGCCGTCGGCTTCCATTGGACCAGCCTTCCCGTGATCGTGTTCATCGGCGGCTTTTTGGGCGGGCTCACGGGCTTCGGGATGTGCTGGTACGCGAACGTGATCAGCTTCCCATGGATTATCGGCGGCAAGCCGTTTAATAGCTGGCCTGCGTGGATCCCGATTACGTTCGAGCTGACGATTTTGGGCGCGGCGCTGGCCTGCGTCTTCGGCATGTTCGCGATGAATGGGCTGCCGCAGCCATATCACCCGGTGTTCAACGTGGCTGAGTTTTCCCGTGCATCTACGGACCGATTTTTTTTGTGCATCAAATCGCTCGATGGGAAGTTCGATCTGCAAAGGACTCGCGCGTTTCTGGAAGGCTTGAATCCGGATGGAGTGTTCGAAGTTGAGGTCTGAACTTACAATCGCCGCCGTATCTCGCGGGCGCATCGCCGCGCGCACCATCGCGCTCGTCTCGCTGGCCGCCACCGCGATCTTTCTTGCAGGCTGCCGCCTGGATATGCACATCCAGCCGAAATATTTGCCCTATGCAGGCACGACGTTCTTCCACGATGGCCGCTCGGAGCGCCAGCCCGTGCCCGGCACGATTGCTCGCGGCCATTTGCGCATCGATGAGCTGCTCTATACCGGCAAGGAGAATGGCGTGGTGTCCGACCGTTTCCCCTTTCCGATCACGCAAGCCGATCTTGATCGCGGCCGCGAACGCTTCAATATCTATTGCACGCCCTGCCACGATTACACAGGCAGCGGCAACGGCATGATCGTGCAGCGCGGCTTTCCGCATCCGCCGTCGTACCACATTGATCGGCTGCGCAACGCGCCCGTCGGCCACTTTTTCGAGGTGATGACCAACGGCTTCGGGGCGATGTACAGCTACGCCGCGCGCGTCAGCCCGGAGGATCGCTGGCGCATCGCGGCTTATATCCGCGTGCTCCAGCGGAGCGAGCACGCCTCGCTGGCAGACGTGCCGGAAAAGGATCGCGGCCTGCTTCAATCCCCGGCCGCCGAATCCGCGGGGCCCACGAAATGACTTCGTTCGACACAATACGCGAGCGTTTCGCCACGCGCGGAAAGCAATCTGGCCTGGTGGGTGTCCTCGCGCTGATCCTGTGCGTGATTCTGGGCGGCGTGCATGCGGGATGGGAGCAGTTCTTCCATTCCTACCTTTTTGCCTACGTGTTCTGGGTTTCCATCCCATTGGGATGCGCCGCGATTCTGATGATGCACCACATGACGAGCGGCTGGTGGGGCTTCCCGATTCGCCGCATTCTCGAAGCGGGCTCGCGCACGCTATACGTGATGGCGCTGCTCTTCATCCCCGTGTGTATTGGCCTGCCGCACATTTATGCCTGGGCGAGGTCCACTTGGGTGCAGGATTCCATCCTGCGCTATAAGCACCCGTACCTGAATATGCCGGACTTCATCATTCGCGCCATCATCTATTTCGCGGTCTGGCTGGTTTTCGTCTATTTCCTGAATCGCTGGTCGCGCGAACAGGACGCCACCGGTGATCTGCGCCTTAAGGTGAAGATGGAGCGGCTCAGCGCGCCCGGCTTGGTTGCGTGGGCCTTTGTGGTCACCTTCGCCTCGGTGGATTGGGTCATGTCGCTCGAGGCCCACTGGTTTTCCACTATCTACGGCATGATCTTCATCGTTGTGGATGCCCTCGCCGGCTTGTCGTTCGCGATCTGCTGCCTGCGCCGGTTCTGGGACGTCGAGCCCATCAACGGCTCGATCGAGGCGCGCCAGTTCAACGATCTCGGCAACTTGATGCTCACGTTCACGCTTTTGTGGGCCTATCTCTCGTTCGACCAATTCTTGATCATCTGGTCCGGCAACTTGAAGGACGAAATCACCTGGTACACGCAGCGCGTCTACGGTCCCTGGGGGCCGGTTGCCGTCGCGCTGCTGCTGCTTCATTTCTTCGTCCCGTTCTTCTGCCTGTTGCAGCGCCCGTTCAAGCGCCGGCTTCCATTGCTTGCAGGCTTGGCGGCCTGGATGATTCTGATGACCCTCTTGGACGTTTACTGGCTCGTCGTTCCGGCGTACAAGACGGTCCATCCACGCTTTTATCTGACGGACGCGCTCGCCATCATCGGCATCGGCGGCGTATGGTTCTCGCTATTTGCGCGCGAGCTGTGCAGAATGCCGATTCTGCCGCTGCATGATCCGCGCTTTGTCGGCGCGCGCGCCCTGGGGCATCAACATGGCGACTGAGCACGATCCGAAGCATGGCGCGCCGGGCCCGCACGGCTCGACCGGCTACGAGAAGCGCGACGCCAATATCAAGGCGCTTTTCATTTTCGCGGTCATTATGGCGGCCGTCATCGTCATCACTCTGGTCGCCATGAAGTACATGTTCCACTTCGTTTCCCAGGTCGAGCCGCTGGGGCCGCCGGCCGCGCCATATGTCTCCAACGCGCGCGTCACGCCGCCGCCGCCGCAATTGCAGGCCAGGCCGCACCTCGATTTGAAGGATTTCTGCGCCGATCAGGAAAAGCAGATCAATACATACGCCTGGGTGGATAAGCAGTCCGGTATCGTCCGCATCCCTGTGGACGAGGCGATGAAGCTCGTGCTGAAAGATGGGCTCCCGGCGCGGCCCGCGAGCGCGGCACCGCCGAAGGGCGCTCCAATGCCGGTGGCTGCCGATCTCTACCATGCCCCGGCGATGGATATGAAGGGCCCCTGCGGCTATTTGATGGAACCGGCGCCGCCGCGGGAAGAAACCAGCGGTTCGGAATACTAGCGTTATGAAAAGCGGGAAAGCGGCAATGTCAGAACCAAGCAAGCTCTCGATGCGGATTGGATTTAATGCGTGCAAGGCGCTTCTCGCCGCTGTGGCGGTCGCGGCCATGGTCGCGGTCTTTCCTGCGGCCGCGCGCGCGCAGTTCACCGATCCGATCCAGAATATCGGCGTGCGCCCTGAGCTGCTGAAGCAGGTCGGCGTGGATCAGAAGCTCAACGCGCAGGTTCCGCTCGCTCTCACCTTCCGCGATGAGCACGGCGCGACCGTCCAGCTCGGCCAGTTTTTCGCAGGCAAGCCCGTGGTTCTCTCGCTCGTTTATTTCACCTGCCCGATGCTCTGCACGCAGCTGCTGAATGGCGTCGAACGCGGCTTGAAGCAGGTGTCGCTCGAGCCCGGCAAAGATTTCAACCTGATCACCGTCAGCATAGATCCGTCGGATACGCCTGCGGATGCCAATGCCAAGCACGCGCTTTACACCGGCCTCTATGGCAATTCGGGTGCGCCCGCGGCATGGCATTTCCTCACCGGCGCCGAGCCGCAAATCAAGGCGCTCGCGGATTCCGTCGGCTTCCGCTATGCCTACGACGCGCAATCCAAGCAGTTCGCCCACGCGAGCGTCGTCATGCTGCTGACACCCGAGGGCCGCATCTCCAAATATTTTTATGGCATCAATTTTTCGCCGCGGGATCTTCGCCTCGGGCTGGTGCAGGCCTCCGAGGGCAAGATCGGCACCCCGGCCGACCAGGTTCTGCTGTTCTGCTACCACTATGACCCGCACACGGGAAAATACGGCCTGCTGATTTCGCACCTGCTCGCCTTGGCCGGACTTCTGACGGTCGTGATTGGCGGCGTCTGCTTGGTGGTGTTGTTCCGGGGCGAACATTACGAGCTCCCGGAGGGAAAGGCCTGAAACGCTCAAATCGGGCGCGGCTCGCTAGGCCGGCTGCCTGAAAACGCGCTCCACGGAAGGACTATGACGGGTATTTCTCAATTCGGCTTGGCTCTGGCGGCTCTGATCCCGATTCATCCGCCCGCCGCTTCCAGCATTGCGGAAGGCGTGGACCAGCTCTATTACTTCCTCACGGGCATCTCGATCTTTTTCAGCGTCCTCATTTTCACGCTGATTTTTTACTTCATGATTCGCTATCGTCGCCGTTCGCCGGAGGAGCGCCCGCCCGACACGCACACCTCGCTCGCCCTCGAGCTTACTTGGACGCTGATTCCTTCGGGCATTTGCGCGATCCTTTTCGTCTGGGCTTCGATGCTCTACATTCAGAATTCGCGCCCGCCCGCCGCTTCCACGGAAGTCTTCGTCATCGGCAAGCAATGGATGTGGCACATCCAGCATCCCGAGGGTCCTCGCGAAATTGACGAGTTGCACGTCCCGGTGGACGAGCCGATCAAGGTCACCATCACCTCGCAAGACGTGATTCACGGCTTCTATATCCCGGCGTTTCGCGTTAAAAAGGACGCGCTCCCGGGGCGCTACACCTCGATTTGGTTTCAGGCGACGAAGATCGGCACATATCATCTATTTTGCTCGGAATATTGCGGGGCCAATCACTCGCAAATGATCGGCCAGGTTTTCGTGATGTCGCGCAGCGACTACGCCAATTGGCTCTCCGCGCAGGAAAAAACCGAATCCATGGCCCAGCAGGGCCAGCGGCTCTTCTCGCAGCTCGGCTGCGAGAGTTGCCATCTGGCCAATGCCACCGGTCGCGGCCCGTCGCTCGCCGGCGTATATGGCCGCCCTGAAAAATTGCAAAGCGGTGAAACGCGCGTGGTGGACGAAAACCTGATTCGGCAGGCGATCATCTTCCCGAATTCCGTTCTCCTGCCAAATTATCCAGCGATCATGCCTACCTTCCAGGGCCAGGTGAACGATGAGCAGTTGTTGCAGTTGATTGCGTATGTGAAGTCGCTGGGCGCGCCAGAAAGGACCAACGGTAAATGAGTACGGTCACTGCGGAACTCCACGAAAGCCCGGCTGAGCCCCGCACCCACTATTTGAATGCCAGTTATGGCATTCGCTCCTGGCTTCTGACCACGGACCATAAGCGGATCGGGCTCCTCTATCTCGCCACGATCACGTTCATGTTCCTGATCGGCGCGATTGCCGCTGCCCTCATGCGGCTCCAGTTGATCGAACCCCAGGGCGCGCTGGTGCAGCCGGAAACCTACAACAAGTTCTTCTCGATCCACGGCATCGTGATGGTGTTCTTCTTCCTGGTGCCTTCGATCCCGGCCACGCTCGGCAATTTCCTGATTCCCCTCATGATCGGCGCGCGCGACGTTGCCTTCCCCAAGCTCAACCTGATGAGCTGGTATTTGTTCATCACCGGCTGCTGCTGCATGCTCTATGCGATCATGGCCGGCGGCGTGGATACGGGCTGGACGTTCTACGTCCCCTACAGCAGCGCCTACTCGCATCAGCACGTTATCGCCGCCGCGCTCGGCATCTTCATCGCCGGTTTTTCCTCGATCCTCACCGGCCTGAATTTCATCGTCACCATTCACAAAATGCGCGCCCCTGGAATGACCTGGTTCCGGCTGCCGCTCTTTATCTGGTCCATGTACGCCACGAGCGTCATCTTCATCCTGGGCACCCCGGTGATCGCCATCACCCTCCTGCTGCTGGGCCTCGAGCGCCTGCTCCACGTCGGCATCTTCGATCCGCGCATCGGTGGCGACCCGCTGCTCTTCCAGCACCTTTTCTGGTTTTACTCCCATCCGGCCGTGTACATCATGATTCTGCCGGGCATGGGCGTGATCAGCGAGCTGATTCCGGCGTTTTCGCGCAAGCGCATCTTCGGCTACACCTTCGTCGCCTTTTCCAGCTTGGCCATCGCCATCATCAGCTTCGTCGTCTGGGGACATCACATGTTCGTCACCGGCCAGTCCGTTTACGCCGGCCTGATCTTCTCCGTCCTCAGCTTCCTGGTCGCGATTCCTTCAGCCATCAAGGTGTTCAACTGGACGGCCACGCTCTATCGCGGCTCGATTTCTTACGAAGCCCCGATGCTTTATGCCCTCGGCTTCATCGGCCTGTTCACCATGGGCGGCCTCACCGGCCTGTTCCTTGCTTCGCTCGCCGTGGACGTCCACGTCAACGGCACCTACTTCGTCGTCGCGCATTTCCATTACATTATGGTCGGCGGCGCCGTCATGGCGTTTCTCGGCGGCATACATTTCTGGTGGCCGAAGATTACCGGCCGCCTCTATCCCGATCTCTGGGCGCGCTTTGCCGCCTTCACCATCTTTATCGGATTCAATCTCACGTTCTTTCCGCAGTTCGTGCTTGGCTATCTGGGCATGCCGCGGCGCTATGCGGTCTATCCCGCGGAATTCCAGTTTTACAACGTGATGTCTTCCGCCGGGGCGTCCATTCTCGGCGTTGGCTACGTCATACCGCTGGTCTATCTGATCTGGTCGCTGCGTTACGGCCCGCCCGCGGGCCCCAATCCGTGGGGCGCGAAGGGCCTCGAGTGGGAGAAGGCCCCCTCGCCGCCGCCTACGCATAATTTCGAGGAAATTCCCATCGTGACCCAAGAAGCATACGACTATGCCGGCACAAGCGGGGTGGCGCATGTCTGAAGCCGCCACGCACGAAGCGAACCCGACCGGCCTGGCGCATCAGTTCGAGGATATCGAACAGCAGCGCGAAGCCAGTTCGCTCGGCATGTGGGCGTTCCTGGTCACCGAAATCATGTTTTTCGGCGGCCTCTTCGCCTCGTACACCATTTATCGTGCCCTGCATTACAGCGCCTTCGAATGGGGCAGCCGCAACATCCTCGAGGTGAAATGGGGCGCCACGAACACCGCCATCCTCATCTGCAGCAGCTTGACGATGGCCATGGCTATCCGCTCGGCGCAGGTCGGCAAGAAAAAAGCCACCACGATCATCTATCTGCTCGTCACCATGCTCTTCGGCGCGGCTTTCCTTTTCATCAAACTCTATTTCGAATGGCGCCAGGATTGGATTGACGGCTTCGTCCCCGGCCTACACTGGGTCTTCACCAGCGCGCATCCCTCCACCGTCGAGCCGGGCGTGCAAATGTTCATGTGCTTCTATTTCTTTATGACCGGCCTGCACGCCTTGCACATGGTCGTCGGCCTCGGTCTTCTCACGGTTCTGGTGATTATGGCCGCGCGCGGCCGCTTCACCTCCCAGTATTGGGCGCCGCTCGAAATCAGCGGCTTGTACTGGCATTTCGTGGATATCGTCTGGATTTTCCTCTTCCCGCTGCTCTATTTAATCGGCGGACGGTACCACTAAAGGAGAATTGCCCCGGATGTCCGAGCACATTGTTCCGGTCAAAACCTACGTCGCCGTTTGGATCACCCTTATGATTTTCACGGGGCTCACCACCGGCGTCGCTTATATAGACCTGAAGGAGTGGAACACCGTGGTCGCGCTCCTGATCGCCGTCATCAAGATGTCGCTCGTCGTCCTCTTCTTCATGCACATCAAATACGCCAGCGGCCTCACCCGGGTGCTCATCATCGGCGGCTTCTTCTGGCTCGGCATCATGCTCACCTTCACCCTCGCCGACGAGCTTAGTCGCCACTGGGAGATCAATCCCGCCGCTTGGGGCCCTGGCATCATCTTCCTTCACCTCCCGCATCTCCTCAACTTTCTCCCGCTGCTCTAGCCTGAACCGCCAGCGGTAGCCCCGCTGCTTGCTTCGCGAACGCGCAAGTGATAGCCTCGGTTACCGA
>Ga0134126_10007427_pt1 | contig 13771 bp, 14 predicted proteins | sample KB31752_FD_96881 | JGI IMG/M metagenome (GOLD analysis project Ga0134126, IMG submission 96881) | Terrestrial soil microbial communities with excess Nitrogen fertilizer from Kellogg Biological Station, Michigan, USA - KB3-175-2 | ecosystem: Environmental > Terrestrial > Soil > Unclassified ...
CGCGACGTCGCCATGGTCCCCACGCTGAGCCCGCAGCATTCGCGGATCGCGCAGGAGGAAACGCTCGGGCTGCTCAGGAACATCCTCGCCGCCAACCAGGATCACCCGGAGAAAATCGCCGAAGTCCGGGCCGCCTATGAAGCGCTGATCGCGGAGAATTTCGAGGACAACCAGCTCCATCAGAGCTTTCTCATGACCCGGGCGATAAAGCGGCGCTAGCCTCAAGGGCGCCGGCGCTTCACATCGCCACTGGATCGGTGATTTCGTAGCGCACCAACTGCCGATCGGTGATGCCGAGTTGCGGCCAGGTGGCCCGCCACTCGGCGAGATGCGGCGAGGCGAAATGCTGTTCGAGGCCGGCGCGGCTGCGCCAGGTTTCGACGACGCGGATCAACCCCGCCTCGACCACGTCTTCTGCATAGGAATAGTCGAGGCAGTCAGGCTCCGCCCGGCTGGCCTCGATCATTCGTCTCATTACGCCGCGAGCCTCGGCCAGCCTGTCGAGCGGTAGCCTGATCGTTCCGACGACAAGCAGCATCCGGTGCTCCCTAGGGCTCGATTCCCAGCTTCCGAATTTCCGCCTTGAGGCTCAGCATATCCTGCCAGGCTTGCGCCTTGGCGGCCGGCTGGCGGAGCAGATAGGCCGGGTGAAGCGTCGGCAGGGTCGGCAGGGTGAGGCCGTTGATCGTGATGTCGCGCCATTGGCCGCGCATTCGAGTGATGCCGGCTTTCGTCTCGAACAGCGCCTGGGTCGGGACATTGCCGAGCGTCACCAGGATCTTGGGGGCGACCAGCTCGATCTGCCGGTAGACGAAGGGGGTGCAGAGCGCCAGCTCCTCCGGCGTCGGCTCGCGATTGCCGGGCGGGCGCCACGGCACCATGTTGACGATGTAGACCTTCGTCCGGTCGAGCCCGATGGCCGCCAGCATCCGGTCGAGCAATTGCCCGGCCCGCCCGACAAAGGGCTTTCCGAGCCGGTCTTCCTCGGCGCCCGGTCCCTCGCCGACCATCATGATCTTCGCTTCGGGATTGCCGTCGGCGAAAACCAGCTGGGTTGCACGTTTCTTGAGGACGCAGCCGTCATAGGCGCCCATCACCGCGCGCAGTTCGTCGAGCGTTGCGGCGCCGGCGGCCAGTGCCCGCGTTTCGGCCGGATCGGCATTGGCAATGATCGCCGGCGCTGCAGGGGCGGGGGCGGCTGTTGTCGTCGGTCGGATGGTCGGGGGAGGGGCGGCCGGTCGCCGCATCGCGGCCGAGGCGGCGAAGCGGTCGACGGGCGCTTCGCCCACGGGCGTGTCGACGCCCATGGCCCGATACCATTCGAGCAGCGCGAGCGCATCGGCGGTATTTAGCGGTCGATCCGGGGTCATCATCTTGTTATGTCACAGCCCGCCCCGCGACGATAAGCAAAACCGCAATGCAGCGAGACGAGATGGCACAGAGGGAAGATCGCGAGAGTCTTTCGACCGACGTCGTTATCGTCGGCGCCGGGCCTGCCGGGCTTGCTGCAGCAATCCGGCTCAAGCAGAAAAACCCCGGCATCGGCGTCACGGTGGTTGAGAAGGCGGCCGAGATCGGCGGCCATATCCTTTCCGGCGCCGTGATGAACCCCGTCGGGCTCGATGCCCTGCTGCCGGATTGGCGGGCCGCCGGCGCTCCGGTCGGGCCGGCGGTGACGGAGGATCGCTTCCATTACCTGACGGCGCACGGCGATTTCACGGTGCCGTCGATCCTGCTGCCGCCGCAGATGAAGACGAAGGATGCGGTGATCGTCAGTCTCGGCGCGCTCTGCAAATGGCTCGCAGGGCAGGCGGAGGCGCTGGGCGTCGAGATCTATCCGGCGACGGCTGCCGTGGACGTACTGACTGGCGAGGACGGTGCCGTCACCGGCATCATCACGGGCGACCTCGGCCGTGCCCGCGACGGCAGCGAAAAGCCGGGCTTTGCCCGCGGTGTCGCGCTCGAGGCGAAGTACACGCTCGTGGCGGAGGGCGCGCGCGGGTCTCTCGCCAAGGCGCTGATCCGGGATTTCGATCTGGCTCGCGGGCATGGGCCGCAGAAATTCGCGCTCGGCATCAAGGAGATCTGGGAGATTCCGGAAGCGCGTCATGCGCCAGGCCGGGTCGATCACTATCTCGGCTTTCCGCTCGACCGGTTCGCCCGTGGCGGGGGTTTCGCCTACCACGCGGCGGGGCGGCAGCTTTATCTCGGCCTCGTCGTCCATCTCGACTACAGCGACCCGCGCCTGTCGCCGTTCGATGAATTCCAGCGCTTCAAGACGCATCCGGCGATCGCCGGCCGCATCGAGGGTGGCCGCCGGCTGAGCTACGGCGCCCGGGCGCTGACCTCGGGCGGCTGGCAGTCGATCCCCGAACTCGTCTTTCCCGGCGGCGCGCTGATCGGGTGCGCGGCGGGGTTCATGAACGTGCCGGCGCTGAAGGGCATTCATAACGCCTTTCGCTCCGGCATCGCGGCTGCCGATTCCGTGGCCGCCGCAATTGCGGCCGGCCGGGGGCATGACCGGCTCGAGGCGTTGCGGCAGCAAGTCCTCGCAAGCGGCATCGAGGCTGAGCTTTTCCCCGTTCGCAACGTCAAGCCGCTATGGGCCCGGTTCGGCACCTGGGGCGGCGTGGCTCTCGCCGGGATCGACATGTGGGCCACGGCGATCACCGGCCGTTCGCCCTTCGGCACCCTTGGCCATCACAAGGCGGACGCCGATGCGCTGGAGCCGATCGCGGCGACGCCATCGAGAAGCTATCCACCGGCCGACGGCAGCAGGACCTTCGATCGGCCGGCGTCCGTATTCCTCGCCAACATTGCCCACGACGAGGACCAGCCGCTGCATCTGAAGCTGGCTGATCCAGCGGTGCCGGTACGCGAGAACCTGCCGAAGTTCGGTGAGCCGGCGCCGCTTTACTGCCCCGCCGGCGTCTACGAGATGGCCAAGGAGGGGGGCGCACCGGTCTTTCGTATCCACCCCGCCAACTGCGTCCACTGCAAGACCTGCGACATCAAGGACCCCGCCGGGAATATCACCTGGGTTCCGCCCGAAGGCGGCAGCGGCCCCAATTATGGCGGCATGTGAGCGGGCGATTTCGGCTTATCCCGGCCAATACCGCCGGTTTCGAGGACGTGACCGGCCGCTCTCTTGCGGAGCAGCCGCAAAAGCGACAATCTTTCGGCCCAAACGACCGCCCTGCTTTTCGGAGATTCTGAGCCTCGTGACCAACATCCTTCGCCTGCTGACGAGACCGGTGGTGCCCGCTCTGGCGGTGCTCGCGCTCAGCGCGCCGGCTTTCGCCGACACGATGCTGCCGCTCGATGCGCCCGATCCCTATGGCAGCTATCTGGCGGGTGCGCAGGCGCTGAAGGACCTTTCCGGCAGCGATGCCGAGCGCTTCCTGCGCGATGCCTCCACGACTCAGTGGAGCACGCCGCAGGTCGTCCAGCGGACGTTTGTTGCCGACCTCATCAGCGGCGATGTCGACCGGGCGGCTTCCACGGCCCAGCACATGCTCGACCTCACGCCGAACAATTCGCTGGCCAAGCTTGCCATTGCCGCAACAGATCTCAAGGATCGACGCTACCGGCAGGTCGAGCGCGACCTGGCCAATCTGCCCACCGGTGATTTCGCCGGCATCAGCGCGGCGGTTATCCGGGCGTGGGCCCTTGTGGGAGATGGCCGTGGCGACCAGGCCGATGCGGCTATGGACAAGCTCGGCAAGGGCGGGCTTGGCGACTTCCTGACCTTCCATCGTGCGCTGATGGCCGATATCTCGGGCGACAGCGCATCGGCCGTGAGGCTGATCTCCCAGGCCTATAAGCTCGATCCCGGCGCGCCGCGGACCATCGAAGCGTATGCCCGCATTCTCGGCAATGCCGGCCGGTTCGACGATGCGCTGGTGGCGATCAAGCAGTTCAGCGACCGCGGGCTCGGCGATCCGGCGCTGGCGGCGGTTGGCAAGGTGCTGGCTGCCCATCAGCGGCCGGGCCCTTATGTCGCCAACGCCCAAGCCGGAGCGGCAGAACTCTATCATGCAGTGGCGGTGGCGCTGGCACGTGACGGCAATAACGATCTTGCCATCGGGCTGCTGCAACTCGGCCTTTACCTCGATCCGCACAACGATTCGATCCGGCTGCTCATCGGCCAGCTGCTCGACAGCGCCAATCAGCATCCCAGCGCCAACACCTATTATGCCGACGTGCCGGACGACTCGCCGATGCATCTCACGGCGGCGGTGAGAATCGCGCAGAACTATGACGCCATGGGGGATCGGCCCGAGGCGCTGCGGGAGTTGACCAATCTTGCGGCGGCAAACCCGACGTCGATCGACACGCTGACCGTACTCGCCGACATGCTTCGGCGTGACAAGCAGTACGACAAGGCGGCGGGCGTCTACACGCAGGCGATCGGTGTCGACAGCGGCACGCGACCCGGCGACTGGATCCTCTATTACGGTCGCGGCATCGCTTATGAGCGGGGCGGCCACTGGGACAAGGCGCAACCCGATTTCCTCAAGGCGCTGCAGCTCAACCCCGGCCAGCCCGATGTGCTCAACTATCTGGGGTACACCTGGGTGGATAAGGGGCAAAACCTCGGCCAGGCGCTCGGCATGATCCAGCAGGCCGTCAAGGCGACGCCGACGGACGGGTTCATCGTCGATAGTCTGGGGTGGGCCTTCTACAAGCTCGGCCGGATTCCGGATGCTGTCTCGACGCTGGAACAGGCGGTGCAACTCAAGCCCAACGACCCACAGATCAACGATCATCTGGGCGACGCCTATTGGAAGGCAGGGCGGCGGCTGGAAGCGCATTTCCAGTGGAACGTGGCGGCCTCGCTCGATCCTGACGCGACGCTGAAGGCCGAACTGCAGAAAAAGCAGGCTTCCGGGCTCGACAGCGCAACCGCGTCGGCGACGGCCGGCTCCACGGCGACCGTGACGCAGTAGCGCTTGGCGACGGAATCGGCGCCGGCCAAGGTCAACCTCGCGTTGCATGTTGTCGGGCGACGGCCCGATCGCTACCACCTGCTCGAAAGCCTCGTCGTCTTCGCGGACATCGCCGATGAGCTCGAGGCGGAAAGCGCGGCCGCCGACGGCCTGCGCGTTGTCGGGCCTTTCGCGGAGGCTCTCGCCGGGGCGGATGGCAATTTGGTCATGCGCGCCGTGGCAGCGTTCCGGGCGCGGTGGCCACGGGCTATCGCCGCAGGGCTCGCCCTGACGCTGCACAAGAACCTACCGGTTGCGGCGGGTCTCGGCGGCGGTTCGGCGGATGCGGCGGCGGCGCTGCGCCTCATGGCGGCGTTGAGCCGAGAACCGGTCGCGGCCGCCGACCTGATGGCGGTTGCCGCAACGCTTGGCGCCGACGTGCCGATGTGCCTGATGTCACGGCCAAGTATCGCCTTGGGCATCGGCGAGGTGGTAAAGCCGCTGCTGGCCTTTCCCGCGCTTCATATCGTGCTGGTCAACCCGCTCGAACCGGTGATTACGGCCGAGGTGTTTCGCCGGCTCGATTCGCATGAGAACGCCGGCCTTCCGCCACTGCCGGAGCCGCTCGCGCGCCCCGCCCAGCTTGGGCTGTGGCTGGAGGAGACGCGCAATGACCTCGAGCCCGCCGCCAGAAGCCTGGTTCCGGCGATTGGCACACTGATCGAGCGGCTGGCGGCGCGGCCGGGCTGCATCCTTGCGCGGATGTCGGGGTCGGGTGCTACCGTGTTCGGACTTTTCGGATCGAGCGCGCTCGCGCATCAGGCCGCGCATGATCTGCGCGCCGCCTATCCGGGCTACTGGGTGGCGGCGGCGCCGCTGCTCGCCGCGTCCAACTGAGCACCCGTCCAGCGCGATTCGACGGAACGCCGCTATTGCTGCGCCTGATCGCGACCGAACGGATCGCCAAGGACCGACTCCGTGTGCAGCACGCAGAGCCAATGGCCACCCTGGCGGACCCAGGTCGACGCGTCGGCGGCCTTCAGCTCGATCCGCTTGCCGTCGACGGTCACGTGCTCGATGACCTTATAGCCCACCACCGCCAGATCGGCCGTCGGCTGGATCACCTTGACCTCCTCGAACCTGTAATCGTGCAGGGTCCATTTGCCGCCTTCGAGCATCTTTCCAAAGGTCGCCTTATCGATCTGGGCGACGCCCTGGGCGCCGGTGATGATGCAGCTGTCGGCCATCAACTCGGTCGCTGTCTTGACGTCGCGATCGATCATCGTCTGCCAAAAGCGCTTTTCGAGTGCGATCAGTTCGTCAGCGGCTGCCATGGGGTTCCCTCCGATTTCCGGCAGAAACGCGAACCGGCCGGGTCACAGTTCCCCGGCGGCTCAGTAGACGCGGCTGACGTAGAACTCGGCGATGTCGACAAGCAGGGTGCGGAGCTCGGAATCGGGGAGGGTTGCAAGCGCCATCCGGGCCTTGGCGACGTGGCCCTGCGCCTCCTCGATCGTGCGGTCCAGTGTGCCGTGACGGTTGAGGATCGCCACGATCTGCGCCAGCGCCGTGTCGGAGGCCTCGGGATTGCCCAGCGTGCGGGTGATGATTTCGCGCTCGCCGGGATTGGCGTCGGTGAGGGCCAATATCACCGGCAGCGTCATCTTGCCTTCGCGCAGATCGTCGCCGGTGTTCTTGCCCAACGTGCCGCGCTCGCCACGATAGTCGAGCACGTCGTCGACGAGCTGGAAGGCGAGGCCGAGCTCCAGCCCGTACTCGCGCAAGGCCTGCCGGCCCGCCGCATCGGCGCCGCCGGCGATTGCGCCCACCTCGGCGGCCGCCTCGAACAGGGTCGCCGTCTTGGCGCGGATCACCTGGTCGTATTCGGCCGGCGTCGTATCAAAGTCGCGCGCCTTGGCGAGTTGGAACACCTCGCCCTCGGCGATGATCGTCGCTGCCCGGGCAAGGGTGCCGAGCGCTTCGAGATCGCCGGCTTCGACCATCATCAGAAAGGCCTGGCCGAGCAGGAAGTCACCGACCAGCACGCTCGCCGGGTTCCCCCAGATCATCCGCGCTGCCGGCCGGCCGCGCCTGAGGTCGCTGTCGTCCACCACGTCGTCGTGGAGCAGGGTCGCGTTGTGCATAAATTCGACGGCGGCGGCGTAGTTGATGTCGGCGCCCTTGCTGCCGCCGAAAAGCTGCGCGGCGGCGATCGTCAGCATGGGCCTGAGACGCTTGCCGCCGGCCTCGATCAGATAGCGGGCGAGCTCCGGCACCATTTCGACATGCGACTCGGCGCGCTTGAGGATCAGCGCGTTGACCTGCTGCATCCGGTCGTGGGTCGTCGTCAGAAGCCGCTCGAGCGCACCGGCGCCCGCCGCTTCCGCCAAAACTCTCGAGTCCGACAACGCCATGCGGTTCCCTTTTGCCGAACGGCAAATGCGGTTGAGCCGTTTACGCCCGGGCCGGTATGCTCGCGTAGCCGCTACCGGCCGATGAATGCGATGTCCCTAGACCACGACGACAATATTGTAAAACACCAAACGCCGACGCGCGACGCCTTTCTAGGCGGCCGATTGTTCATCGCGCAGCCGCGCAAAGGGTTCCGCGCAGGGCTCGATTCGGTGCTGCTCGGGGCCTCGGCGCGGCGCGCGGACGGCAGCCTGCTCGATCTTGGATCGGGCGTGGGCACGGCCGCGCTGGTCGCGCTGGCCCATAATCCAGCGATCGTCGCAACGCTTGCGGACAACGATCCGGAAATGCTGGCGCTGGCGGAACAGAACATCGCTGCCAACGGATTCGCCACAAGGGCGCGGACGGCGCTTGCCGATGCGACCGCATCGGCCGCGGTGCGGCGGGCGGCGGGGCTTTTGCCCAACGCTCATGCAACGGTGATCGCCAACCCGCCGTTCTTTGCCACCGGCCGCGGCACGGTTTCCGGCGAGCGCGGCCGCGCGGCCGCGCGACATATGGACGTGGCGGGGCTCGATCGGTGGGTCCGCACCGCGGCCGGATGTGGAACAGCAGATGGTGAAGTCATCTTCGTGCTGCCGGCGGAGAGCCTCGGCCTGCTGCTCGCCGCCTTCGAGGCGCGGCTCGGGGCGGTGACGGTCCTGCCGCTGTCGCCGCGTCCGGGGCTGCCGGCGAGCCGCGTGTTCGTGCGGGGAATAAAGCAGTCGCGCGCACCGTTGACGGTTCTGGCTGGACGGCCGATCCACGGCGCCGAAGGCAACGGGTTTTCGCCCGAAATCGAGCCGGTGCTGCGCGGCGAGCAGCGCTTCGTCTGGTAAAACGTTACAGACACGCTTAGATCACCGACGCAAGCTCGTCAGGAAGAACATGGCCAATCTCGCCCCGACCGGTTTTCGTGGTTTTGTCGCCCGTCTCTTCGGGCGTGGCGGCGTGATCGTGCCGGTGGTTCGCCTGCAGGGCGTCATCGCCGCCGACCAGCGTCCCGGCCGCATCAATATCCAGAATGTCGCGCCGCTCCTGGCGCGGGCCTTCGCCATGAAGAAGGCGCCCGCCGTTGCCATCATCGTCAATTCGCCGGGCGGCTCGCCTGTCCAGTCCCGGCTCATCGCCAAGCGCATCCGCGACCTCGCCCGCGAGAACAACAAGAAGGTGCTGGTCTTCGTCGAGGATGCAGCGGCCTCGGGCGGCTATTTCATCGCCACGGCGGGCGACGAGATCATCGCCGATCCGTCGTCCATTGTCGGCTCGATCGGGGTCATCTTCTCCGGTTTCGGCTTCCCCGAGGCGCTCGACAAGCTCGGCGTCGAGCGGCGCGTCTATACTGCGGGCCGCAACAAGTCGACGCTCGATCCGTTCCTGCCGGCCAACGAAGCCGACATCGAGCGGGTGAAGGGCCACGAGCTCGATATCCACCAGGTCTTCATCGCGCATGTGAAGGCGATGCGGGGCAGCCGGCTCAAGGCCGACGACGAGACGCTCTTTACCGGCGAATGGTGGACGGGCGTCCGCGGGCTGGAACTCGGCCTCATCGACTCCCTCGGCGATCTGCACCAGGTGCTGCGGGAGCGGTTCGGCACGAAGGTGCGGACGCGCTCGATCGCGCCGAAGAAGCCGCTCTTCGCGTTGCCGCGCCTGGGCTTCTCGGCATTCTCGGGCGAGGGCCTGGCCGCGGATGCACTGGCCGCCATCGAAGAGCGGGCACTCTGGTCCCGGCTGGGACTCTAGGCCGATGACCGCGATCCTGCTGCGCATCATCATCTATGTGGCGATCTTCGCCTTCGTCTATTACGGCGCCAAGAAAATCTGGCGCGACCTGACCGGCCAGTTCCGCGCCGACGACCAGAACAAGCGGCAGCGCGACCTCAAGGAACGTCAGAGCCCCGACGTTATCGAGCTCAAGCGCGGCGCCGACGGGGTGTACCGGCCGCCGGGCGACCGTGGGCCGTGACCGTCCGCAGGAGGTCGCGCTCGGGCCCGTCGATCGACGGGTCTGTTGCGCCGCCGCCCGTTGACCCTTGCGCGCCGCGCCAGTAGGTTCCGCCGGCATTTGACCGGAAGCCCTAGATGACCGACGCCCGCCCTTCGCACATGGACCCGAAGAATTCCTTCCAGGGCCTGATCCTCACCCTGCAGAACTTCTGGGCGGAGCAGGGTTGCGTGATCCTCCAGCCCTACGACATGCCGATGGGCGCCGGGACCTCGCACGTCGCCACCGCGCTCAGGGCGCTCGGCCCGAAGCCCTGGAACGCCGCCTATGTGCAGCCATCACGCCGACCGAAGGATGGACGCTATGGCGAGAACCCGAACCGGCTGCAGCATTACTACCAGTTCCAGGTGATCCTGAAGCCGTCGCCGGAGAACCTGCAGGAGCTCTACCTGCAGTCGCTGGCGGCCATCGGCCTCGATTCCCGGCTGCACGATATCCGCTTCGTCGAGGATGATTGGGAGAACCCAACGCTGGGCGCCTGGGGCCTCGGCTGGGAGGTCTGGTGTGATGGGATGGAAATCAGCCAGTTCACCTATTTCCAGCAGGTCGCCGGCTTCGAGTGCCATCCGGTCTCGGGCGAACTGACCTATGGGCTCGAGCGGCTCGCCTGCTACCTGCAGGACGTCGACGCCATCATGGACCTCAATTTCAACGGCGGCAGCGATAACTCCAAGGTTACCTACGGCGAGGTGTTCCTGCAGAACGAGCAGGAGCAGTCGCGCTACAATTTCGAGATGTCCGACACCGACATGCTGTTCCGGCACTTCGCCGATGCCGAGGGCGAGTGCCGAATGCTGCTCGCCAAGGGGCAGGTGACGCCGGACAGGCACCAGCTCGCCATTCCGGCCTATGAGCAGGTCCTGCGCGCCGCCCATAATTTCAACCTGCTGGACGCGCGCGGGGTGATTTCTGTCACGGAGCGGCAGAGCTATATCCTGCGCATCCGCGAGCTGGCGAAAGCCTGCGGGGCGGCCTGGCTGCAGACGGCGGGCGGCGGGGCCGCCTGAGGATGAAGAAGAAGGTCCGGCGACCGCCCAAGGGCCCGTCGAACCTCGCCGCCAAAGCGCTCGGCAGCAAGATCTTCGGCCTCAGGGTGGTGACGCCGAAGCGCGGTTACAGCCGCAAGCACAAGCACCGGGTCGTCATCGAGCCGCAGCCGGCCGAAGAAGAGTAGAGCCCTTGCTCATGGTCGGCGCTCCCTCGCTCCTCGTGCGAAGCGCGTTGAAGGCAGGCCTTTAATGCGCGCTGGCTGAGATCGATATTTTCGCCGTGAGCGCTTGCGGATTATCCGACGCAGCGGCGAACTCGCCCATGGGAATGCCGGCGGGATCCTTGGCCGAAACGCCGATGCTCAGCGATCGGCCGGCGGCAGCCAGGAACTGGCCCACCGCATTGCCCAGCGCCTTGGCGTCGGGATTGCTGGCCAGCCCTGCCAATATCAGGGCCTGCGCCATGTTGGAGACGCTGGTCCGGGCGGCGCCGACATCCATGTGCTGCTCTTTGGCCATCTCCTTGAAGATGATGTCGCCGAGCCCGGCATCGATCACGTCGAGCTTGGCCGACTGGAAGGTCATGGCCATCGCCGCTCCCGTTGCGCTGTTGACGTCCGTGGCGAACAGCAAGTCGTCGACATTGCCGAGCGTGGCCGCCAGCGCGGCACTCCCGAGGTCGACGCCGGTGACGCCGAGCTTGTCGACGATCAAGCTCTTGCTGGGCGCGTCACGATGCACGGCGAAATCATAGCCGACATCGAAGCGACTGAGACCAGCCTGCCGTAGCACTTCATAATCGTCCGTCTTGCCGGCTATGGCGGGCGGGACATCGAAGGTGACGTGGTGGGCATAGGTCGAAATGCGCGCCGGAACGCCATCCAGATAATCGCCCAGCGTGAGATCGAAATCGGCCACGCCGCCCTTGATCCGCTCGCCGGCGTTCTGGCTGTCTGGCACATCCATTTTCAGCCCGCTCAGGGCAAAGCCTTCGAACGCCGGAATCAAGTCACGCGCATGGGCGGTAAACCACTCCTCGGTGAGCGGCTTGGCGGCGCTCTCGATCAGCTTGATCGGGCCGCTGAGGTCCATGCCCTTCATCGTCACGCTGTCGAAACCCAGGGTGCCACTTGCGCCGGAAAACGCAAAATTGCTCAGCGTGACCGCCGGATAACGGTCGTTGCCGAAGCCGCCGATCTTGAGCGGCCCGGTCTTGAAGCTGAAAGCCTGTTTATCGGTATCTGTGCCGGTGCAGTCGAATCCGTCATAGGTAAGTGGCGAGGACTGCAGCGCGGAGAAAAGGTCGGCGTAGAACACCGCCAGCTTGGTGATGGTTTCCGGCGAGGGATGTTTGGACTGCAGGTCCGGACTGCCCAAGAGGCGCATCAGGTCGCTGAAATTGACCTTGAGTGGACGAGCGCTAGCCGTTGCGATGGTGATAGCGCCGAACGAGCACGCGACATCCGGCGCCGAAAAGGTACCGCCGGCAAGCGAGAAATTCTTGTAAAGCGGCTTGACGGTCGTGCCGGTCCGATCCGGCCCGAAGCCGAAAACGCCCAGGCTTGCGCCGATATCGACATCTTCCAGCGAGAACTTGCCGGTCTTGAATTGGGCGGTCTGAGGCGAAGTCTCGGACCCGACTTCCTCGGTCCCGGCCGTGCCGCCGACGGTAAAGGATTGGGCGACGCCGTTGCTGACGTTCTCGAGATCGATGTCGCTATAGGTGAAGACGCTCTTGCGTGGCGCTTGCCCCTCCGGCCCGGGCAGGGTCAGCGTGGCGGTGATCTTCGGTATCCGGATGCTGGTGGCGTTGAGCGTCGCGAGCTTGTCGGCTTCGCTGGCCAGCCCGCCGCTCAGGGCCCGCGTCAGCTCCGTCGCGCTCATGCTCGAATTGACGGTTGCGACGGTCGGGATCTGGATGTCGAAGCCGAAGTCGGCGCCGCTCGTTGGCGCCGGAGCAGCGGGCGCAGCCGGTGCCGCGGGCTCGGCAGCGGGCGCCGCAGGCTCGGCCGCCGGCGCCTCAGGTTTCTGATTGATGACCCGCACCACCGGCAGCAGCACCGGCTTTGGCATTGGGCTGGCGGCGACCGCTGCTCCGGTGGTCGAGACGGCCAGCAGGGCAGAGAGGCAGATCGAAGGCAGCAGATCCGTACGGCTCATGACATTCCCCCTTTGCACAACGCCGGAACGGGCGGGCCCAAAATGCCAGCATAGTGGCACGCCAGTCCCAGTCTTGGCCCCCTCGGATGGCTGCGTCACGACGGTTGCCGATCAGAAGCCATCAGGTCAGGAAGAGACAGTAAGATCATAGAATGTTACTGGCAATTCAGTTTCTGCCGACGCGTCGGCGCCGACCTGGACCGTTCTTCAACCGAGAAGCTGAGCCCCCTGGAGGCGATAGGCGCGGCCGAATCCGGCGTTGAATTCCGCATCCACGATCTCCAGCCGGAAGAAGCGGAAATCGGGGAGATCGACATAGATCGCGGCCTTGGGGTGGCGGCCGAGATATGCCGACTTCGCGTCATTTGCCGCGTTGCTGTCGGGCGCCAGCAGCATCGCCCGGCAGGCGAGGCTCAGCCGGGGGTGCGCCAGCGGATCGCCTTTTCCAACCGCGCCAACCAGCAGGCCGCAGCGACTATCGGCCGCGAGCGCCCTGAAATGGGAGGCGAGGGACGAGGCGATGATCATCGGCGTGCCATCGGCAAAGCACGCGATGCCAACGCGGCTGGCGCGCGGCCAGTGATCCTCCGGCACCAGCGTCGCCAGCGCGCCATGGTCGGCCGACCGGAGCATCGTCTTCGCCTGGGCCAGCGCTTCGGGTGTGAGCGGGCGCCAGGCCATGGCTCCGCGCGACGTTTCCATGTTCTTCCGACTCCCTTGCCGGCAATGGACATTGCCAACCCAGCTTGCTAGGCATCGCCGGCCTTTTCCAGCCCGCCGGACCGTCGAATGCCCGAACTTCTGCTTGAGCTGTTTTCCGAAGAGATCCCCGCGCGCTTCCAGCGCCGCGCCGCCGAGGATTTGAAGAAGCTTGTGACCGACGGTCTGGTCGAGGCGGGTTTGCTCTACGAGGGCGCGCGCGCCATCGCAACGCCGCGGCGCGTCGCGCTTACCGTCGCCGGTCTGCCGATCGCCTCGCCCGATACCCGCGAGGAAAAGCGCGGGCCGCGCGTCGGTGCCGCGCAGCAGGCGATCGATGGCTTCCTGAAGGCTTCCGGCCTCGCTTCCCTCGACCAGGCCAGGATCGAATCCGATCCGAAGAAAGGCGACTATTACGTGGCGCGCATCGAGAAGAAGGGCGCCCCGACCCGGGACATCCTCGCCACGCTGCTGCCGCGCGTGATCGGCGATTTTCCGTGGCCGAAATCAATGCGCTGGGGCGATGGACGCACGCA
>Ga0134126_10007428_pt1 | contig 13770 bp, 12 predicted proteins | sample KB31752_FD_96881 | JGI IMG/M metagenome (GOLD analysis project Ga0134126, IMG submission 96881) | Terrestrial soil microbial communities with excess Nitrogen fertilizer from Kellogg Biological Station, Michigan, USA - KB3-175-2 | ecosystem: Environmental > Terrestrial > Soil > Unclassified ...
ATGAAGTCCCCGAACGTTACCGGGAACTGAACGTCGTCGCTGGTGCTGAAGGGGTCGTATCCGAGCGTGTCCTCCAGGCGCGCGACGACGATCGCGAAGCACAACGAGTCGAGACCGGAGTCCATGAGCGGCCGATCGTCTGTCAACGGCGCTAGTTTTCGTTTTTGCTCAGTGGCGACCTTCTCGAACTGGGATATGATGGTTGCTCGAACGCTTTCTGGCATCGCGACGATCCTCCAAGCCGGTGTGCAGTCGCGTTGATTATAATGCGAACGACGGTCCCCTGCCTAGAACGCCTCCTTTCGACTCATCTCGAGTGATAAACCGCGCGTCGCCTCGCGTCCGTTGTCGCGAGATCACGTCCGACGACCTGCGAGTTCTGGTCGGTCTCCTTCATCGAGGGTTTCCACAACGATCACTCAGTGAAGTCTCCGTCGACCTCGAGCGCTTGGCAGCTCACGCGACTCCCGCTGGATTTCCCCGCTTCGGGTTCGCTCTCGAAGCCGATGGCGCTTTAGTTGGTGCGATACTGACGATCTTCACTTCGGTCGTCGTTCGCGGCCTGACTTCAATCCGCGGCAATGTGTCCTACTGGTATGTCGATCCGGCGTACCGGACGTACGCGTCTCTGCTCGCTGCGCGGGCATTGTCGCGAAAAGGCGTCACCTATCTCAACGTGACGCCTGCGCACCATACGTGGCGGACGCTCGAGGCACAGGGATATCACCGCCTGTGCAACGGCTTGTTCGCCTCGGTCCTTCTCGCCACGCGTCCGGGTCCACGTGCGCGAATCCGAACATTCGACCAAAGAGTCGAGCCCGGTCCCGATCTTAGCCACTTTGAAGTTCGATTGCTGCACGATCATCGACAGTACGGGTGTCTCAGTGCTGTGTGTACCGACGAGAATGGGCAGCGGCAGCCATTCGTCTTTGGACCAAAGCGCTGGACGCGCTGGAAATCCATCCGGCTTCCGGTAGTCACACTCGCTTACGCACGCGCTGTCGATTCAGTCGTCCATTACGCGCAGCCGCTCGGCCGGTACCTCTTGAAGAGAGGCGTCGCCGTTGTGTTCATCGATGCTGACGACAAAATCCCGGGCCTACGCGGGCGCTACCTCGACTGGGGACCGAAGTTCTATCGTGGGCCAAACCCCCCGCCGCTCGGCGACATCGCGTATACAGAACGCGTAATGTTCAGCCTGTAGTATTTCCGCGCCTGCTCACGCGACCCGGGCTGTCTCCAGGGTATCGACCAACTGGTCGATGTCTCCTGTCGTGGCCTGCCCGTGCGTTAGGCACACGCGAATCGTGTCGCGTCCCTCGAACTTCGCCACCGCGACCCACGCGCATCCAGACGCCAACACGCGTGCCCCGATCGTGCGGGCGCCGACGGAGCCGACCGGCGGTTCGATGGACAGCACCGCGAGCTTTGGTTGGTTGGCAACCATCCACCCGCGCGCCGCGAGTTTCCGCTCGAGTAGCCCGATGAGGGCGATCGATCGCTCAACATGTTGCGCGTAGCCGCACCATCCGGCCGCGGCGAGCGACAGGAACAGCCTGACGCCGAGGAAACGGCGGGACCATTGCGCCGTCGTGACGTACGGGTCGACCGTGGCGCTATTCGACGGCATGAAGCCCGTTGAAACTTGGAACGCTGCAGATAGGACCGCGGGATGCCGAGTCATGAACATGCCGCACCCCATCGTCGTCGCGAACCATTTGTGCGCGTCGATGGTGACGGAGTCCGCTCGCTCGATACCTGAGAGGACGATACGGTACCGATCAGATGCGATCACCGCGCCGCCCCAGGCCGCGTCCGCATGCAGCCACAATCGGTGCTCGGCGGCAAGATCGGCGCAGGCATGTATCGGGTCGACCATGCCCGCGTTCGTCGTGCCGAGCGTGGCCACGATCAACACCGGGACGTTCCCACGCGCTTTGTCGTCGGCGATCATCGTCGCGAGCGCGCCAGCGTCCATGCGTCCGGTGCCGTCGGTCGGCACTTGGCGCACCGCTGATCGCCCTATACCCGACTGGTGCGCGATCTTCACCCAGGCGAGATGACTCTCTCGCGAAATGTAGAAAACCGGAGGCCCCGCGAACGCGCGCGCACCGTCAAGCCCGAAGCGATCGTTGGCCTGCGTGAGCGCCGCGATGACTGCCGTGTAGTTCGCCTCCGAACCTCCCGAAGTAAAATGTCCCGAGGATCCCTCGGGCAAGCCTGCGCGCCGCGCCACGGCGCGGATCACGTGCGCCTCGATCTCGACAGCCGCAGGCGAAGTCGTCGCCGTAGCGAGTTGTGGGTTGAACGCCCCAGCGATGCGGTCGCCACACTGCGCCGGAAAAGATGGCGCAGGATTGAACAGCCCGAAATACCGGGGATTGGTCATGTGCACTACACCATGCTCGATCTGCGCGATCGTCCATGGGAGCAGCTCGTCCAAGCCACGTGGCATCTCGAAGTCGAACGCTGCCAGATCGTCGCGCAATCGGCCCATATCGATCGTCGGAACAACGGGCTGGCGAGCGATGCGCTCATTCGCAAGCGCCATCTCGCGCGTAAGATAGGCGTCCCAGCGGTCGCGCTCGGCCTGTGGCGGAAAGAGCGCCGGGACCGGTGGTACTGGGTCGTCGCGGGTCATTGGGGAGGACGTATTCCGGAGCTAGAGCGAGCGGGCAGCGGTGGCGTCGCGATGCGCGACGCCGTCAGGCGTCGCGATGCGCGATGAGCCGCGAGATAATCCAGCCAATTGCTATACAGCCGAACCGCCGCCGCGCGCCAGTGGTGGGCAATGTGTCTCTCGGTATCGAGGGTCGGAAATCCATCGAGCTGTTCAGGACGCCGGCTGGGCTCGGCGCGCGAACGGAATTCCTCGAGCACGCGCGTCATCTCCGGGTCGAGGTACCCGCGTGGAATGGCGGGATATCGCTCGACCGTGCCGGCCAGAAAGCGACCGACGTCCCGCCGATACTCGCGATACAGGGCGCCTGGGTCGTACTCTGGGTGTCCCTGGAGAAAGAGGAACAAACTCCCCTGGTCTTTCACGAATGCGTCGGCGTCAGTCTCGTTAGAGGCGGAAACAATTTTGTAACCCGCTGCAGCCAAGCGGTCGCTCGGCAGCGTGTTGAGGCGGGAATGCGGAAAACGCCATGCTGGCCCCAATCCCGCGAACAGCGGATGGTCAGCGGCGCGCTTGCAGGCGAACACGCCGTGCAGCTTGGACGCGTAGCGCCGGCGCTCGATGCCGTCGAGGTGCAACACCGCTGCGTGCGCGGCCAGACAAGACCAGATCGTCGAAGTCGTGTGGTCGCTCGCCCATCCGATGAGGCGTGTGAGCGAATTCCAATAGACCTCGTCCGACAACACATCCGTGCGCGGTTCAGCGCCGGTGACGACTAACCCATCAAACCGTCCGGCCCACAACTGCTCGATCGACTCGTAGTGTTCGGCGACGTACGCCCGCCCGTCCGCGCCGCGGATCAGCTCCGGAAACGAAAAGAGATGGACCCGCAGGTTGCGGCCGTCGGCCGCGGCCGCGATCAGCTCGCGAAACTGACGCTCCGTCGACTGGAGCGCTGGATCGGGCATGTTGTTGACGACCGCCAGTTCAATAGGCTCGCTCCTTCCGCCGCGGTCGCGATCAGCCGTGTGCGCCGACTGGATTGGCGACGGATGGTTCACTTGGCGCGCGCTCGCCTCGCGGTGGGCTTCGGGCGATTAGGCGCCTTCGTACGAGCCGCAGCCGAAGGCACGGCCGCCGCCAGCGCCTGGTCGAGATCGTCGACGATATCGTCGATGTGCTCGATGCCGATGCTCAGCCGGATCATCTCCGGCGTCACTCCCGCTTTCTCCTGCTCGGCCGGCGACATCTGACGATGTGTCGTAGACGCCGGGTGGCAAGCGAGCGACTTGGAGTCGCCAAGGTTGACGACGCGTTTGATCAGGCCGAGCGCGTTGTAGAACTTCATGCCGGCGGCGAATCCCCCCTGAATGCCGAACGTCATCAGTGAGCAGGCGCGACCGTCCAGGTACTTTCGTGCGAGCGCGAAATATGGATTGTCGGAAAAGCCCGCGAAGTTCACCCACTCCACGCGCGGATCGTCGCGAAGGAACTCGGCGACGGCGCGCGCATTCTCCACGTGGCGGTCCATGCGGACGGCGACGGATTCGATTCCCTGCAGCAGCAAAAAGGCGTTGATCGGCGAGAGCACCGAGCCCATGGCACGCTGGTAGACGCTGCGGCAACGCCCGATGTACGCCGCTGCGCCGAAGTGCTCGGTGTATACGAGGTCGTGGTACGATGCGTCGGGCTCGTTGAACATCGGGAAGCGGTCGGCGTGCTCCGCCCACGGAAACTTGCCGCTGTCGACGATGATCCCGCCCATTGTCGTACCGTGACCACCCATGAACTTGGTCAGCGAGTGGACGACGATGTCCGCCCCGAACTCGATCGGCCGGAGCAGGATCGGCGTCGCCACTGTGTTGTCGACGATGAGCGGAACACCGTGCTTGTGCGCGACCTTGGCGAGTGCCTCAAGGTCGCAGATGTTTCCAGCCGGATTTCCGACGCTCTCACAATAGACGCCGCGCGTCTTCGCGTCGATCAACTTCTCGATCGACGCCGGGCGATCGTCGCCGGCGAAGCGTACGCTGACGCCGAGTTTGGGGAAGATGTGCGCGAATAGCGTGTACGTCGTGCCGTACAGCTGCGGAACCGAGATGAGGTTCGAACCTGGGTCGGTGACGTTGAGCGTGGCGAAGTGCATCGCTGACTGTCCCGACGCGACGCTAAGCGCCTCCAGGCCGCCCTCGAGCGCGGCGACGCGTCGCTCGAGCACAGCGTTCGTGGGATTGCCGATGCGGGTGTAGCGGAACCCCTCTTCCTCGAGGTTGAATAGCGCGGCCGCATGCTCGGCGCTGTCGAACTCATACGCCGCCGTCTGGTAAATCGGGACGGCGACGGCCTTCGTCGTCGCTTCGGTATCGTAGCCGTGGTGGAGCGCGATCGTCTCGTTGCGCATCAGAGCGAGAGTGCCTCGCGGACCGTCGTGGGCCACGCGTCGAGATCGAGGCCGTGCGTGGCGAACAGCGCGACGCCGAGGCGATCCATCCCGAACGCGGCACACGCGGTGTGAGCGATCGCCCCGTCATCGGTGCGCAGGCCCCAGGTCGTCCCGAAATGGTCCTGATGGTAGTTGAAGCTCATGCAGGCAGTCGGCTCCTCCTCGGAATTCACCGGGATGACAAGCTCAAACTTGAGAGCTTGCTCGACCTGGTTGATCGCCATCAGCTTGCCGGCACGGCCGAAGAACGGATCGCTCGCGGGCACGAGCTTGAACGGGAGGGCGAGGAGTTTCGCGAGTTGCTCGGCGCGGGCCTTCCAGCGCTCGCGAAATGCGAGCGCTGTCTGTGGCGCGGCGATGCAGACGTATTCGCGCATCCGGAAGGCCTGCATTCGGCCCAGCTCGGAGGACGTCTCGCGACGAAAGCAGTACGATTCGACATCGATCATCGTGCCGGACACGGGCACGTTGCCACGCGCGGCGACGATGGGGTAGACGGGATAGCAGGCGGCCGGAGTGAGAACGAGATCCGTCGCGGTGAGGGCGTCGACCCATTTGCGGTCCCCGCCACGGCCTTCGACGAGGGAGCGGATGTCCGCCTCGGTGCCGTGCATCGAGCTCACGACGCCGAGCAGATGCGGGAAGCTCTTGAGGTAGCCAGACTTCTCGAGGAGCGCGCGGCTCATCACTGGGGGAAAGCGGAGAATCTCTGTCCCGGGCTCCCGGTGCTTGGTGATGAGCGCCGTGAGGCCGGCGATCACTTGCTCGAACGGACCAGTGCGACCCTGGACGCCATTCGCGGCCGTCGGCTGGAGGATCGACGACGTGATCGCCTCGAGCCGGGTCTTGGTCATCTCGTTGGTTGGCATATTCGGCACGTTCCTGATGTGAAATGCCGGCCCGTTCAACAGCGCGCGGCCGACGGGGCGACAAGAAGCGATGCGTCAGTCGGTCAGCAGCTGCGGCACATCGAAGAGCAACAGCGCACCGGCCGCGCCGGCCAAGATGCGCTCATTGTTGATCATGATCGACGAGGATAAGACATCGCGAACATTCCGCGCGACGCTGAATTCGCCGTCGTTTCGATAGCCGGATAGCCCGCAGGCCTGGAGCGCGCTGAGCACGGTCGCGATCGCCGTCTCCGACGAGTTGACCTTGAGGAGGTTCATTCCAGTCTGAAAGTCGATCGCTTCGAGCAGATCGGCTCCTGGAGTGGCAGCGGCCCGCTCGTAGCTTGCTGCGGCGGCGACAACGCTGCCTCGGAGACCGCGCAGCGACATCATGCTGCGCGTCAGATGCGATGCCCCCGGCGGCGACTGATTGCCAGGCTTGGCGCCATTGCGAACGAGACGCCGGGCGCGGCTGACGGCCCCGGCGGCAATCCCGCACCATACCGCGCTCCAGGTGAGGTGCGCGACCGGCACCATGCTCTGCGGGTGGATGCGCTCGTACGACTCGGGCAGTACTTGATCGACGTCACCGCTACCGCGCAGCGTGTAGCCCGTGCTGCACGTGCCGCGCATGCCCATCGTGTCCCACTCCTTGATCTTCTCGAGCTCGTAGTCGCCTTTCACGAACGCAACCAGGACCTGGTCCGAGGGCTGTGCATCTGGTGCACGGCGCGCCGTGAGCAGGATACCATCCGCCTCTGCACCGTACGACATGACCGTGCCGTTCTTGACGAGCGACATGCGGCCGCCGTCGCGCTCCACGGCGCACGAGCTAGCCCGCACCACGCCGCCTGTCTGATTCTCTGTTGTCGATGACGCAAACAGGAGTTGGTCCTTGCAGAGTCGCCGGAGCAACTGTTGGTGCCACGGACTGTTCTTGCCGTGGCGCAGCAAGATTACGACTTGGATCTGATGCATCGCGAAGATCATCGCCGACGAGCCGCAGCTCATGCCAAGCATGTAGCAGACGTCGACGGCATCAGAGACGCTCGCGCCGTCGCCACCGAGCTCCCGGGGCGCGAGCATGCTCAACAGACGCTGCTCGCGCGCGGCGGCGAATGTCTCGTGTGGGAACCGCGACTCGCGGTCGACAGTGCTGGCATGCTCGGCCGCGACCGCGGCAACCACCTGCGCTCGGGTGGGAAGCCTCGCGCCCGATTGCGCGGTGGTCTGTAGTAACGAAGAATCGAGAGCCGTCATTGGGATCGCCCAATCGATCTAAAAGGGGGGGGGGAAGGGGTCCGGCGAAGAGCTCGCGGAATTGCAGCGCGGGAGGTCAAAGGAAGCGGGACTACTCCAAAGCAATGTACTGCGTGGTGCGCCGACGTTACCCGGGATGAGGAGCCGCCAACGGCCTCGAGCGCACTACGAAATTCGCTGCGTTCGTGGCTTGCTGAGTCCCGGTGACAACGAGGCATCTCCATGACGAACGCTCTCAATATCGAGTCACGCGCCCCGCATTTGCGCCAGAGCTTCAGCTCGAGCATACCCTTGAGCTCGTAACGCTAAATTGCGCGTGCGATGGCCGCCTGCGGCGGCGCCGAGCGACGAGCCTTCTCGTGAGCGAGTCACGGTCTACGTGGTCAGCTGTCCGCGCAGGACCGTGTCCATCCGCGCCGCCAACGCCTCATACGAGATCGGGGCACGTGCGAGCATCCGCGTCGGCACCTTGCCGTCTACGAGGTCATCGAGAATTGCTCGCATGCCATCGACGTCGTCAGGGTCAAGCGTCATGGCCCCGAGGCGTTCTGCCTCCAGGGCAGCGGCACTCCCAGCTTCCGTGATGACGAGAGTAGGTACGGCCAACGCGATGCATTCGTAGAGCTTGGCCGGGATCTGCATCGGCTGCTCTTGCGCAAGTACGAGCGCTACGTGCGATTGGCACAAGAGCTCGAGTGCCTCGCGTCGGGGCAGCGGGCCGTGAAGCTCCACGAGGTCGCTGAGCCCGAGAGCTCTCAGGGCCTGATCCAGACGGGCCTGATTCGGCGCGTCCATGTGCCCCGCAACGTGCACGCGCACATTGGATGCAGCGGTTGGACGCTCCTTTCGCAACGACTGCAAGCCGTTGAGCACCGTCGAAAAGTTTCGTCCAACGTACAGCGTGCCGATGTACGACAACGTCAGGCCCGGCAACCGAACATCGGTGCGATCGGGAAGACCATCGAGGTCAATCCCATTGCGCACGTAGGCGACTGATACGTTAGGATGCTCGCGTTCCATTCGCTCGGCGAACTGTGGCGTGTTCACGAGCACCATTCGGGCGCGGCGAAAGAGGACCACCTGAATGACACGCACCACCGACTCGAACCATCCCGCACCGGTCGGATATGCACTCCAATTCTTGTGCGTCTGCCGCCACGGATCGCGCATGTCCATGATGAACGGCGTGTCACTGCCGAGTGTCGCGAGCAGACCAACGATGTGACATGAGTGTGGTGGACCGCTGCTTACGACGACGTCGAATCGTTGTTCGCGCAGCAGTCGCCTTGCAGCCGCTGCCGCGCGCTGAATCCATCCGCGGCCGACGTCGGGGAAGACGAGCGCGTTTCGGAGGAACTGACGAACCGGGCCGATAGGTAAAGATGGACTGCTCGACGCAGCGGTTTTCGCGGTCAGTAGTTTCCGCCCGCCGCCTCCTGCGCGGCTGCGGATCGAGCGTGCCGCTCCGTTGTAGACGTCGTTTAGCGTTCGGCGGCGGGTCACCACGTGCCGATTGACGCTCGAGGGAACCGTATTGGCGTCTCCATGCGCTGCGGTGATGACGTGAATCTCCCAGCCTCGCCGCGCCAGATACTTCGAGAATCCTGCCCAGCGCAGACCGCCGACCGCGCCGTCGGGCGGAAAGACGTACGTAATGACGAGCAGTCGTCGTGGCTCGGCGCGCGCGTTCGCTGCCGGGCCCGTGCCCTGCTCCGCCGCCTCCATTGCCTCCACCACCTTCGGAACGCTACTGGACCTCACTGGGGCAGTTTCCTCGGACGCATGGCACTCTCAACGATTGTTGTGGACTGAATAGGCAATATGCCGTCGTGTATCCTTTTGCGCACAGGCTCGGCATTGCTCAGCAGACGATTGGGAGGCGCTCGCGTCGCACAAGACGCTGCCAGCTGGATGCTCGGCCAGTGGCCCCTAGGATGAAGCGTGCTCGCGGACTTCGCGGCCTCTCCACTCTGTCGCTGCGGCGGCGCTGCTGGCCGGCTCGACCGGCGTCGCGCCTCCTTCGCTGAATCCGCCAAACAGCGTGCTGTTATCGTATCCGCGGAGAAGCACACGTGCCGGATTACCGCCGACGAGGGAACGCCTCGGAATGTTGAAGCTCACGATGGAGCCCGACATCACTGCAACGCCGTCGCCAATCGCAATGTCGCCGAAGACGATTGTGCCGGTTCCGAGCCACACGTTGTCCCCGATTCTCGGCAGCCCCCGCACAGCGCCCCTGCCCCCAACACCGAGAGTGACGTTGTGCGTCAGGCTGAAGTTCGCGCCGACCTCACACCGACCGACGTAAATCGTCCCCAGATGCCCGATGTAGAACCCAGGCCCAATCGAGGCTGCGAACACGTCGACATGATGGAAGAATCGGACGAATGCAGTGAGAATGCCGGCCCAGAGGCGGAACGGAAGGCCGAGAATTGGCCGCCTCTGGTAGAGGCGCGAAGCAAAACAGTTGAATCGATAGATGGCGACGCACTGAAGAGAAAAATGACAACCCCACAATTGAAGCTTCTGGCGGAGTGTGGGGGAGGAGCATCCACATTCTATCCTATAGTACTTCTCTAGGTCGACTTTAAACTTTTGCCATTCAGACATCGGCAGGACGTCAGAGTCAGCCATGGTGGCGCTGCCTCACGTAAACGCGAGGTATGCCACCAAGCCTGGGCGCTCTCGGGACGCCCGAAAGCCCCACGGTGAGAAGCCGATTGTAGTCGTGGACATCCCACCAAAGAGCAAACGCGAAGACAAGCCCCAACGTAGCGATGAAGATCAGCGGCCACAGCTCGGTCGGGCCAGCACGGAACTTCGCCAACACCGCGAAGTAAACGTAGAATTGCACTGTGAACACGGCGAGCGAACACCGACCTACCGTTGCTGCCCGCGCCGTGAGCCAGGCAAGCCGTGACCGATGGCTGGCAAAGGCGACGGCCGCCATCAGCAGCAGGCCGAGCCCACCAAAAAACATGACGTAGACGGGACTGGGCAGAAGCTTGGACCACGGCGAAAAAAGCAATTCCCAGAACGAGCGCGCCTCTGGCTTCATCTCCAGATGAGCAAGGATGTACCAGCCGAGGTAACGAACTGCCACGCCAAGCGCAGTGACCACGAGGCCAGCGCCGAACAACACCCGCTCGACTGCACCACTATCTCTCCGCCGATACGACTGTCCTATATATTCGCCCAGGGCCGTCGACATGATGTACACGCCGAACCAAGGCAAGACTGGGACGGCGTACGCCGCGAGGCGATACTGTGCGGCGCCAACGACGAGTTCTTTGGCCAGTTGGCCAGTCGTGCCGAGAGGGGTCCAGGCGTAGGCAAGCCACCAGGTGACAGCAAAGCAGGCGAAACCCAGCGACACTCGTAGGCGCTGCGGCGTCGACCCAATCAACGATACGCCAACAAGAACGCAGATGGCGATCGTGTCCGTCATGAACGTCATGCGCAGCGCGTCGATCGCATGCGGCTGATAGGTCAGTCTGGAGCAGGCGATGAGAGCGTGCGCGATCGTCAACAGAAACAACGCCCGATCCACCAACTTGCCGCGAAGTGCCGCGAACGCCGGGCGATCCACGGTGAACAGCAGTCCGAGCACGATCCCGCTCAGGGCGACAAACGTCGGCGACGAAATCATGCCGAGCGCGTACAAATACGGCACGTGCGCCGGCGTCGCCTGATCGGGGCGATCGAGATACACCTGCGTAAAGTGCGACAGACAGACGAGTCCCATCGCTGCCCCGCGCGCGGCATCGATGTTCGTTATTCGCCTGTGAATCCGGGTACTCCGGATGGGCAAACCTGATGGTTCACCATTCGACTCGCGCACGAACCGTCGAGCACGCGACTTATGTGCCCTTCGAGAACCCGGCTAATTGCTTGGTATTAATGATCTTCCACGGTTCGATTGGATGCGCGGCCATACATAACGTTGCAGACGGGGTACAGCCGTTGCGGCTACGCCACAACCGCGCCGACTAAGATCATTTTGCCGGATTCCGTTGAGCGTTCTCAGCCTGCAGATGCTGAAGACGATTCGCCGCCGACGCTCCTCCCTGAAAAACGCCTACGCAGCGCGGCCTTCAACCCTTCGAACCCCGACACGACTTGGCTGAATTCGATCGTCTCATCCGGGTACCCGAATCGCGGGATTGAAAAACTCCGCGCCCTTGAACCACCCGCGAGCGACGACGAGCGCTGCGCGTACGTCGGTTCGACTGTTACCGCACCCAACATATCGGACGACGAGAGAATCCCGACCTCTCGCTCGGAATACGCGCCGAACGGATAACAAAACACCGGCACGGCAGATGGAACTCGCTCTTGGATCCGCTCCCAAGAGCCGATGATCTCCCGCGTAGCTTGTGCGTCGCTCGTCGTCGGAAGCGCGGGATGCGAGATCGTGTGCGGACCAAACGTCGCGATCCCAGTTGCGTCGCACCGTTCGATGTCCGTCCAAGTCATCGGCGCAAACGAGGGTGGCGGCGAAACAGGCACGTCGACCTCCATCGACATCCGGAGGTCCTCGAGAACCCGCCCGCGAACCTCCTCCGGTACTGTGACGAGCGCGTCGACCAGGTGCCGGGATCGCCGAACCAATTCCGGTTGAGTCCCCATGGCCTGCTCGGGGCGCCATCCGAGCGATGTCAGCGCTTGCTGCGCGACAGGTGAATTCGAGAAGATGTATTCGAGCTTGTCCCACCAATACCAGTGCTCGCCATCGATCACGCCCGTCGACACGAACACCGTGACCGGGCAATCGAATTCTGCAAAGATCGGCAGAGCCACGTTTAGGAAATCAGAATAGCCATCGTCGACCGTGAACACCGCACTCGGTCGGCTGTGCGTTGATCCGGCGGCGGTTCCGCGCACGAACTCCTCGAGTGAGCGCAGCGCAAACCCTTCGCGCCGCAGGTAGGCCAGGTTGGCACGCAGCCGGTCTGGCGCGTGCCCCGTGATCCCCAGATCGGTGCTGGTGAACCGATGTAGCGCGAAGATGGAGGTTGCGTCGTTCACCCAACGGCGCGACAGCCGACTGAGCGGCCGCGAGACCAGCGGCGTCAGCACAACGCGCCGTATTCCATCTCTGAAGAGTCGCGCGTTCATAGCCTTGTTCCGTGTTGATTACTTCGTGGCAGCGCGCATCCAACAGTCGATGGCTCTCGCGTCCGATTCCCCAACGAATCGATGCGTCGGCACGACGAACAGCGATCGACGCAGCTCGCGCGCGCCGATCATCAACGGCTCGCCGGATACGCGGAGTGTTCCCAGACGCTCGTGCTCGACCATCGAGCACGGGTACGGACGCAGGACACCCCACTCCGGTGCAGGTAGGTGCTTTTCGTCAAGAGCGCGAATCGGAAAGCGAAGGTACCCCGGGTCGGCGCCCGAGATGGGTTCGATGGTGCGCATGCCGGGCGCCCGTCGAGCAGCTGCCTCGAATTGGCGAGCCCGGCGCGCTCGGCCTTCTAATTCGCTCTTCTCTCGCTTCAGCGCCGGCTCCAGCAACGCGCTCTCGGCCCGGGCGATCGGCGCAGGCTCGGTCGCGACCCGATCCACCATTTCGCCCAGATGCAGCCAGGGAATCGCAGCGGGAATTCCATAAAGCCACGGTCGGCCAAACACGGCTTGAGCGGCCGTTCCCGCCAGCCGACGAAAGCCCGTCGATGGCCGCACCCCTTCGAGAGCACCACTCAAGTCTTGCCACCGCTCGCCAAAACTCAAGAGTGCTCCACCCCCCCCGGCGCTAAGACCCTTCCCTCGCCCAAAGCTGAGCACCGAGAGCTCACCAAGTGTTCCGAGCCGCTGCCCGTTGAGCCGTCCGGCCGCTGCCTGGGCCGCGTCCTCAATAACCACAACTCCATATGGCTCGGCGAGTCGTCGAATCGCCGGCACGTCGGTGGCGTACCCAAAAAGATGGACGGCGATGAGTGCGTCCACGCCTCGCTCCAGCATCGCCTTCACTGAATCCAGATCGGCGCTCAACGTCGTCGGGTTGGTGTCATACAGACGTACACGAAGGCCTGCGAGGAGTGCAGCGGCCGACAAGTCAAAGCATGCGTACTCAGGCAACCCGATCGTTCCCCCACCGGGGACCGCCAGTCGCATGGCCAATACTAAGGCGGACGTCCCACTGTCTGTGAGCATGGCTTGGTCCGCGCCAAACTCCTTCCGCAGCAGTGCATGCGCACCAAGCCAGGAGCCGTTCGAGCGACGCATCACGTCGACGACCGCGGCTGCGACATCGGTCAGCGAAATCGTCGGTGCAATCGGAAGCTGTTGCCGCAGCCTCACGGTATGAACCGCACGATCCGTGGCCCGAGGGTCGTCGCCAGTCCGACCGGTAGTTTCTGCCATACTCGCGTCGCCAGGGCGAACACCCCAGAATCCGGCGAAGGTGTCGCAATTTCACCGGGCTCGCCGGACTCGCGCGCGCGCTGATACCACCACAGCTGCTCCGCTCGCCCGCCCCACTGCATCTTGAACTTGAACGTGCCGCTGTCCGGGCTGCACCGACCGAAGTTGAATACCCGCGCCCCCGCGGC